>Ga0116177_10000024_pt1 | contig 99338 bp, 100 predicted proteins | sample AD_STIC10_MetaG_FD_89750 | JGI IMG/M metagenome (GOLD analysis project Ga0116177, IMG submission 89750) | Active sludge microbial communities of municipal wastewater-treating anaerobic digesters from USA - AD_STIC10_MetaG | ecosystem: Engineered > Bioreactor > Anaerobic > Digestate | place... | reverse complement strand
TTGTAGAAGAGTAAAGAAAAAGCCGCCGCGCGGCCCGGGCTTCCGTCCCGCCCCGCGCGGCCCCAAAATAGACGCCCTCTTTTCTTCCTTTTTTCCTTATTATGCCGAAAAAGCCCCGCCAAATGCGGGGCTTTTTCGGCGCGTGGGGGCGGAGAGCGGTTTCCTCCGGCGCATGGGGAGGAGGGCGGTGTTTTCCCGGCGCATGGGGGCGGAGGGCGGTGTTTTCCCGGCGCATGGGGAGGAGGGCGGTGTTTTCCCGGCGCATGGGGGCGGAGAGCGGTTTCCTCCGGCGGGCCGAAGGCCATGTGTCCGCGCCCTGTCCGCGCCAAGGAAAAAAGGCCGCCCCGTCCCGCCGCGGACAAGGGACAAACCCGGCGCGAGGCATAATTTTCGGCAAGGTTTCATAAAGTTTACACTCGCCTGCATAGGGAGGGGTGTGTCTGATGAAAGGATTGCCGGAGGATCGGGCCGTGCAGCTGGCGGAGTATATCATCGAAAAAGGCGCGACCGTGCGCTCTGCGGCGCGGGCATTCCGCGTCTCAAAAAGCACGGTACATAAGGACGTCAGCGAGCGGCTGAGAAAACTCAACCCGGTGCTCTACGCGGAAGTGCGCGCGGTGCTGGACCGGAACCGGGCCGAGCGCCATCTGCGCGGCGGTATGGCGACGAAGCTCAAATACGAGGCGCTGAGAAACGGGGAACCATTGCCTGAGGAATAAAAAAAGAAAGCCCGCCGGATTGTTTCCGGCGGGCTTTTGTTGGGCGAGGCTCCGTCTTCTCCGCGAAAGCGGCGGCATGGGGCTATCGAAAGATAACATGAGCATCAAGTGTTTATCATATGAAAGCAAAGGCGGCGCGTGGTTATCGCAAGACGGCATGAGCACCAAGTATTTGTCGCATAGACGCAAAGGCGGCGCGGGCGCGGGGCCGGTTTTTTCCCGGCGAGCGCGTTCCGTGCGGCCCCGCCGCGAGCCGAGCATGGCTTTGGGCCCTACCCGGAAGATTTTTTAAAGTCCCCGGCGCGGGGGCCGATCCGGGGCCTTTTATTCCCGGGCGAGCTCCTTCGCGAAATTCGCGATGTTGTCCGGCAGGATATGGTTGTGGGGTTTGAGCGACGGGTCCGATTTGGAGGCGAGCTCCATGATTTTTAAGAGCAGCTTGCCGCCGCCGCGCTGCTTCGCCACGTCGAATTCGCCGCCGAAGGTATCCATGCACAGCGCGTGCTCCATAAAATCCTCCGAAAAATTCCGGATAAAGGCGTCGGAGGCTTTTGTCAGCAGACAGTTGCAGGTAAAGGCGGCATAGCGCCTCTCCCGCAGGTCGGCGGCGCATTTTTGGATCATCCGCCGGATGCGGGCGTCGATCATGCCCATGCGCACCGGCGTGCCGAATACGACCGTGTCGTAGCCGGTATAGTCCGGCTCGCCGTTTGCGATGTCGAACATGTCCGTGTTTTCGGCCCCGAGCCTCGCGGCGAGCAGGGCGGCGCAGCGCTTGACGGTGCCGGTCTTGGTGGCATAGATGATGATCGTCTTTATAGCAATCGCCTCCCGGATTCGCGGCTCTGTTCCCGCAGGCGCGGCGCGCGGCGTCGTTGGCCGCCGCCGCGGGCGGGCCGCCGGGATCGCCGCAAACTGGCCGCTCTGCCGTTAGTTTATCATATCCGCCCGGGGATTGCAAAAGAAGATTTCCACCGCGAGGGGGGCGGCCCCCGCCCTGCCCGCGCGGTTTTTCCCTTTCGCGCGCGTTTGCGGCAAAGCCCGGCGGGCTTTTGTTGTAATTCCCCCCCGGCTGCGGTAAAATATAGGAGAAAGAAAAAAGATCAAAAGGAAGGCGAACACAATGTCCATTGTCGCTGCGGCCATGGTGCCCCATCCTCCGATCATCCTGCCGGAGGTCGGCAAGGGCGAGGAACAAAAAATCGGCGCGACCATCGCGGCCTACCGGCGGGCGATGAAGTTTTTGGCCGACCAAAAGCCGGATACGGTTATCGTCACCTCCCCGCACAGCGTGATGTATTCCGATCTCTTCCACATCTATCCGGGGGCGGGCGCGCGGGGGAGCTTCGCGCAGTTCGGCGCGCCGGAGATCCGCTTCAACATCGGATACGACGTGGAATTTGTCCATGAGCTCTGCCGCCTCGCGGCGGAGGAGAAAGTCTTTGCCGGCACCATCGGCGACGACCCGCCGGAGCTCGATCACGGCGTCATGGTGCCGCTCTATTTCCTGCGGGAGGCCTGCGGCGGCGGGCTGCCGTTCCAGTTCGTGCGGATCGGGCTCTCGGGCCTGCCGCTCGTCGAGCATTACCGCCTCGGCGCGCTGATCCGCGAGGCGGCAGAGAGCCTCGGCAAGCGCGTGGCCGTCATCGCAAGCGGAGATCTCTCTCATAAGCTGCTGGCGAAGGGCCCCTACGGCTTTGCCGAGGAGGGCCCCGTCTACGACGAAAAAATTATGGAAACGATGGGCGGCGGCGCGTTCGGCGAGCTCATGGACTATGACGCGAAGTTTTGCAACAGGGCCGCCGAGTGCGGCCACCGCTCCTTCACCGTCATGGCCGGCTGCCTCGACGGCGTCTCCGTGGAGGCGTCCCGCCTCTCCCACGAGGGCACGTTCGGCGTCGGGTACGGCGTCTGCACCTTTTTGCCCGGGGAGCCGGACGAGAGCCGCCTTTTCCTGCAAGCCTACCGGCAGAGGCAGGAGGCCGAGCTGGAGAAAAAGCACGAGCGGGAGGACGAGTACGTCCGCCTCGCGCGCCGCTCCTTCACAAGCTGGGTGCAAAAGCGCCAAGTCGTCGCGATCCCGGACGACCTGCCGCGGGAAATGCTCGAGACGGCGGCCGGCGTGTTCGTCTCGCTGCACAAGGAGGGACAGCTGCGCGGCTGCATCGGCACGATCGCGCCGACCCGGAGCTCGATCGCCGAGGAGATCGTCTACAACGCGATCAGCGCGTGCAGCAAGGACCCGCGCTTTATGCCGGTCATCCCGGCGGAGCTGCCCTATCTCGAATGCACGGTCGACGTGCTCAGCGAGCCGGAAAAGATCGGCTCCATGGACGAGCTCGACCCCAAGCGCTACGGCGTGATCGTCTCCGCGTTCGGCAAGCGCGGCCTGCTGCTGCCGAATCTTGAGGGCATCGACACGGTGGAGCAGCAGGTGCGGATCGCGCTCAAAAAGGCCGGCCTGCCCGACTCAACGGAGCCGGAGCTCGAGCGGTTCGAAGTGGTGCGCCATTACTGAGCGCAAACGGTTCGGAGTGGCCGATTATCATTGTACGCAACATTCGCTCCGCCCGGAAACGGCGGTACTAAAATAAAAATGGTTCGGAGTGGCCGATTATCATTGTACGCAACGTCCGCCCCGCCCGGAAACGGCGGCGCCGAAATAAAAACGGTTCGGAGTGGCCGATTATCATTGTACGCAACATTCGCTCCGCCCGGAAACGGCGGCGCCGAAATAAAAACGGTTCGGGGGTGACAACGATGGTGGAATGCAACGTCTGTTTCCGGCACTGCCACATGGAGGAGGGCGCGATCGGCGCCTGCGGGGCCCGGAAGAACGAAAACGGCCTGAGCGTCTGCCTTAATTACGGGGAGCTGACCTCGCTCGCGGTCGACCCGATCGAAAAGAAACCCTTCGCGCGCTTTCATCCGGGCAGCCGCATCCTCTCGGTCGGCAGCTACGGGTGCAACCTGTTCTGCCCGTTCTGCCAGAATTACGAGATCGCGGCGGCCCGGCGCGGGGAGGTCCCCATCCGCAAGGTGAAGCCCGAGACGCTCGCAAACCTCGCGAAGGACGGCGAGCCCTCCGGCAACATCGGCATCGCGTTCACCTATAACGAGCCGATGATCGGCTGGGAATTCGTGCGCGACACCGCGAAGCTCGTCCGCGAAAGGGGCATGGTGAACGCGGTCGTCACAAACGGCTCCGTGGAGCCGGAAATTCTCAGAGAGGTATTGCCCTACGTCGACGCCTTTAACATTGATTTAAAAGGCTTCACCGAGGAATATTACAAAAAACTCGGCGGGGATCTGGAGACGGTCAAGACCTTCATCAAGATCGCCGCGGGGAGCGCCCATGTCGAGCTGACCACGCTGATCGTCCCCGGGGAGAACGACTCGCCGGAAGAGATGGAGCGGGAGGCCCGGTGGATCGCCTCGGTCGACGAGGAGATTCCGCTCCACATCACGCGCTTCTTCCCGCGCTACCAATACGAGGACCGGAAGCCGACCGACGTGGACCAAATGAGGGAGCTCGCCGCCGTGGCGCGGAAGAGCCTCGGCACGGTTATGCTGGGAAATGTGTGAGCTGTTGAGAAGGAAAAGCGCCCCGGCGTCGGCCGCCGTCGCGCGGAAGAGCCTCGGCACGGTTATGCTGGGAAATGTGTGAGCTGTTGAGAAGGAAAAGCGCCCCGGCGTCGGCCACCGTCGCGCGGAAGAGCCTCGGCACGGTTATGCTGGGAAATGTGTGAGCTGTTGAGAAGGAAAAGCGCCCCGGCGTCGGCCGCCGTGGCGCGGAAGAGCCTCGGCACGGTTATGCTGGGAAATGTGTGAGCTGTTGAGAAGGAAAAGCGCCCCGGCGTCGGCCGCCGTGGCGCGGAAGAGCCTCGGCACGGTTATGCTGGGCAACGTGTAGCCGGTGAGAAAAAAATATCCGGCGTTGACCACTGAAGACAAAGAGCACGCCCGGCGGGCCGCCGGGGACAAAGAAAAACCCGGTGGCGGGCCGCCGCGCGGCGTCGCGTCGGCCGTGCTCAAAATGATATTTCCGTGCTCAAATAAAAAGACGCCCCGGACGGGGCGTCTTTTTTTATAGGTATGGGGGCCGGTCTTTGGGCCGGTTTGCCCCGGCGCGGGAGGACCGCATGCAAAAGGGCGGCCGAAAACATTCTCCGGCCGCCGGGGGTCACTGGTAGAAGATCTGCGCGATGGGGCTGTCGGCGTCGAGGACCAGCGTCTTCTCCTCGCCGGTCATGGATTCCTTCATCGCGTCGAGGGCGATCATAAAGGTGTAAAAATCGGCCTCCTCGGGCGTGTCGTAGATTTCGCTGAGGATGCGCATGTATTCGGCGTCGCCGGCGGCCTTGGTCGTCTCGCCTTGGGCGCTCGCCTCGGCGAGGGTGATCTGCACCCGCTTGTCGGCGGCGTTGCGGATCTGCTTGGCCTGCGCCGCGCCCTCCGCCTCGTAGGAGGCGGCGATGTTGTTGCGTTCGCTGATCATGCGGGCGTAGACGGCGCTCTTGTTGTCGTCCGGCAGGTCGATCTTCTTGGTCTCCACCGCGATCATTTCGATGCCGTATTTCTCAAAGGAATCGCCGATGTTCGCCATAATCGCGCCGGCCACCGCCCCGTTGCGCCCGCTGATGATCTGCTCGAGCGTCAGGGAGCTCATGACCGTCTTGAGCGCGTTGTAGACGTTGGCGTCGATGCGGCTCTCGGCGTTTTCGATGCTGCCGGAGAGCGTCTCGATGAAGAGGCGCGGGTCGTCGATCGACCAGATGGCGAAGCAGTCCGCGATCAGCGAAGATTTATCCGCCGAGATCAGGTCGCTGACCGGCAGATCGTAGAGCAGCACGGTTTTGGGCAGCAGGCTTGTTTTTTGGATGAACGGGGTCTTGAAATAGAGGCCCGGCTGGTCCCGCACGTCTACCACCGCGCCAAACTCGCGGATCACGCCGTACTCGTTCGCCCGCACGATGTAGACGCTCTCGGAGAGCCCGATCACGGCGGCGAGGAGCAGCGCGATCGTCAAAATTTTACCGGCCAGCCTGCCGCTTTTTTTCGCGGCGGCGGGGCGATTGGTTTCTTCCATATCAGTCCGCCTCCTTTGCGGTGGTTTCAAACGACGCGAAGTCGTCGAGCGGCAGCATCGTGTCGACGGAGCCGTCCTTGCCGAGGATGACGACCTTCATCTCCGGGAAGATGCCGGAGACCGTCTCATAAAACAGGCGCTGTTTCGTGATGGCCGGGAACTTCGCGTACTCGGCGTAGAGCTCGGAGAACCGGGAGGCCTGCCCCTCGGCCTCGGCGATGCGGGATTCCTTGTAGGCCGCGGCCCGCTGCAAAATCTCGTCGGCGTCGGCTTCGGCGGCCGGGAGCACTTCGTTCGCGTATTTGTTCGCGTTGTTGATGGCGGTCTCGGCGTCCTGCTTGGCCGTCTCGACCTGCTTGAAGGCCTGCTGCACCTCCACGGTCGGCGGGATGGCGTCCTGCATGGCAATGTTGACGAGCGCGATGCCGAGGTCCTCCTTTTCGAGCCGGTTGGTGATCTTCTCCTTGATCGCGGCCTGAATCTCGGATTTCCCGGTGGTGATGACGTCGTCGACCTCGTAGAGGCCGATGGTGTCGCGGATGTAGCTCTGGCAGAGCATGCGCAGGATCTCCACCGGCTCCCGGCTGCCGTATAAGTACTTGATCGGGTCGGTGACGCGGTACTCGACGTAGAAATCCACGTCCACGAAGTTGAAATCGACCGAGATCATCACCGACTCGTCCTCGACGGTCTCGTCCGTGTTGAGGTTGTAGCCGATGGAGAAGCCCTTCGTGGCCTTGCTGACGATCGTCTTTTGCTGGATGAACGGCAGCTTGAATTTCAGGCCCGGCGTGCTCACCACGCTCGGCTTGCCGAAGGTGCTGATGACGGCGTACTCGTCCTCCTGTAACTGATAGAAAGAGCCGAACGCGATGCTCAGCGCGAGGAGCGCGGCGACGAGCCCCAGAAACGACCGGAAAATCAGCTTCCGGTGCGCGTGAAGGCCGTCGAAAAAGTTGCCGAACGCGTCTTCAAACATGATAGAATCCCTTCTTTCTTTTATAGTCCAGTCACTCTTCGAGGCCGGCGATCAGGTCCTGCGCCTCCGAGCGGAGCTCCGAGGAGCGGTAGGCCTTTTCCATGATGCGCAGCGCCGTCTGAAGCCGTTTCGCCGCGCCGGGAAACGGCTCCGCGTAGTCGGCGGTCAGCGCGGCGAGATCCTGCCCCGGCTCACGGTAGAGCCGGACAAAATAGAGGTAGAGGCGGCCGTCGTCGATGGAGTCGTCGCTCTCGTCCTCGAGATCGCCGTTGATGGAGCGCAGCAGCCGACAGATCTCCGGCAGCGGCAGGGCGCTGCGCAGCATGTTGATGATCAGGATGCGCGAAAGCTGGCGTCTGGTGTAGCGCTTGCCCTCGGGCGCGGAGAGAAATCCCCGCGCGACCCAGTTTTGGACGCGGTACGGCTCAAGCCCGGTGATCTTGGCGACCTGCGACAGCACAAGCCCCCCGCCCGCAAACAGCGACGAGAGCAGCTCGTCGGCCGCTTCCGCGCGGGCGCCGTCGATCCTGAGCGCGGAGCCCGGCATGGTGATCTGCATGGTGAATCCCCCTTTCTGTATGAAAAATCTTATCACATAATCATTTGATTGTCAATAGCAATCTAAAGATTATTTTTAGGAATCACAAGATTTCATTACCCCAAAAAGAAAAGCCCTCAAACGAGAGCTTTGTCGCCGATTTCGGCCGCTATGTTTAAGGCGCGGCGGCGCGCGGCGGGCCTTCGCGCCCTTTCCCGCCCGTTACTCCCGCTTCTTTTTGCCGGCGTAGCCGCGGATGGCCTCGAAGGTCTCCTCGCTGATGTCGTGCTCGATGCGGCAGGCGTCCTCGAGGGCCGTGTGCGCGTCCACCCCGAGGCTCACCAGCACCTCCGTCAGCAGCTTGTGGCGCTCGTAGATCCGCTGCGCGATCTCCATGCCGGTGTCGGTCAGCGTGATGAGGCCGTCGGCGTCCATCGTGAGGTAGCCGTTTTCGCGCAGGCGCTTCGTGGAGTAGCTGACGCTGGGCTTGGTGACGCCGAGATGCTCCGCCACGTCGATCGAACGGATGAAGCCGTGTTTTTCCTTCATCATCAGCATGGCCTCTAAGTAATCTTCTGACGCTTTTTGTATTTTCATGGCGTTTTGCACCAACTTTCCTACCGTCTGCATCCAGATTAACACACCCTGACCAAAAATACAAGAATTCCAAAAATGGTATTGACAAAAACGGGTCAAGACGTTAGACTGAAGTTAGGTTAGAGCAATCTAACTGATTATTTAGCAACTCGGTTAGGCTACTCTAACCGATAGCGCGCGTAGGAGGAACTGATGATGCCGCTCACACTTGCGAACGTAGGCGAGGAGAACATGATCCGGAAGGTCGGAGGGAGCTCGGAGCTCAAAAAGCATCTGGAGGACATGGGTTTTGTGGCCGGCGGAAACGTCACGGTGGTCTCCACGATCGGCGGCAACCTGATTGTCAACGTCAAGGAATCCCGCGTCGCCATCAGCCGGGAGATGGCCGGCAAGATCCTGATCTGAGGAGGGGAAGAGCATGAGAACCTTGAGGGAGGCGGCGGTCGGCGAGACCGTAACCGTTGTGAAGCTCCACGGCGAGGGCGCGATCAAGCGCCGCATCATGGATATGGGCATCACCAAGGGGGTGGCGGTCTACGTCCGCAAAGTGGCCCCGCTGGGGGACCCGGTGGAAGTGACCGTGCGCGGGTACGAGCTTTCGCTGCGCAAGGCGGACGCCGAAATGATTGAAACCGAATAAAAACGGGGGAAACCTCATTTTTTATAGATCACCGGTTAGATACATCTAACTAAGGAGAGAAACGATGGAGAGAGAGATCAAAATAGCCCTTGCCGGCAACCCCAACAGCGGCAAGACGACGCTTTTCAACGCCCTGACCGGCTCGAATCAGTTTGTCGGCAACTGGCCGGGCGTCACCGTGGAGAAAAAAGAGGGGAAGCTCAAAAAGCACGACAACGTGATCCTCATGGATCTGCCGGGCATCTATTCCCTTTCGCCCTACACGCTCGAGGAGGTCGTCGCGCGAAACTACCTGATCGGCGAGCGGCCCGACGCCATCCTCAACATCGTGGACGGCACCAACTTGGAGCGCAACCTCTACCTGACCACGCAGCTCACGGAGCTGGGGATTCCGGTGGTGGTCGCGATCAACATGATGGACGTCGTGGAGAAAAACGGGGACAAAATCAACATCCCGGAGCTCTCGCGCGAGCTGGGGTGCAGGGTCATGGAGGTCTCGGCGCTCAAGGGCGCGGGCATCATGGAGGCGGCCGCGGCCGCGGTGGACGCCGCGGAGCACACCAAGACCGTCCCGATGCACACGTTTTCCGGCGCGGTGGAGCACGCCGTGGCCCACATCGAGGAGGCGGCGCTCAACGACGTGCCCGCCGAGCGGCAGCGCTGGTATGCCATCAAGATTTTTGAGCGGGACCAGAAGGCGCTCGAGCAGCTGAAGCTCTCCCCCGCGATCCTCACGCACATTGAAAAAGACATTCAGGCCGCCGAGCAGGAGCTGGACGACGACGCCGAGAGCATCATCACCAACGAGCGGTACATCTACATCGGCTCCATCCTCAAAGGCTGCTATAAAAAGAAGAACGCGGGCCGGATGTCCGCGTCGGATAAGATCGACCGCGTCGTGACGAACCGGTGGCTCGCGCTGCCCATCTTCGCGGCGGTCATGTTCCTCGTCTATTTCGTGTCCGTCTCGACGGTGGGCGCTTGGGCGACCGACTGGGCCAACGACGGGCTGTTCGGCGGCGGATGGCACCTGCTCGGCATCGGCTCCTCCGCCTATGAGGAGGCCGCCGGGGGCTACGCCGAGGCGGGCGCGGCTGTCGAGGCGTTCGAGTCGGCCGCGGAGGGGGCGGGCCTCGACCCCGCGTCGGCGCGGGATCTCACCGCGACCGCCTATCTCTACGACGACGGCGGCAACGTGGAGACGGAGATCCCCGTTACATACGAGGACTACCTCGCGGCCGCCGGAGCGGAGGAACCCGATCCCGCCGATTACGGCGTCTGGGTGCCCGGGATCCCGACGCTCGTCGGGAACTGGCTCGCGCAAAGCCACACCGCCGACTGGATGCAGGGGCTGGTGCTCGACGGCATCGTCGCCGGCGTCGGCGCGGTGCTGGGCTTCGTGCCGCAGATGCTCGTGCTGTTTTCATTCCTCGCGTTTCTGGAGGCCTGCGGCTATATGGCCCGCATCGCCTTCGTCATGGACCGGATTTTCCGGAAATTCGGCCTCTCCGGGAAATCCTTTATCCCGATGCTCATCGGCACCGGCTGCGGCGTGCCGGGCATCATGGCCTCGCGCACGATCGAGAACGACCGCGACCGCAGGATGACCATCATGACCACCACCTTCATCCCCTGCGGCGCGAAGCTGCCGATCATCGCCTTGATCGCCGGGGCCATGTTCGGCGGGGCCTCATGGGTGGCGCCGAGCGCCTATTTCCTCGGCATCGCGGCGATCGTCGCCTCCGGCGTCATGCTCAAAAAGACGGCGATGTTCGCCGGGGACCCCGCGCCCTTCGTGATGGAGCTCCCGGCCTATCACTGGCCGACCGCCGCGAACGTGCTGCGCTCGATGTGGGAGCGCGGCTGGTCCTTCATCAAAAAAGCCGGCACGATCATCCTGCTCGCGACCGTCCTCGTGTGGTTCGCCTCCAACTTCGGCTGGGCGGGCGGCTCCTTCGGCATGGTGGCGATGAATGAGAGCATCCTTGCCGCCATGGGCGGGGCGATCGCGTGGATCTTCGCGCCGCTGGGCTGGGGCAACTGGCAGGGGGCCGTCGCCTCCATCACCGGGCTCATCGCCAAGGAGAACGTGGTGGGCACCTTCGGCGTGCTGTTCGGCGGCTTCGACGAGGTGGCCGAAAACGGCTGGCAGATCTGGGAAAACATGCGCGGGATCTTTACGCCGCTCTCCGCGTATTCGTTCTTGGTCTTTAACCTCCTGTGCGCCCCGTGCTTCGCCGCGATCGGCGCGATCCGCCGCGAGATGAACAGCGCCAAATGGACGTGGTTCGCGATCGGGTACCAGAGCGCGTTCGCCTACGCCGTCGCGCTCGTCATCTACCAGATCGGCATGCTGCTCTCCGGGCACGGCAGTCTGCCGGGCGCCGCCGCGGCCTTCGCCGTCCTCGCCTTCATCGCCTACATGCTGGCCCGCCCCTCGAAAGAGGCGGCGCTCCGGCAAAAAGCAAAGATCAAATCCTAACCGAAAACCTCAAAAGGAGGGGTCGATATGTTTATGAGGATGATAGAAAACTGGGAAACCGTCGTCGTCGGCCTGCTGCTCGCGGCCGCGCTCGCCGCCATCGTCGCGAACATGGTGAAAAGCAAAAGGAGCGGGAAATCCGCCTGCGGCTGCGAATGCGCGGGCTGCCCGATGAGCGGGAGCTGCCATCAGAAAAAATAACAAAAAGAGAGGCGCGGGAATCCCCGCGCCTCTCTTTTTGATTGGGAAAAACCTCCGCCCGGAGCGGATGGGGCGCCGGCGGCATGTTTTCGTTTGCCGCGTCCCCCGGGACGCCCGGGACGCGCCGTTATTCGTTGATCGCCGATATGATCGACATTATCTTCGAGGCCGTGTCGTAGGTCAGAGAGATGGACTTGCTTTCATCCAGCTCAGCCTGATAGTAGATCGCGGTGTCGATCGTCGCCTCGACGGTCTGCTGCGTGAACCCTGCGTTTTTGACGGTTTCGAGGTAGGCGTCGAAATCCTCTCTTTCGACATTTTCGAACTGGAGGGAACAGAACTGGTCGGTGACGACGCTCGATGTCTGATCGCCCTTCTCAAATTTAGGGATCATGTCCGCCGAGACGCCCGTGGGCCATTCGGCTCCGCCCACCGTCGTCTTGTTCCCCTCGCTGTCCTCGAAGACGTATTGATCCCCGTCGATATCCACGGTCGCATCGCCGCCGAGGGCCCCGTTGATGACGGCCTCCTCCGCGGCCTCGTTGATCTCCTCGGTGACTTTTTCCTTGCCGCAGCCCGCTAAAACCAAAATGAGCGCGAGCGCGAGCGCGATTCCCCACATTGCTTTTTTCATGCGAAATCCTCCTTGCTATAATTGCGGCGACGGATCGTCCGCGCCGCGCGGGAGCCGCCTCCCGGTTTTCTATCAAATGCCCGCCGCGCGGGTGTGAACCGTGGGATGTTGGAGCCAGACCCGCCGCGCGGTCTCCCATAGGGCGCGCCGCGGTGCGGCGGGTGAAACGCTTCCCGCTCCCCGGCGCGGAGGGGTTCTCCCCATGCGCCGCGGCGGAGCGCGCCGGCCGTCTGTTCGTTTATATGAAAATGGAAATAAGATTATTAAATGGCATATTCCACCGCTTACTTTACCTCTTTTGGTCGCCGTTTGCAACCACTACTTCCAAAATTCCACAGGCGCGTCCCCGCGCCGCGGGAATCCCTAAAAAATAAACGGCGGGAAGTCCCCCGCGCATTAGAAAACCGGCTTTCGCCACGCCGGAGTCCGTCGCATGCTCAAGCCATATTCCACCGTTTTATCGCCCCCGCCGGGCGGCCGGCCGCTGCTGCCGTGGTTTGAGCGCCCGGGCAAAGCGCGAAAAAAGCGTCAAATCGCGGCGAGCCGTCTGTTTTACGGGGCGCGTTTCGTCGCGGGGCCGATAGAAACCCCGCGGGATATTTCCATTTATTGAAATATGCGGCGGATTGTTATATAATTAAGAAAAACTCTTTTTGGAGAGATGCGCATGGATTACTTGACGGTCAAAGAGGCGGGTAAAAAATGGGGCGTAACCGGCCGCATGGCCGCCTTGTATTGTGTCGCCGGCAGAATCGAAGGCGCGGTAAAAAAAGGCAATCTCTGGCTCATCCCGCAGGATGCGCTCAAGCCCGCCGACGGAAGGCGCAAAAAGCTACAATAGCGGCGCGCGGGATATGGGGAGGTGACGAGATGGCGGATAGACGTCCGCGAAGGGCATGGCATATCCATCTGGACGAACGGAGGCTTTCCGTCCTCGTCTATTCGCTGTTCTCCTCATGGATGCTGGCTTTCCTCTTTGAGGGCCAAATCTTCTATTCCCTTGCCGCTGCTTATGAAATCGATCCCGCCGGCGCGGTCTTCGGCGGAGTCGCGGCTATTTTTGCCGGGCTGCTGCTGTGCGGGCTGTTTATCAAAACAAAGAGAGCGGCCAAGCGGCTGTTTTTGTGTTCGTGTCTCTTTTTTATCGCCGTCTCCGTCCTTTTTTTCTTCCCGCCGTCCGTATTTTGGACGGCCGGAATCGTCGCGGGCTCGTTTTTGGCCGGGGGCTGCGTGGCCGCGTGGGCCTTTTACTTAAAAAGCGGCACGCCCAAAAACGAGCGGATCAAAACGGTCGCGGATATTCTGATCTTATCCAACGTCCTTATGATCCTGCTCAACATGGCGGCCGTCCATCTGTCGCCGCGGGCGGGGCTGGCGTTCTCCATGCTCCTGCTGTCGCTCGCGTTCGCGTTCGCCCTGAAGCTTCCGGCGGAGCGCGCCGCGCCCGCTCCTTCCGAACAGGAGGGGGGCCCCGTGGGCATCGCGAGGCTTCTGGCCTTTTTGTGCCTGTTTATCGTCATCATCACCATCAACTCGGGGCTCATGTATCAGGTGGTGAATCCCGCGTTCGCGCATCTGGAAAGCTTGACAAGCTGGTATTGGGCGGTTCCTTATATCGCCGCGCTCTTCGTCATGAGGAATCTGCCCCGGCGCATGAACCGGGCCTATCTTCTCTATGTGGCCGTCGCGATGATCGGGCTTTCGTTCATCGGCTTTATGAGCCTTGGCCGCGGGGCGGCCGGCTATCTTGTGGTCAACACGCTGATGATGGGGGCCTGCGGGGTGTACGACCTGTTTTGGTGGAGCATCCTCGGCGAAATGCTGGAGCTGCACAAAAATCCCGCCCAGATTCTTGGGATCGGCCTGTCCGCCAACGTATTGGGCGTGCTGCTGGGCGGGCTGATCGGCAGAGCGGCCGCGGCCGCGGATCCGCGCCTTTCGGACCCCACGCTGCCGGCGCTGGCGGTGGTTTGCGTGACGCTCGCCCTGCTGCCTCCCCTGCACAAACATCTCTCCTCCCTGCTCAAAGGCCACGCGTACCTCTGGGAGTTTTCCGGCTTGTCCGCGCAGGAGCAAACGAATCAGATCGGCCGCGCCGCAAAGTTTGGAAATCTCTCGGAACGGGAAAGTCAGGTCGCCTCCCTGCTGCTTCAGGGCAAGACCTACAAAACCATCGCCGGCGAACTGACGATCAGCGAAAACACGGTCAAATATTATGTAAAAAACATCTATTCCAAATTCGGCATTCAAAGCCGCGCGGAAATGATTCACCTCATATTGACAAAAGAGGACGCGCCCCCTCCCGCCAAATACCCCTGAAAATGCGATTATTTGAAGCCCCTACCCGAAAAAGGCAGGGGCTTTTTTTATGCAAACTACCCGGTCGGGTGATCTTTTACGGCCCCGCTTTTGCTATGCTGTTTCTGACGGATCAAGTCCTGCCGCGCGAGGGGGGAGCATGTTTGAAAGCGATCAAAAGAAAAATTCTCGTTTTGGCGGCCCTGACCGGCTTTGGCGTACTGGCGGGCGGCATGCTGCTCGTTTTTGGGGAGGCGGCGTCCGAAATCCGGGCGCGGATCCTTTTGGCGGGCGTGGGGATCGCCGGCGCGGCCGCGGCGGGGTTTTGGCTGCGGGGACTCGGCAAGCTCAAGATCGCGCGGCTCATTGTGGAAAATCCGATCCTCCATATCCGCACGGCGGCGATCAGCGACATCTCCGCGGAAGCGTCGCCGCCCGAAAATATCGAAAATACGGAGGTGTTCATCTCCTATTTCGGCATCCTGCTGGGCGAGAAAATCATCAAATTCAATCAGGACAGCATCCGGCTCAGGGCCGTGGAGATCGGGGCGGATTTCATTTCCATCACCTACGGCACGGAGAAGCGGACGCGGAACATCCGGCTGCTGCGCCCGGCCGCCGACCCGGCGGCGCTGGAGGAGATCTCCGAACGGTTTCGCTATGAAACGGGGATCACGCCGACCCTGCCGCATTAACGGGCGAAAATAAAATGGAGCCCGGCGGAGACACCCGGAAAAAACGGAAGGAGGAACGGAATATGTATTGCCCAAATTGTGGAGCGCAAGTATCGGAAAATACGAGATTCTGCCCCGCTTGCGGCGGAGAAACAAACCGGACGTCCCAAGACGCGCCGCGGTCCGCGGGCCTGCGCGGTTTTTCGCCGCGCATCGACGACCCGGCCTTTGCCAAATACGTCAAAAAAACAAACCGCTGGTCGGCCATTCTCTCAATCGCTTTGGCCGTCGCCGCGGTGATCGGCTGCTACATCGCCGGCGAGATGGGCGCGGAGGGCATGAAAAACCCGCAGGCGCTCCTCATCGGCTTGGGTATCGGCGGAATGTTCCTGACCGTGGCGCTGTTTCAAATCCTCGGCAGAAAGCGCGGCGCCACATGGGACGGGACGGTGGAGGATAAAAAGATCAAAAAGAAAACCGAAACCACGGAGGACACGAGCACGAACTATCTGGAATATTCGGTGATCATCCGCAGCGATCAGGGGAAAAAGCATGTGATCAGAAACCGGAACACCGATATCCTGTATAACTACTACCGGGTCGGCGACCGGGTGCGGCACCACGCGGGGCTCAACTCCTACGAGAAATACGACAAGACCGGCGATCAGTTTATCCCCTGCAACGCCTGCGGGACATTGTGCGACATCCAAGAGGATTATTGTTTCCGCTGCAAATGCCCGCTGCTCAAATAACCGAGTGAAAGGAAGGATCGCTATGCGGAAATTGTTATCGCTGTGCACGGCCGCCGTGTTAGTGGCAGCTTATTTGCCTTTGCCCGCGCTGGCGGAGGGGGCGCTTGACAAGGCGCAGACGGAATACGCGTGGGTGCTGGTGGAAACGAAAATGAACGACTGGCAGGAAAAGCTGGACGCCCAAAACAAGTACACCGAGGGCATATGGCGCTTAGAAGTATCCGCCTCGGAAGGCGGCGCGACGTTTACCCAAACCTATATCAACCAAAATCCCGGCGATTCTTGGCTAAAAACAGGGATGGCTCAATCCGGGCAAGTGACATGGACCGCGCCGTCCCATACGGTTATAAAGCCTGACGAAGAATTTTCCGTAAATCTGACGGTTGCACATTTGCAAAATTCCCATTCCAACCAGTCTGGAGGATGGTCGGGAACCGTACAGGTGTTCCGTATTGATGAAAACGGCGATCAGAAGGAAGCGGCGGACGAACTGGCCGACAAAGACGGGGAAAGCGGTTTTCAGGCGTACTCATACGCGGACAATCTCCTTTCCCCTACTGTATTCGGAAAAATCGGTTCAGGCTCCGCGGAAGGCGAACGCATGAACATACGCGTCATAGCGTTTGGCGGTATTTCAGTCGAGACTTGTTACATCTACGAGTGGAAGCGGGCGGACGGCTCCGCCCCGTCATCGGCTGAATCCTCCGCGGAGACGCCGAAGCCGGAGACGCAAGATCCTCAGGCGGCGCCGGAGTCATCCGAAAATCAGCCCAAGCTTCCCGCTTGGGCGAGGACGTGGGAAGACAATCGGTCAAGGGTTCCAATTGAACGTAGATATGAATTTTGGATCAGGTGGGCTGAACAGGCCAGACAATGGACGCCGGAAGATATTGAAGAAGCGAAGAAAGCGCAGGGCATTGTAAAAATAGGCGATTTACACGGGGAAACTTGGATTTTGCGCGGATGGGAAGAAGATCTCGACGCGGCGATCTATGCCGAGTTGGATACGCCGCTGTATCATGGCGATTTAATTATCACAAGAAAGAGCAGCGGCGCAATCTTGTCTTTCAGCGATATGTCCACTTTTAATATAAAGGAAAACACATCCGTCGTACTGGATATTAAAAATGAAAGAGAATCCAAAATCGCTCTGGTAGCCGGGATCGCTTGGGGCAATCTGAAAAAAATGATGGAGGGCCGCAGCATGGAGATAGAAATGGGTCAGGCGGTCGCCGGCATCAAGGGCACCACCTTCATCTGCGAGGAAAATGACGGCGTCTCAACCGTGAAGGTCTTTGAGGGGACGGTGGAAGTCACCTCAAAGGCGACCGGCAAGTCGGTCATGGTGGGCGGCGGCGAGATGCTCGGCACGGACAGCTCCGGCAAGGGCACCTTGACCGTGTTTGACATGGAGGCCGAGCTTGAAGGCTGGGATGAAACTGCGCGGCGGATCACGGCCGAGGCGATGGAAGAAGACGCCCGCGAAAAAGGCGGCTTTCCGGTCGTTATCGTGGTTGCGGGAACGGTTCTGCTGGCGGCGGGCGGGGCCGCGGCGGTTTTTATAACCGCGCGAAGCAGAAGAAAAGCGGCGGCCGCCCCGGCATACGCGGCATCGGCGCGGGCGGACGGGCGGCAAAGCGCAAAGCTCTGCCCGAACTGCGGCAACCCGCTCGGGGAAAACAGCAACTTCTGCGGCAAATGCGGACAGCGCCTTCCGTGAGGACGATGCGGGCGATGAGAATTCACTTGAGCATACGGTCTATATCCGGGCGGGCGGCGAAACGCGCCGGACTGCCAGCCATGACAACGCCGCGCGATCCCGCGATTCCCACATCGGCGACCGGGTGCGGCACCACGCGGGGCTGAGCACCCTTGAAAAATACGATAAGACCGGCGATCGGTTTATCCCCTGCAACGCCTGCGGGACGTTGTGCGACATCCAAGAGGATTATTGTTTCCGCTGCAAATGCCCGCTGCTCAAATAGCCGGTAAAGCGAGGATTCCATATTTCTGAAACGGAGGGTTATATATGAGCAAATTCTGTAAAAGCTGCGGGGCAGAGCTTCGCCCGGGCTCGAAGTTCTGCCCATCCTGCGGCGCCAAACCTCAAACGGAGGCGCCGCGGGATGCGGGGGGCCGCGCCCGGGCCCCGGAGCAACGCGCGGAGCCCGGAAAGCTCCCCGGGCCGCTTGTACTCATCGAGGAGAGCGTGCGCGCGGGGCTGGATTCTTTGAGACAACTGCTAAAAACTCCAAAGCGGCTGATCCCCATGCTCGTGCTCGGCGTGCTCTGGCTCATACTCTCCATCCTGCCCGCGCTGGGCATAAACCCCCTCCCGGTGCGTCTGCTCTCCTTTTTGACCTTCGCGCAGGGGGGCATGTACGGCGGCGTGTGGGGCGCGGCGGGCGGTATTCTCGGCAAGGCCGTTTTCGCCTATTTTGTAAGCGCGCTGATCCTTCCGCTCTTTTCGGGCAAAAACCCGTTTGAGGGCATGGGGAAAGGGCTCAAGGGCTTTGCCTCGGGGCTTGCCGTGCGAAGCGTCGCCGCGGCGTCGCAGCTGATGTTCGGCGTCGGGCTGGCGCTCGTCGTATTCAATTTTCTGACCGGCAACGCAAGCGCGGTCAACGGCATGGCGGGGGTCGTCGGGTTTGTCCTTGCCCTTAGGGCGCTTTGGGCCGGGGGCGGATTCTTCTGGAGCCTGCTTCTGTCGGCGGCGCACGCGCTGTCCCGGGGTAAAATTCCGCCGCAGATGACCCTTGGCCGCGTCATGTCCGGCTACGCCGCGGGAAGCGCCGCGGGCGTCGCGCTCTCCGCGCTGAGGCTGCCCTATCTGCCTTATGCGCTGGGCGCGCTGCTGATAATTACGGGCGTTATTTTGAAGATTGCGGGCGGCGGGGCAAAGGAGGCGAGATCGTGATGAAAAAACGCGCGTGGCTGATTCTATTGGCGTTGCTTCTCTTAGTGCCCCATATGGGGCTTACCGCGCTGGCGGCGGATGGCTGGCAGGGTTTATACGAAGCTTACGGGATTGATCCTTCGGATCCGCAGGCTGGAAACCTGCTCGGCAGCAACATGATTGAGAGGCCCCCTCAGGCGATTGCTTTACGGATTGTCCGCTTCACATCGGCGCAAGGCGAGACCGTGCCGCTGGATGTGGAAATGATTGTGGAATTGGGAAAAAACGCGAGCGCTTCCACCGACTTTGAATGGGGAAACGAATATTTCAGGCTTGCCTACGAAGTCAGTTTCACCGTCCGATACGAGCGCGACGAGAGTCATGAAACAGCGGCGATGCTGCTTTGGGACACGCAAACCTATATTGAAGGCAGCAAATGGGAATACGTTCCCGATGAGCATAAAAGTCAGTGGCTGGAGGTCAAGGGGGATGCCTATCTCAAAAAAAGCGACATCGCGGGATATGTGGCATGGGACGGCTCTTACATAGGACTGACCCCCCACGATCGGGATGAGGAAAGTCTCAAGAACCTCCCCCTCAATCTGGGCGAGATCCGCTATGAGATCGAACGGGTGAAATTGGAGGGCGGCGCATTCCCAAGCGTGACGGAACCCGAGCCGGAAAAAACTTGGGACTTTGAGTCGGTGGATTGGGATGAATCCCACCATGACGCGGAAAACGAACACGCCGATCCGCTGGCCACCGCGTTGATCGCGGCCGTCTCGACCCTCGCCGCCGTTTTAGGCGCGGCGTTTGGCTCCGCGGCCGGTGCGGCGGGCGCGGCGGGAGACGCGGGAGACGCGGGAGACGCGGCGGCGGGCGACCGGGACCCCGCTTACGAGGCGGCCAAGGTGCCGGATTATCCCCAGTTCCTTGTCGGTCAGGATGGCGAGCAGCTCACGAAAAAGCCCGACGGCAACATTCAGGTCTCCTATCCCAACGGCGATGTGGCCACCCATTTTCCCAACGGGACGGTGCAGGTGAAAAGCCCCGATGGCACCACTTGGGAGGAATGGCCGGACGGCACGGTGAGCACCACCGATGAGGACGGCACTTTTATTGCGCAGACGCCGGACGGCACCCTTGTCAACCGGGAAGCCAACGGGGAGGAGATCGTCTATAACCCGGACGGCACGCAAGTTGAGACAAAGAGCGACGGCCTCAAAATCTCCAGAAACGCCGAGGGGGAAACGGTCACCGCCGAACGGAACGGAAACGTCGTCCAAAGGCATCCCACAGAAGCCGACTCCTTCCTTATAACCTCCCCCCATGGCGGCAGCTTGATCGTGCGCACCGAGACGGAATATGAGCGCTTCAGGAACGAGGAGGGGCGGCAGGATCTCGGAACCGCGGAGAAAATGACCTTTGAGGGTGAAATCCGCTCCGAAGACGCAACGCATGTTTACCGGCGGGACGGCTCCTGCGATATCCGCGGCGACGACGGCTCCCACTATGTGAAGGACGCCGACGGCAGCATAGACGCCGCCCGGGCCGACGGAACCGGCCTGAAATACAACGCCCAGACGGGAGAGGGACGCTTTCAGTCCTCCGACGGCGACTCCGTGGATTTCAACACGGAAACAGGAAAAACAGACGCCAGATGGAAGGACGGCTCTTATATCAAGGGCAACTCAAAAACAGGAGAGGTAGACGCCAAACTGAAGGACGGCTCTTATTGGAAGATGGACGACAAGGGCAACGGCAGCTTTGAGAACAAAGAAAAAGGGGTCCGAGGCGCCTGCCGCGAGGACGGCTCCTGCGAAGTGGCGGGCGACGACGGCTCCCATTGGAAGATGGACGCCAAAGGCAACGGCACCTTTGAGGATAAAGAAAACGGGACCCGGGGCGCCTGCCGCGAGGACGGCTCCTGCGAAGTGGAGGCCGACGACGGCTCCTATTGGAAGATAGACGCCAAAGGCAACGGCAGCTTTGAGAATAAAGAAAACGGGGTTCGGGGCGTCTGCCGCGAGGACGGCTCTCTCAAGATGGAGAATAAAGAAGGAACGGTTCTGGTGGGGAACCCGGATGGAACAAGTTTTCTGCAAAAGCCCGACGGAACGGTCGTTTCGCTGCCCCGATGAACAGGCGAATCCCGCCGCCGGTAAGCATGGAAAAGGAGGAGAGGACATGTCCGATCTCTGGGAAAAATACCCCGATCTGATGGAAGCGTATGAAAAAATGCCCCGAAAAACCGATTTCCGGCAGGAATTTGAAGCGGGGTGGCGCGAAGCCGGATGGGGCATGGCATTATCCTTGGCCACGGCGGCCAAGGATAATGCCGTTGCCGAAGCGGGGGCCGCGGAAAAAGAAATGGAATCGCTGCTCGGCTCGCTTAGGGAGCCGTTTGCAAAGGAGCCCGGCGCCGCGCGGCGGGCCCTGAAGCGGCCGCCCGCCGCCTTTACCCGCAGAGCGGGGGGTTTCTGCCGCAACTGCGGCTCCAAACTCTCCACCGCCGCGTTTTGCACAAACTGCGGCGCGAAACTCAGGTAGGCGATATGTTTTGCAAAAATTGCGGAACCGGGCTCTCGGACGGGGCCAAATTCTGCGCCGCCTGCGGGGCCGCCGTCCATGCGGCTGTCCCCGCCGCGCCCGCGTCGAAACCGGCTCCGGCGCGGGCGGCGAGCCCGGATACCGCCGCAAACGCGCCGCTCAAAAAAGGGATCATGGAGTATCTGATGCTCCCCGCGGCGGTCATCCTCATTTTGATTGGAATCGGCCATATGGCCCTTGCTGTGGCGGGCAGGCCGGTCACCGCGCAGGTGACCGGTTGTGAGCGGGCGCTCATCCTGAACAACGACGATTCCACAAGAAACCCAAACCGATACAAGCTCGAATACCGGTTTTCCGCAAACGGCGAGCAGTATACCGGCTCGGTGACACGGGTATTCGAGGGCGGCAGCCAGATGAGAAAGACCCTGCCGGTGCGCTACCTGCCCTTCTGGCCGCATGTGAACGCGGAGGACGGCGCGGGGATGGGCCTCGTCGGGCCCGCCGCGGCGGGCTTGGGCGTTCTGGTGCTCGCGCTCGCGGTTAGAAAAAAGTCCCCGCGGCGAAACGCCGCCTGACAGACAGCCCGCCGGGCGCCCGGCCAAGGGCGCCGAACGATTTATGATGGGAGAGAAAATGATGTTTTGTGAAAACTGTGGAACCATACTTCCCGAAGGGGCCAAATTCTGCGCCGCCTGCGGCGCGAAAACCGAGGCGCCGCCAGCCTACGCGGAGGAGCGGCAGCCCGTCCCCGTCCCGTCTCCGGCCTATGCGCCGCCCGTCCAGACGCCGCCCCCGCCCCGGCAGTCCTACGCGCCGCAGCCGCCATACGGGGCGCAGGTTTCGCCGGGCGGCGAGCCGCTGCGCGTCGGGCAATACATAGGGATGCTCCTGCTGATGTGCGTGCCCATCCTGAGCGTAATCCTGCTGTTTATGTGGAGCTTCGGCGGCTCGGTCAATCTCAATAAGAAAAACTTCGCGCGGGCGATGCTCATTTTCAGCGCGGTAGGGGTGATCCTGTCCGTCATATTTGGAGCCGCCCTCACCAGCACCATCGGGGAACTGATCGAAGGCATGGGCGGGTATTATTAAGCCGGTCATGGAAAGAGGAATGGCGGTGGGGAGAACAGAACGGCGGACGAGCATGCCAATTTTTAAAAACACGGTGATTTTGAAGCGGCCGGGTCTCGCCGCCGGCATCCCTTTCGGCTTTGTCGCGCCGGTCGCCGGATTCGCGTCGGGCAAAAGCGTCTATGCGCTCTCCCGGACGGGCTTTTGCGGTGATATGGGCGGAAGATAAAAGCATCCGGAGAAACTTCACCGTTGTCTATGAGACGGGGCCGGGAGCGCCCGCCGCTCTCCCGGACGGGCTTTTGCGGTGATATGGGCGGAAGATAAAAGCATCCGGAGAAAAATTTCACCGTTGTCTATGAGACGGGGCCGGGAGCGCCCGCCGCTCTCCCGGACGGGCTTTTGCGGTGATATGGGCGGAAGATAAAAGCATCCGGAGAAACTTCGCCGTTATCTATAACAAAAATATTTTATGCCGGGAGTTTTGCCGCTCCGCGGCTGGGAGAGGACGGCGGTTGCCGCAAGGAACGGCCATGAAGGGAACCGGATATGAAGAAAAAACGCATTCCCCGGATATGGATTACGCTGCTGGGCGTCGGTCTTATTTTCATGGGAGCGTCCGAAATCGCGCTCGGCTTCTTCGGGGAGAGCGCCCCCGGCGTGATCACCGGCATCCGGCGCGAGGGCGGCGAGCGCACCGACGGCAAGCCGGGGCGGTATACCTACCACATCAGCTACGCCTTTACCCTTCCCGACGGGAAAGAGATTGACGGATTTACCAAGAAGGTCGGAGATTCGGTCTATCTAAAAGCCGACGGCGTCTCCGCGGTGCGGGTTCGGTATTTCCCCTTTTTGCCCTACATCAACGCGATGGAGCGGGACGCGGGGCTGGGAGCCGGGCAGGTAGTTTTGGTTTTTGCCGGGTGTGCCCTGATTTTTTTGATCAACAGGGCGGGGCGGTCATAGGCTCGCCCCGCCGGAAACAGGCCCCGCGCGGGCGTCATAGACCGTGGAACTTCGGCGCGGCCCCGCTTTTCCTCCACGCAAAAGGCGCCACCCTCCGGCGCGCATGTTACATGCGCCCGGATGACCGCTCAAAGGCATCATCGGCAAACGCTGTGTTAGAAGCGTATCCGGCGTAACGGAAAAACCCGGGGACGCGGGATTCCGGCAATCAAAAAGCCCCAAAGGTTTCCCTTTGGGGCTTTTTGATTGGTACCGGTAGTGGGACTCGAACCCACACGGTTTTAAAGCCAACGGATTTTGAGTCCGTCACGTCTGCCAATTCCATCATACCGGCGCATAGTTTTATTATACATAGCCGGGCCGAAAATTCAAGAAGAAAGTTGGGGGACGGGCGCGGCCCGCGAAAATCCGGGCGCGAAAAGTTTTTCCCGCGGCGGCCCGCAAATTAAAAGAAGCGGGTGCGCGATCTTCAAAAACGGCCCTTCCCGGGCGAAAAGCCGGAGAAAAAACCCCTCGCCAAAGGCGGCCCGCGGATCGGAAAAATCGGCGGCGCGCCTTTCAGGGCGGCCTTTCTGGAGCGAAACGCCGCTGCCGGGGCCTGTTTCCGGCGTTTTTCCCGCCGATTCGCGCGGGAGGGGCAAGCTTTCCTTGAAATTTCCACGGCCGCGTAGTATATATAACATATAACAAAAAAGAGAGCCCCGTTTCCGCGTCCTGCGCGGGGGCCCTCGGAAAAAAGAAAGGCGGGGTTTCATGCGGGCGTGCGGCGTGCTTTTGCCGGTGTCGAGCCTGCCCTCCCCCTACGGGATCGGGACGGCGGGCGCCGCGGCGAAGGAATTCATCCGGTTTTTGGCGGAGGGCGGCCAGCGGATCTGGCAGATCCTGCCGCTCGGCCCCACCGGTTTCGGCGACAGCCCCTATCAGAGCGTCTCCGCCTTCGCCGGGAACCCGTACCTGATCGACCTCGACCTCCTGTGCGAGCGGGGCCTGTTGCGGCGGGAAGAGCTTGAGCATGAGGATTTTGGCCGGTCGCCGGGCGACGTGGATTACCTTGCCCTGTTTGAGCGCCGCTTCGCCGTGCTCAAACAGGCGGCGGACCGCCTCCCGGACGGGGAACCGGAATTCTGCGCGTTCGCGGAAAAACACGCCGACTGGCTCCCGGAGTACGCCCTTTTTATGGCGCTCAAAGAGGAGAACGGCATGCGCGCCTTCTCGGAGTGGCCGGAGCCGCTGCGGGAGCGGGAGCCGGAGGCCCTCGCCGCCGCGAAGGAGCGCCTCGCCGCGGAGATTCGCTTCTGGGAGAAGATCCAGTACTTTTTCTACGCGCAGTGGGACGATCTGCACGCCTTCGCGAAAGAAAACGGCGTCCGGATCGTCGGCGACCTGCCGATCTATGTCGCGCCGGATTCCGCCGAGCTCTGGGCGCACCGGGAGCTGTTTCAGACCGACGCGGAGGGGCGCATGGCGCGGGTCGCGGGCGTGCCGCCGGACGCGTTTTCCCCGACCGGGCAGCTCTGGGGCAACCCGCTCTACGACTGGGACTATCATAAACAAACCGGATTTGACTGGTGGAAGCGCCGGCTGCGGCACATAGCGGAGCTCTGCGACGCCGTCCGCATCGATCATTTCCGCGGGCTCGCCGGCTACTATTCGGTTCCGGCGGGGGACCGCACCGCGGAGCGCGGGGTCTGGGAAAAAGGCCCCGGCATGGAGTTTATCCGGGCGCTGCGGGAGACGCTGCCGGATTTCGGCGTCATCGCCGAGGACCTCGGGTTCCTGACGGAGGACGTCCGGGAATTGCTCCAAGAGAGTGGCTTTCCGGGCATGAAGGTTTTACAGTTCGCCTTCGATTCCCGGGAGCCGAGCGACTACCTGCCGCATAACTTTCCGCGAAACTGCGCCGTCTACCCCGGCACGCACGACAACGACACGCTGCTGGGCTGGGAGGCCTCCCTCTCGCCGGAGGATCTCGCCTACGCGCGGGAATACCTCGGCGTGCCGCGCGGGGAGCCGCTGCGCGAGGCGGTCATCCGGGCCTGCCTCGGTTCGGTCGGCGACACGGCGGTGATTCCGATGCAGGACTGGCTTGCCCTCGGCGGCGAAGCCCGCGTCAACACGCCCTCCGCCCTCGGCGGAAACTGGCGCTGGCGGCTCCTGCCCGATATGCTGACGCCAAAGCTCTTTGCGCGGATGGCGCGTATGGCGAAGCTCTACGGCCGAACCTGATCGGCGGGCCGGACAATGCCCCGCGCCCCGCGGCCGCAAAGGAGTACCTCGCAGACAGAGCTTGCGCCCCGCCCTCCCGATCGGGAGGGCGGGGCGCAAGCTCTTAGAGAGGAGAAACGCCCGCGCCGCACGGCGCCTCCGCGAGGCGTAGGCGGGCGGATTTGACGATAGTTTCGTAGGCGGGTGCGGCGAAACGCTTCCGCCCGGCGCGGCCTTTACAGGAGGGACCGGATGAGCTGTTTGCGCGGCAAGACGCCCGCAATACGGCCTTCACAGGCTGGCCCGGACATCCGGCTGTCCGCGCGGCGTCCCCCGGGCGCGACGTTCACGCGGGGATCATACCTTCTGCGGGAAGCACGTCTTTTCCACAAGCGGCTTGACGAATTTCTGCGCGACGCCGACCACTTTCCCGATCAGCATCGCGGAGAGCACGGTCCCGATGTGGATGATGCCCTCCTCGAGCACCACCGTGTGCCAGAAGCCGGAGAAGCCGCCGAGGAACAGGACGCCCAGCAGGATCGCCGTGCCGACGATGGAGCAGTCCACCGCGACCTTCATGTTATGGAATTTGAGGCGGCCGCCGGATTTCTGCGAGATCGCGAGGGCGAGCCCCTCGGACGGCATCGGCAAGAGCTTCGCGTCGACATAGAGCGACACGCCGACCGCGATGAGTACGATGCTCACGGCGAGCATAAGCGCGCGGCCGAGGATGCTTTCCGAGGAAACGGAGCCGAGAAAGATCTGCGCCAAGGCCACAAACCACCCGATCGCCCACGAAAAGACGATCTGGCAGAGGTTGATCCATTTGTAATCCTTCCGCAAAATCAGGATCTGCAAGGCAATGTAAATGCAGAACGTCAGCGGCAGGCAGACGGAGAGCGGGAGATCCGGCAGCGTCTCATAGGCGAGGCAGATCCGATTCAAAATCTTCGGCAGGGAACTTACCGGCGAAATGCCGAACCGGGAATTGAGCGCGAGGACGATGCCGGACGCGATCAGAAATAGTCCGGCAAGATAGAACAGGAGCCTCAAAAAGAATTTAGAATTGACTGCGGGCTTTTCCATAAACGCCGCCTCCTTTGTTTGTATAATGAGCGCAGTTTAGCACTTTTAAGCTTTAAAGTCAAGAAGAATTTTAAATTTTTTTCAAAAAATAAAAAATAGCGATTTTTGGCGAAAGAACGCCGCTTCGGGCGATCCCGTTTTCACTTTTTATGGTGGCGCGCGGAGAAAATATGGTATAATAACCATAAGAATCACCGGGCGGCTTTGGATAAGGCCGTCCCGGCGGCCCGCCTGCGGCGGCCTTTCATACTGCTGCGCGCGGCGGGGGCGTGTCGGCAAAGCCCCGTGTTTTTGCCCGGGGACGGGGGGCTCTACGGGTTTCCGGCTTCGGCGGGAGGAGCACTTCGCCGCTTGAGGCGGGGGCGCGGCGCTTTCTCATTTCGCGGGGCGGATTTTTGCGCCATAGGATCGGGGGGATCGCATGTACTGGTACCGCGACATCGGCGGCGAGCTCAAAAAACAATACGGCGGGCGGGTGTGGAAGCTCGCGCTGGACGGCGGCATGACCTGCCCGAACCGGGACGGCACGCTCGGGACGCGGGGCTGCGCCTTCTGCCTCGGCGGCTCGGGGGATTTCGCCGAGCCCTATACCGGCGACATCGCCGCGCAGATCGAGCGCGCGAAGGCGCAGGCCGCCCGCAAGGGGGCAACGCCGGGCTACATCGCCTATTTTCAGAGCTACACGAACACCTACGCGCCCCTCGAAAAGCTTCGCCGGATCTTCACCGAGGCGATCTTTCACCCGGATATTTTGATTCTCTCCGTCGCGACGAGGCCGGACTGCCTGCCGGAGGAGACGGTCGCCCTGCTCGCGGAGCTGGGCCAAATCAAGCCGGTCTGGGTGGAGCTGGGCCTCCAGACCATCCGCCCGGAGACCGCCGACTACCTGCGCAGGGGCTATCCGCTCGAGGTCTACGACGACGCGGTGCGCCGCCTCAAAGCCGCGGGCCTGACGGTCGTCGCGCACATGATCTTGGGCCTGCCGGGGGAGACGCCGGAGCAGATGGCGCAAACGGCGGCCTATATCGGCAAAAGCGGGGCCGACGGCGTCAAGTTCCAGCTCCTGCACGTCATGCGGGGCACGGATCTCGCGGCGGACTACGAGGCGGGGAAATTCGAGGCGATGAGCTTGGAGGACTACGTCCGGGCGCTCGCCGCGTGCGTGCGGGCGATCCCGCCCGAGATGGCCGTCCACCGCCTGACCGGGGAATGCGGCGCGGCGGACCTGATCGCGCCGCGGTGGTGCCTCCGAAAGCGGGACGTGCTGAACGCGATCCGCTCCTATTTCGCGAAAAACGGCGTCGTGCAGGGGAGCGAATACCAAAAATAAGGCCGCGTCCGGTTGGGGGAATCCCCCCCGCGGCGGGCGTTTCAGTAATTGTGGAAAAACGGCCGCACAAAAATCCCGGCGCCCTTTCGAGGCGCCGGGATCGTTTTTTTTTGCTCTATGGGGATGAGAGGTTGCGGTTCGGCCGCATGGGAAATCGGGCGCGCAAACACAGGCCGGGAGCGTCCTCCATGGACGCGCGGCGGCGGACGGCGCGGGCGGGGGCGGCTCGGTCAGGCGGGAACCGGGCCGAAGCGGTTCTCGGCGGGGTCGCCGGCTTGGGCGAGCGGGATCAAGACGATGATCCAGCCGACCAGCGGGATCAGGGCGTAGAGCACATAGAGGCCGCTCTTGCCGACGTCGTGCAGCCGGCGGACGGCGAGCGCGAGCCCCGGGATCAGGGCGGCCAGCGAATAGAGCGAGCCGATCCAGCTGAAGACGTCGAGCAGCTGCGAGAGAACGCCGAGGACAAAGCCGATCGCGAGGTTGACGGCAAAGACGCGCCAATAGTCCCCGCGGCCGCTTCTGCCCGTGAAGAGCGCGAAATTTTGCCACATGTTCAGGTAGGCAAGGATGAATTCGTTCATGGAAAAACCCCCTTCAGATTGATGTTCAGAATCATCATATTCGGTATTTCAAAAAACATTAAAAAATAAAAAGCCGTTTCACGAAAAAACAGGCGTTTCCGCGCCGGGCGGCAGGGCCGCCGCGCTGGGGACGCCCCGCCGACCGGAAGCGTTCGCAGGCTCGTCTCCGTAGAGGGCCGCCGCATGGGGGACACCCCGCCGACGGCAGCGTTCGCGGGCGCGTCTCCGTGGAGAACCGCCGCATGGGAGGAATCTCCTCCGGGGCGCCGAAAGACGGAGGGAACAAAGCGAACCGGCGAAAGAAGTCACTGCCTCGCGCCGCTCTGCGGTTTCTCCCGAATGGCTTCCGCCGCTTTCGCGGCCTCCTTGGAAAAATAGATTTCGCAGTCCCGCCGCTCGCGCAGGCTCTCGCGGACGCTGCCGTTCCAGCCCTCGACGCGCGGCGCGTGCAGCAGGGAGCTCAGGATGCTCTCCTCCACCACCTCGGTGACGGCGCGGAAGACGGTATTCATCGCGGTCTCGTGCATCGAGGTGATCTGCGTGAAATAGTTGTCGGTCGTGTGCGGCAGGTCGTAGGCGGTGGTGAACATCACCGCGATGTCGCCGCTCCAGTTGCCGGTATAGGAGCCGGTGCGCGCGATGCCGTTTTGCGCCCGGCGGCAGGCGCGGGTCAGCTGGCGGCTGCTCATTGGCAGGTCCGTCGCGAGGATGATGATGATGGAGCCCTTGTCCGGCTCGCCGATCCCGTCCGCGAGCGCCTCGCCGCAGAAATCGTCGTAGACGCGCAGGTCGCACATGCTGCCGAAGTTGGTGTTGACGAGGCACCCGACGGTGAATTCCCGCCCGCCGATCGTGACGACGCGGGAGGCGGAGCCGATGCCGCTCTTGAGCTCGTAGCAGTTCATGCCGCGGCCCGCGCCGACGGCGCCCTCCTCAAACTCCGGCCCGGCCTCGCGGATGGCCTCCAGCACGTTTTCCTCGGAGACGGCGAAGCCCCGGATGTTGCTCAGATAGCCGTCGAAACACTCGAGCACCAGCGGATTCACGGTGCCGACCTCGCCGCCGATCTTCGGGTCGTTTTTTACCATATATTTAAACAGGGCGTCCATGCAGGCGCCGACGGAGAAAGTATTGGTCAGTAAAATCGGCGTCTCGATCGCGCCCATCTCGCCGATCTGCATGAGGCCCACGCTCTTGCCGTAGCCGTTGATGACGTGGTGCCCGGCGACGACCTTATGCTCGTAAAGGTTGCCGGCGCGCGGCAGGATGGCGGTGACGCCGGTGTTATATTCGCCCGTGGCGATCGTGGAATGCCCCACCAGCACGCCGGGCACGTCGGTGATCAGGTTTTTCGGGCCGGGGACGCCGGATTCCCGGGTGATGGGTCTGTAATCAAGTCCCATAGATTTGCCTCCAATTTCTTTTTGCGGAGATAAAACCCCAGTTCTTATTATAACGCAAATTTCGCCTTGTACAAGATCCGGCGAAACGCGCCCCGCCGCTTTTATGCGCCTCCCGCGGGCGCGCTTTTTTAACCGGAACCCGTTTTCCGCCGCCGGGGAATCACACGCCTTGCTTTTTCTTCGGTTTTGGATAAGGGGTGACCTGCTCAAGGAAAGCGACAACCTCCCGGCAGAGCTCGGTATCCTCGATGTCAAGAAGATAATGCTCCTTCGCGCCCGGATAGGGGAACCCGGTTTCCGCTCCGGGCATGAGCTGCGCGAGACGCTCGAATTTTTTCACATACACGGTGTTGTCGCAGACCAGAAGCACCGGCTTCTCGTTGACGTAAACCATATACTCGCCGAACATTTTCCGATAGCGGATTTCCCACGGGCCTTTGACCTGCTCGCGGACGTATTCGATAAAATCAACAGAAGTCGCCATTTTCCCGCCTCCGAAAGTTTGAGAATTTCCGTCTTCCATTATATCGGGCAAAAAGAAGAAACACAATCGGAACGCTCAAAACTTTCGGAGCTTTGCCGCGGCGGGAAGCGTCCCGCCGGGTTTTCTCCACAAAAACGCGGGGGCCGGGGGAAAAGGGCGGCGCGCGGAATCCTCCCTCAGCAAAAACTTTTGCCTAAGGTAGGCTTTTTATTCATTTCGGTTGTAACCGCCGCATATTGGTGTTAAGATGCAGAATGAAATTCGGCTGTTGATCGGAGGGAATAAAAGATGGATGAGGAGATCGGAGCTTATGAAAGATCCGGGCCGGCGGAGTCCGCGCTCTCGGAGCTGAAGAAGTATCTCGCCGGAAGGTCGGGGGCGCAGGACGTTTCCCAGCTCTTCGGCAGATATTACGCCGAAGGGGTGGAGAAGCTCGGCGCGCCGGAGAGCCTTTCGCGGGAGCAGGGCTTCGCGGCGGCGGCGGTCGCGGCCTATCAGGCGCTGAAGGACGCGGGCATCCGGGAGGCGGAGGCCCTCCATGCCGCCCTCGCCTGTTTTTCCACGGAAAAAACGGAGGCCGCGGAGCTCTGGGGCAGGCTGGACGGCCTGCTGTTCGGGGCCTACAAAAAGATCCGCCGCGCGCTGGAGGAGGAAGTGCAAAAGAATTACGAGGCCGCGTTCTCCGAGGAGGACGGCAGCCTTGTGCGCAATGTCACGGCATGCCCCTACGCGCAGGCCTTCGCCGCGCTGGGCAGGCCGGAGCTGGTGCGGATCGCCTGCGAGACGGTCCACTCCGGTTACGAGGCGATGCAGCGCCACCTGCGCTGGACGAGGGAGTATGATTTCGGCGACCGGGCGGACCTGTGCTGCTCGGATTCCTTTGAAAAAGTTTGAGCGACGCCAAAAACGCGCAACGCGGGGTCCCGGCCGGGGCCCCGCGCCTTTTTTCCCGGGGAAAAGGCGGAATCGCGCCCGTTCACAAAATCCCTCTTAACTTTACGCGCGTTTTGCGGTAAAATAAAATAAAGAAATTTATGGAAGGAGGCCCCGTTATGGAACTCGCGCCCGACTCCGATATCCGGTACATCAAAGGCGTCGGCGAAAAGCGGGCGGCGCTCTACGGCAGGCTCGGCGTTTTTACGGTCGGGGACCTGCTGGAGCACTACCCGCGGGAGTATGTCGATCTCACCGCGCCGGTGTCCATCTCCGACGCCGAGGAGGGGGCGCTCTGCGCGATCCGGGCCGCGGTGGACGCGAAGACGCCGGAGCAGCGCATCCGCAAGGGGCTCTCCGTCTCAAAGGTCCGCGCCGTCGACGACCGGGCGGATCTGCTGTTGACCTTCTTCAATATGAAATACGCGGTCGACTCGCTGGAGATCGGGAAGGAATATCTCTTTTACGGCGTGTTTTCGAGGCGCTTCACCGGCGGGGAGATGACCGCGCCGGAGATCTTTCCGGCGGAGCAGGGCGGCTACCTGCCGCGCTATCCGCTGACCGAGGGCCTCTCGGGAAAGACGATCTCCGCGAACGTCAAAACCGCGCTGGAGGCCTGCGGCGGCCGGATTTCGGACGAGCTGCCCGAGGCCGTGCTCAAGCAATATTTTCTGTGCTCAAAGGAGGAGGCCGTTCGGAGCATCCACTTTCCGGAGTCGGCTTCCGCGCTCGCCCGGGCCAAGCGGCGGCTGATTTTTGAGGAATTTTTTGAATTTTCGCTCGGCCTCGCGCTCGCGAAGGGCAAGAACCGCGCGGCGACCGGCATCCCGGTGCGCCCATGCGACCTGCGGCCGTTTTTCGGCGTGCTCGGCTTCGCGCCGACGGACGCTCAAAAGCGCGTGATCGCCGAATGCACGGCCGACATGGCAAAATCCGTGCCGATGAACCGGCTTGTGCAGGGGGACGTCGGCTCCGGCAAGACGGCGGTCGCGGCCGCCTGCATGTACGAGGCGGTCAAAAGCGGCCTGCAATGCGCGATGATGGCGCCGACGGAGGTCCTCGCCGCCCAGCACGCCGAGACGCTCGAAAAGATGTTTTCCCCGCTCGGCGTCGGCGTCACGCTGCTGACCGGCTCCATGAAGGAGAAACAGAAGGAGGCCGCCCGCGAGGCCATCGCCTCGGGACGGGCGCAGGTCGCGGTGGGCACCCACGCGCTGATCCAAGAGGGCGTCAATTTCCGGGAGCTCGGCCTCGTGGTGATGGACGAGCAGCACCGCTTCGGCGTCCGCCAGCGCCTCACCCTGATGGAAAAGGCGGAGTCGCCGCACGTGATCGTCATGTCCGCCACGCCGATCCCGCGGACGCTCGCCTTCGTGATGTACGGCGACCTCGACGTCTCCGTGCTCGACGAGATGCCCAAAAACCGGCTCCCGGTCAAGACCTACCTGATCGAGCCGGATCTTTTGCCCCGCGCGCTGAGTTTCATCCACAAATTCGCCGACCGGGGGCTCCAGAGCTACATCGTCTGCCCGCTGATCGAGCAAAGCGAGGAGAATCTCAGCCTGACCGCCGCCGCGGACCTCGCGGAGCGGCTGACCGGGCAGGAGCTCGCCGGGTGCGCGGTCGGCCTGCTGCACGGCAAGATGAGGCCCGGCGAGAAGGAGCGCGTGATGCGCGCCTTCGCCGAAAACCGGCTGCAGGTGCTCGTCTCCACCACCGTCATCGAGGTCGGCGTGGACGTGCCCAACGCCGTGGTCATGCTGATCGAGGACGCCGACCGCTTCGGCCTCTCGCAGCTCCACCAGCTGCGGGGCCGCGTCGGCCGCGGGACGGAGCAGAGCTACTGCATCCTCGTCTCCGGGACCAGAAGCGCGGAGGCAAAGGAGCGCCTCAGGCTCCTGTGCTCGACGGCGGATGGCTTCCGCATCGCGGAGCAGGATCTGCGGATGCGCGGGCCGGGCGATTTCTTCGGCTTCCGGCAGCACGGCCTGCCCACGCTCAAGATGGCGGATATGGCCAAGGATATGAAGCTCTTGGAGCTCGCGAAGCAGGCCTCCTCGGAGCTGCTCGACAGGGACCCGCGCCTCGAGCGGCCCGAGCACGAGGCGCTCTCCGCACGCACCGAGCGCCTGATGCGCACCGCGGCCGCATCTTGATTTACGGGAGACATCAGAGTATAATTATAAAATATATTTTTGAATTTTAGGAGGGACGATCGGTGGAACACAAAAATCGCACGAAGGAACTTACGGAAACGGCCCTGTTTGTCGCGGTCATCATTGTGATGTCGGCGGTGCCTTTTCTCGGTTACATCCCGCTTGGCCCGATCAACGCGACCACGCTGCATATTCCGGTCATCATCGGCGCGATCCTCTTCGGCTGGAAGAGGGGCGCGCTGCTGGGCGGCGTGTTCGGCCTGACGAGCCTTGTCAAAAACACGATCTCGCCGAACGCCTCCTCCTTTGTATTTTCGCCGTTCGTGCCGGTTCTCGGTAGCGAAAAAGGCAGCCTCTGGGCGCTCGCCGTCGTGCTGCTGCCGCGCATCCTGATCGGCGTCTTCGCGGCGCTCGTCTTTTCCGCTCTGGTCAAGGCGAAGATGGCGCGTCCCATCGCCTGCGCGGTCGCCGGGTTTGTCGGCTCGATGACCAACACGATCTTCGTGATGGGCGGCATCTACCTGTTTTTCGGCCACAGCTACGCGGCGGTGAAGGACATCGCCTATGAGACGCTGCTCACGACGATCCGCACGATCGTCACCGGCAGCGGCCTTGTGGAGGCGGCCGTCGCGGCGGTGCTCTCCGCCGCGATCGGGACGGCGCTGCTGCGCTCCGCCGCGTTCCGCAGGGAGTGACCCATCGCGTTTCGCCGGAGGGAGGATCGGGAATGCCCAAAAAAGAAGTCTCGGAATTCGAGGCCGCGCATAAAAAACGCAGGAGAAAATACGCGGCGAAGCGGCTTGGCCGCCTGATCGCGGCCGCCGTGATCACGATTTTGGTCGTCGCGGGCGTCTTTCTCGCGGCGGAAAACGACCTCCTCGGCGTGGCGGGCGACCTGATCGCCTCCACCGCCGCGGGCGGGGGATCGCTGCCGGCGGAATTTTCCGGCGACTCCACGGTCTCCATGTTCGACTGGGGCGGGAGCGTCGGCATCCTGACCGATACGGCGGTCTACCTCTACTCGACGGGCGGCCGGGAGCTGCTGTACGAACAGCACGGCATGACTTCGCCTTCCGCGCAGGCGGCCGGGCGGCGGCTGCTCGTCTACGACCGCGGCGGGAGCAAGCTGCAGGTCCGCACCCGCACGGCGGCGCTTTTTGAGCAGGTCTATGACTATGAGATTATTTCCGCCTCGCTCTCCGGGGAGGGGTTCCTCACCGTGGTGACCGGCGCGCAGCGCTACGCCTCGCAGGTGACGGTCTACGACCCGGATTTCAACGAGGTCTTTACATGGTCGCCCGCGGAGGAGTATGTGGCGGCGGCGGCGGTCGGGCCGGACGGCAGGACCATCGCGGCGGCCTCGGTCTACGCCTCCGGCGGGGAGATCTATTCGACCGTCCACCTTTTCTCGGCCGATTCCTCGGAGGAGCTCGCGCAGCGCCGCTTCGACGGCTCCGCCGTGATCGGGCTTTCCTTCACGGGCGGGGGCGATGTCCGCGTGATCTGCGACGATCAGGCGGCGGAAGTGGACACCAAGGGGGATCTCCTCGGCTATTACCGCTACGAAAAGGATCTGACGGCCTACCTGTGCCCGCCGGACGGCGACGAGACGATCCTGATTTTTGACCATTATACGGAGACGAGGAGCTGCAAGCTTGTCTTTCTCGGGGAGGAAATGAAGGAGAAAGCCTCGGCCTCCGCGGCAGGGAAGATCGGCGCGTGCTGCTGCGACGCGAAGCGGGCGGCGGTCTACTGCTCCGGGAACCTCACGGTCTTCGGGACGGACGGCTCGATGCTCGCCTATTCGGCGGCGGAGCAGGGCGCCATGAAGATCGCGCTTGTGAACGGCGACTTTTACGCGGTGACCGGCAGCACGCTTTGCGCCGTGGAGACGGGCCCGCCCGCCTGACGTTTTTTACCGGGCAGAGAAACTGACAGAACAGGAGGAACTGCATGAACATCACCTATATGGCCCTTGCCTACGATGCGGCCGTTGTGATCCTCATTCTGACGGCGGTGATCCGGAGAACCAAATACGGATTCAGCGACTCGTTTATTCGGATCGTGGGCGGCATGGCCGCCATCGTGCTCTCCGTGATTTTTTGCCGGATCGGCACGGAATGGATCCTCAGCGGCGTCGTAAGGCCGCTTCTGACAAATCAGACCGCGGGCGCCGCGTCTTCCGCCGGACAATCGACGGCCTTTCTCAATAGTATAGAGGGGTCGCTCTCCGGGCTGCCGGCGTTTGTGTTTCTGCTTTTTAAGATCGGCGGCGCGGCGGACGGCACGATGGGGAAGGCCGTCACCGAGGCCGGGGAGGCCCTGTCGGACGCGCTGATGGAGTATCTGCTCGAGCCGATTCTGCGCCCCCTGCTGCGGGTGATCCTGTTTGTCGCGGGGATGCTGCTGCTGCTGGTTTTCCTGCATGTGATCGAGAGAAGGGTCCGCTCCGTGCGCAAAAACGCCGTCTTCGGCGGGACGGACGGATTTTTGGGATTCGTGCTCGGCCTTGTGGAGGGCGCGTTCCGGGTCTGCGTCTTCGCCTTCGCGGTCAACGTCGCGCGGCTCTTCTGGGAGGGAAGATGGGAATTTCTCTCCGACCGGGTGCTCTCCAAAACGTATCTTTTTAAATGGGTGTATGACGTAGTCGGCGCCGCGCCCATCCTGCCGTGAGGCGCGCGCAGGGGAGGATCTTCAGCATCCCGAACATCATGTCCGGGTTCCGCCTGCTGCTGATCCCCGTCTTCCTGATCGTCTATTTTCGAGCGGAAACGACAGCGGATTATCACCTCGCGGCGATTATTCTGCTGATTTCGGGCCTCACGGATGTCGCCGACGGCGTCATCGCGCGGAAATTCGGCCAGACCACCGAGCTTGGCAAGGTGCTGGACCCGCTGGCGGATAAACTGACGCAGATCACCGTGTCGGTTAGCCTCGCGATGCGGCATCCGGCGCTGTGGCCGGCCGTCATCGGCTTTACGCTGAAAGACGTGCTGATCTTTGTCGGCGGCATCCGCATATACAAGGAGAAGAGGCAGGTCGTCTCGGCCAAATGGTACGGGAAGGTCGGCACGCTGCTGTATTACGCGGCGGCGTTCCTCGTCACCTTCTTCCCCGATCTGCCGGAGACCGTCCGCGACGGCATCTTTTTCGCCCTGCTGGCGTTTATGCTCTACGCGGCCTATCGGTATTACGAGGTCTATAAAGAGAAGAAAAACGGATAGCCCCCGCCCCTTTCCGGCCGGCCGGAAGAGATTTGCGGCGCCGCTTTCCGGTTTGGGAGCGGCGCTTTTTGCCCCGCGCGGACCCGCCCGGCTTTAAAAAGAAAAAAGAACGGATGATTTTCCATGCTTTCTAAAAAAGCGTACGGTTTCTTAATCCGTTATTCATAAAATTCGGTTATCCTATTATGAAGAAACGATACTTGATGTTTCCATCGGAGGATTGGAATGAACAATATGCTTTGCTCGAGGTGCAAAAAAAGAATCGCCGTAGTCTTTATGACACACTTGGATGAAAACGGCAAGACGACCAGCGAGGGCCTCTGCCTCCAGTGCGCGCGGGAGCTCGGCATCAAGCCGGTCGACGACCTGATGAATAAAATGGGCATCTCCGGCGACGAGCTCGACGCCATCAGCGACCAGATGATGGAGGCCATGCAGGACGGCGGGGAGGACGATTTCCAGCCCGGCGGCGCGCAGTCTTTCCCGTTCCTCAACGGGATTTTCGGCGGCAATATGCCGACGGGCGCCGCGGAGGCCCCTGCTCAGGAGAAAAAGATCCCCAAAAAAGAGAAAAAAGAAAAAAAGCGCGAGCTCAAATACCTGCCGGCCTACTGCGAAAACCTGACCGAGAAGGCAAGGCAGAACGGCTTCGACCCGATCGTGGGCCGGGAGCGCGAGATCAGCCGCGTCGTGCAGATTCTCAACCGCCGCACCAAGAATAACCCCTGCCTGATCGGCGAGCCCGGCGTCGGCAAGACCGCCATCGCCGAGGGCATCGCCCAGAAGATCGTCTCCGGCGACGTCCCCGCGAAGCTCGCGGAGAAGGAGCTCTGGCTGCTCGACCTGACCGCCTTGGTCGCGGGCACTCAGTTCCGCGGGCAGTTCGAGAGCCGCGTCAAGGGGCTGGTGGACGAGGTCAAGCACGAGGGCAACATCATCCTGTTTATCGACGAGATCCACAGCCTCGTCGGCACCGGCGACACCGAGGGCGGCATGAACGCCGCCAACATCCTGAAGCCCTCGCTTTCCCGCGGGGAGATTCAGGTCATCGGCGCGACGACCTTCGACGAGTACCGCAAATATATTGAAAAAGACGCGGCCCTTGAGCGCCGCTTCCAGCCCGTGACGGTGGAGGAGCCGACCCTCGCGGAGACCTTCCAGATCCTCAAGGGCATCGCCCCGAATTACGAGAAATTCCATCACGTCAGCGTCGGCGACGGGATTTTGCAGAGCTGCGCGCGGCTCTCCGAGCGCTATATCACCGACCGTTTCCTGCCGGACAAGGCGATCGACCTGCTCGACGAGGCCTGTTCCTGCGCGGCCCTCGCGAATAAGGAGCTCGCGCAGTACGAGATCGCGGGGCAGAAGATCCGCGAGGCCGAGGAGCAGATCGCAAGCCTCGAGCAGGACGAGGAGATCGACTACGAGATGCTCGCGAAGGCGAAATCCGAGCTGATGCAGCTCAAAGAGGAGCACCGGCAGCTTGAGCCCGCCGCGCTCGCCGCCGAGGTGACCGAGCACGACCTTGCGGTCGTCCTCGAGCTCTGGACCGGCATCCCGGCGAGCAAGGTGCAGGAGAGCGACCTGCACAAGCTCGGCGAGCTCGAGGCGGAGCTGAAGGAGAAAGTGATCGGGCAGGACGAGGCCTGCGAGCTGGTCGCGGCGGCGGTCCGCCGCTCCAGAGTGCAGATCTCCGCCCGCAGGAGGCCCGCGTCCTTCATCTTCGTCGGGCCGACCGGCGTCGGCAAGACCGAGCTCGTCAAGGTTTTGGCGAACTGCCTCTTTCAGGGCGCGGACCCGCTGATCCGGCTCGACATGTCGGAATTTATGGAAAAATTCGCGGTCTCGCGCATCGTCGGCTCGCCGCCGGGATACGTCGGCTACGACGAGGCCGGCCAGCTGACCGAAAAAGTCCGCCGGAAGCCGTACTCGGTCATTCTCTTCGACGAGATCGAGAAGGCGCACCCCGACGTCATGAATATCCTCTTGCAGATCCTTGACGAGGGCAAGATCGCCGACGCCCACGGGCGGGTGGTCTCCTTCGCCAACACGGTCATCATCATGACCTCCAACGCCGGCAGCGACCGGCACGACAACGCGCTGGGCTTCAACCAGACCGAGTATTCGGCGGAGAAGGAGAAGGTGCGCAAGGCTTTGAGCGACTTCCTGCGCCCGGAATTCCTCGGCAGGGTGGATGAGATCGTCGTGTTCCGCGCCCTGACGAAGGAGGGCTACGAGCGCATCGCCGCCCTGCGCATGGAGGAGCTGCGCGGGCCGCTGGAGGAGAAGGGCATCGCCCTCTCCTACGACGAGGCCGCGCTCAAAGCGATCGCGGCGAAATCCTTCGGCGGGAAGAGCGGCGCGCGCGATCTGGTGCGCGTGATCCGCAAGGAGGTGGAGGACCGCATCTGCACGATGCTCGTCGAGCACGCGGAGCAAAAGCTCAAGGCCGTGCTCGTCTCCGCGAAGGACGGCGCGATCACCGTGACGGGCGCGGAGATCCCAAAGACGCTGCCGCCCGTTCCGGCCGTGACGTCCGCGCAGAGAAGGGCTTAACGGGGCCGGTGGCGGCGCTTCCGGCGGAGTAAGGCCGGGCGGAGCCGCCTATGTGAAGAATATTTTCCCCGCAAGCCCGCCGCAAAACCGGCGGTAAACTCCGGCCGCGCGGCCCGGGAGAAAGACCTCCCACATGTGACAGGTGACTGAAACAAGACGCGGCCCCGTGCGTTTGAGCACGGGGCCGCGTCTTTCAATAACCGCTTGAGCACGGGACTATCTGCGGGAGAACCCCTTCTCGCTCTCGGGCTTGGTCACGGCGGCCGTGACGACATAGACCTCCGCCGCGCCCGCCTTTTTGAGCGCCTCCGCGCAGAACCACGCGGTGTTGCCGGAGGTCAGGATGTCGTCCGCCAGCAAAATTTTCAGGCCGGAGAGATTGCCGCTTGCCCGGAACGCGCCGATCAGGTTCGTGCAGCGCCTCTCGGCGGAGAGCGAGTGCTGTTTCGGCGTCGGGCGGGTCTTGACGAGCAGGCCGGGCGCGAATTTCAGGCCCGCGTACCGCGCGAAGGTCTCCGCGAGAACCGCGTTGTGCGGGAAGCGGCCGCGCCCCTCCCCGCCGCAGGCGTCCGGCGGGGCCGCCACAAGGTCGAAGCTTCGCCCGCCGTACTGCACAAGATACGCTTTATAGAGCCACTTTCCGATCAAGGCCGCGTAGCGTCTACGAAAGCGGAATTTGTAGCGGGAGATGGCGTCCCGCGCCGGGCCGCAGTAATAATAGGCGGCGGCCGCGCGCGCGTACATGCCGCCCGGCGGCGCCGCCGCGAGGCAGCCCGGCACCGGCTCGAGCTTTCCCGCGCAGTCGGCGCAGAGATCGTTCCCAGCCGGCAGGACCTTCCCGCAGGCCGGGCAGCGGCCGGGATAAAGGGACTCCCGCAGCCGCTCCATCAAAAGAAAGACCCCCCGTTTTTCCATACTCGTCCCTCCCGTGCTCAGAGGAAGAGCCCGGCGGCGTCCGCGAGGCTTTCCACGGTATAATCCGGCTCGTATTCCGGCGAGGGCGCGGCCTGATAGAGCCCGAAGCCCTGCCGCACCCAGACGGTGCCCATGCCGAGCCTCTTGGCCGGGGCGACGTCGTTGTCGAGCCGGTCGCCGATCATGAAGCAGTCCCCCGGCATGGCGCGGGCCGTTTCGAGCGCGATCTCAAAGATGCGGGGGTTCGGCTTCGAGACGCCGAGCTCCGCGGAGGAGCAGACGATCTCAAAATAATCCCGGAGGCCCCAGTTTTTGAGCCGCTCCTCCGCGCCGAAAGACTGGTTCGCGATGACGCCGAGCCGGTAACATGCCGCGAGCGCGGCCAAAAGCGCCCCGGCCCCGGGATAGGGGGAGCCGCCCGCCGGGTCGCAGCAGAGCGCGGTTCCGGCGCCGTAAAACTCGTTCACGTCCTCCACCGGCCGCCGAAACTCGGCGGCATAGCGCAGCGTGAGGTCCCGGATCTCCTCGGCCGGGACTTCCCTGCCCTCCGCGCGAAGCAACGCCGACAGCCCGCGGTAGCGCTCCGCCCAGACCGCGTCCTCGTCGATCAGCGTGTGCCCCATATCAAAAAACAGCCATTCGGCCTTCCCCATACGGTTTCCTCCATAAAAAGCGGCGGCGATTGCCCGGCGCGCCGGAGCGGATCCCACCCGCGTACTTTTTCGGGCCGGGAAAGCGGGGAAACATACCCCGTCCGCTTTGCCATGGCCCCCCGGCCGGCGGACGCCCTTTCCGCTTTATACCGCCATTCTACCATCTTTTTTCTGAGAAATCAAGGCGGGCGCGCCCCTCGCGCGTTCCGGCGGCCGGGCGAAAGCCATCGGCCGCTATCCCCTCCGGGGGTGACACATCATCCGGCGGCTGCGCCCCCCTCGCGCGTTTCGGCGGCTGGTCCCCCCTCGCGCGTTTCGGCGGCCGCGACCCCTCGCGCGTTCCGGCGGCTGGGCCCCCCTCGCGCGTTCCGGCGGCCGGGCGAAAGCCATCGGCCGCCATCCCCTCCGGGGGTGACAGGAGGTTTTATGAGCCGCAGGCAGAAAAAACCGACATCATCAGGCGGCAGCGCCCCCTATGAAAAAATCACGCCCCAGCGAAATACTGAAACGTGATTTTTGGTTGGGCTGGCGCGATTCGGACGCGCGAAATGACGGAGTCAAAGTCCGTTGCCTTACCGCTTGGCTACAGCCCAGTATGGGGTTTTTCAAAAATCGCCCACGGAATCTTGCCGCGGGCGACCTCTTTTTTATATGGGGTGGGAGGTGGGATTCGAACCCACGATCTTCAGAGCCACAATCTGACGCGTTAACCAAGCTACGCTACGCCCACCATGGTGCGGATCGGCTCCCGCAAAAAGCCTTTCCGCATGCTGCCCCTTTTTTTGAGGGGACGGGGTTCGTCCCATTTGTGGAAAAGGGACGTCGTACTCTTTCTAAGGAAATCCTTAGAAAGGGCGGCCTCCTCCAAGGGAATCCTTGAAGAAAGCGGCTCTCCGGGAGGAAAATCCTCCGAGAGGGCGGCCCCCCGAGGGGGCTTCCTCCGTCCTTTTCGGACGGAAAATCGGGCGGGCGATCCGGCAAATTACCGGGCCCCCGCCTCCCGGGCGCGCCGACCGAAGCGGCAAACATCCGTTGGTGCGCCAATTTTTTTTGGCGCGCCAACGGGGATTCGAACCCAGGACCTACTGCTTAGAAGGCAGTTGCTCTATCCAACTGAGCTATTGGCGCAGATAAACGTGGAGCGGGCAATGGGAGTCGAACCCACCTATCCAGCTTGGAAGGCTGGCATACTAGCCGATGTATTATGCCCGCGCAACAGCATTGCATATTATAGCAAACGCACCCCGATTTGTCAACGAAATCGCCCGTCCGCTTCAAAAAAAGTTCACAGATTCCGCGAGGCCCGCGCTTGTAATGCCCGGCGCTTTGGAATATAATGAAACAGACCCGGAAAAAACGACATCTTTATTTTAGAATATTAAGAGGGGTCCCATTTGAGAATCATTTATTCCGAAGATTACGGCGAAATGAGCCGCAAAGCCGCGGCGCTTCTCGCGGCGAGGATGAGGGAAAAGCCGGACGGCGTGTTCGGGTTTGCGACGGGCTCCTCGCCGGTCGGGACCTACCGCGAGCTTATCCGCATGTACAAGGCCGGGGAGCTCAGTTTCTCCCGCTGCAAGAGCGTCAACCTCGACGAATATCTCGGCCTCGGCCCCGAGAGCGACCAGAGCTACCTCTATTTCATGATGGAAAACCTGTTCTCCAAGGTGGATATGCAGCCGGAGAACATCCATATCCCGGACGGCCTCGCGGAGGACGCCGCCGCCGAATGCGCGCGGTACGACGGCCTTTTGGAGTCGCTCGGCGGCGCGGAGGCGCAGGTGCTGGGGATCGGCCGCAACGGCCATGTCGCGTTCAACGAGCCGGGGGACGTCTTTCTCCCGGAGACGCATGTGGTCGCGCTGACCGAGGACACGATCAAGGCGAACGCCCGGTTTTTCGCCTCGGACGCCGACGTGCCGCGCTACGCGCTGACCATGGGCGTCAAGGGCATCCTGTCCGCCAAGACGCTCCTGCTCGTCGCGAACGGGAAAGAGAAGGCGAGGGCGCTCTATGACGCCTGCTTCGGGCCCGTGGACCCGCGTGTCCCGGCGTCCGTCCTGCGCCTGCACAAAGACGCCGTCATCATCGCGGAGAGGGACGCGCTCTCCCTGATTCTGGAACGACATCCGGAGGCCGTGGAGAAATGACCGGCCTCCCCGCCGCACGGAGGGATGACCCTTGGAGAATCTTATATTGACCGGAAACATCGTCCTGCCGCTCTTCCTGCTGATCGCGGCGGGATTTGCCTTGCGAAGGGCCGGCATCGTCGGGGAGTCCCTCTCCGACGGGCTGAACCTGTTGGTCTTCGAGCTCTTTTTGCCCGCGATGATCTTTGAGACGATCTACGAGACGGAGGTAGGCGGCGTCTTCGACGCGGGGCTGCTGGGATTTTCCGCCGTTTTCACGCTCGCCGTGACCGGGCTCTCGATGTGGATCGTGCCGAAGCTTGAGCCGGACGACCGCAAGCGCGGCACGCTGGTGCAGGCGATCTTTCGCAGCAACGTGGTGATCTTCGGGCTGCCGCTCGTGAACGCCATCCTCGGGGAGGGCAACTCCGGCCCGACGGCGCTGCTGATCGCTTTTATGATCCCGCTCTTTAACATCCTCTCGGTGATGGTGTTCGCCTATTACGGCGGCGGCAAAACCGATTTCCGGTCGTTTTTACGGAGCTGCCTCAAAAACCCGCTGATGATCGCCTGCGCGCTGGGGCTGCTCTTTCTGGCGGCCGGGTGGAGGCTGCCGGATCTCTTGGCCCAAGGCGTCAGATCCGTGTCCTCGGCGTCCTCGACCATCTCGCTGGTCGCGCTGGGGACCTCCATCGAGTTTCGGAAGATGCCGGGCAACATAAAGCAGCTCGCGATCGGGCTGCTGGGCAGGCTCGCGGTCGCGCCGGCCCTCGGCATCGCGGCGGCCGCGCTCTGCGGCTTTCGCGGGGCCTCGATGGTCCCCCTGCTCGCGATGCTCTGCACGCCGACCTCGGTCAGCTCCTTCGCCATGGCGAAAAATATGGGCGCGGACGGAGAGCTCGCGGGCGAGCTGGTCGTGACGTCGATGGTGTTTTCCCTGTTTTCCATCTTTTTTGCGGTTTATCTATCCATCAGCCTCGGGCTGATCGAATAAGGAGGTCCTTATGGACGTAAAACGAAAATTGCGGTTTCCCGCCCTCTGCGTGGCGCTGGCGCTGCTGCTCGGCGGCTGCGGCTCGGAGAACGAGAGCGGCGGGATCGAAGTGAAAGTCAACAACGCGGCCGCGAGCTACGACGAGCTTGATCTAAAAGCGATCGCCGACGCGATCTACGCCTCGCTGGAGACAAGCGAGCTGACGCTCGAGAGCGTGGAGCGCGTCACCGACGAGGAGGCGCTGGCGGAGGAATTTTATCTCGACCCGGACGAGGTGGTCTCCTGCGAAGTCCGGGCGGCCAGCGGCAAATTCGGCGTGGCGGACGTCTGCCTGATCGTCGCCAAGGAGGGCTGCGCGGACGACGTGGCCGAGTCCATGGAGCAGCGCAAGGACGACCGGATCGCCGAGTTCTCCGCCTACGACGTCTACGATTCGGCGCAGATCGCCCTCTCCGCCGACGTCTCCGAGATGGAGCGGCTGGTCGTTTTGCTGATGCTCGACGAGGACGGCAAGGCCGCCGCGAAAGAGATCATCGAATCCTACCTGCCGGAGGACTGACAAAATTTTAAAAAATACCGGCCGGGGATTCTGTTTCCCGGCCGGTATTTTTTTAAAGAAAGGAATACGGCGTTTATCGAGACAATGGAGCGGCAACCGGAAAGTCATCGCTCTTTTTTCAGATAAACCATATCCACCAGTTGTTTTCCGTCCTCAAACATCGGATGGTCGTAGTTATCCGTAAAAAAATTCTTTATCCTGTGCGATTCCGTAAAGCCGCAGCTATGATAAAAAGAGAAGATCGAAGGACAGTCGCCGGTTCCCACGAGCAGAACGCGGCAGTCGGCGTAATGGGCGGACAGAAATTCCATCAGGGCCTTCCCGTAGCCTCTTCGTTGGCAATCCGGCAAAACAGCGATGTTTTTAAGCTCGTAAACGCCGTCGCCTTCTTTGGTTATCACACATTCGGCCTTGACGCCGCCGTCATCCAAAACAAACATCTCGCCGCTGTCAAGGTATTTATCGATCATGTTTTCCTGTTCGTCGGCGAGCAACAGCAAAGCGAGATAGTCTTTCTTGTTTCCCGTCACCTTTTTGATATTCACAGATCCGTCTCCTTTGCAAATTTCCGCGGATCGGCGCCCTTTTTTTATTTTTATGGCTCCGAGATCTTGGGCAGGGCGACGGTCCCGGTGCGGGCGACCTCCTTGATCGAGTAGGGCCGGAGCAGCTCCTCCGCCTGATCGATCTTCTCCGAGGTGTCGCAGATCTCGGCGGTGACGGCGTTTTTCGCGAGGTCCACGACCCGCGCGCCGATCACGGAGAGGACGTTCAGGATCTCGGCGCGCTTGCCGGGCGCGGCGGCCACCTTGATGAGCGCGAGCTCCTTATGGATGATCTCGTCGGACTCGTAGGAGCGCACCTTGATGACGTCGATCTGCTTGTTGAGCTGTTTTTCGATCTGCTCGACGATGTGGTCGTCGCCGTCGACGATGATCGTCATGCGGGAGACGGCCTTGTCCTCCGTCACGCCGACGGCGAGGCTCTCGATGTTGAAGCCGCGCCGACCAAAAAGCCCGGAGATGTGGGAAAGGACGCCCGCGTGGTTTTCCACGAGGACGGAGATGCAGCGCCTCATTCGTGCAGCCCCCTTTCGCCGCCGAAGCGGAGCGTGGGCGCGTCGTGCGGCACCATGCACTCGACGAGCACGGCGTGCTCGGCCTTGAGCACGGCGTCCGCGACCGCGCCGATCTGTTCGTTTTTGCCGATGCTCATATATTCTACGCCGTAGGCCTCCGCGAGCCTTTCGAGGTCGGGCAGGCCCCCGAGCTCGATCGCGAAGCGGTTGCCGGCGTATCTTTTATCTTGGATCTCGCGGATCATGCCGAGGCACCGGTTCTTCATGACCATGATTTTGAGCGGGACTTGCTCCTGCATCATGGTCGCGAGCTCCGGCAGCGCCATCTGGAAGGAGCCGTCGCCGCAGACCACCAAGACTTCCTTTTCCGGCGCCGCGAGCTTCGCGCCGATGCCGGCGGGGATCGCGTAGCCCATCGCGCCGAGCCCCCCGCTCGTGAGGAAGCGCCCGGCCTGCGCCGAGAAAGCCTCCGAGGCCCAGATCTGGTTCTGGCCGACGTCCGCGACGAGGACCCCGCACGGCGGCATCCGCTTTGTCAGCGTACGCAAAAACAGCACCGGGTCGAATTCCCCGTCGGAATCCGGGGCGGCGCAGAGGCCCCGCAGCTCCTCCACATGGGCAAGCCACGCGGAGCGGTCGGCTGGGGCGGAGGCCTCCGCGATCTGGCCGAGCACGAGGTTTAAATCCCCGACGATCGGGATGTTGGTGCCCATGATCTTGCCGATCTCGGCGGGGTCGATGTCGATGTGGACGACCGTCTTGGTCCGGGCGACCATCTCGGGCGACGTCATGGCCCGCTCGCCGATCCTTGTGCCCGCGACGATCAAAAGATCGCTCTCCGCGAGGGCGCGGTTCGCGAGCTTGGTGCCGAAGGTGCCGAGCATCCCGAGGCTGAGCGGGTGCTCCGGCGGCAGGGCCGAGAGGCCCATCATCGTGGAGATCACCGGGATTCCCCGCGTCTCGGCAAATTCCCGCAGCGTCTCCTCCGCCCCCGCGCCAAAGACGCCGCCGCCCGCGAGGATCAGCGGCTTTTCGCAGGAGGCGAGCGCGTCCGCGGCCTTTTTCACCTGAATGGCGTGGCCCTTCATATTCGGGTTGTAGCCGCGCAGGCGGACCTCCTCGGGGTAGGAAAAATCGAGCTTTGCGAGCTGGACGTCGATCGGCACGTCGATCAGGACGGGCCCTTTCCGCCCGGTGGAGGCGATATAGAACGCCTCACGAAAGACGCGCGGCAGGTCGCGGGCGTCCTTGACAAGGTAGCGGTGTTTTGTGACGCTCAGGGTCGCGCCGGTGATGTCCGCCTCTTGGAAGGCGTCGCGCCCGAGCAGCTCGCTCGAGACCTGCCCCGTGATCGCGACGAGCGGGATGGAATCCATGTAAGCCGCGGCGATCGCGGTGACGAGGTTGGTCGCGCCGGGGCCGGAGGTTGCGACGCAGACGCCGGTTTTCCCGGAGATCCGCGCGTAGCCGGAGGCCGCGTGGCCCGCGTTTTGCTCGTTCCTGACGAGCACGTGCCGGATCGGGGACTGCGCGAGGCAGTCGTAAAACGGGCAGATGTTCGCGCCGGGGTAGCCGAATACGAGCCCGACGCCCTCCGCCTCCAACGCGCTCACCATGGCCTTCGCTCCGGTGATCATTCTTCGGTCCCCCCTTTTGAAAATGCTTGTAAAACGGACGATACCCTGATATTATAATACATATCGCTCTTTTTTGAAAGGATCGCCATGAAAAATTTCTTCCAGAAGTTCCGGGCGCTCCCGGTCCGGAAAAAAGGCCTTCTGTCTCTCGGCACGGGCATGCTCAGCCTCGCCGTGAGCCTTGTTTTACTCGTCTGCACGGAATCGGTGATGTCCACCGTCCTGTTCTATATCTCCCTGATTTTGAATATCATCGGCCTGTATATTCTCATGTGGGTGCGCGGGAGGAGAAACGAAAATGACGGAAAATGAGGTTTTGCGCCGCACGTGGGCGGACATTTCGCTCGACGCGGTCGAATATAATTTCCGCCAGATCCGGGCCGCGGCGGGCACGGCGAAGGTGATGGCCGTCGTCAAGGCGGACGCCTACGGCCACGGCGACCGGATGATGGCCCCGTTTTTGGAATCCGTCGGCGCGGACTGGTTCGGCGTTTCCAACCTTGAGGAGGCGCTCGGCATCCGGGAGAGCGGCGTCACGAGGCCGATTCTGATCTTCGGCTCGACGCCGCCGGAATACGCCTACGAGCTCGCCAAATGGGACATCACGCAGACCTGCTACTCGCTCGAGTACGCCAAGGAGCTCTCCGGGGCCGCCGTCAAGCTCGGGGCGACGCTGCCGGTCCATTTGAAATTCGACACCGGCATGGGCCGGATCGGCTTCGTCGTCACGGACGACCGCTTCGATGCGGCGCTCGCGGAGGCGAAGGAGGCCTTCTCGCTGCCGGGCATCCGCGTGACCGGCACTTTCACGCACTTCGCCGTGGCCGACGAGGCCTCGGAGGACAGCGTCGCCTACACGAAACTGCAATTCGACCGCTTCGCGCGGATCTGCGCGGCGATGCAGGCCGAGGGGATCGACCCCGGCATCCGCCACTGCTGCAACAGCGCGGCGATGCTGTGCTACCCGGAGATGCGCCTCGATCTGGTGCGCCCGGGCATCCTGCTCTACGGCCTCTACCCCGCCAACAGCGAGTTTGTGACTTCCAAGATTAAACTCTCCCCGGCCATGGAGATGCGCACCGTGGTCACGATGGTCAAGCCCCTCTCCGCGGGCTGCGCCGTCAGCTACGGCCGGAGATACGTCGCCCCGGAGGACGGGATCATCGCCTCCACCGCCGTCGGCTACGCGGACGGCTACCACCGCCTGCTCACAAACCGCGGCCGCATGCTCGTGCGGGGCCGGTACGCCAAGGTGGTGGGCAGCGTCTGCATGGACCAGACCATGCTCGAGGTGACCGGCATCCCCGGCGTCAAAGAGGGCGACCGGGTGACCGTGTTCGGCCGGGACGGGGACGCCTTCATCTCCGCGGACGAGGTGGCCGCGCTCGCCGGGACGATCAACTACGAGGTCGTCTGCGCCATGTCGAGGCGGGTGCCCCGCTGCTATTATTACAAAGGGGAAAATATCCACAACTTTGACTATTTGAGGTGGAAGGAAAAATGAGCGACTATGTCGTCACGCCTCTCGAGGAGCGGGATCTCCCCGAGGCGGCCGAAATCGAGAAGCTCTGCTTTTCCCACCCGTGGGGCGAGGGGACGCTCCACAACGAATTCATCTCCCCCTACAACTGGTTTTTCGGCGCCCACGCGGACGGGAAGCTCGTCGGCTACTGCGGGATGCAGGCGGTCGCCGGGGAGGGCAGCGTCTTCAACGTCGCGGTGCTGCCGGAATACCGCAGGCAGGGCGTCGGCGAGTCGCTGGTGATCGAGCTTTTGCGGAAATCGAAGGAGCTCGGCGTCTCTCATCTGCTGCTGGAGGTGCGTCCCTCGAACCTCAAGGCGATCTGGCTCTATGAAAAATGCGGGTTCGTCTTTTACGGCCTGCGCAAAAATTATTATACCGACCCGCCCGAAAACGCGATCATCATGCGCCTCGCCTTCGACGGCACGCAGATGTGCGAGGACGACGATGATGACTGAGGGACCGGGGCTTTGCCCCGGTCCCTTTTAAAGTTCCGCTTGCCGCGTATCCGAAATGAATTTCGGATACGCAGGGAGTTCCGTTTGCCGGCCCAAAAGAGGGGCCGGCATTTTGCTGACGCAAAACCGCGGAACTCCTCCGATAACAGAAACGGGGCCGGCATTTTGCTGACGCAAAACCGCGGAACTTCTCTCAAAAGCAGAACTTTGTCCCGTTCCCTCTTAGGATTTCGCTCGCAGGGTAAATAAAAAACGCCCGCTTCCGGGTGGAAGCAGGCGCTCTTTTTAAGCCTCGATTACTTATGGAGTTCCTCGAGACAGTGGCTGCAAACATTTTTGCCGTTAAAACTGACGATACCGTCGGCGCTACCGCAAAAGATGCAGGCCGGCTCATATTTTTTGAGCATGATGCAGCCCTCGTCGACAAAGATCTCGAGCGAATCCTTTTCATTGATATCGAGGGTCCGGCGGAGTTCGATCGGCAAAACAATGCGGCCGAGTTCATCGACTTTGCGGACAATACCGGTAGATTTCAATCTGATTTCCTCCCAAAAATTTCCGATTACTAATGGATCTTTTATATAGTCTATCTTATTATCCATTTTTTGTCAAGGACATATTTCGTCAAGCTTCGGTATTTTTTTCGGAATATCCGCCGATCAGCCGGAATAGATTATCCCAAACGCGGTTTGGGGGCGGTGGTACGGGCTATTTTTTGGCGGTGGTGACGGCGGCGTCCCTGATCTACGGGGCCTGCGCCGGAAACCTGTCGGCGGTCTCCGCGGCGGCGCTGGGGGAATGCTCCCACGCGGCGATGCTGTCGCTCGAACTGCTGGGCACGCTCTGCCTCTGGAGCGGCGTCTCCGCGGTGGCGGATGAGTGCGGCCTGACGGCGTGGACGGCGAAACTGCTCGCCCCCGTGCTGGGGCTGCTTTTTCCCACGGCGCGCCGGGACGAAAAGGTCATGAAGGCGATCTCCATGAACGTGACGGCCAACCTCCTCGGGCTCGGGAACGCCGCCACGCCGCTCGGCATCAAAGCCATGAAGGAGCTCAAGCGCGCCGGCGGGGGCCTCTCCGCCGCGACGAAGGACATGGCCCTGTTTGTCGTCGTCAACACGGCCTCGCTGCAAATTTTGCCGACGACCGTGGCGGCGCTGCGGCTCAACGAGGGCTCCCCCGCGCCGATGGACATCCTGCCCGCGGTCTGGCTGACCGGCGGCTTCTCGCTGCTCGCGGGCGTCCTCGCGGCGAAGGTGTTTTACCGGGAGACGGGCCCCCGCGCGGAGGGCGGCGCCTGCCGAAGCGGTTCCGCGGCGGCAGCCCTTTTTGGGGAGGAGGAGCCTTGAGCGCGTTTCAGGCCGGGGATTTCGCGGTCCCGCTCGCGATCGTCTTGGTCTTTTCCATCGCGGCGGTCCGGAGGAAGGACCTGTTTTCCATATTTCTAAGCGGCGCGAAAGAGGGCCTCGCCACCACCGCGCACGTGCTGCCCGCGCTGGTATTGCTGATGACGGTGATCGGTATGGCGCGGGCCTCGGGCCTGCTGGGGCTTTTGACCGACGCCGTCGCCCCGCTCGCGGAGAGGCTGGGTTTCCCGGCCGAGGTATTGCCGCTCGCGCTCCTGAGGCCGCTCTCCGGCTCCGGCGCGCTGGCCTTTTTTGAGGAGCTGCTCGGCGAAGTCGGGACGGAGAGCTACGGGGGGCGGGTGGCCGCGGTGCTGATGGGCGGCACGGAGACGACCTTTTATACCGCGGCGGTCTATTTCGGCGCGGCGGAGGTGCGCAAAGGCAACGGCGCGATCCCGGCCGCCCTCGTCGCGGATTTCGCGGGCACGGTGATGAGCGCGCTGGCGGTGCGGCTGTTTTTCCAATAAAAAAGAGCCGGGAGGCTCTTTTTAGCGTGGATTTCTATTTTTGGGGGTTCCGGCACGGCGGGTGCCTCGGGGGGTTTCGGGCGCGGTTACGTCTCCGGCGAATTCGGCCCTGCGGGAAAAACGATCTTTCCCCCGTCTCCGGGAGCGAGGCTACGCCTCCGGCAAATCCGGCCCAGCCCCCGCTTTCTCAAAGGGCTCGGGTTCCGGCCCGGCGGGGGACGGTCTTCGCCCGGCCTCCGGGCGCGGGGTCATGTCTCCGGCAAATCCGGCCCGGCCTCCGCTTTCTCAAAGGGCTCGGGTTCCGGCCCGGCGGGGGCTTCGGGAGCCTCGGGAGTCTCCGGCATGGGCTCGAAGGGCGCGACCCCGGTGGCCTCCTTCTGGATCAGGTATTTCGCGTAGATGGCGACGGCGGTGTTCTGATACGGGTCCCCATAGAGGACAGGCAGGACCAGCAGGCCGAGGATCCACCAGCCGAGGAAGGAGAGCTTAAAAAAGAACAGCTTCGCGACGCTCCCCGCGGTGGCGGAGACCGACTTGCGGAACGCGGCGTGCGGGCCCCTCCCCTCCGCGAGGTAGTACGGGGCGAGGGCGTAACGCTGGAAAAACACGGTGAGCATCAGCCATCCGGCCAAGAGCAGGAAGCCGCCGAAGCAGATGCCCGCGCCAGCGAGGACCTGCGAGGCGTGGTCGGGCATCGCCTCGAGATAATAGGCGTAATAATATAGAATGCCGATCAGTGTCGCCCCGGGCAGGGAGAAAAACAAAAGCCAGAACACTTTCCGAAGAAACAGGCCGATCGAGTAGAAAAACGCCCGGAAATACAGCCGCAGCGAGGAGAAATAGGAAAAGAGCTGGAGCAGGCCGTCGTTCTCGCCGCCGGCGGAGCGGTAATACCAGCTCTTGTAGCCGAGAAAGAGCGGCGGCAGGATCAGCAGGTAGGCGAGCGCCGCGCAGCCGGTGATGAGCAGGGCGACCGGCGCGGTGTCGGCGAGCGAATAGACCTCGGCATAAGAAGCGAACAGCTCGCGGAAGCTCTTCTCCCCCAGCACCAGCGCGGCGATGTCCGGCTCGGCGAATACGAGGGTAAAGACCGCGTCCATCAGATAAATCAGCAGGTAGACGGTGTAGCAGATCAGCAGCGCGACGACCGATTTTCCCCAGAAATGGCGTAAGGCCTCCCTCGCGCCGGATTTTACCGCTCTTCCAAGTTCCATATTTCCTCTTCCCCTTCCTCTTCCGTTTCTCTCGCGGCCGACGGGACGGCGGAGACGACCTCGAAGCAGCGGTCCCGCATCCACATCGCCGCGGAGGTCCTCACCGTGTAGCCGCATCCGTTTTCGACCGCCCACTCGCGCATCTCGGCCTTCGGGTAACCGTACATCGAGAGCAGGCCCATGACGATGGCGCCGTGCGTGACGGCCGCGGCCTCGATGATCCGGCGCCGCATCATATCGCTCAAAATATACTCAAACGCCTCGGTGACGCGGCGCCCGAGCTCCTCAAAGGTTTCCCCGCCGGGCGGCGGGGCCTTGCCCTCGAGCCACAGCAGGAACGCCTCCTCCCTGTTGAGCTCCGCGAACGGCCGGCCCTCGAACGCGCCGAGATCGCACTCGCGCAGGCCCTCCACCGGCTCGGCCTCGGCCTCGGGAAACAAGATCTCCGCGGTCTCCCGGCAGCGCAGCATCGGGCTTGTGTAGACCCTCGGGACGGCGGGATACGGGCGGGCCTCCATCCGTTCGCGCAGATCCTCGGCGCCCTCCGGCGCGAGCGGGAGATCCGTCCGCGCGCCCACGCAGATTTTTTTCCGGTTGCCCTCCGTTTCCCCATGACGGATCAGGTGCAGTTTGTAGGTGATCATAAACCCTCCGCGACAAGAAATTTAAAAATTATGCAAAATTTTATTTACAAACGGTACGAAATAAAATATACTATACAAACAGTTAACAAAAACGGGGGAAGTGCTACATCCATGTCAAACAACGAATTTCCGCGCGTGCTGACGCTTTTGAGGAAGGAAAAAGGCTTGAGTCAAAAGAGCGCGGCGTCGTCTCTCGGCGTATCGCAGGCCCTGCTTTCGCACTACGAAAAAGGCATCCGGGAGTGCGGCCTCGATTTCCTGATCCGCGCCGCGGATTTTTACGGCGTGTCGGCGGATTACCTGCTGGGGCGCTCCGCGAGCCCGGACGGCATGACCGTCTCCGTGGAGGAGATCCCGGAGCCGGAGCAGATCGGCAAAGAAAACAGCCTCTCCCGCGCGGGCGTGCTGCCGGTGCTCAACAAAAAGCTGATCGCCAACTCCCTCAACGTGCTTTTTGACCTTCTGGCGCGCTGCGGCAGCAAGGAGCTGACCGTGGAGGTCTCCGCCTACCTGATGACAAGCGTCTACCGGATGTTCCGCATCCTTTATGATATTAACCCGGCCAACCAGCCCGACATGTTCGGCGTGCCCAGATGCGCGGCCCGCGGCTATTCGGACGCGGAGATGCAGCGCTGCGAGGCGAACGCCGCCGCGATCGGCGAGGGGAACGCGTTCGTGTGCAGGCAGGTGATCCCGGACAAGGAGTCCCTGCTGATCACGACCGAGCGCCTCTCAAGGAGCTACCCGCTCTTCGCGCCCTCGCTGCTCAACCTGATCCAAAACTGCGAAAACCGCATCCGCTCCTTCCGGGAGAAATGATTGCCGATTCCTCGTTTATTTTATCATATCCTCGGGGATTTTTAAATGCGAAGTTTCAAACGGCGCCCGCGGCCCTTCGCCGCGGGCTTTTTTCCGCCCCATTCCCCCCTTGTCGATTGACAGGACAAACGGCTTGTATTATATTATTAAATAGAAAAATTCTGCGCGAAGGAGGGATGCCGGGGTGAAAGGGCTTTTTCGTCTGGCCATACTTTTGATGGCGGCGCTCGCCATGTTCTCCCTCTCGGCCTGCTCCTCGTTCACGACGGACACCGAGGCCCTGATGTCGCCGCCCAAGCTCACGGAGGAGCAGTCCCTGCTCCACAGCGCGCTGCGGGAGGTCGTCGGCGAGGATTACCACCTCAAATACCCCAAGGCGGAGGGGGACGTGAATTCCGCCTTCCTGTTCCGCGACCTCGATCAAGACGGCGAGGACGAGGCCATGGTCTTTTACGCGGCCGATTCCGCCGAGAGCGACACCAGAATGAACATCCTCAAAAAATCGGGCGGCGTCTGGTACTCGGTCTACGAAGTTTCCACCTCCTCGGCGGACGTCAGCTCCGTGGATTTCGCCAAGACCGACGCGGAGCTCGAAACCGTCATCATCGGGTGGAAAATCTCCGGCGGAGACGAGATCGGCGTCTACCGCTTCGACGGCCTGTCCATGGAGACGCTCTACGCGGGCAAATGCGACGCCTACCGGGTGGTGGACCTCGACGCCGACGGCTTAAATGAGATCGCGGTCTTTACCGGCTCCTCGAGCGGGCGGTATCAGGCGAGGATGCTCTATGAGGAGGCCGGCGCGATCGAGCTGACCAATAGCGTGAAGATCGCCTGCCCCGCCTCCTCCTTCCTGAAGATCACGGAGGGCGAGCTGGAGCCGGGCCGGCGGGCGCTGTTTCTGGATTCCGAGGTCTCCGAGGGCGTCTATACGAGCGAGGCGCTGGTGTACGGCGCCGACACGCTGGAGCGGCTGGTCCCGGTTTCGGAGGAGAGCGGCAGCGGCGGCATCACCGTCGTGGAGGAGATCGTGCTCAAAAAGACGCTGCGGTATTCCGCGGTGCTCTGCGGGGATATCGACGGCGACGGCCTGATCGAGATGCCGCGCGCGTATTCGGAGGAGGCCATCGGCGGAGCCTCGGAGGAGAGCTCCCAGTCCGCCCCGGAGGAGGCCGCCGGGGAGACCCCGGAGGAGATCCAGCCGGAATCCGGGGAGGCGAATCTGCTCTGTTATATGAAATATGAGGACGACGGCTTTGCCGTGTGCTGGGTCGGCGTCGCCGACGCGGGGAACGGGTGGATGTTTGAGTTCCCGGAGGAGTGGATCGACGGGGTCGCGGTGGAGCCCTACCGCGCCTACAACGAATGGCGCTTTCTCGCGCCGGAAGCCGCGGGCGGCTACGAGATCCTGCGGATCCGCGCCTCCGGCGTCGGGGAATATCAGGACCGGTTCGAGGAGAGCTACACCTTGATCGCCCAGAGCGGCGGGATCAATTATTACATGAGCGTCGCCGCGGACAGCGGCGCGGGATATTACCTCTCGCCGGATGCCTGTATCCGGCGGTTTCGCCTGATCGATTGGTGAGGGCCTCGCGGCGCTTGCCGGAAAGAAGGAGCAGGATATGAAAAAAATACTGGTTTGCGAAGACGAGGAAGGGATCCGCGAGTTTGAGGTCATCACACTCAAGCGCGCGGGGTACGACGTCGTGGACGTCGGCAGCGGCGAGGACGCGCTTAAGGTGTTTCTGGCGTCCCCGGACGATTTCATGGTCGCTCTGCTGGACATCATGCTTCCGGGCATCGACGGGTTCACCGTCTGCAAGCGCATCCGCGAAAAGAGCAGCGCGATCGGCATCATCATGCTCTCCGCGAAGTCGCAGGAGATGGACAAGGTCAACGGCCTGATGCTGGGCGCGGACGATTATGTAACGAAGCCGTTTTCCCCCAGCGAGCTCTCCGCCCGCGTGGACGCGATCTGCCGCCGGATCTCCACGATTTCCACGGATAAAAACTCCGAGGAGATGGAGTCCGGGCCGTTCGTCCTAAACCTGCGCAGCCACACGCTGACCAAAAACGGCGCGCCGATCGACCTGACGCAGGTGGAATTCCAGATCATGGAGCTCTTTTTCAACAACCCGGAGAAGGCCCTGAGCCGGAACGACATCCTCCAGAGCATCTGGGGCGAGAAATATACCGGCGACGACAAGATCGTGGACGTCAACGTCCGGCGCCTGCGCATGAAGATCGAGGACAAGCCCTCCGAGCCGCGCAATTTGCAGACGGTCTGGGGACTCGGCTATAAGTGGGTGCCGTAAAAGCGTAGCGCGCCCCGTTTGAGAATTCTGTCGGAAGGAGGATGACGCGCTTTGGCCATCAAAAAAATCACCAGACGCTGGCTGTTCAACAGCCTCGGCGTCATCCTCGTTATTTTGATCGCGCTTGTCGTCGCGATCGCGGTCGCCATTCACAACAACTATTACGACAGCGTCGCCCGCAGGCTGACCGGGCAGGCGGAGACCATCACCTCGCTGCTCTCGCGGTATTCCGCCGAGGGCGAGGAGTCCTATAACGAAAACGTCCGCTCCATGGTCTCCACGTTTCAGGAAAAAGACATCATGGAGCTGATGGCCCTCGACGCGGACGGGAACGTCGTGATCACCTCGAGCGGCTTTCTCCCGGACGCCGGCCTCTCCATGCCGGACTACGAGGAGGCCCTGATCTCCGCGGACGGCTCCGGCGAGTATACCGGCGTGATCGGCGAGGAGAAGGTCATGGCGATCACCCGCGTCCCGCAGGCCTCCGCGGGCCGTTACCGCGCGTTTCGCCTGATCGTCTCGCTGGAAAAAGTGGACATGCAGGTCTACACGCTGATCGCGGTGACGATCTTCATCGGGGTGGCGGTCATCTTTTTCGTCGTCTTCTCGAGCTCCTATTTCATCAACTCCATCGTGATTCCGGTGGGGCAGGTCGGCGACGCGGCGAGGAAGATCGCGGAGGGCGACTTCGGCGCGAAGATTCGGAAGCGCACCGACGACGAGATCGGCGACCTGTGCGACACGATCAACGATATGGCGGACGAGCTCGGCGCGACCGAGCGCATGAAAAACGAATTCATCTCCTCCGTCTCCCACGAGCTGCGCACGCCGCTGACCGCGATCAAGGGCTGGGCGGAGACGATCGAGGACTCCACCTCGGACGGCTCGGTCGACCCCGACATGCTGCACAAGGGCATGGGCGTCATCATCGGCGAGACGGAGCGCCTCTCCGTGATGGTGGAGGAACTGCTCGATTTCTCGCGGCTCGAGAGCGGGCGCATGGTGGTCCAGCCGATGCTGCTCGACATCATCGCCGAGCTCTACGAGGCCGTGCTCACGTTTGAGCAGCGCGCGAAAAGAGAGGGCAAGGAGCTTATTTTTGAGGACAGCGACGACGTGATCACGGTCTGGGGCGACCGGAACCGGCTGCGTCAGGTCTTCGCGAACATCATCGACAACGCGCTCAAATACTCCGACGCGGGCGGGATCGTGACCGTCCGGGCGCGCCGGGGCAAGCCGGAGGGTTTCGCCGAGGTGACCGTCACGGACACCGGCATCGGCATTCCGGCGTACCAGCTCGACAAGGTCAAAACCAAATTTTATAAAGGCAACGCGACCCGGAAGGGCTCCGGCATCGGCCTTGCGGTGGCGGACGAGATCGTGCGGATGCACGGCGGCGCGCTGCTGATCGAGAGCAAGGAGGGCGTCGGCACGAAGGTGACGATCCGCCTGCCCGGGGACGAGGCGAGAGCCGCGGCGGCCGTCGCCTCCATGCAAAAACAGTCCGCGAAAGAGCCAGTTTTGAAAGGATAATCAGATGAAAGAAAAAGAGGATCGCGGCGGGTGCGCGATTAAGACGTCCGTCGGCGGGCAGGCCCTGATGGAGGGCGTCATGATGCGCGGCCCGAAGCGCTCGGCCATGGCGGTGCGCCGGCCGGATCAGACCATCGCCGTCGAGGAATGGAATACCAAGCAGTCCAAAGGCATCCGGAAGCTGCCGTTTTTCCGCGGTATCTTCAGCCTGATCGACAGCCTCTCCACGGGCTATAAGTGCCTGATGCGCTCGGCGGAGCTCTCCGGCGAGGAGGAGGAGCCCTCCAAATTCGAGATTTGGATCGAGAAAAAATTCGGCAAATCGGCGGAGACGGTCTTTGAGACGGCCGTCACGATCGTCGCCGTCGGCGTCTGCCTGCTGCTCTTCATGGTGGTCCCCTCCGGCATCACGAGCCTGCTCCAGCAGCACGTCAAATCGGATTTCACGCTGACGCTGATCGAGGGCGTGCTCAAAATCTTGATCTTTTTCGCCTACATCGCCGGCGTCTCCAAGATGAAAGAGATCCGCCGCACGTTTATGTACCACGGCGCGGAGCACAAGACCATCGCCTGCTACGAGGCCGGCGAGGAGCTGACCGTGGAAAATATCCGCAAATATACCCGCCTCCACCCCCGCTGCGGGACGAGCTTTCTGATCCTCGTCCTGCTGATCAGCATTCTGGTCTTTTCGGTGGTGACGTGGGAGAGCCTGCTCGTGCGCGTGCTGTTAAAACTGCTGCTGATCCCGGTCGTCGTCGGCATCTCCTATGAGCTCATTAAATACGCCGGCCGGCACGACAACGTCCTTACGCGGATCATCTCCGCGCCGGGGCTCTGGCTGCAGCGCATGACCACGCAGGAGCCGGACGACTCCATGATCGAGGTCGCCATCGCCGCCGTGACGCCGGTCCTGCCGGAAAACCGCACGGAGGACCAGTGGTGAGCGCGATGACCTACCGGGAACTGCGGAATATCGGCGTCGAGACGTTAAAAAAAGCGGGAGTGGATGCTCCCGCTTTTGAACTATCCGTGCTGTTTGAGGACCTCGCGGGCATCCCGCGGGAGCGGTTCCCGCTGCTCGGCGGGGAGGAGGCCCCGGAGGAGGCCGCCGAAAGGCTGCTCGCCGCCGTGGGCAGGCGCGCGGAGGGCTATCCGTTACAGTATCTTGTCGGGAGCTGGTGGTTCTACGGGCGGAAATTCACCGTCGGCGAGGGCGTGCTCATCCCAAGGGAGGAGACCGAGCTGCTCTGCGAAATCTCGCTGCGCTTACTTGAGCACGAGCGCGCGCCGAAAGTGGCGGATCTTTGCAGCGGCACCGGCTGCGTCGGCATCACGATCGCGAAGGAGCGCCCCGACGCCGAGGTCTTCGCCTACGAGCTCTCGGAGGACGCGCTCGCCTATTTAGAAAAGAATATTCGGCTGAGCGACGCGCCGAATGTGCGGGCGTGCCGGGCGGATGTGCTGTTGCCGCCGGAGGCGGACGCGCCGGTCTTCGACCTGATCGCCTGCAACCCGCCCTATATCCGCAGCGGCGAGATCCCGCTCCTCCAGCCGGAGCTTTGCGCCGAGCCGTACCTCGCGCTGAACGGCGGCGAGGACGGCCTTGATTTCTACCGCGCGGTGATTCAAAACTGGCCGCAGAAGCTCCGCGGCGGCGGGCACCTCGTGTTTGAGATGGGCGAGGACGAGGCCCCGGAGGTGGCGAAGCTGCTCACGGCCGCCGGCTTTACGGAGATTGAGATCTACGACGACCTCGCCGGGTTTCAGCGGGAGATCAGCGCGAGAAAGCCGTAAACCGGGCACGGAGGGGCCTATGGTTTCGCTTCCCGCCCGCGCCGGACGGTTAGCGGCCGTGAAATTATTTGTTACGATTTTGGACGCCGTTTTCCCCGCGCCGGACGGCCGGGGGCAGGATTGATTGATCGCTTGCGCTCGCCGCCTTCCCAGCCCTGCCGGGCAGAGTGACCGGAACAAAACTTATTTGCTGCTTGCGCGCCCGCCGGGGTTCCCTCCGGCGGATGCCTTTTTTGTGCGGGCTTTCCTACGGGGCCCCGCCTTAGCCGGGGAGACGCCCTCCACGCCCGCGCGGAAAACCCCGCCACACAAAAGGATAGACAAACGGGGGGAACTGTGTTATATTGAATAATCATTCAGAAAGCGCGCGCAAGAGGTGAATATTTTGAAAACATATACATTTCAATATGGAAAGACGACCGTGGAGGCCGCGCTCGACGAGGCGCAGGTGCTTGGGGAGCTGCGCGGCCACGAGACGCCGCCCATCGCGGACCTCGGCGCCGCGCTTTACGAGGCCGTGGAGCGCCCGATCGAGCGCGCCCCGCTGCGGGAGTACGCCAAAGCGGGCGACCGGGTCGCGCTGATCGTCAGCGACCTCTCGCGCTTTTGGATGCGGCAGGACCTGCTCATCCCCCATCTGCTGCGCTACCTCGGGGAGGAGTGCGGCGTCCCAGACCGGGACATCACGATCGTCGTCGCGAACGGCACCCACCCGGGCGGCGACGAAAGGACGCTGCGCACGCTCGTGACGGACGCCGTCTACGACCGCGTGCGGGTGGTCAACCACGACTGCCTCGCCGAGGACCTCGTCTATCTCGGCACGACCGCGCACGGCACCGAGGTCCGCGTCAACCGGATCGCGGCGAAGGCGGACAAGGTGATCTGCCTCGGCGCCTGCACGCACCACGTCATGGCCGGTTTCGGCGGCGGAAGGAAGAGCATCCTGCCGGGCGTCAGCGGCCTCGAGGCGATCCGGCACAACCATTCCTTTTGCCTCGACCAGACGAGGGACTGCTCCAGCCCGGAGATCGGCGCGGGCGTTTTAAAAGGCAACCCGCTCCACGAGGACATGTGCGAGGCGGCCGCGATGATGAAAAGCCTCTTTATGGTCACCGTCGTGATGAACGCCGAGATGGAGCCCGCCTATCTCTTCGCCGGGCACTGGCTTTGCTCGTGGGAAAAGAGCTGCGAGGCGGCCGACAAGATCTACCGCGTCCCGATCCGGGAGCAGGCAGACGCCGTGATCGCGAGCTGCGGCGGCTACCCCAAGGACATGTCCCTCTATCAGGGCACCAAGACCATCGACAACGTCGAGTCCGCCCTCAAGCCCGGCGGCACGCTGATCGTGCTGATGGAGGCGGCCGAGGGGGGCGGCCCCGCGGAATATTTCGACTGGATCACCCCGCTCGCCGCGGGCACGATCGGCGCGGACCTGCGGGAGCGGTTCACCGTGCCGGGTTACATCTTTTTTCTCAACTGCGAGCAGGCGCGGAAGTACCGCATCCTGATGCTCACGAGCGTCCCGGCCGAAACGCTGGCGCCGATGGGCATCCAAGCCTTCGGCCGCATGGAGGATCTGATGGCGGCGGCCGGCCTCGCGGGAAAATCCGTCTACGTCGTCCCGAACGGCTCCACGGTGATCCCATATATAAAAGGATAAAGACAAAACAACGGGGCGGGTGGGCCCCTTCGTGGGAAAAATTTCGGGGAAACCCGGCCTTGAACCCCCGCCGGGATCGCCCCGGGCGGCATGGCCGCCATCTTATAAAATAAAAGAATAACGATCAAGAGAACTGAGCGCCGGAGGCCACGGGCGGCGGCTCTCATCGGGAAACCCGCCCGCGCCGCCCCTAGCGGCCCCGCGGGGCCCAAAAAGGGGAGGAGAATCGGGATGCCGGACAGCCATCTTGCCAAACGGTTTCAGCACGCGGGCGGCGGCTCGCTCGCGCTCGACACGGCGGCGCTCGCCCGCTTTGACGACGTCATCGACCTGAGCATCGGCGACACGGACTTCGTCACGGACCGGCGCATCATCGACGCGGCCTGCCGCGACGCCTGCGCGGGCTACACAAAATACGGAGACCCCAAGGGCGACCCGGCGCTCGTCGAGGCCATCCGGCGGGCCTACCATGAGGATTTCGGCATCGAGCTTTCGCCGGAGGAGATCTTCATCACGGCGTCAAGCTGCATGGGCATGGCGATCTCGATGACGGCCCTGCTTGATCCCGGCGACGAGGTATTGGTCTTTTCGCCGTATTTCAGCCCCTATAAAGACCAGATCGCGCTCGCGGGCGGCAGGGCGGTGGACGTGCCGACCTATGAAGAGGACGGCTGGGCGATCCAGGAGGACGTCCTGCGCGCCAAGATCACCGGGCGCACCCGCGCGATGATCTTTAACAACCCCACGAACCCCACCGGCGCCGTCTACGACCTGCCCGCGATGGAGACGCTCGCGCGGGTCGCGGAGGAATTCGACCTGACCGTCGTGGCGGACGAAATCTACACGCGCTATCTCTATGAGGGGAAATTTATCCCATTCCGCAGCCTGCCGGGGATGGCGAAGCGCACGCTCACGCTCAACAGCTTCTCCAAAAACTTCATGATGACCGGCTGGCGCGTCGGCTGCATCGTCGCGCCGCCCGAGATGCTCCCGGCCCTCGCGTATATCGGCAACACGATGATCTACACCGTGCCGTCCGTCTCGCAGCGCGCGGCGCTCGCGGCGCTCGCCATCCGGGACGACGTTGAAAAAACATACATTTCGCAATACAAGGAACGCGTATATTATGCATTCGACCGCGCCGCCCAAATCCCTTGGATGACCGTCACCCGGCCCAAGGGCACCTTTTACCTCTTCCCCGGCATCGAAAAGACCGGCCTCTCCTCCGCGGAATTCTGCCGGACTTTGTTTGAGAAAGCGCATATCCTTGCCGCGCCGGGCCGCGTCTTCGGCGAGGCGGGAGAGGGCCACTTCCGGCTCGTCTGCGCCGGCGTCCCGGTGCTCAAAGAGGCCTTCGACCGGATGGAATCCCTGCGTTTCCCCGAAGGCCCGTCCGAAAAATAATTTTAAATTTATAAATTTTTTTGAAAATTTATACTTGACATTTCCCAAAGCGCGTGTATAATTATGCTTATTCCAGCAAAACAAATTCAGAAATATGCATGATATATGCATTCGGGAGGAACTGTCATGAAAAAATTATTCGCTTTGCTTTTGGCCATGCTGATGCTGTTCGCCTTTGCCGCCTGCGGCGCGACGGAGGAGGCATCCTCCGCCCCCGAGACGGAGACCTCCGAAGAGACCGCGACCTCCGCCGCGGAGAGCGCCCCGGAGTACGGGCCCGTCCTCTCCAAGATCATGGAGGACGGCAAGCTGGTCGTCGGGACCGAGGCGCAGTACGCGCCGTTTGAATTCAAGGATCTTGAAGCCAACTATGTCGGCTGCGACATGTGGCTCGCCCAGCAGATCGCGGACGCGCTCGGCGTCGAGCTCGAGATCGTCGACATGGCCTTCGACGGCATCATCCCCGCGGTTCAGGCCGGTCAGGTCGATATGGGCATCGCGGCCTTCACAAAGACCGAAGAGCGCGCCGAGGTCATCGACTTCACAAATCTCTACCAGCAGGATGAGCAGCTTCTGATCGTCAAAGCCGGCAACGAGGACGTCTACGCCACCGTGGAATCCCTCGCGGGGCTTCAGGTCGGCGCGCAGAAGGGCACCATCCAATCGAAACTCATCCAGTCCGCGCTGCCGGAGAGCACCCTCTTCGAGCTGGAGAAATATCCGGCCCTCGCGCTCGAAGTCGCGAACGGCAACATCGCCGGCCTCGTGGTCGACGGCGCGGTCGGCGAGGCGATGGTCGCCTCCAACGATCAGCTCGCGGTCGCGCATTTCACGTTCGACCCGGCCGTCGCGCAGTTCGGCAAGGCCATCGTGATCCAGCAGGGCAACGAGGATCTGGTCGCGGCGGCAAACGAGGTCATCGACAAGGTGCTCGCCGACGGCAGCTTCGCGGCCGCCTACGAGGAAGCGAAGACCCTTGCCCAGCAGCTCGGCCTGTAACCTTTATTCCGATCCCTTTGCGGCCGCCCGGCGCGTATGCCCCGGGCGGCGCCTTGCTTTGAGACGGACAGGCGGAAAGGACTTTCTTCCATGGAATTTTTTGAGGATATCGCCCTTCTTTTTACCCGGTACAACCGCTTTTTCACCCAAGGGATCGGGAATACGCTGATCATCGCGTTTTTCTCGGTCATCCTCGGCATCGTCTCCGGCACGCTGATGGCGACGATGCGGCTCAGCGGCGTCAAACCCCTGCGCTATTTCGCCGCGGCCTACATCGAATTCATCCGCGGCACGCCGCTGATGGTGCAGCTCATGTTTATCTTCTACGGACTGCCGATGACCGGGCTCACGTTTCCGGATGTGCCGTTCATCCCGAATTTTGCCCGCTTCGCCGCGGGCATCGTCGCGATGAGCATGAACAGCTGCGCCTATGTCGCGGAGATCATCCGCTCGGGCATTCAGGCGGTCGACCCCGGCCAGACGGAGGCCGCCCGCAGCCTCGGCTTCCGCAAATCGCAGGCGATGGCGATGGTCGTGCTGCCGCAGGCCGTCAAAAACATCCTGCCGGCGCTCGGCAACGAGTTCGTCACCGTCATCAAGGAGTCCTCGATCGTCTCCGTGATCGGCATCGCGGACCTGATGTTTCGCACAAACGACGTGATCGCCGTCACCTACCGCAGCCTCGAGTGCCTCGCGATCGCGGCGGTGATCTATTTCATCATGACGTTTTTGGGCGGCCGGGTCATCGCGCTGCTGGAGAGGAGGCTCGCGGTTGGAAACAAATAATCCGGGCTCCCCGCTGATCGAAACGCGCGGCCTGACCAAAAATTTTGGAAACATACAGGTACTAAAAGGCATCACGACCTCCTTCGCGAAAAACGAGGTCGTCTCGATCATCGGCCCCTCCGGCGGCGGGAAGAGCACGTTTTTGCGCTGCCTCAACCTGCTGGAAGTCCCAACCGGCGGGCAGGTGATCTTCGACGGCGTGGACATCTGCGACAAAAAGACGGACGTCAACCTCCACCGGCAGAAGATCGGCATGGTGTTTCAGCAGTTTAATCTTTTTCACAACATGAACGTGATGAAAAACCTGATCGCCGCGCCGGTCAAGATCAAGGGCATGGATAAAGAGGAGGCGAAGGAGCGCGCGCGAAAGCTGCTCGAGAGGGTCGGCCTCGCGGACCGTGCGGACGCCTACCCGCGCCAGCTCTCCGGCGGGCAGGAGCAGCGGGTCGCCATCGTGCGCGCGCTGATGATGGAGCCGGAGGTCATGCTCTTCGACGAGCCGACCTCCGCCCTCGACCCCGAGATGATCGGCGAGGTGCTCGACGTGATGCGGGCGCTCGCCGAGGACGGCATGACGATGATCGTCGTCACGCACGAGATGCGCTTCGCGCGCGAAGTCAGCGGGCGCACGATCTTCCTCTGCGACGGTGAGATCGAGGAAGACCGCCCCTCCCACGCCCTGTTTGAGCGCCCGGAGAGCCCAAAGCTCGCGAGCTTCCTCTCCAAGGTGCTGTAAGCCGATTCTCCGCCGCCCCATCTGAAAAAAGGCTTTTCCCCGGCCGAAAAATAAACTTTATTGTCTTTGCGCCCCGGCCCCCCGCCCATTTCCATGCGGCTTCTACCCGCAACCGGCCACCCGCCCGCTCCTGCGCGGCTTCGGCCCGCAACCGGTAGCCCCCCGCCGCTCCCGCGCGGCTTCGGCCCGTAACCGGCCACCCGCCCGCTCCCGCTCCCGCGCGGAATCGGGAGCCCCGAAAAAAAGAAGGATCCGATTGACAAGCAGGATTCCATTTGTTAGTCTATTTATGGACCAATAAATGGAATCCTTTTTTTGAGGCAGGCGGCGCGAAAGGCCCGCGAGGGTGAAGCCGCCTTTGCCCGATTTTCCGGGAAAACGGGCCCGTGCGCGGCAAAGCGCCCGCGAAACGCCGCGCGGCATGAATCGGATGGAAAAACTCACCGTGGATACGGTTTTGGAGCGGCCTTGTCGCGCCCGCCGCTCAAACGGACGCCAAAGACCCGAGGACTGAGACAACGAATGAAAAAGGAGTTGGGTCAAATGAAAAGATTGCCGATGCTCATGCTGATCACCGCCCTGTGCCTTATGGCGATGGGCGGCTGCGCGGGCAAGGGAGCCGCCGCGCCGGACGGCCGGTCTCCGCAGGAGGGAGACTACGAGGAGGACGGCTGGGAGGATGACGAGGACGAAGCCCCGGCCGGCGCCGCCTCTGAGGAGGCGGGAGAAGCGGGCGTCGAGACCGTGACGGCCGCGGCGGATGAGCCCGTGGCGGCGGTGCTCGATGAAAGCGGCAGATACGGCTACCTCAACACAAAGGGCGAATGGGTCATCGCGCCGCAGTATTACGGGGCCTATCCCTTCTGCAACGGGTACGCCACCGTATGCACCGACATGGACGCGCGGCAGTGGCGGATCATCGACAAGCAGAATAACGTCGTCAAGGAGTTCGACGGGGTGTATGTGCGCGAGGTGCCCGCGGATTACTATTATTACGAGCCCCTGACCCGCACGATCGTCGACGACATGATCATTATCTCAAAGGACGACCCGTATGATTTTAACGCGAGGCTCGGCTTTGCCAACAACAAGGGGGAGATCGTGCTCGAGCCGGTCTACTGCGAAGTCAAGGCCTTCCGCGAGGGTCTGGCGGCGGTGAATTTCGGCACCGTCGGCGAACCGAATTGGGGATACGTCGATAAAACCGGCAAAACCGTGATTCCGGCGCAGTTTCAGGCGGCGTGGCTGTTTGCCGACGGGCTCGCCTATGCGGAGAGGGCGTACGACCCCGCCGCCCCGGGCATGGAGGCCGGCTTTATCGACACGACCGGCGATCTGGCGCTTCATCAGGAATATGAGTATGACAGCTACAACATGCCTTGGCCCGCGCCGGGATACGGCGGCCGGGCAAGCGATTTCTTCGACGGTCTGGCGGTCGCCAATGTCAATGTGCAAATCGATAACGCGCTGATCGGCGTGCTGGGCGTTGTGGACAAGCGGGGCAACGTGCTCTGGTGCGACGCGGACAATCAGTTGTCCCCGGACGGCGGCAACGGGTCTGTGATCGGCGACGGGCTTTACTGCGTAAGGGGCGAGCCCGATCAAAACGGCGACTGCCCCGAGGGGTTTATCGATCTCACAGGGGCGGTGGTTATAGCGCCCACCATGCAGTGGAGGAGCACGGGCTTTTTCCACGAGGGGCTGTGCCGCGTGCGCACGCGGGACGCCGACGCGCGCGATGGCTTTATCGACACAACCGGCCGCGTCGCGGTGGAACTCAAATACAGGGGCGCCGACGATTTCTCCTGCGGGTATGCCGCCGTCTCGGAGAACGGCTACGACTGGTTTTATATCGACAAAACGGGCGCGGTCGCGATCGCGGGCGGCTTTGCCAAGGCCGGTCCTTTTACAAAATAGATTTTGAGCACACAAAAATTCGCGGGATCGGGGAAAAAACCATATGAAAAAGTTTGCCGTTTGGATTTTAATCGTCTGCGCCGTGCTCGCCGGATGCTCTGAGGCGAGCCCCAAGGAGGAGAGCGTTCCCGCCGTGGAAGAGAGCGGTTTGGAAGAGACGGATGGTTCTTCCGGCGAAAGCGCCGAGCCCGCGCAGGAGGAAATCTTTCCCTGCAAAGCCACCGCCGATGTCCCGGCCGCCTACGAGATGGAGGCGGAGGGGACGGCGGTTCTTGGTACGGAGGCCGAGGCCGCGCGGCTCCGGGAATTTCTCTCGAATCTCAACGGCGACAAGGTGCGCGTGATGTCCTGCACCTCCGGGCCGTGGGACTTTGCGGAAAATCACCGTGAGATCAGCCCCGCGGACAGCGTGCGGCTGCTCACTTATCTAAAGAGCCTCACCGATTTTGAGGTTTACGACCAAATGGAGAACCCGTGGACCGGGGGCTTTTGGTCGGTTTATTTGGAAACTGCGGACGGCGCCTATGAGATCGGCTCTCCCGGCGGCTGGCTGATGGCGACGCTCCCCGGCCCGGAGGGGAACAAAACCTATATTTTCGACGCCGCCGGCGCCATGGATGCCTGCAACGACATCGACGGGGTCATCGGCCATTACCTCGACGCGCCGCTGGAACTCTCCGACGGGGAGCTTTCGCGGTTTGCCGAGGCGGTGAGCGAGATCTTCGCGGAGTACCGCGCGGGCGCGGTGGAGCCCACCGTCTCGGAAGGGGCCTCCGTTTCGGAGGGCCCCTCCGTCCCGGAGGGTTCCTTTGAGCCGCTGCCAAAGCGGTGCCGCCTGCCGGAATATGTCACCGTCGGGGTGCTGAACATCCTTTTCAACGAGGTTTTGGGCGGCTATGACGCGCAGCTCTACGCGTCAAACGGCATGTACCGGATCAACCTCCGGGTGAACGCCGTCCCGAACCCCGATACGGGGGAAACCGGCTTCGAGGTATCCGCGGCCGGTTTCCAAAGCATCGAGGAGGAGTTCGTGTGGCGGTATCTCAGAACGAGCGACTGCATCGGCATGTGGGTGGAAAGCTGCGAGGAGGACGAGGCGGAGACGCTCCGCGTCGCCGAACGATATAAGGGCAGCGCGCTCGCCAAGAGCCGTGGCTGGAGCGACGAAATGCTGGAAAACCGCTTTGTCGCGCTTTATGCCATCTATCACATCACATACGACCACGCCAAAACCTCCCTGACGGACGGGCGGAAGGAGATCTATCTCTATTTTGCCGATCCCGAAAATACCGGCGACTACACCCTTGTGGAGAGCACGACGCCAAGCCCGCTCCCTGAGCCGGAATAAACGCGCCGGCTGCCGGGATTCGCCGCAAAGAGATCCTTGCCGGGCCGGGTTTTCTCCGGGGATTTTTTCCCTGCCCGCCCCCGCGTTTCCTTTCCGCGTCCGGCCGCCCCGCTTCCGCGTTTTCCCTCCGCGTCCGGCCGCTTCCACGTTTCCTTTCCGCGCCCGGCCGCCCCGCTCCCGCATTTCCTTTCCGCGCCCGGCGCCCCGCCCTTGCGGGCCCGCGTCCCCATGAAGACGTGCCTCCCGCCTCCCTCGAAAACCCTTCGCTTCGCTTGTATTTGCGCCGGTCTTGACTTACAATAGAACCGATACCGAAACGGCCCAGAAGCGGCGGGAGGGGGTATTTGTCTATGATTACGATTTACAAAACCGACAGCGAGGGGAAACTCAAGGACTATCTCGGCGACGAGCTCTACGCGAGGCAGCGTTCCGCGAACCATATCTTTTTGCCGGTCGGGGAGCGCGCGTGCTTTCTGGCGTTCAACTGGTGCGATCTCAAGGACACGGGCAGGCGGGAGGAGCGGATCTCCATCTATTGCGGCGAGCGGGAGCTCGTCTATGTGGGGGACAGCGAGGTCTGCACCCGGATCCTTGAGGAGATTGCCGAGGCGGAGCCGTTCGGCGCGCTGGCGAAGTTTTTTTCCGAGATGACCGCGGGGGACGTCGACGTGCTGGAGGGCTTTGAAAACTCCATCAACGAGCTCGAGCGCCAGATCATCGGCAAAAAGGGGCCGGTCGGCGGGACGAGCGCCCGCATCATCCAGCTGCGGCGATCCTTCTCGCGGATCAAGCGCTACTATGAGCAGCTCGGCTTTATGGTCGACGGGCTGATCGAAAACGAGGGGAGCCTCCTTACGCCCGAAATCGCGGAGCGCTTCGACGCACTGCGCAAACGGCTCGGCTATCTTACAAACTCGATCTTGGAGCTGCGGGAATACGTCACGCAGGCGCGCGAGGCGTATCAGGCGAGCATCGACATCGAGCAGAACCAGACCATGAAGCTGCTGACCATCGTCACGGCCGTCTTTCTCCCGCTGACGCTGATCGTCGGCTGGTACGGGATGAATTTTCAGGTCCCGGAGTACGGCTGGCGCTACGGCTACCTCTATGTGATCCTTTTGAGCGCCGCGATGGTGGTCTTTTGCCTCTATATTTTAAAGAAGAAAAAGTGGTTTTGAGCCCTGAAAAAAGGGACGCCGCCCCGGATCGACCGATCCGGGGCGGTTTTTTGCTTTTTCGGCCTCGGCAAAGGCGCGGGAAGCCCGCGCCGCCGGGATTTTTGCTTTGCCCATTCGGGCCGCATGAGCATCAGGGAATTTTCCTAAAAAGCTTCATGGCGGCGGCTTTTGGGTCATTGCAGCCGGATGATCATGAGGGAGGCCCCGCATCCCCCGTTGAGCAGGATGGCGGCCCCGGGCAGGAGCACGGAGGTCTTAAACATTTGCAGGCCGACCGTATCCCCGGGCGAGAGGTCCACCTCGATCTCGTTCGTGTAGTTTGAAAGCGCGACGGCGGGCGAGATGGTGGAGGCGGTGTTGGGGGAGCCGCCGATCATGACGCGGGCGCCGAGCAGCAGCGAGGCGGTCGAGTTGATGTGGTAAGAGATGCGGTAGCGGCCGTAGTTTGTGACCGTAAAGAGCGTGTTGGCTCCGTTGATGCTGATATCGGGCGAGAGAACATGGGTGTTCGGCAGCGGGACCGGGGTCCCCGTCAGGAGCACCGTCAGGATCGCGCCCTGCGTGTTCGTGGCGAAGGCGGCCGAGGCGGTGATATTCGGGCCGGGAAGCCCGGGCGCTCCGGTCGGGCCCGGATCTCCGTCGGGGCCCGGATCTCCCGGCGCACCGGGAGACCCGGTGGGGCCGGGCGCTCCGGTCGGGCCCGTCTCGGGGCCGGTCGAGCCAGTCGCGCCGGGCGCTCCGGTCGCCCCCGGAAGGACGGGGGCCCTTAGGGCCGCCAGCATTTTGGAGCTCATCAGCGCCGCGTTTTGGGCGCTGCTGTCGAGCACGCCGCGGACATCTTCGTTAACTTCCAGCACTTCGGACAGAGTGGGAGCGTCGCCCGTGAGCCCGGGGATCGTCCCCAGAATAAACTGGAGTTTCTCCCCCTCCGCGTTCAGGACGTGGCTCAGGCCGAGCTCCTCCATCGCGACGGAGGACAGAAGCATGTTGATCGCGTCGCCTCTGGTCAGCTCCGGGCTGATGGTTGGATAAGAAGGCAGTGACATATTCTTCTCCCTCCTAACTCAACCGCATGATCATCAGCGAGGCGCCCACCGAATCGGGAAGCAGGGTTACGGAGACGTTGATCAGCCCATACAGCTGCAAACTGACGGCGCTGTTCGCCGGGAGGTCGACCAAGATCTCGTTGGAGAAACCGGAGAGGCTGAGCAGCGGAAGGATGCTCGAAGGGACGCTGGGGTTTCCGTTGATCTGGACCCGGGTCCCCATGGCCACGGCGGCCAAGGTGTTGACGTGGTAGGAGATCCGGTAGCGCCCCGCGTCGGCGACCGTAAACGTGTCGTTCGCCCCGTTTATGGTGATCCCCGCGGGCAGGATCTGGCTGTTCGGCAGCGGGACGAGGGTCCCCGTAAGGGCGACCGTGACGCTTGCGCCGGTGGTGCTGGCGGCAAAGGCGGTCGTCGCGGTGATCTGCGTGCCGTCCGGCCCGGTGGGGCCGGTGGGGCCGGTCGCGCCGGTCGCGCCGGTCGCGCCGTCGGCTCCCGGCGCTCCGGGAGGCCCGTCAGCGCCCGTCGCGCCGCCGGCGGGCCCGGTGGCTCCGGTGGCTCCGGTCGCTCCGGTCGCGCCCGTCAGCTCCGAGGAGGAGAGGGCGTTCTGCATTTTCATTTTAAAGAACAGCTGATTCTGCGCGACGCTGTCGAGCATGGTGCGGACGCTCTCGTTGGCCTCGAGCACGTCGTCGACGGTCGCCGGAGGGCCGCTCATCCCGGGCAGGGTCCCGAGGATATACTGGAGTTTTTCACCCTCCGTGTTGATGATATGGCTCAGACTGAGTTCCTCCATCGCGATGGACGCCAAGATCTGGTTGACGACGTCCTCGCGCGTAAAGGGAGGACTGATCGATGGAAAGGTCGGTTGTGACATAAATTCGTTGCCCCCTTAATGGCATAAAAATGATGGGAAGGAAACGCCGCGCCCCGCCGCGCCCCGGATCTCCGGAGGCGGGGGCGCCGGCCCTCATTCCCCGAGCTTTTGTTTTGCCGGCGCGAAATCCGGATCATAACAGAGCGCCTGACGGTAGCTCTCGGCCGCCCGGTCAAATTTCCCTTGTTTTTCATAACATAGACCGAGGTAGTACAGCGCCAAGAAGCTGCCCGTCCCCAAGAGGATCAGGTACTCCGGATTGGACTGACCGAGAATCAGACAGCGGCAGAAGGAACGCTTCGCCTCCTCATAGTTCTCAAAGCTCATCCGCGCGATTCCCTCGTAGAAATGAAGATCCGTATAATCCGGATACAGGGCGATGGCTTTGCCGATGCCGGCAAGCACCGACGAGAAGCTCTGCGTCCGGATCAGAATGTCATATTTGAGCTTATACGCGAGCGCCGGGGGCATCCGCCCCTGTTTTAAGAAGCCGGCGACGGACCGGTTGACCGCGCCGAAGGCGCCGCCGTCGTCCCCCGCGCGGCAGAGCTCCGCGGCAAGGAAATAATCGAGCCACGGGTTTTCGGGGTCCGCCTCTTTTTCTTCCATGAGCAGCGGGACGTTGCGGGCGCCTTTGTCTCGGCCCGAATCGTCGAGGTATCCGTAGTGAAGGATTCTAAGGCAGGGCAAAACGCCCCCGCGCGCCGGGGGTCCCCCCTCCGGGAGCGCGGGCTGCTCGTGGATTTTTCCTCGGAAGCGGATTCCCGCGTGGTTGCGAAAAAGACGGGCGGCGAAGGAGACGTAGGCGCGCGTCTCCCCGACCGGCTCCCGCCCGTAGAAATGCAGCATCTTGATACGGAGCAGATCCTCCGCGGCTTCCAGACGGGAGCGCAGGGCGGAAAGATCGGGTACCTGTAATTCCTCGTCGGCGTCGAGCCAGAGAATCCAGTCGCCCACGGCCTCGCGAAGGCCGAAATTCCTCGCCGCGGCGAAGTCGCCGGGCCACGGGAGGTCCAAAATTTTTGCCCCGTACTCGGAGCAGATTTGTTTCGTGTCGTCCGTGGAGCCGGTGTCCACAACGACGATTTCGTCCGCGATTCCCCGGGCGCTGTCAAGGCAGCGGCGGATGTCGGCCGATTCGTTTCGAACAATCATACACAGGCTGATCGTCGGCAAAGCTGGTAGCCCCCTATCGCAAGTCATTTCCATGGCCATTATATGAGGCGGCAAAGGGGGCGGTGCGGAAGCCTCGCTTTCCTGTGGCCTTCCGCGCTTTTCCCGCATAAAATAGTCCATCAGGGCCTTTTTTGGAGGTTTGACATGATGAGAATCAGCCTTTGCATGATCGTAAAAAATGAGGAGGGCACCTTGGAGCGGTGCCTGAATTCCGTCAAGCACGTCGTGGATGAGATCGTCGTCGCCGACACGGGCTCCACGGACCGCACCAAGGAGATCGCGGCCCGGTTTACGGATAAAATCTTCGATTTTCCATGGGTGGACGATTTTTCGGCCGCCCGCAACGCGTCGTTCGAGCGGGCCTCGATGGACTATGTCCTCTGGCTCGACGCGGACGACATCCTGCTGCCGGACGACGCGGTCAAGCTGCGGGAGCTCAAGGAGACGCTCCCCCCCGACGTCGACACGGTGCTCATGCGCTACAACACGAGCTTTGACGCCGAGGGGCGCGTGATCTTTTCCTATAACCGGGAGCGGCTCGTCAAGCGGAGCCGCGGCTTTCGCTGGAGGGAGCCGGTGCACGAGTATCTCGAGACCGGCGGCAAGACGGTCACGTCCGACATCTGCGTGACCCACGCGAAACAGAGGCCCGGGCAGAGCGGCAGGAACCTGCGAATCTACGAAAAAGAGCTCGCGGAGGGCAGGACGCTCTCCCCGCGCGGCGTCTATTATTACGCGAGAGAGTTAAAGGACAACGGCAGGCTCGAGGACGCCTCGGCAAAGTTTCGGGAATTCCTCGATACCGGGGCCGGCTGGAAAGAGGACAATATTACGGCGTGCGGCGAGCTCTCGAAATGCCGGATGTCGCTGGGCGATCGGCGGGGCGCGCTCCTCAGCCTGCTGCGGAGCTTCGACTACGATCTCCCGCGCGCGGGGATCTGTTGCCAGCTCGGTTATTTATTTAAGGAAAAATACGATTACCGGCAGGCCGCCTTCTGGTTTGAGCTGGCGCTCCGGCTCGGAAAGCCCGAGCAGGACGGCGGTTTCTGTCAGGAGGATTTTTGGGGATACATCCCCTCGATCGAGTGCGCGGTCTGTTACGACGCGCTCGGCGATCCCGAGAAAGCGGAGCATTATAACGAACTCGCTTCCGCTTATAAACCCGATTCCCCTTCCGTGGCGTACAACAGGCGTTATTTCGCCCGGAAACGGGAACCCGAACACAATGAACAAGCGGGAGGCTAACAACCATGTCGCAGCCCACATATCCATCCATCAGCCCGGAGCTCACCCATGACGAGGCGCTGAATATGATTCTCGCCTCGATCGCCATGGAGGAGCTGGGCCTAAGCCATATCATCAACGCGGAGGGCGAGAAGCTCCAATACGTGCTGGGCACGCTGCCCGGGCAGTCCGGCGTCTCCCCGACGGTCGGAGAGGTCATCGAGGTAAATCAGAGCGTCAAATGCCTTTTAGACAGCGTCATGCAGAATCAGCTTTTGCTGAAATCCAAAATGGAGGGCGTGCTCTGCGCGCCGTGCGCGGGAGGGACCGGGGCGACCGGCCCAACCGGGTCGACCGGTCCGACCGGAGCCACCGGGCCGGACGGAAAGACCGGCGCGCCCGGCCCGGCGGGCGAAACGGGCGCCGCCGGCGAAACGGGCGCAATCGGGCCCACCGGCCCCACGGGGCCGCCCGGAGGGGCGACCGGCGCAACGGGCCCGGCCGGAGCAACCGGAGCAACGGGCCCGGAGGGGGAGGCGGGCGCCGTCGGCGCCACCGGAGCCACCGGCGCGACCGGATGGGCGGGACGCCCTTCGGCCGCCGCCTTCTCCGGAGCGGAGGACTTCTGCTGGAAATCCGGGTGCCCCCTGCCGTGGAGCGAGACGATTCGCTCGCCCTGCTCCTGCGTGCACCTCTCCTCCGACCGCGCAAAAATCATTTTGCCCGCCGGAAAGAGCTATCTCGCCGACTTTTTTGTCAATCTCAAGCCCGCAGGATCGGGGGGCGGCTCGGGGTCCCTGTGCCTCCGGCTGCTCGAAAACGGGCGCGAAAAAAATCTTTTTACGTATTATTTTCCCCTATGTCGGCAGAGCCCGGTGCTCACCGTCTCCGCCGCGGGGATTTCGGTTCCGGCGAATTCCTGCGCGTCCGCGCGGCTCGCGCTGATTTTGGGATGCCCGGACTCCGTCGAGGTGGAATCCGCCGGTCTAAGCTTGATCGAAATTTAAACGATTCTCCGGAAAGAAGATTCCGGGGAATCCGCCGGAACGGCCGCCCTCCGGAGTCCTATGTCCTCCTATCCGCGGGACGCGGGCGAACAGGCCGCCGACAGAAGTCGGCGGCCTGTTCGCATAAAGGCTTTATGGAGACGCGGTCGGAGCGTCGGCCGGCGTTTGGTCTTGCCGGGCGGCATGTGCGGCGATTTTAAATGGTTTTATCCGTCTTATTTTCTTTTGCGCCTTTTTCGTTCATGGCATTTCACGAAAGCTCCCCCGCGAGCTTAAAAAGGGCGTCGGCCATCACCTCTCCCGGCCCGAGACCGCCCGCGTTTTCCCCCACCTTCTGATAAAATTGATACAGGCAATCGTCCGCCGTCAGCGTAACTTTTTTCATTCCATATCAACTTCCTACTCAAAACGATACCATAGTTTTCGGGTTTACGCAGGAGCGTATACGCAAGAGCGAATATTTAGATAGTATTTATTTGAGGTGATGGAATTGGCGATCAAGGATACGGTTGCAAACCGATTTAAGGAACTATGTCTGGCGAGAAATATCAAACCAAACGAACTCGCAACTTTGTCAGGCGTTACCCCATCGACCGTTTACAGCATGCTGGACGAGAGGCGCAGGGATATTTCCATCGTTACGGTTAAGAAACTGTGCGACGGCCTCAGTATCACTCTGGGCGAATTTTTTTCCACGCCGGAGTTTGATGGTTCGGAGCAGGAAATGGAATAGAGAAATTTAAAGCGAAAAGAAGACGGCCCTCTGTTTTGGTGGGCCGTCTTCTTTTTTTTGGTGCACCCGGGGGGACTTGAACCCCCACCCGAAATCGGAGCGGCTCCTAAGACCGCCGTGTCTGCCATTCCACCACGGGTGCGTATCGGAGCGGCCGGAAAATCCCGCCGCCGTTTTTATTTGAAAAAAAGCCTCATGCTAAAGCCTTTTTCGTCAGCCGTTTCTGAGGACGCCCGCGTCTCTCATCGACTGGGCGGCCAGCAGCACGCCGGCTTTCGCCGTGGGATAGGTGAGCCCTCCCTGCATCCAGACGGCGTAGGGCTCCCGCAGCGGCGCGTCCGCGGAGAGCTCGATCGAGGCGCCGAGGTGAAAGGCCCCGGCCGCCATGATGACCGGATCGTCGTAGCCGGGCATCGCCCACGGTTCCGGCGTGACGAAAGCGTCGATCGGCGAGCCGCTCTGGATGCCGCGGCAGAAGGCGCAGAGCGCCTCTTTGCCGCCAAGCTCGATCGTCTCGATGATGTCGGTGCGCGGCTCGCGGTAATCGGGCGTCGCATGGTAGCCGAGCAGCTCAAAGAAGCGGGACGCGAAGACGGCGGTTTTGACGGCGGCGGCCGTGACCGTCGGCGCGAAAAAGAGGCCGAGGTACATCGGGCGCAGCTCGCCCAAAGTGCAGCCGATCTCCCTGCCCACGCCCGGGGCCGAGAGCCGGTTCGCGCAGAGCTCCACATATTCGTGCGTTCCGGCGATGTAGCCGCCGGTGTCCGCAATGCCGCCGCCGGGGTTTTTGATCAGCGAGCCGACAGCCAGATCCGCGCCGCACTGGGTGGGCTCCTCCTTGCAGACGAATTCGCCGTAGCAGTTGTCTACGACGCGGACCGCCCGCGGGTTCGCCTCTTTTACGATGGAGAAAATCTTCCGAATCTCGTCGATCGAGAGCGACGGGCGCAGCGAATAGCCGCGGGAGCGCTGGAGATAGGCCATTTTCGCGCCCTTGACGGCCTCCGGGATGCCCTCAAGATCGACGCTCCCGTCCGGCAGCAGCGGCAGCTCCTTATAAATCACGCCGAATTCCTCGAGCGAGCCGACGCCCCGGCCGTGGATGACGTCGTGCAGGGTGTCGTAGGGCGCACCCGAGAGGGAGACCATCGTGTCGCCGGGGCGCAGGACGCCGAACAGGGCGGTCGAGATGGCGTGGGTGCCGCTCATGAAGTTGTGGCGCGCGAGGGCGTCCTCGGTGCCGAAAATCTCGGCAAAGACCCGGTCGAGGGTCTCGCGGCCGCGGTCGTCGTAGCCGTAGCCGGTGCTGCCGCCGAAGAGCGATTCGCTGACCCGGTTGTCGATGAAGGCGCGGAGCACCTTCTGCGCGTTGTGCTCCTCCGTCTCCGCGATCCGCTGAAAGGCGCCGGCGCAGTCGGCCTCCGCCTGAGCGGCGGCGGCGAGCAGGTCCCCGTCAATGGGAAAAAATGAATTCATGTCGGTTCCTCATCCCTGATTTTACAATAATATTGGAAATAAATCCGCCGAAATCCGAGCGCCTCGTAGAGCCGCGCGGACGGTTCCCCGGAGGGGACGAGCCACGCCGTCCGCCCCGAGCCGATGAGCTCCTTCGCGCAGAGATAGGTGAGGCGGGAGGCCATCCCCCGCCCCCGATATTCCTCCCGCGTGGCGACGCCCGCGATGACGCCGCAGGAGCCGCATCTGCCTAAAATGGAGGCGGTGGCCGCCGGTTTTTCCCCGTCGTAGATCACCCAAACGGTGGTCTGCCCCCCGCGCGCGCCGCGCGAGACCCGCAACATCCACGCCTCCGGGTCCCCCTTGGAGAATTCCCCGTCCGCCTCGGCCAAAAGCGCCCAGACGTCGGAAAAACGCCGCGGCGGTTCGGCGTGAAACTCCGAAGCAGGCGGCGCGGCAAGGCTTGAGCGCGCCGAAGCCGGCGCTCTCCGCTCGCAAGAAAAGGCATCCTTTTTGAGCACGGCATTCTCCTCGCCGGACTCCCCGTCCGCCCCGGCCAAAAGCGCCCGGACGTCGGAAAAGCGCGGTGGCGGTTCGGCGTGAAAATCCGAAGCGGGTGGAGCGGCAAGGCTTGAGCACGCCATGGCCGGCTCCCGATATTCGCAGAAGGTAAAATGCCGCTTGAGCGCCGGGAGCGCCCTTCCGCCGCAGCGGATACCGGCAAATTCCCCGGCGGGCGCCATCTTTTTTAAGAAATCCAGCATCTCGTCGGAAAGGCCGCTCCGCTCGCAGAGCAGCAGGATGTCCCGCGAGGTGAGGTCCGCGGCCGCGACAAGCGCGCCGGTCTCGTCGTATTCGCCGAAGCAGGAAAGGCGCCCCGGCTCGCCCCGAAACGCCGCGACGGAGGAGGCCGCCGTCGCCGCCAGCACAGGCTCCGTCTCCGCGAGCGCGTCGAGCTCGGAGGGCTCGGTCAGCGGCTTAATCATAATTTCGGCAGCTCCGCGCTGAGCACGGTAAGCAGCCGCAGGGTGTTTTCGAGGTCTTCGGCCCGCACGGTGGAGACCGGCGAGTGGATATATCTCGCGGGCAGCGAAACGGCGGCCGGGCGGACGCCCATGCGGCTTTTGGAGATGGCCGCCGAGTCGTTACCGCCGACGACACCCTCTTTGGACTGGAACGGGATGCCGTTTTCCTTGGCGAGCGACGTGATCGTTTCATAGAGCGCGGGGTCGTAGACCGTGCCCTCGTCGATAAACGAGACGACCGGGCCCTTTCCCTGCGCGCAGACGTAGTTTTCTTCCGGGACGCCGGCCCCGTCCCCGGCGGAGGTCGCCTCCACAACGACCGAGATGTCCGGCTCCGCGGAGAACCCGGCCGCCGGCGCGCCGCTGCCGCCGACCTCTTCCCGCGCGGTGAACGCGACGGTGAAGCCATAGGGGGCGTCGCCCTTGAGCAGCTCCACAAGCAGCGCGCAGCCCGCGCGGTCGTCGAGGGCGCGGGAGCAGACCGCTTTTCCGCCGCCGAGCCGGAGAAAATCCGTGTCCCAGACGGCGCGGTCGCCCGGACGCGCCAGCGCCTCGGCCGAGGGTTTATCGTCGGCGCCGATGTCGATGAAGAGATCGGCGATCTCGGCGGGCTCGCCGCGCCGCTCCTTGGGGATCTTATGCAGCGCCTTGGCGCCGATGAACCCCGGCAGGCGGTTTTTCCCGACGAGCACGCGCTTTCCGACGACGACGCGGCTGTCGATATGGCCGACGCAGCCGAAGCGCAGGAAGCCGTGCTCGTCGATGCGCGTGACGATGAAGCCCACCTCGTCCATGTGGGCGCAAAACAGCACTTTGGACTTCGGGGGCTGTCTCCCGGCTTTTTCAACAATCAGATTGCCGGCGTTGTCGGCATGGGCCACGCAGCCGGGCAGGTCTTTGATTTCCTTGTAAATGGCCTCGCGGACGGCGGACTCGTCGCCGGAGGTGCCGGGTATCATGCAAAAGTTTTCGATATTTTCGAGGAAGGTTCCCATCAGCGCGCGCCCCCTTCCAAGACGTAGGCCGCGAGCAGGGCGGCGGTGGATTCAATGTCCGCGAGCGCCACTTTTTCGATGACGGTGTGCATATATTGCTGCGGGACGGAGAGCATGCCGCAGCGGACGCCGGAGCCGGTCCGGGAGATCTCGTCGGCGTTGGTGCCGGTTTCGCCCTCCATGATTTCGTACTGATAGGGGATGCCGCGCAGCTCCGCGAGCTCGATCAGGCGCTCGCAGACGCCATTGTCGAGCATCGGGGAAAGGCCGACCATCGGGCCTTTTTTCATCTCTCCGGTCTCCCCGGGCTTGGTGTCCGGCGTCGCGCCGAAGGAGACGTCGATCTCGATCGCCTCGGTCGGGCGCACAGCGAAGGCCGCCGTGCCCGCGCCGCCGCCGCCGACTTCCTCCCTCGTGGAAAAAACGGCGGTGAGGCCGCAGGGGAGCTCCCGCCCTTTAAGCGCCTCGAGCGCCTTGAGGATGCAGGCGCAGCCGGCACGGTCGTCGAGCGCGGGCGAGGAAACGTATCCCTCCCCGATCGAGGAGAAGCGGCCGCACAAAATCACGCGGTCGCCGGGCCGGACCCGCTCCCCCGCCTCCCCGGCGGAGAGCGCGAGGTCGACGGCGAGATCCTCCGGCTTCGGGTTTTCTTTTTTCTCGTCCTTTTGCAGGTGCGGCGGGACCGCGCCGATCACACCGGAAAGCGGCCCGGACTTTGTCATCACCCTGACGGCGGACCCGGAGACGCTCCTGCGGTCGATGCCGCCGCAGGGCCGGACGCGGGCGAAGCCGCGCTCGTCGACGCGCGTGACGATCAGGCCGATCTGGTCGATATGGGCGTCGAGCAGCACATGGCGGCCGTTTTTCTCCGGCGCGACCTCGCAGATCACGGAGCCCAGCGGGCCGACGGATATGGTTCCATATGGGGAGAGCAGGCCCGCCGCGACTTTGGCGGCGGCGTCCTCCGCCCCGGAATTTCCCTCCGGCTCGCAGAGGGCCCTCAAAAGTTCCATCGTATCCATAAACTTCCCCATTCTTTGAAAACAACCGGCGGGGTTTGAACCGCCGCCGCGCTTTTTTCCATGCGTAAAGCTCCCCTGCCCGTCTGGGCCGTCGGCAGAGGTCTTTTGAAATATCCGCCGCGGGTGTTATTTCCCCGCGCCCGTCCTATCCGTTCAGGCCACCGGCCGGGCCATTGAAATATCCGGCCACAAGGGGCTTATTTTCACTCGCGCCCGAGGTCTTTCTATCCGTTCAGGCCGTCGGCAGAGGTCTTTTAAAATATCCGCCGCAGGCGTTATTTCCCCGCGCCCGCCCTATCCGTTCAGGCCGCCGACGAGCTCCTTGAAGTGCCTGCCGCGCAGCTCGAAGTTGCGGTAGCGGTCGAAGCTCGCCGAGGCCGGGGAGAGCGTCACGATGTCGCCCGCCGCCGCGCGCTCGTCCGCGAGCTTCACGGCCTCCTCCATGCCGCCGACGAAGGCGATCTCCGGCGAGCCGTGGTAATCGGGGTGCTCCCGCACGGCGGCGGCGATCTTTTCGGCGGTGGGGCCGGAGAGGATCAGCAGCTTCGTCTTTTCGATCAGGTGCGGCGCGAGCGGGGCGTAGGAGAGTTTCTTGTCGTAGCCGCCGCCGATCAGAATGACCTTTTGTTTAAAGCAGGCGAGCCCCGCGATGGTCCGGGTCGGGCTGGTGGCGATGGAGTCGTTGTACCACCGCACGCCGCCCCGCTCCCGCACAAACTCGATGCGGTGCTCGACGCCGGGGAACTCCCGCGCGACCTTCCGCATGATCTCGGGGTCGACCTCGCCCCAGAGCGCCGCGATCGCGGCGAGGAAGTTTTCCACGTTGTGCATGCCGGGGATGCGGATCTCGTCCTTAGAAAAAAGCCTCGTCAAAGCACCGTGCTCGCAGTAGCAGAGGAAACCGTCCTCGTCCAGATAGGCGCCGTTTCGCACCGCGTTCTGGCGGGAAAACCAGCGCAGGTCGCCGCGGACGAGCTCGGCCATGCTCGCGGTGATGACGTTGTCCGCGTTGAGCACCGCGCGCGAGAAGGCGGTTTGATGGCGCAGGATGTTGCGCTTGGCCTCGATGTATTCCTCCATGTCCTTGTGGACGTCGAGGTGGTTCGGGGCCACGTTGGTGACGACGGCCACCTCGGGCGAGGCGCGCATCGAGATGAGCTGGAAGCTCGAAAGCTCGGCCACCACGGCGTCGCCGTCCCCGATTTGCTCGATGGACGGGAGCAGGGCGTTGCCGATGTTGCCGCCCTTCCAGACCGTTTTCCCCGCGGCGGAGAGCATCTCCGCGAGGATGGTGGTGGTGGTCGTCTTGCCGTCGCTGCCGGTCACGGCGTAGCGCCGGCAGGGGCACAGGTCGAAAAAGACCTCCATCTCGCTCGTGACCGCCGCGCCGTTTGCCCGCAGCTCCGAGAGCGCGGGGTTCCACCAGTTCATGCCGGGCGTGCGGAAGACGACGTCCGCGTCGATGCCGTCGAGATAATTCTCGCCGAGGATCAGCTTCGCGCCGGCCTCCTCGAGCAGAGCGGCCTTCTCGCCGAGGGAATCCCGGTCGCTTTTGTCGCGGGCCTCCGTCTCGATGCCCTTCTCCGCAAACAGGCGGATGACGTCGGTGTTGCTGACGCCGATGCCGAGAAACGCGATCTTTTTGTGCTTCATATCGTCAAAAAACTTGGCGATGCGGTCCATGCAATCCCTCCCGGAATCCCGCGCCGGAGGGCAAATGCGCCGCGGCGGGGAGATCAAAGGTAACCTCTTCATTATAAACGAAAACCCCGGTTTTGTAACCATAAAATCCGGATAAAATTCGATTTTTTTCGCGCGGGCGGGCCGTGAATCAAAAAAATCATTGTATTTTTCTATACGGGGTGTTAACATAAATTTAATTTTTATACCGAAACGGAGAAAAAACCATGGAGCAAAACCCCAAGTCGGAATCGTTCGGAGAGCTCGGCATCATCGAAACCGAGACCGCCATCAAGTTCATCAAAGACAGCTTCCAGACGGAGCTTGCGCATGCGCTGGGCCTGACGAGGGTCTCCGCGCCGCTGTTTGTCTTTCCCGAATCGGGCCTGAACGACAACCTTTCCGGCGTGGAGATGCCGGTTCGCTTCAAAGTCAAAAGCGTTGGCAAGGACGCGGAGGTGGTCCAGTCCCTCGCCAAGTGGAAGCGCCTCGCGCTCAAGCGCTACGGCTTTGGGGAGGGCTCCGGTCTTTATACGGATATGAACGCCATCCGCCCGGACGAGGACCTCGACGATCTGCATTCCATCTACGTCGACCAGTGGGACTGGGAGATGGTCATCACGCGGGAGCAGCGGAACCTCGGCTTTTTGGAAGACTCCGTGCGGAAAATTTACGGGGCCCTGCGCGGGACGCAGCAAAGCCTGTGCGGGCGTTTCCCCGGCTTCCAGCAGTGGCTGCCGGAGGAGATCACCTTTCTCTCCACGCAGGAGCTTGAGGACCGGATGCCGGATCTCACGCCCAAGGAGCGGGAGGACCGGATCAGCGAGCAGTACGGCGCCGTGTTTTTGATGCAGATCGGCGCTCCGCTCAAGAGCGGCGCCCCGCACGACAGCCGCGCGCCGGATTACGACGACTGGTCGCTCAACGGCGACATCTTGATCTGGTACCCGGTGCTGGGGCGGGCGGTGGAGCTCTCCTCCATGGGCATCCGCGTCGACCCGCAGTCCCTCGACGCCCAACTGGAGGTCTCCGGCTGCGAGGATCGCAAGACGCTGCCGTTTCACAAGGCGCTGCTCGCCGGCGAGCTGCCGCTCACGATGGGCGGCGGGATCGGGCAGTCCCGGATCTGCATGGTGCTGCTGGGCAAGCGGCACATCGGCGAGGTGCAGGCCTCCGTCTGGTCGGACGAGATGCTCGATTTCTTTTTCACCGAGGGGATTTCGATCCTCTGATTTCAAAAAATATCGGGTGACGGATCGCTCCGCCGCCCGTTTTTTTATGCCCAAAAAGTCACAGCCCGAGCTTTTGGAACAGGGCGGGCCAGCCGGCCAGCATCACGACCGGCAGGATAAAATACCGGATCAGGCTAAAAAGGTTTCCCTCCGGCAGACCGAGCTTCATCGCCGCGTAAAACAGGACGACGATCCCCATGCCCAGAAGATACCGCAGCGCGAGCTTACGGAAGCCGACGCCGGTGCCGAAGCGCACGTATCTCTGCTCGAGGTAATTCCCCGCCGCGATGCCCAGCGAGAAGCCGAAGCTCTTCCAGAGGTCGCCGACGTTTCCCCCAAGAAACAGAAACGGCGTAAAGAGCAGCGTCATGCCCAGAAAGAAGAGGGGGCGTCTGTCCGGCGAGATCCTGCGGTAGAGCCTCCAGATTAACAGCGGCAGCAGGATGCCGATGGAGAGCCCGGCCAGCACGTCCATGGGCCAGTGCACGCCGCAGTAGAGCCTCGAGACGGCGATCAGCGCCGAGACGGCGGCCGTGAGGGTGTAAAAGCGGCGGCGTCCGGTCGCCTGCGCCAGCGACGCGAAAAAGTTGGTGCCCGCCTGCGTGTGGCCGCTCGGGAACGAGGTGCCGGTGGCGGTGGAGGCCCGGAGCACGCGGATGCCCTCGATGCCGATCGGGCGCGCCACCGCGAAGACGGCCTTAAGCGCGTTGACGGCGAGGTTTCCGGCCGCCGCGCAGCCGCAGAGCCAGTAGCCCAGCTCCTTGCTGACGCACCAAAACAAAAACGCCGCGACCGGGACCAGAAAGATCTGCTCCCCGAGGATCGTCACGAGCTGCATGACGAGATCGAGAAAGGGAGTGGAAACGCTCTGGATTGCCCGCAGGATGTCGGCCTGAAATTCCATATGCGGCGCCTCCTCTGCCGGATAAAATACGATATGAGTGTAGCATAGTTCCCGCCCGGCCGCAAGTTCCAAAAATCGCATCGGCGCAAAATATACGGCGCGGAAAAAACCGCCGTTCCCGCCCGGCCGCAAGCTCCGGTTTGGGCGGCGCTTTCCAATATTTTCGTGGATTTTTCGGGGTTGTTATGGTAAGATGAGAGCATAAAATCATTTGGGAGAGGAAGGGGATGCTTTTCGTGGATCTGCGCTGGACGAGACGGGACACAAAGCGCGCGGTCTGGGTGATTCTGGTCGCGTTCGCCGTGCTTCTGCTGTTTTTCCTGATGAAAAACTGGACGAAGACGGCCGCCTTTGCCGGGAGCGTCGGGAAGATGTTTCGGCCGTTCACCTTCGGCTTCGTGATGGCCTACCTGCTCAACGCGCCGATGATGTTTTTTGAGCGGCGCGCGTTCGGGTTTGTGGAAAAGAAAAAACGCCGCCCAAAGCTGCGGCGTTCGCTCGCGGTTTTGCTGACGTGGATCGTCACGGGGGCCGTGCTGACCTTCTTCTCATGGATCGTCATCCCGCAGGTCGTGGTGAGCGTCGAGATGTTCATCGACCGCGTGCCGGATTATTATGATAGTCTGGTCGCGGCGGCCCAGTCCCTCATCCTCCAATATCATCTTGATTTTAAATCCGTGGAGGAGGTTCTTCAGACCTCCATCACCACGGAGGGCCTCTTGAAAAAGCTGACGGAGTACGTCTCCGACCTGCTGCCGCAGCTTGCCGATCTCTCGATGCAGGTCGGCGGCGGCATCTTGGACTTTTCGATCGGCGTGATCGTTTCCATCTATCTGCTGTACAGCAAGGAGATCCTGATCGCCCAGATGAAAAAGACGCTTTACGCCTTTTGCAAGCGCCCCACCGTGGAGAAGCTCGTCTCCGTCGCGCGGGAGAGCCACGGCGTCTTCAGCGGCTTCATCAACGGCAAGATCCTCGACTCCGTGATCGTCGGGGTCCTGTGCTATATCCTGATGGGCCTTTTCCACATGGATTACGCGCTGCTGATCAGCGTCTTGGTCGGCGTCACCAACATCATCCCGTTCTTCGGGCCGTTTTTCGGCGCCGTGCCCTCGGCGCTGATCCTGCTGATGGTCGATCCGATCGACTCGCTGTGGTTCGTCGTGATGATCTTTGTGCTCCAGCAGTTTGACGGCAACATCCTCACGCCCAAGATCCTCGGCGATTCCACCGGCCTGCCGGCGCTCTGGACGCTGTTCGCCATCCTGATCGGCGGCGGCCTTTTCGGCATCTCCGGCATGCTGATCGGCGTGCCGGTCTTCGCGGTCATCTATTCGCTGCTCCGGGAGAGCTTCAGCGCCCGGCTGGAAAAGAAGGGGCTGCCCGTCTCCACGGAGAGCTATCTTGTGATCAAAGGCCAAAAGGAGAAGGCCGATATTGAGACGGTCCCCTGCGAGGGGGAGCCGCGGGATTGAGAGGCGACGGACGCCTCCGAGGGGGAATTTTGATGTTGGATTGACGAACCCCCCCGGTATCCATGACAAGTTATATCGTAATCAAAGGCCAAAAGGAGAAGGCCGATATCGAGGCTGCCCCCCGCGAGGGGGAGCCGCGGGATTGAGAGGCGACGGACCGTGTCGGTAAAACGGGTATTTTGGATTGTTTTGGACAGCTTCGGCGTCGGCGCGCTGCCGGACGCGGCGGAATTCGGCGACGCGGGCAGCGACACCCTCGCGGCCTGCGCGGCGACCGGAGAGCTTCGCGTCCCACATATGATCTCGCTCGGCCTCGGCAACGTCGCGGGCGTGACCTCGCTTCCAAAAGCGGAGCGCCCCCTCGGGGCCTACTGCCGGCTGGCGGAGCGAAGCCGGGGCAAGGACACGACGATCGGGCACTGGGAGCTCGCGGGCTGCGTCTCGGAGCGCCCGCTGCCCACCTATCCGGAGGGCTTCCCACCCGAGGTGATCGCGGCGCTCGAGGCGGCGATGGGCCGGGAGGCGCTCTGCAACAGGCCCTATTCCGGCACGCGGGTGCTCTATGATTATGGCCGGGAGCATCAGGCGACCGGAAAGCCGATCGTCTACACCTCGGCGGACAGCGTCTGCCAGATCGCGGCGCACGAGTCGGTGATCCCGGTGCCGGAGCTCTACGCGATCTGCGAAAGGGCCCGGGAGATTTTCTGCGGCGAGCACGCGGTCGGCCGCATCATCGCGCGGCCGTTCGTCGGCGAGTGGCCGGACTTCGTCCGCACCGCCAACCGGCACGACATCTCCCTGCCGCCGCCGAAGGAGACGGCGCTCGACCTGCTGAAGGTGGCGGGCTTCGACGTCGTCGGCATCGGAAAGATCAATGATATTTTCGCCGGCAGGGGCCTGACGGCGTTTCAGCGCACCGGCCCGGACGAGATCGGCATGCGGGCGACCTCCGAGTGGCAGGAGCGGGACTTTCACGGCCTATGCTTTGTGAATCTGGTCGATTTCGACATGCTCTACGGCCACCGCAACGACGCGCCCGGCTACGCGGGGGCGCTCTCGCGCTTTGACCTCTGGCTCGGCGGCTTCTTGGAAAAGATGAGGCCGGACGACGTCCTGATGATCACCGCCGATCACGGCTGCGACCCCTCGACGCCCTCGACGGACCATTCGCGGGAATATATCCCGCTGCTCCTCTGCGGCGGCCCCGTCCGCCCCGGCGTCGATCTCGGCACCCGGGAGACGTTTGCCGACGAGGCCGCGACGATCCTTGATCTGTTCGGAATCCCGCCGGAGAAGCTCTCGGGGACGAGCTTTTGGAAAGAAATCTCTATTTAGTCTATTTTGGAATATGATAATATGGGATATAAAACAGGAGCCTTTTCCGGTGGAGAAGGCTCCTGTTTGGCTTTGTTATAGAGTTTTGCGGACGCCGCCGTCCATCCCGCCTCGCCCATGCGAAGCGCTTATGGCGCGGAGAAAAGCGGGTTGGGCGCGCACGGCCGCTCAGAGAACGGCGCAGGCGTCTCCCGTTCACCGGTCGGCCGTGGTTTCCGCCGAAAAAGCAAGCCCCGGCGCGAGGCCGGGGCCGATGAAACGGATTTTTCAGGCGCGCAGCACGGCGCCGATCTCCTGCAAAGCGCGCAGGATCTTCGCGACGGCGCGGTCGCTCTCCTCGACGGTGAGGGTGCGGTCCGCGGCGCGCAGCGTGACGGTGTAGGCGACGCTCTTTTTGCCCTCGCCGACCTGCGCGCCGGTATAGACGTCAAAGAGCTCGAGTTTTTCAAGCAGGTTTCCGGCCGCGGAGCGGATGGCCCTCTCCAGAGCGGCGGCCGGGGTTTCAAGGCCGCAGACGATGGCGAGGTCGCGCGTGGCGGCCGGGAATTTCGGCAGCGGCTTAAATTTCTGGCCGGTGACGCGGGCATCGAAGATCTTGGCGATGTCGAACTGGGCGAGATAGGCCCCGGTGTCGACGCCGTAGTTTGCGAGCACCTTCGGCGCGGCCTCGCCGATCCAGCCGATCGGCTCGCCGTTTAAGAGAATTTTCGCGCAGCGGCCGGGGTGGAAGGTCGGGTTGCCGTGGGCGGCTTCGTATTCGATGCCCGGAATCCACAGCTTTTTGAAGGCCTCGTCGAGCATCCCCTTGACCGCGAAGAAGTCCTCCTTTTCGCCGTAGGCGCCGATCACGGCGACGGCGCGCTCGTCCGGCAGCTCGTCGGGGCCCTTCGGCAGGTAGACGGCGCCGAATTCAAAGAAGCGGCCCTCGGTGTTGCGGTTGCAGTAGTTGCGGCCGATCACCTCCATCATGGAGGGCAGGCAGGTGGTGCGCATAATCGAGGTGTCCTCGCCCAGCGGGTTCGCGATGATGAGGCTCTTGCGCAACTCACAGTCCGCGGTCATGCCGATTTTATCGTAGAATTTCGGGCTGATGAAGGAGTAGGTGGTGACCTCGTAGCAGCCGTTCGCGAGGAAGAGGCGGCGCAGCTCCTTCTCAAAGAGCTGGCGCTCGCTGTATCCGCCCTCGTTGACGCTGCCCGCGACGTCGTCCGGGATCTTGTCGTAGCCGTAGAAGCGGGCGATCTCCTCCGCGACGTCGGCCTTGTGGCGGACGTCGCCGCGGTGGCTCGGCACGATCAGGGTGTCGCCCTCGAAACCGAAGCCGAGCTTCCCGAGGACCTCTTTCATATAGTCCGGCGCGACGTCGATGCCGAGGAAGCGGTTGATCCAGTCGGCGTGGAGCGGCAGGCGGTAGTCCTCGTAATTTGCGTTGTCCACGTCGATCCAGCCGCCGACGACCTCGCCCGCACCCAGCATCTCGACGAGCTCGCAGGCCCGCTGAATCGCCGGCAGGCACATGCGCGAGTCGAGCTCCTTTTCAAAGCGGCCGGAGCTCTCGGTGCGCATGCCGAGCTTTTGGGCGGTTCGGCGCACGGAGGAGCCGAGGAAGTTCGCGGACTCGAAGACGACGGTCTCGGTGTCCTCCCGGATGCCGCTGTTTTCGCCGCCCATGACGCCCGCGACGCAGGAGGGCGTCTGCTCGTCGCAGATGACGAGCATCTCGGGCGAGAGTTTGCGCTCCACGCCGTCGAGCGTCTTGATGCTCTCGCCCTCCGCGGCGTTGCGGACGATGATTTTATTGCCTTTGAGGTATTTATAATCGAACGCGTGCATCGGCTGGCCGTACTCGAGCATGACGAAGTTCGTGATGTCGACGAGGTTGTTGATCGGCCGCACGCCCGAGGCGCGCAGACGCTTCCGCAGCCATCTCGGCGACGGGGCGATCCGGATATTTTTAATCATGCGGGCGACGTAGCGGCGGCAAAGCCTCGGATTGCGGACCTCCACGGAGAGCAGGTCATGGATGTCGCCGACCTCGTGCGAGAGGACGGGCGTGTGAAGCTTGAGCGGCCGGTCGAAGGTCGCGGCGGCCTCCCGCGCGAGCCCGAGGACGGAGAGGCAGTCCGGGCGGTTCGAAGTGATCTCGAATTCAACGGTCACGTCGTCGAGGCCGAGCGCCTTGCGGATGTCGTCGCCGGGCCGGCAGTCCTCTTGCAGGAGAAAGATGCCGTCCTCGACCGCGTAGGGGAAATCGTGGACGGTGAGGCCCAGCTCCGCGAGCGAGCACATCATGCCCTCGGAGAGCGCGCCGCGCAGCTTGCCTTTTTTAATTTTGACGCCGTTTGCGAGCGTGGAGTTGTCGAGCGCGGCGGGCACGAGGGCGCCCTCCACGACGTTCGTCGCGGCGGTGACGATCTGGCAGAGGCGGTCCCCGCCGATGTCGAGCCGGCAGACGACCAGCTTGTCCGCGTCGGGGTGTTTTTCGATGCTCAGGATTTTGCCGACGACCACGTTGGAGAGGAAATCCGCCTCTTTCGCAAAGCATTCGACCTTGGAGCCGGACATGGTCATCCGGTCGCAGAATTCCTTGGGCTCGACGCCGGTTTCGACATAATCCGCGAGCCACCGGAGAGATAAATTCATAGCGATCCCTCTTTCTGTTTATTCCTGCCCCGCCGGGCCGTCGGTATCCGGATCGGCAATCTCCGGGGCGGCAATCTCCGGGGCGGCGGCGGCCGCGCCCGCGAGCGCCGCGACGACCTCCTCGGCGTCGGCCTTGACGCTCTCGTAGACTTGGTCGATCACCAGACGGTTTTCGCGGGTGACGTCAAGCAGATAGGAGAGCCTTTTGGCGTTCCCCAGAGCCTCGGGATAGTTCCCGGCCTCGGCGCATTTGCGGAGCTCCACCGCGCACTGGCGCAGTTCCGGGGAGACCACGTGGTCCTGCATCCCAAAAAAGAGCTTGCGGTAGAGGTTTTGTATACGGATCTCCAGTTTCGCGCATGTTTGGGCGATCGGATTTTGATTCATCCTGACGGTTCCTCCTATTTAAAACTGATCCAGAAAACGCAGATCGTTTTCGTAGAAATTGCGGATATCGGTGACGGCGTAGCGCATCATGACGATGCGCTCGAGCCCCATGCCGAAGGCCCAGCCGCTGTATTCCTCGGGGTCGATGCCGCAGCCCGCGAGCACCTTCGGGTGCACCATGCCGCAGCCGAGGATCTCGATCCAGCCCTCGCCCTTGCAGACGGGGCATCCCTCGCCGTGGCAGGCGAAGCACTGCACGTCCATCTCGGCGGAGGGCTCGGTGAACGGGAAATGGTGCGGGCGGAAGCGCACGACGGTGTCTTTGCCGTAGAGCCCCCGCACAAAGGAGCTCAGCGTGCCCTTGAGGTCGGACATCGTGATGCCTTTGTCGACGACCAGCCCCTCGATCTGGTGAAACAGCGGGGAGTGGGTGGCGTCGAGGGCGTCGGAGCGGTAGACGCGGCCGGGGGAGATGATGCGGATCGGCGGGCGCATGTTTTCCATCGTGCGGATCTGGACGTTGGAGGTCTGGGTGCGCAGCAGGATATTTTGGTTAAAATAAAACGTGTCCTGCGTGTCGCGCGCCGGGTGGTCCGGCGGGATGTTGAGCGCCTCGAAGTTGTAATAGTCGGTCTCGACCTCCGGGCCGGAGACGACGCAAAAGCCCATGCCGATGAAGATACGCTCGAATTCCTCGAGCACCTTGCCCAGCGGATGCAGCTTGCCGGTCGGGCAGGGCTTGCCCGGCAATGTGACGTCGACCGTCTCGCCGGCGAGCCTCTCTTCCAGCATAGTTTCTTTTACATGGGCGTCGGCCGCCTTAATTTCATTCTCGATCTCGACGCGAATCTGATTCGCAAGCTGCCCGATGACCGGGCGCTCCTCGTCGGAAAGCCCCCCCATCTGTTTCAGGATGGCGGTGAGCTCGCCCTTTTTGCCCAAAAAGCGGACCCTCAGCTCCTCGAGCGTCTTGGCGTCGCCGGCGGCCCCGAGGGCCTCCCTCGCCGCGAGGCGGATCTGCTCCAATGCCTCTTTCATGTTTTTCACTCCCGTTTTCTTTCGATTTTTCAAAACATATCTGTCGGAGGGCGCGGGGCTTGGCGGATAAACCGCGGTACCCCGCCCCATGTCAAACATCGCGGATCGCCCGATCCCGGAGGAAAATTCTTCGAGCGTTGCCGAGAAACCCGGAGGGCGAGGGGCTTGGCGGATAAACCGCGGTACCCCGTCCCATGTCAAACATCGCGGATCGCCCGATCCCGGGGGGATTTTTTGAGCGTTGCCGAGAAACCCGGAGGGCCGAACGGCCGGCAAGAGAAAGCGGCCTCCCGGCGGCATAGGGAAAGGCCCGACGCCGGGCCTCCGGCGCGAAAAGGCAAAATAAAAAACCGCCCGCCCCTTAAAAACAGGACGAAGACGGCAATCTCCGCGGTACCACCCGCATTCCCGGCGAATCCCCGGGCACTCGTGGACGGATAACGGCGTCCAGCCGGCCACGCTTACCGGAAAACTCGTTCGGCGCGGACGCTCGCGGGTGAACTTCGGCCTCCCGTTCCGCAAAAAGGCTCTCAGCCTGCGGCCTTTTCTCTCTTTTCGGAAGTTTGGGGGCTTACTCTCCCGGTCCCTGCGTCTGACAGTATCGATTACCAGCAATCTTACCATAACGGAGCCCTTTTTTCAAGCTTTTTTTCTGTTTGAAAATATGATATGATCATTTAAGAAATATATCGGAGAGGGGCGGGGGCATGAGCGACATTTTTGTGGAAAAAATGGTGGCAAAGAGACCCTCCGCCGCGGATTGGGCGAAGCGGGCGGGCGTGTATCTCGCGGTGGCGGCGGTCGCGGCGGCGGCGTATTATATCGAGTTTTACGTCGCGACGGGGCTGGAGCCGATCCTTTTCGCGGTGCTCGCCGGGACGGCATGGGGCGGCTACCTGCTCGGGCGGCTCCTCGGCGTGGAATACGAGGCCGTTTATACGAACGGCGATCTCGACGTGGACATCATCCGCGGCAAGCTCGGCAGAAAGCGGCTGTTCGGCTGCGAGATCAAAGAGGCCGAGGATTTTGGGAAGTATGCCTCCGGGCGCCGGTTCCCCGGCTGCCGGGCGCTTTACGCCTGCGACAGCCCGGATTCCGGCGACCTCTGGTTCCTGCTCGCGCAGAACCGGGCGGACGGGGGCGCCAAAACCGCCGTGATCCTCAACATGGGGGAGCGTGAGCTCGCCGCCGTGCGCCCCTATCTCAAGCCCGCCCTCGCAAGACAGATTCCCGCCTTTGCCCGGCCGTCCGCGCCCTGATTTTGCCTTGGCCGGAGGCCCCCGAGTTGGGCCGGATATCCGGGGCGCGGATTCGTTCCGCCTCGGCTGCCCCCGCGTTTCCGTTTTGGTCTAAAAAGCTGATTTTCCGGAGGGTGCCCGCGCCCTGATTTTGCCTTGGCCGGAGGCCCCGGATTGGCCGAATTTGTTCCTGCCTGAATCGAAGAAAATCCGTTTCCGCGCGGAAATCCGGGCGGCGATCCCTTTTTATTTTGCGAAAGAAGGCGTATTCGATGAAAATCCTGACCGTATCCCAGATGAAGGAGACCGAGCGGAGGAGCGGCGAGATGGAGGTCGACAGCACGCGGCTGATGGAGAATGCCGGGAGCGCCGCCGCGAACTTCATCAAAAAGACGTTCGACAACATCGCCGGGCGCAACTTTATGATCTTCTGCGGCGGGGGAAACAACGGCGGGGACGGCCTTGTGGTGGGCAGGAAGCTCGCCGCGGAGGGAGGGAACGTCATCCTTGTGCTCTGCGGCGGCGTCCCCAAAACCGAGGAGGCCGCCTTCATGTATTCCTCCGCGGTGCAGGCCGGGCTGACGATCTTCGACTGGAACGAGGACAAGGAGCGGGCGAAGGAGTATCTCTCCACCGCCGACGTCGTCGTGGACGCCTTGCTCGGCACCGGATTTTCCGGCTCTCTGAGCGACGGATACCGGGAGATCGCCTCGCTGATCAACGGCGCGATCGCCGCGGTCGTCTCGCTGGACATCCCGAGCGGGGTCAACGCGGAAAACGGCAAGGCCGATCCGGACGCCGTCCACGCGGATTTCACGGTCGCCTTCGACTGCCGGAAACCGGGGCATCTGCTGCTGCCGGGGCGCGCGTTTTCCAAAAAGACCGTCGATCTCGACATCGGCGTCCCGCAGGAGGCCTCCTCCTCCGTTTTGCAGGACTGCTTCTGCGCGGACGACGCGATGGTGTTTTCCTCGATCCGGAAACGCCCGCTCTTCTGCCATAAGGGGGCCTACGGCAGGCTGCTTGTCGTCTGCGGGTCGTCAAATTACCCGGGCGCGGCGGCGGTCGCCACCTACGCGGCCATGCGCGCCGGCGCGGGCGTCACGACGCTCGCCTCGACACAGTCCGTGATCGCGGCGGCTCTGCCGCGCATCCCGGAGGCCACGTTTCTGCCGCTCCCGGCGGACGGGCAGGGCCATATCTCCGCCTCCGCCTGCGAGAAGCTGGAACCCGCGCTCGGGAAATGCACGGCCTGCCTGATCGGCTGCGGGCTCGGCGGCGGGGACGGCATTCAGGATCTTGTGCTCACGGTGCTCAAAAGCTCCGCCGGCCCGGTCGTGCTGGACGCGGACGCCCTCAACGCGCTCTCCGGCCGCCCGGAGCTGTTGCTGCTGGCGAAGTCCCCGGTCATTTTGACGCCGCATTTGGGGGAGATGGCAAGGCTCTGCGGCTCGTCCATTGAGGAAATTCAGGACAACCGGGTGGAGATCGCCCGCGCCTTCGCCAAAAAATATCACGCCGTACTCGTGCTCAAAGACGCCTCTACCGTCGTCGCCTCGCCCAACGGCGACGTCTATTTCAACCCGACCGGCAGCCCGGCGCTCGCGAAGGGCGGTTCCGGGGACTGCCTCGCCGGCATCGTCGCGGCCTTCGCCGCGCAGAAGATGAATCCCACGGCCTCGGCGGTCTGCGGCGTCTGGCTGCACGGCCTCGCCGGGGAGCGCGCGGCGGAGAAATATTCGAGCTGGGGAGTGCTCGCCACCGATCTGCCGCAGGAATTCTGCGCGATCCTCGCCGAGCATGGAGTCTGACCTCCCTTCGCGCGGTTTCCGCGCGAAGGGAAGCCCATCGGATCGGGGGGTTCCTCCGCCTCCCGGAGGGGTTTTCTTGATCCGCGCCCGGCATGGGGTCTGAACATCGGCGGGGAGGCCGTTTCCCAGTCACAAAGGCGGCGGGAAGACGGCAGGGAGAAAAACCCGCGGCGGATTCCGCCCCAAAAAGGAATATGCGCCCCCCGCGAACCGTATATTTGACACAGCGGTTTTCGGGGGGTGTTTTTCATGAGGCGGGTTGCGGTCGTTTTGATATTTTTTTTGCTCGGCGGGTGCTCCGCCGCGAGGATTCCCGACGCGAAGGACGTGCAGGCATATTATGCGCGGCCGTTTTCCGCGAAAGTGGAGCTTGTTTACGGAGAAAATACGGCGGTCTGCGCGTTCTCCCGGGACGGGGAGACCTATCTGCTGACCGCGTCGTCGCCGGAATCCCTCGCGGGCCTTGAGACGGAGCTCTGCGGCGAGGCCGCCGCGCTGCGGTACGCGGGCATGGAGAAATCCTTCGCGGCCTCCGCCCTGCCGGAGGAAAACCCGGCCATCCTGCTGCGCGCCATGCTTTCGGCCCTCTCCGCGGGGGAGTTTACGCTCGCGGGGACCGAGGGCGGGGCCGCCGCCGCGGGGGACGGCTTCACCCTCTACCTTGACGCGGAGACCCTCGCGCCGGAGCGGGCGGAGTTCCCGGAGGCGGGGCTCTCGGCGCGGTTTCAAACCTTCGACGCGGGCGGAGGCTGAACTATACACCGTCACGTTTGCACATCGCCGCCAGCAGACCTATGCCGCGGGTGAGGGCTGAACGGGCCGCCGCCGCGGGGGACGGCTTCACCCTCTACCTTGACGCGGAAACCCTCGCGCCGGAGCGGGCGGAATTCCCGGAGGCGGGGCTCTCGGCGCGGTTTCAAACCTTCGACGCGGGCGGAGGCTGAGAAAAAGCCGCCGCGGGGGACGGTTTCACCCTCTACCTCGACGCGGAGACCCTCGCGCCGCAGCGGGCGGAATTCCCGGAGGCGGGGCTCTCGGCGCGGTTTCAAACCTTCGACGCGGGCTGATTTTTTGCAAAAATAAAATTCCCTCTTGCTTTTTTTGGCCGGCTGTAATATAATCATAAACGCACTGAAATTTGGACGATTAGCTCAGCTGGTAGAGCTTCCGCTTGACGTGCGGAAGGTCGGGGATTCGAGTTCCTCATCGTCCACCAAAAAACACCCGCCGAGGCGGGTGTTTTTTTATGCCCGCCGCCGCCCGCCCGCGCACGGGGGCGGGTCTTCAAGATTTTGAATTGTAAAGGGCGGGGCGCCGTGCTATAATAAACTATAAATAGGCTCTTTTGTGGGGGAGATGAAAGCTTGCGGATTCTCGGCATTGACCCGGGCTACGCCATCGTGGGGGTCGGCGTGCTGGATTATGAAAAAAACAAGTTTCGCCCCGTGCGCTACGGCGCCGTCGAGACGCCGGCGGACATGCCGTTTCAGGAGCGCCTTAAAATTATCTACGACGACCTGACCGCGGTGATCGCCGAGCTCCGGCCCGACGCCGTGAGCGTGGAGAAGCTCTATTTCAACAGCAACCAAAAGACCGCCATCGCGGTGGCCGAGGCGAGGGGCGTCGTGCTGCTCGCGGCGGTGCAGGCCGGGGTCCCGATCTACGAATACACGCCGCTCCAGATCAAGCAGTCCCTCGTCGGCTACGGCCGCGCCGAGAAAAAGCAGGTCATGGAGATGGTCAAGACGATCCTGAAGCTCGAAACCGTTCCGAAGCCGGACGACACCGCCGACGCCTTGGCCGCGGCGATCTGCCACGGCTACTCGGCCGGGTCCCTGCTTTACGATATTAAAAATAAGGAGGCGGCCCGATGATTTATAGCCTCAGCGGGAGGATCCGCCATGTGGAGGACGGCTTTTTCGTCGTCGAATGCGGCGGCGTGGGGTATCTGTGCAAGGCCTCGGCGACGACGCTTTCGCAGCTGCCGCCGACGGGCTCGGAGGTTTTCGTCTACACCTATCTCAACGTGACGCAGGACGGCGTCGATCTCTACGGCTTTTTTGACCGGGCCGAGAAGGACTGCTTTTTGCTTTTGACCGGCGTCTCCGGCATCGGGCCGAAGGCGGCGCTCTCGATCCTCTCCGAATTTACGCCGGACGCCCTCGCTCTGGCGATCGCCTCCGGCGACACGAAAACCCTGACCCGCGCTAAAGGCATCGGCCCGAAGGCGGCCCAGCGCATCGTGCTGGAGCTCAGGGACAAGATGATCGGCGGGCTTTCCGCCGGCACGTACGGGTTCGGGGAGCCGTCCGGGCCGATCGCTCAAATCAAAGGCAACGCGGCCGAAGCGGTCGCGGCGATGGGCGCGCTGGGATACAGCCCGTCCGAAGCCGCCGCCGCCGTCGGCAGGCTGCCGCAGGAGATGTCGGTGGAGGATATGATCAAAACCGCCCTGCGGTCGCTCGCGATGAGATAAGGAGGAAAAACCTTGCTCCATAACGAAATTGATTTCGAAAACCGCATCGTCACGCCCGAGGAGGCGCCGCTCGACCGGGACGCGGAGTTTGACCTGCGCCCGAAGACGCTCGGCGAATACATCGGCCAGACCAAGGCGAAGGAAAACATGGCGGTCTATATCCGGGCGGCGAAGCAGCGCGGCGACCCGCTCGATCACGTGCTGCTCTACGGCCCGCCGGGGCTGGGCAAGACGACGCTCGCGGGCATCATCGCCAACGAAATGGGCGTGGGCTTCCGCATCACGAGCGGCCCGGCCATCGAGCGGCCCGGGGACCTCGCGGCGCTTTTGACGAACCTCAACGAGAACGACGTCCTTTTTATCGACGAGATCCACCGCATCAACCGCGCGGTTGAGGAGGTGCTGTATCCGGCGATGGAGGATTACGCCTTAGATATTATTATCGGGAAAGGCCCGTCCGCCCGCTCGATCCGGATCGACCTGCCGAAGTTTACGCTGATCGGCGCGACGACGAGGGCGGGGCAGCTCTCCGCGCCGCTGCGCGACCGTTTCGGCGTGATCGCGCGGCTGGAGCTCTACTGTCCGGAGGATTTGTGCACGATCGCCCTGCGCAGCGCGGATATCCTCGGCATAGAATGTGATCGGGAGGGCGCCTACGAGCTCGCCCGCAGGAGCCGCGGCACGCCGCGCATCGTCAACCGGTTTTTGAAGCGGGTCCGCGATTTTGCGCAGGTCATGGGCGACGGCAAGATCACCAAGGAGATCGCCTCGGCGGCGCTCTCCCGGCTGGAGGTCGACGAGCTCGGGCTCGATTCCATCGACCGCCGGATGCTGGAGGTTATGATTCAAAACTACAACGGCGGGCCGGTCGGCTTGGAGACACTGGCCGCCGCCATCGGCGAGGAGACCGTCACCATCGAGGATGTCTACGAGCCGTATCTCATGCAGATCGGATTTCTCAACCGGACGCCGAGGGGCCGCTGCGCGACGGCGCGGGCCTGCGGGCATCTCGGTCTCACCCTCGCGGCGCCGCAGCCCGCGGAGCAGGCGGGAGCTGCGGAAACATTCGATCAAATCAGTTTGGAGGATTGATCCATGGGAACCTTGTTTGGTACGGACGGCGTGCGCGGGATCGCGAACGAAAAGCTGACGCCCGAGCTTGCGATGTCGCTGGCCGGCGCGGCGGCGAGGGAAGCGTTTAAAGTCAAAGGAAAAGCGCCGGTGTTTCTGGTCGGCAGGGATACGCGCATCTCCGGCGGCATGCTGGAATCCGCGGTCTGCGCGGGCTTAACCTCCGCCGGGGCGGACACCGTCAAGCTCGGCGTCATCGCCACGCCCGCGGTGGCCTATCTTGTGAAAAAGCTCGGCGCGGACGCCGGCGTGATGATCACCGCCTCGCACAACCCGTTTATGTATAACGGCGTCAAGCTCTTTAACGCGGAGGGCCTCAAATTCACGGACCTCCAGCAGGAGACGATCGAGGACGCGGTCCTCTCCGAGGAGGAGGCGTACCCGAAGGCCCAAGGCGAGCACATCGGCCGCCTCAGCGAGGACCCTCTGGCGGCAAGGATGTACGGGGACTATATCGCCTCGGCGGCCGGGCGGCTCGACGGCCTCAAGATCGCCGTCGACTGCGCGAACGGCGCCGCCTCGAGGACGGCGGAGATGATCTTTGATAAAAAGGGCGCGGAGGTCGCCTATCTCAGCAATGAGCCCAACGGGGTCAACGTCAACGAAAACTGCGGCTCCCTGCACATCGAGGGCCTCGGCGCGTTTGTGAAAGAAAACGGCTTCGATCTCGGCGTGGCCTTCGACGGCGACGCCGACCGGTGCCTCGCCATCGACGAAAACGGCGAGCTCATCAGCGGCGACCACATCTTAGCGATTCTGGCCGACCGCTTCGACCGGGAGGGCAGGCTCGCGAGCCGCGCGATCGTCCCGACCGTCATGAGCAACATGGGCCTGTTTCAGTTCGCGGAGGAGCGGGGCCTCGGCTGCGACCCGACGAAGGTCGGCGACCGGTATGTGCTGGAATCCATGCTCGAGCACGGGTACAGCCTCGGCGGCGAGCAGTCCGGACACGTCATCCTTCTGGAGTATATGCCCACCGGCGACGGGCAGCTGACCGGGCTTTTGCTGGCGGAGACGCTGGCGAAATCCGGCAAAAAGGCCTCGGAATTAAAATCCCTGATGACGGTCTATCCGCAGGTCATCATCAACATCCGCGCGACGCAGGAGGCGAAGACGCGCCTGTCCGACCCGGAGGTGAAATCCTATATCGACATCCAGCAGGAGCGCCTGCAGGGGGAGGGCCGCATTCTGGTGCGCGCCTCCGGCACCGAGCCGCTGATCCGCATCATGGCGGAAGGAAAGAACGAGGAACGCATCACGCTTCTGGCCGAGGAATGCGCGCGGACGCTTGCGGACCTGCTGAAATGAGGAACTATGCGCTTTAGTACAGAATGGAAAGATTATGAGCTGCTGGACTGCTCCGGCGGCGAACGCTTGGAGCGGTGGGGCGGCTATGTGCTGATCCGGCCCGACCCGCAGGTCATCTGGGATACGCCGAGAAAGAATCCGCTCTGGGAGCGGGCGGACGCCCGCTACCTGCGCAGCAGCGCGGGCGGCGGCCGCTGGGAATTCCGCCGCGAGCTCCCGGAGGAGTGGGAGATCGGGTATCAAAACCTGCGCTTCCGCATCAGCCCGACCGGCTTTAAGCACACCGGCCTTTTCCCGGAGCAGGCGGTCAACTGGGACGACGCCCGGGAGCTGATCCGGGGCGCCGGGCGAAACGTCCGGGTGCTCAACCTCTTCGCCTACACCGGCGCGGCGACGCTCGCCGCGGCGGAGGCCGGGGCCTCGGTCTGCCATGTGGACGCGGCGAAAGGGATGGTCCGCTGGGCGCGGGAAAACGCCGCGCTCTCGAAGCTTGACGATAAGCCCATCCGCTGGATCGTCGACGACTGCGCAAAATTTGTCGAGCGCGAGATCCGCCGCGGCAGCTTCTACGACGCGATCATTCTGGACCCGCCCTCCTACGGACGGGGCCCGGCCGGCGAGGTCTGGAAGCTTGAGGATCAGATCTACGGCCTTGTGGAGCTGTGCAAGGGCGCGCTGACCGAGGAGCCGCTTTTCGTGATGCTCAATTCCTACACGACCGGCCTCTCCGCCTCCGCGATGGAATACGTCCTCGGCGCGCACCTGCGGAGCTTCGGCGGAAGCCTTTCCTCCGGCGAGATCGGCCTGCCGGTGAAAGAAACCGGCATGGCGCTGCCCTGCGGCTCCACCGCGATCTGGAAAGCGGGGCGCTGACGTGCTGGCGAAAGAAGAAATCATAGAGGAACTCGACGA
>Ga0116177_10000014_pt1 | contig 112918 bp, 82 predicted proteins | sample AD_STIC10_MetaG_FD_89750 | JGI IMG/M metagenome (GOLD analysis project Ga0116177, IMG submission 89750) | Active sludge microbial communities of municipal wastewater-treating anaerobic digesters from USA - AD_STIC10_MetaG | ecosystem: Engineered > Bioreactor > Anaerobic > Digestate | place... | reverse complement strand
GTCCGCTGGTGGCCCGCCGCGGCACGAACGAGAGCGATACGGTGCTGATCGAGGGCGCGACGCCGAACTTCTTCGATGTCGCGGGCGCGGAGTTCCGGACAGGGCGGCCGTTCACGCCCGTCGAGGACAGCTCGGCGGCGAAAGTCGCCGTCATCGGGTCGAGCGTCGCGCGGGCGCTCTTCGGTGGAACAGCCTCGGTCGGGAAGTCCTTCACGCTGGCAGGCGATGCCTACTCCGTCGTGGGGGAACTCGAGCCGCGCAAGGGCGGCTTCTTCGGGGAGAACCGCCAGGACAACGTGATCACCATCCCGGCCGGCACCGTCGCCAGGCGGTTTCCCGACGCCAGGATCACCGTGCTCTACGCGCGCACCGCGCCGGGCCAGCTGGCAGCGGGCCGGGCCGAGCTGGAGTTCCTGCTCCGGCGCATGCGGGGGCTGCCCCCAGGAGCGGACAACGACTTCACCCTCTCCACCGCGGAGCAGATCATCTCGAACCTCGACGCGATCAGCGCCCAGATCGGGCTCGCCGCCTTCGCCCTGGCCCTGGTGAGCCTCGTGATCGGCGGCATCGGCATCGCCAACGTCATGATCATCGCCGTGACGGAGCGCACGCGGGAAATCGGCACTCGCCTCGCCATCGGCGCGAAACGCCGCGACGTGCTGGCCCAGTTCCTCGTGGAGGCCGCGCTGTTGTCGGCCGTCGGAGGCGGCGTCGGCGTCGCGGTTTCCTGGGCGCTCGGGTTCGCCCTGAGCCTGGCGGCCCCGGCGTTTCCCGCGGTGCCTCCGCTGTGGGCGGTCGCTGGCGGGCTGGGCTCGGCGGTGGGCACCGGACTCGTCGCGGGCTATCTTCCCGCGCGGCGGGCTGCGAACCTCGATCCTGTCGAGGCCTTGCGCTACGAATGATCGGCTGAGAGAAATCGGGGCGGGGCGCGGCGAACTCGAGGCGAAGCCGCAGCGGCTCCACACGAACGCCCGAGGCGGGCAGAGAGCCCGCCCCGTATCCAGGAGGCAGCCGCCGGGGCTACTTGGACGCGCTGGCGTCCTGGGTGAGCGCGATGACGCCTGCCGTCAGGGCGATGCCGGCACCGGCCAGCACCAGAATGCCCCCGGTCGAGGCGAAAAAGGCCGTGCCCGCCCCAGCCGCGGCACCGGCTGCGCTCGCCGCCACCGCGAGCCCGCTGACGAACCCGCCGGCCGCCAGGGCCGTTGACGGGCTGAGGCCGATGATCTTGCCGTCGGTGTCGACGATTTCCACGACGTAGTTGCCCGGGTTCAGGCCGGTGAACTCGAATCGCCCGTCTCCCGCGGTCCGCGTGGTCGCCACGAGCTGGCCTGTGTCGACATGGCGCAGCTGAACCGTTGTGTTGGCCAGCACCCGGTTCTGAGCGTCGCGCGCCGTGCCGGAGATCCTGCCCGTTCCCTGTCCGGCGTCGGCGCCCAGCGCCAGCGCCAGAAGCACGGCCACCATCACGAATACCGCTCGCTTCATCATGGCGTCACCTGCCTTGCAGCCGCGCCGGCATGTGCCTCCACACCGTGCGGCCGTCTTCCTCGGGTTCGCCTGGGACTCAACAGCCCCCCGTAATATCGGCGTTTCGCCGCCCGAAGTCAAGGGGCGCTATCGTGCCTCGAGGTCCTTCATGCGCCCGGCCTTCCGGTCCCAGTACTCGACGCGTCTGACCTCAACCTTGATGAGCGACAGGTCGGCGTCGGCGGCGCCGCCGGGGAACCACTGGTTGTAGGCCGGGTGCCACATGGCCAGGGCGTGCTCGACATCCCGCACCACGCACGCGTTGCCCGAGACCGAAATGAACCGATCCTCCGGCGCCGAGACATACGTGATGTTCACGACCGCGTTCTTGGCGAGTTCCTGGGCGACGGCCGACGAGGTGCGAGTGAAGAACCAGAGGTCCCCATCGAACGCCCCAGCAGACGCCACCATCGGGCGGCTCCGCAGGCCGCGCTCGCCGTTCATGGTCGTGAACATCGCAAACGGGATGTCCTTCACGAGATCCTGGAACTGCTGGACGTTGTACGCCTTCTGACCCGCATCCTCCATCCGGAACCTCCCGTCCCATCTCGCCTTGGCCATGCGGGGGCTCACGGCCGTTCGCGCGCGCCCGCCGCCGGCGCAGCCGACGCGCACCCATCAGTATAATCCCACCGTCGACCTTTGTTGGGGGTGTCATGGACTCAGCGCCGCAGCCGGGGCCGGCAGCGCCCGGGGCCGCGGGCCGCGGAGCCGGTGCGCGAACCGGACCGGCCGACCTGCTCGTGTTGAACGGCAGGGTGTGGACGGGGCTCGCCGGCCGCTCCGAGGCCGGGGCGGTTGCCGTCGCCGGCGACCGGATCGCGGCCGTCGGGCCCACATCGGCGCTGGCGGGGTGGCGAGGCCGCGCCACGACGGTCATCGACGCGCGAGGCGCCAGGATCGTCCCGGGCTTCAACGATTCGCACGTCCACCTCATGGCCGGCGGGCGGCAGCTCGACAGCGTGGACCTGCGCGAGGCCGCGTCGCCCGCTGAGCTCGCCCGTCTCGTAGGCGAGCGCGCCGCCGTCACGCCGGCGGGATCGTGGGTGCTTGGCGGGGGATGGGACGAGCAGCGCTGGGATCGTGCCCTGCCGCCGGACCGGGACCTTCTCGACCGTGCGGCTCCGGCGACGCCCGTCTTCGTGGCGCGGTACGACCTCCACATGGCCGCGGCCAATTCCCTCGCGCTCGAACTCGCGGGCATCGCCGCGGGGACGCCCGACCCGCCCGGCGGCGTGATCGTGCGCGACCGGGGCGGCCGGGCGACGGGAGTGCTGAAGGACGCCGCCATGGCGCTGGTCGTCCGGGCGGTTCCTCCCCCCACTCGCGCGCAGCGCACCGCGACGCTCAGGCGCGCGCTGGACCACGCGGCGTCGCTGGGCGTCACGAGCGTGCGGGACATGGGGCCCGAGCCGGACGACCTGGCGGCCTTGGCCGAGCTCGCTGACGCGGGGCGCTTGACGCTCCGGGTGTCTGCGGCCCCGCCGGCCGCGCGCTGGGAGGAGCAGGCGAATTGGGGAGCCCGTAGCGCATTCGGCACGCCTTGGCTCAGCCTGGGCGCCGTCAAGGCGTTCGCCGACGGCTCGCTCGGATCGTCGACGGCGCTGTTCTTCGAGCCGTACGCCGACGCGCCGGATACGATCGGCCTGCTCGCAGACGATCTGACGCCGCTGGAGGACGCCCGTCGGCGGCTCATCGCCGCGGACGCGGCCGGGCTCCAGCTGTGCGTGCACGCGATCGGCGATCGCGCGGTCTCCATCGTGCTGGACGTGTTCACTGACGTCGTGGCGGCAAACGGTCCGCGCGACCGGCGGCTCCGCATCGAGCACGCGCAGCACGTGGCCGAGGCCGACTTCGACCGCTTCGCGTCGCTCGGGGTCATCGCGGCGGTCCAGCCCTACCACGCCATCGACGACGGGCGATGGGCGGAGCGGCGCATCGGCCCCCGCCGCATCCGATCCGCGTACCCGTTCCGGACGCTTCTCGAGAAGGGGGTGCGCCTGGCCCTCGGGTCCGACTGGCCGGTGGCTCCGCTGAACCCGCTCCTCGGCATCTACGCGGCGGCCACGCGGGCGACGCTGGACGGGGCCCATCCCGAAGGGTGGGTGCCGCGCCAGAAGATCACCGTCGAAGACGCGTTGCGAGGCTACACCAGCGGGTCGGCGTACGCCGAGTTCACCGACGGCCGGAAGGGTGTCGTCGCTCCCGGCGCCTTCGCCGACCTCGCGATCCTGTCCGACGACATCCTCGCGATCGCCCCGGACAGGGTCCGCGAGGCCCGGGTTACGACGACGATCGTCGGGGGGCGGGTCGTGTTCGACGCGCGCGGCTGACCCTGCGCTCGAGATCCAGGAGCGCCTGCTTCACCGGCAGGCCGCCGCCGAAGCCAACGAGCCTGCCCGTGCTGCCGATGACGCGGTGGCAGGGCACCACGATCGGCAGGGGGTTCCTGGCGTTGGCGAGGCCGACGGCGCGTGCCGCGCGCGGGCGGCCGACGGCCTTCGCGATTTCGCCGTACGACCGGGTTTCCCCGTACGGGATCCGCTGCAGGGCCTTCCACACCGCCGTCTGGAACGCCGTGCCCGTCGGGCTGAGCCGGAGGTCGAACCGAGTCCGCCGCCCATGGAAGTACTCGATGAGCTGGCGTTCAGCCTCGCGGAACGGCTTCTTCGACGGCTTCCAGTCCGGCTCGGGCGCCAGCGCGCCTTGTCCGCACTGGAATGCGACATGCCGGAGGCCGTGGTCCGGACATCCCGCCAGCATGAGGACGCCGACGGGAGTGTCCAGGTAGGTGAAGTACGTCACGTGTTCGTGTTGACGCGCCATCGGAGTCAGCCTGCCTGCGCCGGGGCCTTCACTGTCGCAGGCGCCTTCTTCGTCGCTGGCGCAGCCGGCTTCTCGACCAGCCTGACCTGCCCGAGGGCCTCGGCGGCCTTCAGATAGTCGAAGACGTCCTGCAGGGGCACGGGCTCGAACTCGCCCGAGATGAAGTCCCGGATTTCCAGGACCGTCCGGCCCTGCCGCATGACCGTGCCGAGTTCACCGAGGATGTGGGCCGGGATCTTCCGCCGGGCGTCCGCCATCGCCTGCATGGCCGGAGTCATCGGGCCCGTCTGAGCGCGCCGGCCGCCTCCTCCGAAGGGCGACGCGCCGGCCGGCTGCGGCAGGGCTTCGACCAGCGTCGCGGCGGCCCGCTTCTCCAGGTCGGTCGGCGCGGGTTCGGCCCACGGCAGCTTCAGCTGCTCCGCCCGCAGGCGGCAGAGCGCCGCGATCTCGTTCTGCAGGCTGGCCGCGCGCTGGTCGATGAGCAGGTCGAACGCCGCCAGCTTCTTCGCGGCGGCCGCCGGATCGGCGAACAGGACCGAGGCGGACTTCACCACCGCCTTCTCGACGTTGGCCTGATGGCGGATGGCCGTCCGCGCCTCCTTGTAGGCTTCCGGGAGGGAGAGGCCGAACGAGAGGTCCGCGATGTAGGACGCGCCCTTGCGCTGCGCCTGGCCCATCCGCTCGGCGCCCCTCGCCAGCGACTCGGCCGCCACTTTCAGGCCCGTCTCGTCGCCGGCCGACGCCACCAGGCTCATGCAGCCGATGCCGACGACCGCCGCGCGCTTCATCTGCGTGGGGTCGAGGCGCTCGGGCGTGTCCTGCGACGAGTGGTAGAAGTTGTCCGGCCAGGTGATGAACATCACCGCCGGAATGCCCTGGTTGATGAACACGACGTGGTCGCTCGCGCCGTAGTACGGGTCTTCGATGACGAAGAACGGGTCCCGGCTGCCGTTCTGCGACACGACCGGAAGCGTGAATCCGTAGGCCACCGAGCGGTAGCGCACGCGCTCGCGGTTGGTCTCTCCGACGAACCGCAGCACGCTGGCGCACAGGTCGTTCAGAAAGGACGGCACCGAGTCCGGGGTCCGGTGCATGACCCAGGCGCTGCCGCTGAGCCTCAGCAGCAGCCCTTCCATGTCGAAGTTGAGGTTGGCGACGATCCGCTTCGCGACATCGTCGTGCGCCCTGAGCCACGCCATGGTGCCGCTGATCTCGGGCACCCAGAGGAAGTGAATCGCCCGTTTCGGCTTCGGCAGAGCGCCGTCGGCCACGAGCCGGAGGTAGGCGCGGCCCATCTCGAGCGACAGCGCGCATCCGGAGACGTTGTCGTTCGCGCCTTGCTTGGTATAGCCCTCGTAGAGGTGGCCGGTGATCATCACGACCTGGTTCGAGCTGCCGTCGCCGGGGATGACCGCGTGCACCATTTCCAGTTCGGCGGGAAACGTCTCGGCCTGGATGATCGACCGGATCACGACCGCCTCGCCCTGCGCGAGGCGCGCGGCCAGGGCGCGCCCCTGGCGCGGCGCGATCGACCAGCCGAAGCCGGGAGCCTTTCCCTGAGGCGCCGCCGAGGACACGCTCTGGGACAGCAGCTGATCGGGGTAGTCGTCGCCGCGCAGCGCGTTGTAGCTCAGCACGCCGACGGCCCCGCGCTCGAACACGGCCAGGCGCTGGAGCACGCCGGCCGGTCCGCTTCCCAGCACGATCTTCCCGCTCACGTCCTTCCCGGCGTAGTCCTCGGGCCGGGTGCCGGTGCCCACGTCGACGAGGGCCGCCGTCACGTCACCCGAGTCGCTGCCCGACGCGACGGACACGAGGATGTCGTGCACGTCGTAGAGCTTCTCGGGCTTGGGCCCCGCCACCCACAGCTCGGCGCGGTTTGCGTGCCACGTCGGCGTGCCTTGCGCGAACGACTCCACCGCAACGTCGCTGAAGCCGAACTCCTGCGCGAGCTTCGCAATCACAGCGGACTCGCGGAAGCGGGTCGAATACTCGGCCCGGTCGCGAACGCGGGGATAGGGGACCATCTCGTACACGGCGTGAACGGCCCGATCGCCGGACGCTTCGTTGATGATGGCCCGCATCTCGCCGTGCGAGAGCAGCGTGCGATCCTCGCGCTCCTGCCCGCCGACGAGCGCCACCGCCACCACGGCGAACCCCGCCGCCCATCCAGTCCTCTTCATGCTCACTCCTTCTCACGCTCCCTGCTCGGAGACGCGGGTCAAACCTATGAAGGGTAGGCCGGAGGGCGGCTTGCGCGCAAGCCGCCCTCCGGCACCGGCGGCCCGGCGCCTCCCGCGGCCCCTGCTCGCGCGCCCGCTGGCCGCTGGTGGTAGGCTGTCTGTGCCCATGAGAGTCGTCGTCATCGCGAACCCCGCCGCCGGGCCGGCGTGGCGCCGCCGCCACACCGGGGAGCTGGCGCGGCGCGTCCAGGCCATCTTCGACCGCCGCGGCGTGCAGGGCGATCTCTCGTTCACGACGGGCCCGGGACACGCAACCTCTCTTGCCCGGCAGGCCATCGCCGACGGGGCCGACCTCGTCGTGGCGTGGGGCGGGGACGGCACGATCAACGAGGTCGCCGCCCCGCTCGTCGGCAGCCGGTCGGCGCTCGGCATCGTCCCCGTCGGATCGGGCAACGGGCTCGCACGCGAGCTCGGGATCCCCCGGCGGCCGGAGGCGGCGCTGGCGGTGGCGCTCGACGGCGTCGACCGCACGATCGACATGGGCGAACTCAACGGGCGGCTGTTCTGCAACTGCGCCGGCGTCGGATTCGACGCGCACGTGGCGGAGGTCTTCGCCGCCTCGGCGGCGAGAGTCCGCGGGTTCGCCTCCTATGCCGCCACCACCATCCGGGAACTGGGCGCGTACCAGCCCGGCCTCTACCGCATCGAGACCGATGAGGGCGAGGAGCCTCCGCTGCGCGCCATGCTGATCACGGTGGCGAACACCCGGCAGTGGGGGAACGGCGCGCTCATCGCGCCGAACGCCGTCATGGACGATGACCGGCTCGACGTGGTCGTCATTCCGCCGCGCGGGCCGGCCGCCTTCATCGCGAACCTGTGGCGGCTCTTCGCCGGGTCGCTCGCGTCGCTCGAGGGCGTCGTGAACCGCCAGGTGCGGTGCGCCACCATCACGGCGTCGCCGCCCGCTCCGGTGCACGTGGATGGGGAGCCCCTCGGGCGGCTCTCGACGATCCGCATCGAGGTGAAGCGGGCCGCGCTGCGCGTGCGCGCGCCGGCCAGGGCCTGACTGGGGCGGGCCTGCGGGCGCCCGACGCCCCGTTCGCACTCAGGCCCGAAGTGCCGCGCCGAGCTCGTCCTTCAGCGCGCGCGCCACGCGCTCGCGGATCTTCCGGGCGTCCGCGTCGGTCAACGTGCGATCCGGCGCCTGGTACGTCAGGCTGAACGCCAGGCTGCGCTTGCCGGCTCCGACCTGCTCGCCGGCGTACTCGTCGAAGAGCGCCACGCCCGCCAGCATGGGGCCGCCGGCGGCCCGGATGACCTCCTGCACGCGCGACACGGGGATCGCGCGGTCCAGCACGAACGCGAGATCCTCCTTGACCGGCGGGTAGACGGGCACCGGACGCACGGTGAACCGCTCGGCCGCGCGGCGCAGCAGCGGGTCGAGTTCGAGTTCGGCGGCCAGGACGGCCCGGCCCTCGAGTCCGAAGCGCCCGGCGACGGTCGGGTGGAGCTCCCCGGCCCAGCCGATGGCCTCGCCCCCCGCGCGCACGGCCGCCGAGCGGCCCGGCCGCAGGCCGTCGCGCTCGCCGGGCTCGAACTCGACGCCGGCGACGGCCAGCGCCTCTCCCAGCTCCTCGATGACGCCCTTGAGGTCGAAGAAATCCATGGCCGCGCGGTCGCCCTGCTGCCACCCCGGCAGCGTGCGCGCCCCTGACAGCACGAGGGCGAGGCGCCGCGGCTCGCCGGGCAGGGCCTCCTCCGGCCTCGGCAGGAAGACGTTGCCGATTTCGAAGAAGGCCATCCGATCGGTGTTGCGGCTGTTGGCCGCCGCCGCCTCGATCAGGCCGGGCAGGATGGCTCGCCGCATCACCACTCGATCGACGACGATGGGGTTCGCGAGCCGGACGTACGGGATCTCGGCGCCGCCCTCCGGCCGCGCCGCCAGCGCGAGGCGCGCCTCGCGCTCCGGCGAGGTCAGCGAGTAGGTGACGATCTCCTGGAGGCCGAGGCTGACAAGGACGTCCCGCGCCTGCTCCTCGCGCTCCAGATCGCGGTTCGGATGGGGCGGCGGCACCACGTCGGCGAGCATGGTCTCGGGGATGCGCTCGTAGCCGTGGATGCGCGCGATCTCCTCGACCAGATCGGCCTTGCCGGCGTGGCCCGATCCGATGTCCAGCCGGTGGTCCGGCGCCGTCGCCCGGACCACCGCGGCGGGGTCCGAGGCGTCGCCGACGACCTCGCAGGAGAACTCCAAGGCGCGCAGGATCCGCACGATCTCGCCGGCCGGCACGCGCAGGCCGAGCTGGCGTTCGACTTCGGCCGGGGTGATGTCGACGACGACCGGACCCGGCCGCCCGGGATAGCTGTCCACGAGGCCGCGGGCCACGGTGCCGCCGGCCCACTGCCGCATCAGCTCCAGCGCCCGGACGACGCCCTTTTCGGCGAGGCCCGGATGGACGCCGCGCGCGAAGCGAGAGGAGGCTTCCGACGGCAGGTCCTGCGCCTTCATGGTCCGCCGCACGTTCACGAGGTTCCAGGCCGCGCCTTCAAGGAGCACGTTGGCCGTCGTGTCGGCGACCTCGGTCTCCGCGCCGCCCATGACGCCGGCAATCGACAGCGGCCCGGCCTCGTCGCAGACCAGGATCGTGAAGGGGTCGAGCGCCCGCTCGACGCCGTCCAGCGTCGTGATCCTCTCGCCGGGCCCCGCCCGCCTGGTGATGATCGTCGGCCGCCGGCCGTCCGCGCGGCGCACGAGGGCGTCGAAGTCGAACGCGTGGAGCGGCTCGCCCAACTCGAACATCACGTAGTTGGTCACATCCACGATGTTGTTGATCGGCCGGGTGCCGGCCAGGCGGAGGCGGCGGCGGACCCAATAGGGGCTCGGCGCGATGGTGACGCCCTCGATCAACCCGAGGACGAAGCGGGGGTTCAAATCGGGCTCGCGGATCTCGATGCCGACCCGTCCCGCGATGGGCGGCCCGGCCTGGGTCACGCCCAGGGCCGGGGGCTTCAGGGGGGCCCCGGTCAGGGCGGCGATTTCGCGGGCGATGCCTAGGACGCACGCGTTGCGCGCCATGTTCGGATTGATTTTGATCTCGAACACGACATCGCCCATGTACTCGGCCGCCGCGGCCCCGACCGGCGCGTCGTCGTCCAGGATGATGATGCCGTCGTGCTCGTCCGAGATGCCGAGCTCCTTCTCCGAGCACGCCATCGACGACGACTCGACGCCGCGGATCTTGGCGCGCTTCAGCGTGATGATCTCGCGGCCGCTCTTGTGGCCGTCGATGAGCACGGCGCCCTCGCGGGCGTACACGATCTTCAGCGGCTTCGGGAGCGGGCCCGCGCCTTTCAGGTGAAAGACGTTCGGCGCGCCCGTCAGCACGACAGGCTCGGCGCCCGAGCCGTCGTCCACGCGGAGCAGCGTGAGGCGGTCCGCGTTCGGGTGCGGCAGCACCTCGAGGATCCGGGCGATGACGATCGTGGCGGGGTCCCAGGCGAGGCCTCGGGCCGCGGGGCCCGAGCGGCCCGCGGCCGGCAGGCCGGCGACGGGGCGGGTGACGGGCGCCAGGCCGACGTACTCGATGCCCTCGACCTCGAGTCCGGCGTAGGTCAGCCGGGAGGCCAGCTCGTCCGGCGTGTCGGTGATCGCGACGTAGTCGCGGAGCCAGGTCAGCGGAACGCGCATCGTCAGTCTCGCTTGCCCACTGGGCCCGCCCTGTGCGCCCGCGGCCCGCCAGCCGCGGCGCGCCCGCAGCGCGCCCGGATCGTCAGAACTGCTCCAGGAACCGCACGTCGTTCGAGAAGAAGTACCGGATGTCCTCGATCTTGTGCATCAGCATGGTGATCCGCTGCGGGCCCATCCCGAACGCGAAGCCGGAGAACTCGCGGGGATCGTAGCCGCCGTTCTGCAGCACCACCGGGTGCACCATGCCGCAGCCCAGGATCTCCAGCCACCCGCTCTGCTTGCAGACCGGACAGCCCTGCCCCTCGCACACGAAGCACTCGACGTCCATCTCCGCCGAGGGCTCGGTGAACGGGAAGTGGTCCGCCCGGAACCGCGTGCGGACCTCGGACCCGAACAGCGCGTGCGCGAACGCCGTCAGCGTCCCCTTCAGATCGGCCATCGTGATGCGCCGGCCGATGGCGAGGCCCTCGACCTGGTAGAACTGGATGTCGCTGCGCGCGGTAATCTGCTCGTAGCGGTAGCACATGCCCGGCAGGATGACGCGGATCGGCTCGGGGCAGCGTTCCCGCATCACGTGGATCTGCCCGGGCGACGTGTGCGTCCGCAGGATGACGTTGGGCGCCGTCGTGTAGAAGGTGTCCCACATGTCCCGCGCCGGGTGGTGCGGGGGGATGTTGAGCAGGCTGAAGTTGTACTCGTCCGTCTCGACGTCGCGCGAGCGGTAGATCTGGAAGCCCATCTCCCCGAAGATCGCGTAGATTTTCCGCAGCGTCCGCGTGGTCGGGTGGAGCCGGCCGCGCCCCCGGCGCCGCCCCGGCGCCGTCACGTCCACGGCCCCGGCCTCGAGGTCGCGCGACAGCTCGGCTTGCCGGACCCGCGCCGCCGCCTCCTCGTAGGCGCGCTCGAGCGCCTGTCTCGCCTGGTTGCCGCGCTGCCCGAACGCCCGGCGATCCTCCTTCGGGAGCGCGCCGAGGGTCCCGAGCGCCGCCATCACCGGCGCGCTCCTGCCGAGGTGCGCGACGCGCCACCGCTCCAGCGCGCCGGACCCGTCCGCCGCCGCCAGCGCCGCCAGCCCCTCAGCCACGATGAGGTCGAAGTCAACCGCCATGCGCACACTCGCCAGACGCATACGATACATCGGCGGCGGGTCGAGCGCCACCCGGCGCCGGACCCGCCCGCGGCCGAGCGAGCCCGGATCGGAGCGGCCGCGGCTCGGAAACGGGGGCGCATGGCCCCGGCAGGCCGCCGGCACGGCCTGTGCGCGCTGCCCTGGGGGCGCGTACGGATTGATCCTCGGCCGTACCTGCACTACCGTACCGCGGGGCCGCTGCCGGCTCGCGGCCGGACACGCGGGAGGACTGACATGCGCGTGGGACTCTGGGGGTGTGTGCTCGTGTTCGCCGGGATCGCGGCCTCGTGCGCCAGGCAGGAGCCCCCGGCGCCGCCTGCGCAGGCCGGCGCCCCGAGCGCCGGCGCAGCCGCCGCGCGCGCCGGGCGGAGCTACCGGTTCGATCGGAACGGATGGACCTTCGTGCACCTGGAAGGCGCCCCGGCGGAGATCGGCTTCCAGCACGGGTACCGGCTCGCACCCGAAATCGACGACCTGCTGCGCGTGATGAAGCCCTTCCTCCTCGAGACCTCCAAGCGCGACTGGGCCTTCTACCGCAACGTGGCGGAGACGGTGCTGTGGCCGGGTATCGACGCCGAGTACCGGGCCGAGATCGACGGGATCGTCGACGGCCTCGCCGCCAGGGGCGTCGCCGCCGATCGCTGGGACCTGGTCGCGCTGAACGCCTTCGAGGAGGTGCCTGATTACTACGTCCCCTGGCTCGACGCGCAGCAGGGGCGGCCGCCCGTGGGCCGGGCGCCCGGCAACTGCAGCGCGTTCGTCGCGACCGGCGACTGGACCCGGGACGGCCGCATCGTCATGGGCCACAACGCGTGGACGACGTACGTGACGGGGGCGCGGTGGACGATCGTCTTCGACATCGTGCCCGAGCGGGGGCACCGCATCCTGATGGACGCTCTGCCCGGCCTCATCGCGAGCGACGACGACTTCGGCGTGAACGGCGCGGGAATCATGATCACGGAGACCACCATCACCGGGTTCAAGGGTTTCGATCCCGCCGGCACGCCCGAGTTCTTCCGCGCCCGCAAGGCCATGCAGTACGCCGAGTCCATCGACGACGTCGTGCGCATCATGCGGGAGCGGAACAACGGGGGCTACGCGAACGACTGGCTGATCGGCGACGCCAAGACCGGGGAGATCGCGCTGTTCGAGCTGGGCCTGAAGAACTCGACGGTCGATCGCACGAACAACGGCTACTTCGTCGGGGCCAACTTCCCCGTGAAGGAGAAGCTGACCAGGGAGGAGACGGACTTCGATCCGGCGAACGCGGCCAGTTCGCCCAACGCGCGCCGCGCGCGCTGGGAGCAGCTGATGGCGGAGCACAAGGGCCGCATCGACATCGAAGCGGCCAAGGCCTTCGAGGCCGACCGCTACGACGTGATCGAGCGGCGCGACGGCCCGTCCGAGCGGTCCCTGTGCGGCGCGGTCGAGGAGTCGCCGCGCGGGGTGCCCGAATGGCACTGGCCGCCGTACTGGCCCGGCGGCACGGTGCAGGCGAAGGTGATGGACTCGGCCATGGCGCGGCGCCTCGAGCTGTGGGCGGCGGCAGGACGGCCGTGCGCGGGGGACTTCCTGGCCGAGCCGTTCCTGGAGCGGCGGCCCCAGTTCGCCTGGATGCGCGGGCTCCTCCGCGACATGACGAGCGGGCCGTGGACGCGGTTCGCGGCCGGCATGAGCGAGGCGGCCCGGTGAGCGGCTCGCGGCGCCGGCTTCTGGCAGCGGGCCTCGCGGCGCTGGCGCTTGCGGCGCTCGCGGGCGGGGCGTGCTCGCCGAGTGTCCCCGCTCCGCAGGCCGTCCGGTTGGGACACGCGACCTGCGCGAAGTGCCGGCACGTCGTGTCGAGCCTCGACGCGGCCGCACAGGCCGTCTTCACCGACGGCTCCGTGCGCGTGTACGACGACCTCGGATGCATGGCGACCGACCCGGAGGCGCTCCGCGGCCGCGCGCAGCTGTACGTGCAGTTGGCCGGCGGCAGGGGCTGGGTTCGCGTGGAGGACATCTGCTTCGCCTCGCCCCCCGGCACCCGGACGCCGAGGGGGTACAACTACCTCGCGTTCCCCGAAGAGGAGGCGCGACAGCTCGCGCCCGACCGGTGGGCCAGGGGCTGGCACGACCTGGTGGCGGAGCTGGCGCGCGCGAGGTGAGCCGCTCGCCCGAGGCGAAACGCCCACTGGGGCCGGACGACAGTCCGCTGCCCCGCGGCGTCGGCGGAGGCCCGGGACGGCCCGGGAGACGCCGGAGGCGAAAGTCCGGCGCCGGCGGAGCGCCGGCGCGATGCAGACGCGGCGCGGGGCGCGTGCGGGGACCGGCGATCTCCTGATACAGTGCAGAGCGCCCGTCCTGGGCGGGGAGGAAGGCCCGTGAGGAAACGCTCGCTCGGCCGTGCGATTGTCACCGACGTGCAGTTCTGGATTCCCGCCGCCGTGCTGCTCGTCGGCGTCATCCTGCTCGTTTCGTTGAGGTGACTCGTGGCCGCCCGTCCCGGCTCCGCGCCGGCGCCCCGCCTCTCTCTCCACCGCCTCGGCGTGGTCTGCGGCCTGGCCGCCGGCGCCGGCCTCGGCGCCGCCGAGGCCCCGACGAAACTGGTGACCACCGGGCTGTCGCCGTTCCTGATCTCGCTGGGCATGGTCGCCGGCGTCTTCGTCGCGCGCTGGACGGTCCCGATGGTGCTGAAGGGCGGTGACTACGTCTGGGCCGACCTGCGGGAGAAGCCGCACCTCGTCGTCTGGGCGATCCTCGCCGGCATGATCTGGGCGGTCGCCAACACGCTGACGGTCTTCGCGATTCGGGACGTCGGGCTGTCGATCGCGTTCCCGCTCTGGAACACGAACAGCCTCGTCGGCTTGTTCTGGGGCTGGCTCCTGTTCCGGGAGCTGCGGGACGCGGGGGCGGGGCAGTGGGGCAAGGTGCTGGGAGGCGCGACCGCCATCGTGGTCGGGGCCTGCCTGACGGCCTACGCGACAGCGCACCAGGCCCCGGGCAGCCGCGAGAGCGCGGCCATGGGCATTGCGGCCGCGCTCATGGCCGGCCTGCTCTGGGGCACGATGTACATCCCGTATCGCAAGGCGTACATCAGCGGCATGAACCCGCTGTCGTTCGTGACGGTGTTCACTTTCGCCGAGCTCGGCACCGTGCTGGTGCTGGCAGCGGTGTTCGAGGGCGGCCTGCGGCCCCTCGCGGCGGCGCTGGCGCAGGCCAGGCCGGCGCTCTTCTGGCTGTTTCTCGGCGGCTTCTGCTGGGTGCTCGGCGACCTGTATCAGCAGTATGCGGCGAAGTATGTCGGCATCGGCCGGGGCATCCCGCTCTCGAACACCAACCAGCTCTGGGGACTGGCCTGGGGCGCGCTCGTCTTCGGCGAGTTCGCGGGGCTCGGCGCCGCCGGGCGGGCCCTCATCGTGAGCGGCTCGCTCATCATGATCGCCGGCGCGATCGCAATCAGCCTGGCCGAGGCGCCGACGTCGGAGCGCGCCGAATGGAGGGCGGCGATGAGGCGCGAATGCGACCGGTACGGCCTCGATCCGGCGGCGCTCGAGTCGGCGCTGCACGGCGAGGATCGCCTGGCGGCGGGCGTGTCCCGCCGGCGCACGTGGGAGTACGTTGTCGCGGCCCTGGCCGTCGCGCTGTTCGTCTGGCTGGCGTCGTTCGCCGAGCGCCCGCAGATCCCGATCCACGGAGCCTGGACGCTGCTCCTCGGCGCGATCACGGCGCTGGTGATCGTGCTGTCGGGCGTCCTGCTCTACCGGCGGACCCAGTTCTCGTAGGACGAGTCCGGCAGCCGGGCGCGCGGCCGCCGGAGCCGGCGCGGCCCGCAAGCTCCGCGTGCCGGCATTCTCCGGGGAGTCCCCCATGCTCGATGCCATCCGGCGCGCCGTGTTCTGGGCCAGCGACTTCGTGTGGGGACCCTGGAGCACGCCCGTCGGCCCCGTGCCGGGGCCGCTGATGGCCGTGCTGATTCTCGCCGGCATCTACCTGACGATCAGGACCGGCTTCGTCCAGGTGCGGCGCTTTCCGGAAGCCGCGCGCACCATCGTGCCCCGCCAGGCCGCCGGCGCCGCCGGCGCGCTGTCGCCGTTCCAGGCTTTCATGACGGCGCTCGCCGCGTCCATCGGGACGGGCAACATCGCCGGCGTCGCCACCGCCATCGTGTCCGGCGGGCCGGGCGCGCTGTTCTGGATCTGGGTCTACGGCTTCCTCGCGATGGCGATCAAGTTCGCCGAGGCCGTCCTCGGCGTGCGGTTCCGGATCTCCGCCCCTGGCGGCAGCTCGTCCGGCCCGATGTACTATCTGCGCGACGGCCTCGGTATGCCCCGGCTGGCCGCGGTCTTCGCCGGGATCGGCGGTCTCGCCGTCCTCTTCACCACGCCCTTCGCCCAGCCCAACTCGATGGCCGTCGTCCTTCGAAGCGAGTTCGGCGTGCCGACGTGGCTCGCCGGCGTCGCCATCGCCGCGCTCACGTGGCTCGTCGTCATCGGCGGCGTCACCTCCATCGGGCGCGCGGCGGAGCGGCTGTCGCCGCTCAAGGTCGGCCTCTACCTGGCGGGCGGGCTCTTCGTGATCGCCAGCCACGCCGGCCAGCTGCCGGCCGTGCTGGCCCTGGTCGTCCGGGAGGCGTTCTCGCTCCAGGCCGCAGCCGGCAGCACCGCTGGCGTCGGCATCATAATCGCCATGCGATACGGCATCGCCCGCGGGGTGTATGCGAACGAAGCCGGCTACGGCACGGCGGCCGTCGCCTACGGCGCCGCGCGCAGCAAGACGCCGACCCAGCAGGGGTTGAACGCGATCATCGAGGTGTTCGTGATCTCGTTCGTCACCTCGTCCATCAGCGCCCTGACCATCCTGGTGAGCGGCGTCTGGCAGTCGGGCCTGAGCAGCACGGCGGTCGTCGCCCAGGCCTTCAATACCGCAATCCCCGTCGCCGGCGGCTGGGTGGTGGCCTTCTGCGCGTTCCTGTTCGGCTACACCACGCTGATCGGCTGGGCCTTCTACGGCGAGCAGTTCCTCGAGTACCTGTTCGGGACGCGCATCGTCGTGCCGTACCGCTGGGTCTACTGCCTGCTCATTCCCGTCGGCGCCGTGGCCAGCGTCGAGGCCGTCTGGGCGTGGGGCGACCTGATGAACGGCTTGCAGGTCTTCCCGAACCTCGTGGGGGTCCTCGGGCTGGGCGGCTTCGCCGCCGCGGCCGCCCGCTGCTCGGTCACCAAGAGCGGAGACTGATCTCTTCGAGCAGCTTCCGGAACGCGGCCGGGCTGGCGCCGCCAAGGTCCCTCGCGAGCAGCGGCTTCTCGCGCCAGCCCCGCTCCGCCTCGGGCAGCTCCGGCTCGAACCCCAGCTCCTCCGCGATGACGTCGGCGAACTTGGCCGGATGCGCCGTCGCGAGGGCGATGGTCGGACCGCCGCCTGCGGCGGGCGGCCCGCGGCGGGCGGCGGCAACCGCGACGGCCGTGTGCGGATCCAGCACGACACCGTCCTCGTCGAACGTCCGCCGAATGGTTCGGCGCGTCTCCGCCTCCGACACGCGCTCGCCGCGAATGAAGGCCCGCATGCGCGCGACGGACCCGCCGAAGAGCGCGGCGAGCCTTGCGAAGTTGCTCGGATCGCCCACGTCCATCGCGTTCGACACCGTCGCGACCGCCTGGCGCGGGCGGTAGGCGCCGGATGACAGGAACTCGGGGAGGACGTCGTTCTCGTTTGTGGCCGCCGTGAAACCCGCGACGGACAGCCCCAGCCGCGAGGCCAGCACCCCAGCCGTCAGGTTGCCGAGGTTGCCCGAGGGCACCGAGAACACGGGGGGCGCTCCGCCGGGGGGCACCGCCGTCAGCGCGCCCCAGCAGTAGGAGAACACCTGGGGAATGAGCCGGCCGACGTTGATGGAGTTCGCCGAGGTCAGGCGGAGCGGCCGGAGCTCCGGGTCGGCGAGTGCGCCTTTCACGAGGCGCTGGCAATCGTCGAAGCTCCCGTCGACGCGGACGGCCTCGACGTTCCCGCCAATGGTGGCCATCTGCGACTCCTGGAACGCCGACACGCGCCCGGCAGGATAGAGCAGGACGACGCGTGTGCCCCGGACGCCCGCGAAGCCGCGCGCGACCGCGCTCCCGGTGTCGCCGGAGGTGGCCACCAGAACGGTGGCCGTTTCGCCCCGCTCTTCGTGCAGGAGGCCGAACAGGCGGCCGAGGAATCGCGCGCCGATGTCCTTGAACGCCAGCGTCGGTCCGTGGAAGAGCTCCAGCAGGATGAGGCCCTCGCGCAGCCGGCGAACGAGCACGGGGAAGTCGAGCGTGGCGCGCGCGAGGCGGCTGGCCGCGCCAGGGTCGAAGTCGTGTTCGAAGATCCGCGCCGAAAGACGCGCCGCGAGGTCGGAAAACGCGCACCCGCGCCAGCCGTCCAGCTCGGCCGGATCGATCCGTGGCCAGTCCACGGGCATATAGAGCCCGCCGTCGGGAGCCAGCCCCTGCCGCACGGCTTCACGGAGGCCCACGATGGGTGCACGGCCGTTCGTGCTGGCGAGCCGCACGTCAGTCCACCGGCGCTGCGCCTCGGCGGCTGATGGGGCCAACCCAGGCGTCGGAGGCGAGGGATGCGCCGGCGCGGAAGGCCCTGCGCATGGCCGAGGCGGCGGCAGCCGCCGCGTCGTGGGCGTCGGCCACCGCGAACATCGAGGGGCCCGATCCGGAGACGGCGCATGCCAGCGCCCCCTCGTCCCGGGCGGCGCGCCGCACGGCATCGTATGCGGGGATCATGGCCGCGCGCACCGGCTCGACCAGGCGATCCTCGATGGCGCGCCCCAGCAGCTCGAGATCACCGCGGTAAAGCGCCGCCACGAGCGCGGCGAGGTTCCCGGCGTTCGCCACGATGTCCGGGAGCGGGAACGCGCGGCCCGCGAGCCGCGCCCGCGCCTCTCCGGTCGACACGCGGCAATGCGGGTGCACGACGGCCACGAACAGTCCGTCCGGCACCGGCAGCTGGACGAGCTCCAGGGGGCGGTACGAGCGGATGAGCACGATCCCGCCGGCGAGCGACGGCGCGACGTTGTCGGCGTGCGCCGAGCCGCAGGCGGCCCGTTCGCCGTCCATCGCGCACGCCACGAGCGTTTCGAGCGGGAGCGGGCACTCGAGCAGCTGGTTTGCCGCCATGGCGCCGGCTGCGGCCGATGCGCCCGAGCTACCGAGCCCGCTGGCAAGCGGCGTGCCTTTCTGAAGGCGCATGCGAAGGCCCGCCGGCCGGCCGCCCCGCGCCTGGCGCCACAGACGCCGCGCCGCCACGCCGGCCGCATTCCGCCGGGCGTCCACAGGCAGCGCGCCGCCGTCGCCCGTCACCTCGAGCAGTTCGACGCCCGGCCGGTCGGAGGCTTCCGCCTCGACCCAATCACCGGGCCGGTGCAGCGCGAACCCGAGCACGTCGAAGCCTGGCCCGACGTTGGACACCGTCGCCGGCGCGAACACCCGCACGCGCTGACGCTGCATCGTGACGATGGCTCCCCGCCTGCGGCAGGCGGCGTGCCGGCCGGCTCCGAGCCCCCACCGGCCGCCGGCGCCGCCCGCCGAGGCTGTTCAGGGCGGCCCTTGAAGAGCCGGCGGGCCGAAGGGCCAGCTTCGGTGCAGCACGCCCCGCCTTGCCCCCTCGCTCTGCCTCGTGCCTACTTCCCCCCGCGTCCCGGCTCCTGCCGCAGCAGCTTCCGCATCCAGAAGTCGTGCGCCTCCCGCGTCGAGTGGGGGCGCTGCGATGCCTGATAGCCGTGCCGGCTGTCGGGGTACAGCATCAGCTCGAACGGCTTGTCGTGCGACACCAGCCAGTCGACGACCTGGATGGTGTTCTGCATGTGGACGTTGTCGTCGATGGTGCCGTGGGTCATCCGCAGGCCGCCCGTGTAGCGGTCGGCGTAGGTGAGCACCGCGCCTGCCTTGTATCCGTCCGGGTTCTCCTTGGGCGTGTCCATGTAGCGCTCGGTGTACACGCTGTCATACAAGCGCCAGTCGGTGACCGACGCTCCCGCCTGCCCGTAGTTGAAGTGCGCGGCGCCGTAGAGCAGCGCCATCGTCGTCGTGTAGCCGCCGTAAGACGAACCGGTGATCCCGATTCGGTCCTTGGCGACGAAGGGCTTCGTCCTGAGCCACTTCGCGGCGGCGATGAGGTCGGCCATCTCCCACTTGCCGAGGCTGCGGTGCATCAGGGCCACGCCCTTCTTGCCGAAGTGCCCGCTTCCGCGGTGATCCACGGCGATCGTGATGACCCCGCGCTGCGCCCAGTAGTGCGCCTGCAGCGCCGGCCAGCTGTTGGTGACCGTGCCCGCGTTGGGCCCGCCGTAGATCGACACGATGACCGGGTAGGTCTTCTTCGCGTTCCGCGCGTCGAAGTCCGGCGGCAGCACCCAGGACGCGGGCAGCTGGAACTGGCCGTCCTCCGACGGGATCGTGAACAGTTCGCCCCTGCCCCACGCGTAGTCGTCCATGGCCGCGGTCTTCTGATCGCCGAGCTTGCGCACGAGCGAGCCGTCGATGGCGCGCAGGTTCATCACCGCGGGCGAGGCGATCGTGCTGACGGTTTCGATGAAGTGCTTGCCGCCGGGAGAGAGCTGCACCCGGTGCATGCCCCCTCCGTCCGTGATCGCCTGCAGCCCCGACCCGTCCAGGCCGACCTTCATGAGCTGGCTGTCCCAGCTCTTGCCCGGACGCCCGGTGAAGAAAACCAGTCCGGCCGGCTCGTCCACCCGCACGATCGCGTCCACGCGCCACTCGCCAGACGTCAGGCGCTTGCGCAGCGTCCCGTCGGCGGCATAGAGGTAGAGATGGTCCCATCCGTCCACGTTGCTGCGGATGATGAACCCCGTGCCGCTCGGCAGGTACGTGAGGTCCTCGAAGAACTCCACCCAGGCCTGCTGCTTCTCCTCGAAGATCATCGTCTTGCGGCCAGTCGCCGGGTCGCAGTTGTAGAGCCGCAGCGTGTCCTGGCCGCGATTCATCCACTGGACGGTCAGCGTCTTCGAGTCCGGCGTCCAGAACGGCCAGGCGATGTAGTGGTCCGCTTTCGGGTCGAAATCCATCCACACGATCTTCCCGTCCGCGACGGTCGCGACGGCCATCTGGACCCACGGGTTCGGGTCGCCTGCCTTCGGGTAGCGCTGCCGCTCGAGTTCTCCGTGCTGGCCGTCCGCGTGGTAGATCGGGAACACGGGCACGGGGCTGTCGTCGAACCGCATGAACGCGAGCTTCGTGCTGTCCGGCGACCACCAGAACGCGGCATACGCCGACGCGCGGCCGAGGATCTCCTCCATGTAGACCCACGACGAGTAGCCGTTGAGGACGACGCTGCTGCCGTCGCTCGTCAGCTGGCGTTCGAGGCCCCGCTCGAGGTCGTACACGTACAGGTTGTTCGCCCGCGTGTAGGCGACCCAGGCCCCGTCCGGCGACAGCCGGGGGTTGACCTCGGGGTCGGCGGTGGCCGTCAGCCGCTTCAGGCTCTTCGTTCTCCCGTCGGTCGCGTATAGATCGCCGTCACGCACCGACAGCGTCCATCGCCCTCCCGGCACCGACATCCCGCGCGCCGCGCCGGGCCCAGCGGCGTCAGCGGTATGGATCGCGGCCGAGCCGTCCGCCACGGACACCGCGTAGGTCTTCATCTGCTTGTCTGCCGGATCTTCGCGCCGCTCGAGGTAATGGCCATCGTCCAGCCAGCCTTGGATGTCCGGCAGGCGGCCGAGGATTCCCGCGCCCGCGCCGACGGCTCCCGGAGGCCCGGCTGGAAGGGCGAAGACCTGCTCGTACGTGAAGAGCTTCCTGGCCGGCCCGGCGCCGTCGAGCGGAACCGAGAGGGCCGCCAGCAGTCCGGCGACCGCCAAAGCACGTGCGGGAGCGTTCATGACACCTCCGTAGGTACCGGCCGCAAAGGGCGCGACGGCTGAATCTTATACCGTCCGGCCGTGCGCCGGGCAGGCGCATCCGGTAGACTGCCCTCCGTGCCTCGGCTGACGACGGTCCTCCTCGCGGCGGCGCTGACGCCTCCGGCCTCGCTGCTCCTGTCGGCGCAGGTGCCCCGCCTGCTCGAGCGCGTCGAGGTGTCCCGCGTCGTGGTCGACGTCCATGTGCTCGCCGGGGACGGGCGGCCGCTGCGCGGGCTGAGCGCCGCCGACCTGCGCCTCACGGTAGACGGCCAGCCCGTCCCGATCGAGTCGGTGCGCTGGATCACCGGGGCAGCGGCGCCGTCGTTCGATCCACATGACGGGCGGATGAGAGCGCCGGCCGCGCCCGCTGGCGACGATCGGCCCCGGGGCCGCCGCGTCGTCCTGCTCGTGCAGCAGGACTTCGACGCCTCCCGGATGGAGGGGCTCCTCGCCATGCGGCGGCGTGCCGAGGCGCTGGTCGGCAGCCTCGGCCCCGACAACGCCGTGGCGGTGGCGTCGTTCCAGTCGCACCTCGAGTTGTGGACGGACTTCACGACCGACCGGGAGGCGCTCGGCGCCATCCTCGGGCGCGCCGTCCTGGCCTCGGGCCGGCCCCCCGACGAGGCGGGGCCGGCACCGTCCGGTTCGCTCCGAGCCGTCTTCGACCGTGCCGCAGGGCGCCGAGCCGCGACCATGGAACAGGCGCTCCTTGTCCTCGCCCGGGCGCTCGACGGCGTACCGGGCCCGAAGGCGCTCGTGCTTCTCGGCCACGGGTTCGGCCGCATCGTCAGCCCGGCGGCGTGGGGGGCCTTGATGGTGGGTTTCGACGACGAGTACGACAGGGCCAGGCGCATCCTCTCGCGCGCCCGCGTGACGGTGTACTGCCTGGACCTGACCCAGGCAGACGCCCACACCCTAGAGGCCGGCCTCGTCCGGATCGCCGAGGACACCGGCGGCTTCTACGCCAGGACGCATGTGTTCCCGGACCGGGCCTTTGCCAGCCTTGGCGAGGCGCTCACCGGCCACTACGAGGTCACCTTCGAGACGCCGCGGCTGCCGTGGGGTGAGCATCGCATTCGGATCGATCTCGTGGGCCGCCAGGGAGTGGTGCGGGCGCGCAGGTTCTACGTCGGCTAGCGCCGGAACCGCCAGCCTGCTCAGCCCGCGCCTCCGGCGTAGGCGGCCCCGGCGCCAGAGCGGCCGGCGCGATTGCCGGCTCTCGATCCGGCCGACAGGACGGCGACGACGTCGCCGATGTTCGCGGGAACCGCCGTGCCGTCCTTTGCGGCGGCCACCATCCAGGACGGCCCGTCCGTCACGCCCAGGTTCTGCAGCCGCTTCGCCCAGCCCAGGGCGAGGCCGAATGCCGCGGCGTAGGGCAGCACGCGCTCGAACGAACGAGCCGCCGTGCCAGCCCGGGTGGAGGAGTCGGCCAGGTAGCGCCGGTAGGCGCGCCAGCGCTCGGCCCGGCCGATCGCCTCCTCCGACAACGGAGACAGGTGCGCGCCGGTCACGATGCCCGTGATCCCGACGATGAGCGCGGCAATCGGCAGGGCCAGCACGGGCTCCCCGGCCCGCTCGATGAACGCGATGCTCAAGATGAACCCGACGAACGCCAGGGCGAGGATGGCGGCCCCGAGGCCGATGACGCGTCCGCGCGTCCGCTCGCGCTCGGGATCCAGCAGCCTCGCCTCCCTGAGGTCCTCGCTGACCGCAGCTTGAAGACGCTTCCACCGCCTGGCGGAGGACACGCTGCGGGCGATCTGCGAGAACGTGACGCTCGATCGAGGCCCGGACTTGTCGGTGAAGAAGATGTCGAGCAGCGCCTGTTCGTGCGCGAGCAGGCCGGAAGGGGCGTCGCCCCGGCTGAGCGTGGCGTCGTGCTGCCTGAAGACGCCGCTCGAGGGCTTCGCCTCGATGTGGATGACCCCGCGCCGGCCGAGGTCCATCACGGCGCCGAGCAGGTCGCTCCAGCCCGCCGCCGCGGCCGGCCTCTGCAGCGCGCCGGCGAGAGCGGGCGGAAGATCGTCCGGCGGCATTTGAAGGCGGCGGTCAGCGTCTCCACCCGAGGCCGCCCGGTGGCCGAGAGCGAATGCCGTGAACCCCCCGACGCCGCCGACCAGCATCATGGCTGCCAGGCCGAGAAAGAGCGGCAGGTGCGCGCGGCCGCGGTTCGCCTTCGCCTGCCACGCCGGTGGGGAGGCCAGCAGCGTCCCCGGCGCGAAGCGGAGCGTGACGATCCACGAGCGGTTCGGTTCGAGCGGACAGCGCGTGAAGGACACGCGGCGCTCCCCGACCTGCATCTGGCTGGCCGGCGGGGTGAGTCCGGGTGTTCCGAGCAGCGTCGCCGAGGCGGGGAACTCGACCTCGCCGGAGGCGCACTCGATGTCGTACGCACGGGCGGACGGCACCAGCGGCCAGGCGAGCACGTCGCTGCCGGCGTCCTGCCACGCCACGCCGGCGGCGACGTACGTCACGGTGAACGTGTGGACCGAGTTCGACGCCGGCTTGAAGTGCCAGACGATCTGCCGCTTGCCCTTGTCTTCGCGCCGCCACTCGAACTGGCCGGCCTTGGTGCCTCTGGCGAGCGGGACGCCATCCATCGTGGCTTCCGCCACCGTCCATCCGTCCGTCCGGTGCCGCGCCACTTCCCGGCGGACGGAGGTCAAGGGCTTCGGCCCGAACGAGAAGCGCATGGTCTCGGTGACGCGAATCGACCCGCCAGGCTCGACGAGGATGCGCACGTCGAACTGTTCGGCGCGGGAGGGTCTGGAGGCCGAAGCCGGGCGGGCGCCGACGAGCAGGCCGACGAGCAGGCTGACGGGCAGAGCGGCGAGCGCGGCGGAGAGGGCAACAAGGCGCCGGACAGGCATGCCAGCCTCCAGTGGTTTCATTATGATATCAGTACGAAATCCCGGTGTCCAGCCCGCGAGCGGAGCCGCCGGCGCCGGCGTCGCCCGATCCGGCGGGGTTCCGCGAGCGGCGCGTGACGCAGCGCCGCGCCGACGCTAGAATGAGCGCGTCGATCCCCATGAGCCAGGACAGGCCGTCCTTGAGCGACTTGCGAATCGAGGACCACGCGCGCGAGGGCGGGCAATACCGCGCCGGCGCGAGGATCTTCGCCTTCGTGCTGCTTGCTGCCTGCGGCGCTGCGGCGTGGTATGGGCTCCGCGCCCCCCGCCCCGCGGCCGTGCGCGTTGCGGTCGTCACCGAGGCCGCCGGAGGCGGCGCCGGAGGCGCGCCTCCGGTGCTGAACGCCTCGGGCTATGTGACCGCGCGGCGCCGCGCCACGGTGTCGTCGAAGATGACGGGGAAGGTCACCGGGGTCTATGTGGAAGAAGGCATGGCGGTGAAGGCGGGCCAGGTCCTCGCCCGCCTCGACGACTCGATCCCGCGCCGCTACCTGGAGCTCGCTGAGGCGGAGCTCGCCGCCACTCGGCGGCAGGAAGCGGAAGTCGCGGTCCGTCTCAAGGAAGCTCGTCAGAACCTCGATCGTGCCCGGGCCCTCGTGGCCGACGGCATCGCGGGACAGGCCGAGCTCGACAAGGCCGAGGCCGAGGCGGACGCCTATCAGGCGCGCCTCGCGCTCATCCGGGAGCAGGTGACGGTTCAGGAGCGCCAGGTGGGCGTCCGCCGCACCGAACTCGACGACGCGGTGATCCGCGCGCCGTTTTCCGGCATCGCCATCTCGAAGGACGCGCAGCCTGGCGAGATGGTGTCGCCCGTCTCGGCGGGCGGCGGCTTCACGCGCACCGGCATCTCGACGATAGTCGACATGTCGTCGCTCGAAATCGAGGTGGACGTCAACGAGAGCTACATCAACCGCGTGGCGCCCGGGCAAGCGGTGGAAGCGGTGCTCGACGCGTACCCGGACTGGCGCATCCCGTCGCATGTCATCGCGATCGTGCCGACGGCAGATCGGCAGAAGGCGACGGTGCTGGTCAGGATCGGGTTCGAGCGGCTCGATGCCCGCATCCTGCCGGACATGGGCGTGAAGGTGGCGTTTCTGGGCGCCGCCGGGGCCGGAGCTGCGAACCCGGCTCCGCGGATCCAGATGCCCCGATCGGCGGTCCGCACCGACCACGGCCAGAGTGTGACGTTCGTGGTCGCCGGTGATCGGGTCGAGCGCCGCGCCGTCCGGATCGGCGAGGCGCGCGGCGACCTCATCGGCGTCGTGAGCGGACTCGCGGCCGGAGAGCAAGTGGTGGTGGAAGGGCCCGCGGACCTTGCCGATGGCCGCCGGATCCGCATCCGGTAGGCGGGGAGGCGCCATGAGCGACGAGGCGCGCGCCGACGGCGTGCTGGTGCGTATCCGGGGCCTGCACAAGGTCTTTCGCCGGGGCGACGAGCGGATCGACGTCCTGCACGGCCTCGACCTCGACATCCCGCGCGGCGACTTCCTCGCCCTCATGGGGCCGTCAGGGTCGGGGAAGTCGACGCTCCTCAACCTGATCGGCGGCCTGGATCGGCCGACCCTCGGCGCGATCGACGTGGACGGGCAGCGCATCGACGGGATGTCGGGCGGCCGGCTGGCCGCGTGGCGCGCCCGCCACGTCGGGTTCGTCTTCCAGCTCTACAACCTGCTGCCGGTGCTCACGGCCGAGCGGAACGTCGAGTTGCCGCTCCTTTTGACGGGCCTGTCGGGCCGGCAGCGGAAGCGGCATGTCGCCGCGGCGCTCGCCATCGTGGGCCTGACCGATCGCGCCAGGCACTACCCGCGGCAGCTCTCCGGCGGGCAGGAGCAGCGCGTCGGCATCGCCCGGGCCCTCGTGACCGATCCGACGCTGCTCCTGTGCGACGAGCCCACCGGCGATCTGGACCGGAAGGCGGGCGACGAGATCCTCGATATCCTCAAGGCCCTGAACCGCGAGCACGGCAAGACGATCGTGATGGTGACGCACGACCCGCACGCGGCGGCGCGGGCTTCGCGCGTCCTGCATCTCGACAAGGGCGTCCTGGTCGGGGAGCCCGCTGCATGAAGTACGGGCCGCTCATCTGGAGGAGCCTGGTCCGGCGGAAGACGAGGGCGGTCTTCACGGTCCTGTCGATCCTCGTCGCCTTCCTGCTGTTCGGGGTGCTGGCGGCGCTCAACACGGCGTTCACCGCGGGCGTCGAGCTGGCCGGCAACGACCGCCTGGTCGTCACGCACAAGGTGTCCATCATCCAGATGCTGCCGGACAGCTACACGGCGCGCCTCGAGGCGACCGCCGGCGTCGTGGACGTTCTGCACGAGACCTACTTCGGCGGTATCTACCAGAAGCCGAGCAACTTCTTCATGCAGTGCCCGGTCGTGCCCGGGCGGCTGCTCAGGCTGTACCCCGAATACCGCCTGCCCGAGGACCAGCGCAGGGCCTGGCTCACCGATCGCACCTGCGCGATCGCCGGGCGGCAGACGGCCGACCGGTTCGGATGGAAGGTCGGGGACCGGATCCCGATCCAGGCGACCATCTGGACCAAGCGCGACGGCGGCCGCAGCTGGGAGTTCAACCTCTGCGGCATCTACGACGCCGACCAGGGCGTGGACACCACGCAGTTCTTTTTCAACTACGACTACTTCGACGAGTCGCGGTCGTTCTGGCAGGGGCAGGTCGGCTGGTACGTCATCCGCATCGGCGATCCCGCCGACGCGGCGGCGCTCGCGCGGCGGATCGACGAGCAGTTCGCCAATTCGCCGGCCGAGACCAAGACGGCGACGGAGAAGGCGTTCGTGCAGGCGTTCGCGCGGCAGATCGGGGACATCGGCCTGATCATCCGCGTCATCGTGACCGCGGTGTTCTTCACGATCCTGCTCGTTGCGGCGAACACGATGGCGCAGTCGGTGCGCGAACGGACGAGCGAGCTGGCCGTCCTGAAGACGCTCGGGTACTCGGACGGCCTCGTGCTGGCGCTGGTCATGGCCGAGTCGTGCGCGATGGCCGTTTCGGGAGGCGCCGCCGGGCTGGGCCTTGCCTGGCTCCTCACGCGGGCGGGCGACCCGACGGGCGGCCTGTTCCCGGCGTGGTTTCTCTCCCGGGCGGATCTCGCGCGGGGCGGCTTCCTGGCCCTCGCCCTGGGACTCGTGGCCGGAGTCGTGCCCGCGCTCCAGGCGATGCGGCTCCGCATCGTCGACGCGCTGAGGAGGGCCTGAGCGTGCGCGGCCCCGCCGGCTGGCTCGTGCAGGTCGCCGTCGTGACGCTGCTCAACGTGCGGACGGTCCGCCAGCGGCTCGGCTCCTCGCTCGTGGCCGTTGTCGGCATCGCGGGCGTGGTCACCATCTTCGTCGCCGTCCTCTCGACCGCCGAGGGCTTCCGGCGGACGGTGCAGTCGGCCGGGTCGCGCGATACGGCTGTCGTCCTGCGCGCCGGTTCGGACAGCGAGATGGTGAGCGTGCTATCGCGCGAGGACGTGAGCGTCATCGGCGACGCGGCGGGCCTGCGCCGCGGCGCCGGCGGCGCGGTGGTGTCGGGCGAGCTGTTTGTCATCGTGGACCTGCTGAACCGCGCCACGAACACGACGGCCAACGTCTCGCTGCGCGGCGTCGGCCCCAACGCGTTCGCCGTCCGTCCCGAGGTGGCCATCATCCAGGGACGCGCCTTCGAGGCCGGCCGCAACGAGCTCATCGTCGGGCGGGGGGCCGCGGCGCAGTTTGCGGGGACCGCCGTCGGCCGCACGCTGCGGTTCGGCCGGAGCGACTGGACCGTCGTGGGCATCTTCGACGCGGGAGGGACGCTGGCGGACAGCGAGCTCTGGTGCGACGCCGCCGTGCTCCAGCCGCTCTACCAGCGCGGGACGACAGTCCAGGCCGTGTACGCGAAGCTCGAGTCTCCCGAGGCGTTCGCCGGGTTCAAGGACGCGCTGACCTCCGATCCGCGGCTCAACGTCAAAGTCATGCGCGAGACGGACTACTACGCCGAGCAGTCGCAGATGATCACGGCGCTCATTTCCACGATCGGCGTCGGTATTGCGCTCCTGATGGGCATCGGGGCCGTGTTCGGCGCGGTCAACACGATGTACACCGCCGTGGCGGCGCGCACCCGCGAGATCGCCGTGCTGCGCGCCCTCGGCTTCGGCGGCGGCCCCGTCGCCGTCTCGGTTCTCGTGGAGTCGCTGCTCCTCGCGGGATCGGGCGGCCTGGCCGGCGGCGCGATTGCCTACGCGACATTCCACGGGTTCCGGACGTCGACCATGAACTGGCAGAGCTTCAGCCAGGTGACCTTCGCCTTCGCCGTCACGCCGGGCATCGTGGCACGCGGCGTCGCCTACGCGCTCGCAATGGGTCTCGCCGGCGGCCTGCTGCCGGCCGTCCGCGCGGCGAGGCTGCCCATCGTCTCGGCGCTGCGGGAACTCTAGCGCCAGCGGATCGGGTCGCCGGCTCGCCCGCGTGGCGACACGCGCGAAGACCGCACCGGAAGGGGAGTCCCGCCCCGCGGCGTGAAACGGAATGGCCCCGTCTCACGCGCGTGGGCTACCAGAGGGGAAGCGTCACGGCCGGCAGCGACGTCAGCGCGAGGATCGCTCCCACGATCACGCCGACGACGATGGATCGATACCTTCCCAGCCTCGCGTCTGGCAAAGCAGCGATCTGCGGGAGCGCCACGGGCGGCGGAGCGCCAGCCATGCCCTGGGATGCAGCAAAGCCGGTGCCAGGAAGACGGGCGCGGCACTCGTCCGGTATCGCCGGGTTTTCCGCAGAGCAGGCGCGACGACGGCGATCTCTGTCCGGTCTTCGGACACCGGTGTCACGCGAAACGTGTCACTGCGGTGACGAACCTTGCGCGGCTGTCGCCTCCTCCAGGCACGCGCCCGGACGCCTAACGCTGTCCTCGATGCGCGCCGGCGCGGTGGTCGAGAAGCTCCGCCGCCGGGTCGTCCGGCCGGACCCGTCGGCGCTGAGCGGCTGGCCGGCGACGATAACGACCGTCCGCGCTGCGGCGGCTTCCAGCCGGACGCGTGCGTCCGTCCAAGCCGGGCAAACAGGCCAGTCAGAGGATCGGGCCGCCCTCCGGCCTGGCCCACATGATGCCCTCGGAGAACTCTCGGTCGAGTGCCGCGAGCCTCAGGTCGCGCCGCTCGCGCAACAGGCCGCGGACGGCATGGACGTGCTCGCCCAGGACCCCTTCTCGAGGCCGGCTCATGGGCGGGGACCAACGCCGCCTGGCAGCTCGCCAGGCCCGAACCGCCGCGGCGCAGGCCGCCGTTCGACGATGACACGGTGGCGCAGCCGGCGGCGCGCTTCCCAGGGAGGTCGAAGCGCGGCTGGGACCCGCTGGCGAGGGTCACGTGTTCGAGCCAGATCGCCGGGCCGGCGCGAGCGGCCTCCATCGCGAAGGCCTCCGCAAGAGCCGGAGCCGTCCGCGGTGGCGTGCTGAAGGCCCCGGGGGTCGCGGCAGGCCGCGCCGGCGAAGGGTGCCTCGGTGCACCGTGGCACCCGGACGGCTTCCAGCGCCGGCAGACCGGCCGCGAAGGGAGACGCTGTCAAGCTGATCGACGACTGTCAGCGGAACGCAGATCGTGGGATCCCTGATGCGCTCAGCCCGCCGCTCGCGGCGTCCGGGCCCGTGTCCCCGCGTGCGTCACCACCCGGAACGGCGCCTGTATAGAACACCCGTTCGAGGAACAAGCCTGACGCCGGAGCCGTCAGCTCCGCCGCCTCGCCGGCACCGCCGGCGAGCAGGCGCCCGACGTCGTCGGGACGCAGGTCGCGGCGGCCCACCGCCACGAGGACGCCCACCATCCGCCGGACCATCCGCCACAGGAAATGCGAGCCCACCACGCGGACGAGGACGAGCGGCGGAGCGTCGATGACCTCCACGCGATCGACCAGCACGCGGGACTCCGCGTCCTCGCGGTCGTCGGCCGAGAAGGCGCGGTAGTCCCGGAGGCCGACGAAGCGCTGCGCGGCCGCCCGCATGCGATCCAGATCGAGATCCTCCCGGACCCACCACACGTAGGGCTTGGCGAACGCCATCCGCCGGCGCGCGATCTGGTAAAGGTAGCTCCTGGCGACGGCGTCGTGCCGCGCGTGAAAACGCCGCGGCGCACGCGCCAGGGCGACTACGGCGATGTCGCCCGGCAGCTCGTCGTTGATGCGCGAGAGGAGCGCGTCCGCCGTGAGGCGCGTGTCGATCTGCAGGTGCGCCACCTGCGCGAGGGCGTGTACGCCCGCGTCGGTGCGGCCCGACCCGTAGAGCTCGAACCGGCGCGCCCCTGTCGCGGCGGCGACGGCGCGTTCGATTTCGCCGGCGACGGTCCGCGCGTTCTGCTGGACCTGCCACCCCCGGTAACGGGTGCCGGCGTACTCGATCGTGAGCATGAACCGAGGCATCGTGCGACATGCTACTCGAACCGGGCGCAGAGCGGCATCGCGGCCGGCACCCGGCAGACAGCGGGAGCCGGCCCGTGAAGAGGCCGTTCAGGCGGCTGCCGGATTTCGGCGTGCGCCGTCTCGGGCCGATCGGTCTGCCGCTTCGGGCCGCACGCCCGGAGGGCGTCGCGATTGGATACCGACGTCTTCGGCGCCCGAGGGCCGACTCGGCTGGTGGGCGGCCTGGCAGCGCGACCGGCCGCGGTCCCGGGTGCCGACGCACGTGTTCGACGGCGGTCTGCATCGGGACGTTGCGGGTTATGCTACAAGCATCGGGCCGTTGGGGGGGGCAGCAAGCCCCGGCCGCGCCCTGAAGGGAGTCCGCGTCGATGTCCGCACCGACACGCCGTCTGGCCGCTGCGTTCTCGGTCGCTCTGCTTGTCTCCGCCGCCGCGGCCTACGCCGCCCCGGCGCCGCCGCCTCGACTGGTCGTGCTGCTCGTCGTTGACCAGATGCGAGGGGACTTCGTCGAACGATACGGGTTCCAGTGGAGCGCGGGGCTCCGGCGGCTCGTGGACGAGGGCGCATGGTTCCGAGAGGCGGCCTATCCGTACGCGGTGACCAGCACGTGCGTCGGCCACGCGACCATCTCGACCGGGGCGTTTCCGGCCTCGCACGGTATCGTCGGCAACTCCTGGTTCGATCGCGCCGCCGGGCGCAGCACGTCGTGCACCGCCGACCCGGCCGTCACGACCATCAGCTACGGGGCGCCCGTGAGCGGGGGCCACTCGCCGTGGCGTCTGCTGGTGCCGACGCTGAGCGATGAGCTGCGGGCGCAGCAGGGGACGCCGGGCCGCGTGGCCACGTTCTCCCTGAAGGAGCGCACCGCGATCATGATGGCCGGGCACCGCGCCGACGCGGCAGTGTGGTTCAACGCGACGGCCGGCAGCTTCGTGACATCGTCGGCGTATACGACGGCGCCGGTGTCCTTCGTCGCCGACGCGCTCGCGAAACGGCCCATCGCCGCGGACCACGGAAAAGCCTGGACGCGCACGCTCCCCGAGCCGAGCTACCTGTACAGCGACGACGGGCTGGGCGAGAAGCCCGGCAGCTATTGGAGCGCCCGGTTTCCCCACGAGCTGAAGGGAAAGAGCGGCGCCCCTGATGGGCAGTTCTACGACGCCTGGGCGAAGAGCCCGTACGCCGATGAGTACCTGGGGTATCTGGCGGTCTCCGCGATCGACGCCTTGAAGCTCGGCCAGGGGACGACCACCGACTTCCTTGGAGTCAGTTTCTCGGTGCTCGACAGCGTCGGCCACCAGTTCGGGCCGACGAGTCACGAGGCGCAGGACGTCCTGGTGCGCCTTGATCGCACGATCGGCAGCCTGCTGGCGCACCTTGACCGGACCGTCGGCGCGGGGCGCTACGTCGTGGCCCTGGCGGGAGATCACGGCGCTTCTCCGATTCCCGAGCAAGCCGCCGCGCTGGGCCTCGGCGGGGGGCGGCTGGACGTCACCGGCCTCCGGGAGGCCGTCGCGGCCGCGCTCGAGACGGCCGTGGGCCCCGGGAAGTACGAGGTGCGCTTCCAGGGGTCCGAATTCATCTTCGAGCCTCGGGTGCGCGAGCGGATGGAGCACGACCGGGCCGCCGTGGAGGCGGTGCGGGCCGCGGTCCGGGCGGTGCCGGGTGTGGCTGCCGCCTACTTCGTGGCGGACCTTCCGGCGGCGGCGGCGGCGGGCGACCCCGTGGCCCGGGCCCTGCTGGCCGGCAACTACCCGGGCCGCAGCGGCGATCTGGCGGTCGTTCCGAAGCCGTATTGGCTCTTCGTGACGGCTGACGGCACGCCGCAGCCCGGCAGCGCGACCTCCCACGGCACGCCCTACCGGTACGATCAGCGCGTGCCGGTCATCCTGTTCGGATCGGGCGTCAAGCCGGGCGAGTACCTGTCGGATGCGACGCCTGCCGACATCGCGCCGACGCTCGCGCGCCTCTGCGGCGTCACGCTGGCGCGCAGGGACGGACGCGTGCTCGCCGAGGCCCTCTCGGTCCATGAGGCGCGAGCAGCGGCCCCGCGCCAGCGCTAGCGCTCGGGCGGAGCGAACGGATCATGACCTTCACCGGGCTCTACGGGGCGCCGCCCGCCGTCGTGGCCGACGCCCCGGGACGCGTCAATCTCATCGGCGAGCACACCGACTACAACGGCGGCTTCGTCCTGCCGACGGTCATCCCGCAGCGGACGATTGTGGAACTCACGCCGCGGCAGGACGGCCGATTCCGGGTCTGGAGCGAGAACATCGAGGGCCCGGGCCGGCAGGCGGAGTTCGTGCTGGGCTCCGAGGCGCCCACGAAGACCTGGATCGACTACGTGCAGGGCGTCGTCGTGGCCCTCCGGCAGCGCGGATTCGCGCTGGGCGGCGCCGACATGCGGATCGCCTCCGCGGTGCCCATCGGCAGCGGGCTGTCCTCGAGCGCGGCGCTCGAGGTAAGCGTGGCGCGCGCGCTGCGATCGGCGTTCGGGCTCCACCTCGATGATGTCGAGGTGGCGACGGCGGGGAAGTGGGCCGAGAACGAGTTCGTGGGCGCGCCCACGGGGATCATGGATCAAATGGTCTCGAGCCTCGGGGCGCCGGGATTCGCGCTCTTCCTGGACACGCGGTCGCTCCGCGCCGAGCGGGTGCCGATCCCGCCCAGCGTCGAGCTGGTGATCGTCGATTCCGGCGTGCGCCACCGGCTCGTCGCGGGTGAGTACGCGACGCGTCGCAGGCAGTGCGAGGAGGCCGCCCGGCTCCTCGGCGTGCGGGAACTGCGCGACGTTCCGGTGCTGGGCCTGCCGCGCGTGGAGGCGCTGCCAGAGCCCTTCCGGCGCCGGGCCCGGCACGTGGTCACCGAGAACGACCGGGTCCTGCAGGCGGTCGCGGCCCTGCGCGCCAACGACCCCGCACAGGCAGGCGAGTTGTTCTACGCGTCCCACGCATCCATGCGCGACGACTACGAGGTCTCGGTGCCGCAGGTGGACGCCCTGGTTGAAATCGCGAGCGCCGAGCGGGATGTCTTCGGCGCGCGCCTCACAGGAGGCGGCTTCGGCGGGTCGGTCGTCGTCCTCGCGAAGCACGGGAGCGGGAGGGCCGTCGCCGGGCGCATTGCCGAGCGCTACCGGCGCGAGTGCGCCGCCGCGCCCACCGTCCTGGTCCCCGCCATGTAGCGGTCGAACGCGGCCAGCCTCACGACTCGCCCGCGCGATCAGGGAGCGTGGCTCGTGCGTCAAGCGCGCGAGTGGCTAGAGAGCCCTGAAGACCGATGCTACGATCCTTGCGCCCCGCCAGAGCGGCGGCGTGGCGGATGGACGCCATGCAGAGCGCCGCACGCGGCGGGGGCAAGCCCGGCAGGGCGCGAGCCCGCCTCCCGGCACGGCGATCGGCCCCTGCCTGACCAGTACCCCGTCGGGCGACGCCAGGGCCCTGATGTCCGGGCGCGCGTCTCAAGGCCGTGCGAGTATGATAGAAAACCGGCCCGTGGGGGCGGGGCTGGCCGTGCGGGGCGAGTCCCCGGAGGTCGCCCGTCGACGCCGCTCCCGGGGGCCTCGAGCGAGCGGCCGCACCGCGGGCCGAGCAGAGGGATCCGAGTCAGCAGTGGAGGTTCAGCCGTGCGTCGTCCCGACAAGGTCGCCATCCTGGTGGGCGGGGGGCCCGCGCCAGGCATCAACAGCGTCATCAGCGCCGCCGCCATTCGCTGCGCCCTCGAGGGCGTGGAGGTGGTCGGCATCCTCGACGGCTTCGAGTGGCTGATGCAGGGCGATATCGAACACGTTGTCCCGCTCGGAATCGAGGACGTGAGCCGCATCCATTTCCGGGGGGGCTCGCACGTCGGCACCTCGCGCGCCAACCCGACGAAGGACCCGGCGCACCTCGAGAACGCCGTGCTGTCGCTCCTGCGCCTCGACGTGTCGATGCTCATCACGATCGGGGGCGACGACACGGCGTTCTCCGCGATGAAGATGGAGGAGAAGGGCGGCGGCCGCATCCGCGTCGTCCATGTCCCGAAGACGATTGACAACGACCTCGATCTCCCGCCGTACGTGGACACGTTCGGCTACCAGACGGCCCGCCACCACGGCGTCGAGATCGTCAAGAACCTGATGGTGGACGCCAAGACCACCTCGCGCTGGTACTTCGTCATCGCGATGGGGCGCAAGGCGGGCCACCTCGCCCTCGGCATCGGGAAGGCGGCGGGCGCCACGCTGACGCTCATCCCGGAGGAGTTCGGCGGCGGCCCGATCCGCCTCAAGACCGTCGTGGACACGCTGGCGGGCGCGATCATCAAGCGCCTCAGCTATGGCCGCCGCGAAGGCGTCGCCGTCATCGCCGAGGGGCTGGTGCTGGATCTCGACCCGGCGGATCTGACCGCCATCGAGGACGTCGAGCGCGACGCGCACGGCCACGTGCGGATCTCCGAAGTGAATATCGGAGAGATCCTCAAGCAGGAAGTGGGCAGGCGCCTCAAGGAGTTCAACCTCAAGGCCACGATTGTCGAGAAGAACATCGGCTACGAGCTGCGGTGCGCCGACCCGGTGCCCTTCGACATGGAGTACACGCGCGACCTCGGGTACGCGGCCGCGAAGTTCATCCTGTCCGGCGGCAACGCGGCCATGGTGTCCATGCAGGGCGGGGAGTTCGTCCCGATCCCCTTCACCCACCTCCTCGACCCGGAGACCGGGCGCGCGCGCGTCCGTATGGTGAACATCAGGTCCGAGCGCTACGCGATCGCCCGGAGCTACATGATCCGGCTCAAGCGCGAGGACTTCCAGGACGCCCATGAGACGGCAAAGCTGGCGGCCACGTGCAGCCTGACGATCCCCGAGTTCCGGAAGGAGTTCGAGTACCTGATGGCGCAGGAGCCGCCGCGCCTGAAGCTGGACGCCGACAAGGGCGGCTTCATCGAGGACGAGGCGATGGGGGAAAGCGCCGTCCCCATGTAGCCGCGCCCTGCGCCGCGCGGTCCCGGCGCCGGTCCGCTGCCGCGGGACAGGGGCCGGGCGCCTTCGTCCGCGCCTGGCGTCAGCGCCGGAACACCGACACCGCGTGGGCCTGGACCCGGTCGCAGAGGCGACGTGCGTCCTCGGCGAGCGCGGCGGCTTCCCGCTCGCGGCTCTCCCTGAAGTCCGTGTCGGCGATGCCGCTGAGGTTCGTGAGCACGTTCAGGACGGACCCTTCGACCCCCGCGCGGGCGGCCAGGGCCGCCACGCCGGCGTCCGACGCCGAGTTGCGGTTGCCCCGCTCCGCCGCGACGCGCGCCAGTTCCATGGCCGCCAGGCAGTGCCGGGCCGTCTGGAGCGGCACGTCGGTCGCGGCCTTGTTCGCCGCTTCGATCGCCCGCTCGCGCTCGGCCGCCTGCCCGGGCGTGCCCTTCGGCAGGCGCATCGCGTCCAGGACGCCGTTGTACGCCTCCGTGTCGGCGTCGACCGCCCGCGCCAGAAGGGCCTTGAGCGCCTGCGCGCGCTCCGCCAGCGCGCCCAGATCCTCCCACGCCGCCTCGTAGCCGGCCTTGCCGACGGTCAGGTTGGCCACCATCGCGGCGAGCGCCGCGCCGAGGCACCCCATCAGCGCGGCGACCGACCCGCCGCCCGGGGCCGGCGACTCGCTCGAGACCTCGTCGGCGAACCGCGCGACGGCCAGCGACATGAGCGGAGCCGGCGGCACGAACTGGTACTCGATGATCTTCTTCGCCGGGTCGAACGGCGCCACCTGGTCGAGGCCCATCGAGCGGATCGCCGTGTCGACCAGCTCGCGCTCAGGCGAGCCGGCCGACTTGCGCTGCTTCCTGAGGAAGTACCGTCCCGCCTCGAGGATCGGCTCGAGCGGCGTGAGGCCCACGAGCTCGGACCCGGTCACGAGCAGGCCGAGCTTCTCCGCCTCCTCCCTGGCCGTCTCGAAGACGATGTGGAGGGGGGTCGTGCGGAAGTCGAGGAGGTTGATCGACACCTGCGCCTGGCGGTAGTGCTCGATGTACCAGCCGATGGCGCGCACGGCCTTCAGCCGGCCCGGCGCCTTCACCGGCGCGCCGTCGCGGTCGCGGACGATCTGGCCCTGCGCGTCGCGCCTGGCGCGGCCGGCTTCGCGGATGCTGAGGGCGACTTCGTTGGCGAGCCGGCGATCGCGGGTGTTGAGGTTCACGTTGTACGCGAGCAGGAACTCGCGGGCGCCGACGACGGTGGCGCCGCTGCGGGCGTTGAAGCGGGCCGGCCCGGCGTCGGGCGCCCAGGCAGGGTCGGCCAGCCTGGCGGCGAGCCCTTCGTACTCGCCCGCGCGGACGTCGGCGAGGCTGCGGCGCGCGTCGGAGGCGGCCGCGTGCTCGTAGAAATAGATCGGGATTCCCAGCTCGTCGCCCATGCGCCGGCCGACGCCGCGGGCCAGCTCCGCGCATTCGGTCATCGTCACGCCTGCGACGGGCACGAACGGGCACACGTCGAGGGCGCCCATGCGCGGGTGCGCGCCCTTGTGCGCGCGCATGTCGATGAGCTCGGCGGCCCTGCTGGCGCCGCGGAACGCGGCCTCCGCCACGGCGTCGGGGGGGCCGACGAGGGTGTAGACCGTGCGGTTGGTGTCCGCGCCGGGATCGACGTCGAGCAGCTTCACGCCGCTCACGCTCGAGAGCGCCTGCGCGATGGCGTCGATGACCGTCCGATCGCGGCCCTCGGAGAAGTTGGGAACGCATTCCACGAGCTTGATCATGGCTACAGCGTACGTCGGCCGCGGCCGCGCGGGCAAGCTCGCCCTTCGGCTACAATGCCCGGTCATGAAGCGACTCCTGCTCGGTTTCTTGGCGCTCGCAGTCGCGGCCGCGCCCCTGGCCCGCGCGCAGTCCAGGCGGGCTCCCCAGGCGCCCGCCCCCATGCCGCCGTTCAGCATCGTCGAGGCCACGATCCCGGAGATGCGCGCCGCGATGGACGCGCGCCGGGTCACCTCGCGTGAACTGGTCCGGCAGTGTCTGGTGCGGATAGCCACGTACGAGGAGCGGCTCAATGCCGCGATCGCCGTCAGCCCGCGCGCTCTCGAGGAGGCGGAGGCGCTCGACCGCGAGCGCGCCGAGGGCAGGCTCCGCGGCCCGCTGCACGGGGTCCCGATCGCCCTGAAGGACAACATCCACACGACCTCCATGCCGACGACCGGCGGCGCGCTGGCTTTCGAGGGCCTCGTGCCGCCCTACGAGGCCACGCTCGTGAAGCACCTCCGCGACGCGGGGGCCGTGATCATCGCCAAGACCGTGATGACCGAGCTGGCGAACTGGGTCGCCACCGGCATGCCCGGGAACTACTCCGCGCTGGGCGGCTACGGCATGAACCCGTATGATCCGCGGCGCGACCCGCGCGAGGCGACCGGGGACGGGCGGCCGGTCATGGGAACCGGAGGATCGAGTTCGGGCATCGGCACGGCCGCGAGCTTCTGGGCGGCCAGCGTCGGGACCGAGACATCGGGCTCCATCCTGAGCCCGTCGAACGCGACGATGCTCGTCGGCATCAAGCCGACGGTCGGCCGCATCAGCCGCCACGGCGTGATCCCGATTACCGCCGATCAGGACACCGCCGGCCCGATGGCCCGGACCGTCGCGGACGCGGCGATCCTGCTCGGCGCGCTCGAAGGCGCGGCCCCCGACCCGAACGACCCCGCAACGAAGGCCTGCGCGCCGCCCCCGGGGCGCGACTACACCGCGTTCCTGAACCCCCGGGCTCTCGCGGGCGCGCGCATCGGCATCCCCCGCGCGTTCTTCTACGACCGGACGACCCCGCCGGGAGCCAGCCAGCCCCGAGGCGGCCTGAGCGACGCGCAGGCCGCGCGCATGGCCGAGGCGATCGACATCCTCCGCCAGCAGGGCGCCGTCATCGTCGACCCGGCCGACATTCCCAGCATCGTGACGCCCGATCGGGACCGGAACATCCTCTTGTGGCCCGTCTGCGGCGGCCTCGATCAAGCCAAGGGGAAGGATGCCGACTGCTCGGTGGTGTTCAAGTACGGGATGAAGCGTGACTTCAACGCCTGGCTGGCGTCGCTCGGAGACGCGGCGCCGGTCAAGTCGCTGGGCGGGCTGCGCGTCTGGAACGTCGCCCACCAGCGGGCGGGCGCCATCAAGTACGGTCAGGCCCTGCTGGACGTGTCCGACGAGATGAGCCTCCAGGGCGACCGCGCCCGCTACCAGGCCGATCGCGAGAAGGACCTTCGCCTCAGCGGGGCCGAGGGCATCGACGCCGTCATGAAGGCGGAGCGCCTCGATGCCCTGCTGTTTCCCGGTTCGAGCGGGGCGTCGATTGCGGCGAAGCCCGGGTATCCCACCGTGATCGTGCCGTTCGGGTTCGTTGACGCCGCCGGCGGAGGCGCCGCGGGGGGAAGGGGCGGGCAGGACTTCCCGGAGGGCTTCCAGCCGAAGCCGTCGCCCTTCGGCGTCAGCTTCACGGGCATGGCCTGCAGCGAGCCGAGGCTCGTCGCGCTGGCCTACGCCTTCGAGCAGGCCACGAAGCGGCGCGTGCCGCCGGGGCTCTGACGGCCGCGCCCCGCGCTACGCGCCGGTGTCCAGGCCCATCTCCCGCTTGACCTCGGCGAAGGCGCCGATGGCCCGGTCGAGGTCCGCCCGCGTGTGCGCCGCCGAGATCTGGGTCCGGATGCGCGCTTCGCCCTTCGGCACGACCGGGAACGAGAACCCGATCACGTAGACGCCTTTCTCCAGCATGGCGTCGGCCACCCGGCCGGCGAGCGCGGCGTCTCCGATCATGACGGGGCAGATCGGATGCGTGCCAGGCAGGACGCGAAACCCGGCCTGCGACATCCCTTCGCGGAAGTAGCGCGTGTTGGACTCGAGGGTGTCGCGCAGCGCGGTGGACTGACTCAGCAGGTCCAGGACCTTGAGCGTCGCCCCCGCGATGCTCGGGCAGAGCGTGTTCGAGAACAGGTACGGGCGCGATCGCTGCCTGAGCAGCTCGATGATCTCCCGGCGCCCGCTCGTGTAGCCGCCGCTTGCGCCGCCGAGCGCCTTGCCGAGCGTGCCCGTGAGGACGTCCACGCGGGGCATGACGCCGTGGTGCTCGTGGGTGCCGCGGCCGCGCGCGCCCACGAATCCCACCGCGTGCGAGTCGTCCACCATGACGAGGGCGCCGTGGCGCTCGGCGAGATCGCAGATCGCCGGCAGGTTCGCGATGTAGCCGTCCATCGAGAACACGCCGTCGGTGGCGATCATCCGGAAGCGCGCGTCCGCGGAGGCGCGCAGCTTCGCCTCTAGGTCCTGCATGTCGCTGTTGGCGTACCGGTGGCGCTGCGCGCGGCAGAGCCTGATGCCGTCGATGATGCTTGCGTGGTTCAGCGCGTCGCTGATCACGGCGTCCCGCTCGCCCAGCAGCGTCTCGAAGAGGCCGCCGTTGGCGTCGAAGCAGGACGAATACAGGATCGTGTCCTCGGTCCCCAGGAACTCGCTCAGCTTCTCCTCGAGCTGCTTGTGGACCGCCTGCGTGCCGCAGATGAACCGCACGCTGGCGCAGCCGTACCCCCAGCGCTCCAGCGCGGCGCGCGCGGCCTCCCGGACCTCCGGGTGCTGCGCCAGGCCCAGGTAGTTGTTGGCGCACAGGTTGAGCACGGGCCTGCCGTCCGACACCCGGATCGTCGTGCCTTGCGGCGTGAGGATGACGCGTTCGTCTTTGAAGGTGCCGGCGGCGCGGATGTCATCGAGTTGCTGGCTGGCGAAGTGTTGGTAGGAACCGTACATGAAGGCCTCGTCGACTCGACCGCCCTCGCTCCGAGGGTCCCCGGTTGCCAGAGGCAGATCCTATTCTCGAACGCGCGCGGCGAAAAGGGAAAAGGCGCCGCCGCCGGCGCGCCACCGGCGCGGCGGCCCCGGGCGCAGGGATCTCGGGCAGCGCGTGCACGACATCGGCTCGGCGATCGGTTCGAAGGGAGAAGCCCGAGGCGGAGGGAAGCTCGGGCGGCCCTGCGGCAGGCTCAGGACCGCCCCGGATGACGGTGGTCGGGGCGACTGGATTTGAACCAGCGACCCCCTGCGCCCAAGGCAGGTGCGCTACCGGGCTGCGCTACGCCCCGACCCGACGGCCGCTCCGGCGTTCGGCCGGCCGGCGCGGCCGGCCGAACGCCGCGTGACTTCATTATTATCCCCGAACGCGTCGCCCCGCGCTCAGACGCCGCCGTCCATCTGACCGGAAAGGAAGGCGTCGTAGGCCGCCATGTCGAAGTTGCCGTGCCCGGAGAGGTTGAACAGGATCACCTTCGCCTCGCCCGACTCCCGGGCCAGCAGCGCCTGCCGCATCGCCGCGTGCACCGCGTGGGCCGATTCGGGCGCCGGGATGGTGCCCTCGCAGCGCGCGAACTGCACCGCGCTCTCGAAAACGGAGCGCTGGTCGTAGGCCTCCGCCTCGATCATCCCGGCGGCCAGCAGGTGGCTCACGAGCGGCGCCGAGCCGTGGTACCGCAGCCCGCCGCTGTGCACCGGCGGCGGCACGAAGTTGTGCCCGAGCGTGTGCATCATCAGGAGCGGCGTCAGGCCGGCCGTGTCGCCGAAGTCGTACTCCCGCGGCCCCTTCGTCAGCGTCGGGCACGACGCCGGCTCCACGGCGATGGCGCGCAGCGCCGGCCGGCGCCCCTTCAGCTTGTCCTCGAGGAACGGGAACGTCAGCCCGGCGAAGTTGCTGCCGCCGCCGTGGCAGCCGATCAAGATGTCCGGGTACTCGCCGGCCAGCTCCATCTGCTTCTTCGCTTCCTGGCCGATGATCGTCTGGTGCAGGATGACGTGGTTGAGGACGCTGCCCAGCGAGTACTTGGTGTCGTCCCGCCCGGCCGCGTCCTCGACGGCCTCGGAGATCGCGATGCCCAGCGAGCCCGGCGAGTCGGGATGCTCCGCCAGGATCGCGCGCCCGGCCTGGGTCAGCGGCGAGGGACTCGGCACGATCTGGCCGCCGTAGCTCTGAATCATGATCCGGCGGTAGGGCTTGGTGTCGTAGCTCACCCGCACCATGTAGACCATGCACTCGAGCCCCATCAGCCGGCCCGCGCACGCCAGGGCCGAGCCCCACTGGCCCGCGCCTGTCTCGGTGGCGAGCCGCTTCACGCCCTCCTGCTTGTTCGCCCACGCCTGCACGAGCGCGGTGTTCAGCTTGTGGCTGCCCACCGGGCTGACGTGCTCCGACTTGTAGTAGATGTGCGCCGGCGTGTCGAGCGCGGCTTCGAGCGCCCGCGCCCGGAACACCGGGCTCGGTCGGTAGAGCCGGTAGATCTCGCGGACCTCGTCCGGGATCTCGACGGCCGGCTCGACCGATACCTCCTGCCTGATGAGCGCCATCGGGAAGATCGGGGCCAGGTCGGCCGGCCCGATCGGCTGCCTGGTGCCGGGATGCAGCGGCGGCGGCAGGGGCGTCGGCAGGTCCGGGGCGATGTTGTAGAAGTGAGTCGGGATTTCTGCTTCGGGAAGCGTGATCTTCGTGTCGGTCATGGGTTCCTCTCGATCGGGGCGCTATCGCGAAATGGTCAGCGTCGTCTTCAGCGCGATCTTGCGCGCCGGCAGGCACAGGCTGCCGTCGCACGCCTGGAACGCGACGACGATCTCGAGGTCGTACGCGCCCGCCGCAAGCGTTGGCGGGACGGCGACCGGGAGCCGGAACGTCGCGCTCGCGGTGTAGGAGGCCGTGACCTGGCCGAACGAGTCGTCCATTTCGCGCACCGCCGCCGGGGCCTTCACGGGGCCCCCGGAGAGGAACGGCGACGTGTCGGCAAGCGCGATCTGCAGCGGCTGCGGCCCGCCCGGCGTCTCCTCTGCGGCGTACACGTGCCAGCCGTCATCGATCTTCAGCGTGATCACGGCTTCGAACGTGTCGCCGGCCTTGATCCCGGAGGCGGCTGGCTCGATCCCCACGGCCCACGTAACAGGCTGCGGAGGCCCGGCCTGCGCCGCCGCCGGGCCAGGCCAGGCCCAGACGGGCAGGAGCGCGAGATACGCGGCGAGTCGCATCGTCTTCATCGGCTGACCGGTGCGTCGAGTCCCCATGGTACATGATCCGGGCCGGACTTGGCAGCCTCAGTTGGGGGCCGCCCCCCCCCCGGCTCGAGGCGAGCCGAGGCCGGCCGGCGCATGCGCTTGCTGCCCTGGGCGCGTCGGGTGTATCGTTGATCGGATGCGCCAGGAGCCGCCGGCTCTTGCGTGGCGATACTGAAGGAGTTGTTCGATGCGTAGCTTCAAGTTCGTGGTGATCACCCTGGGCCTCGCCGTCACTCTGGCCGGTTGCGGCGCGCCTCCGAAGGCCGATCTGGAGGCCGCCAAGGCCGCCCTGGACAGCGCCGTCGCCGCTGGCGCCGGTGAATACGCGGCTGCGTCGCAGCAGGCCGTGAACGACGCCCAGGCCGCTCTCGACGCCGAGCTGAAGGCCCAGGAGGGGAACTGGTTCAAGTCCTACACGAAGGCCAAGGAACTCGCGGCCGCCGTGAAGACCGCCGGCGAGAAGGCCGCCGCGGACGCCGCCGCAGCCAAGGAGACGGTGAAGAACGAGGTGACGACCGCGATCGGCGAGGTCAAGACGCTGTTGACCGACACCGAGGCCCTGCTGGCCAAGGCCCCGAAGGGCAAGGGCTCGGCGGCCGATCTCGAGGCGATGAAGACCGACCTGGCGACGGCCGCGACGGCGATCACCGAGGGCGAGACCGCGCTGGCCGACGGCAAGTTCCTCGACGCGAAGGCGAAGGTCGAGTCGGCGAAGACCACTATCGAGACCGTGAAGAGCGCCATCGAGACCGCGATGGCCGCGAAGAAGCGGTAGGCGCGTCCGCGCGCGTGTCCACGCTCCCCGACGGAGGGCGCATCGCGGCGCCCTCCGCGGCGGAGTCCCGTCGCCTCATTGACTGACGAGCTCCGCCGGTCCCTCCGGCGCCGTCCGTGGCGTACGCTGGCCATCGCCGCCGCGCTTGTCGCGGCCGTGGCGGCAGCCGCCGGCGGCATCATCACCGTGGCCAACCGCCGCGAGGCCAGGATGGCCGCGGCCTCGAACGCCGCCCGCGCCGCGCTGCTCGCCGCCCGCGCGGCCGGCGCATCGACCTGGGCCCCGGCGGACCTGCTGAACGCCGAGCAGGCGTCCCGCGACGCCGCGATCGCCAGGCGCGTCCAGGAACTCCGGCTGTGGCCCCTCCCCGCTGCCGACGAGGTTGTTGCCGCCTTCGACCGCGCGGAGCGCCTCGCGCGGGCCGCGCAGCGCGCCGCCGACGAGGCCCGCGCCCGCGCATCCGATGTCGCCGCCGAGCAGCTGGCGGCCGCCAACACCCTCGTGACGGCCAGCGAGACGCTCGCCCACCGGCTGCGCGTCGGCAAGGAACGCAGGAGCCTGCTCGCCGAAGCGCGGCTCGCCGTCGAAGCCGGCCGCGTCTACCAGCGGGAGGGCGACCACCGGAACGCCACCATCCACGCCCTTCGCGCCAAGGAACTCGTCGCCAAGGTCCGCGACCACGCGGCCTCGGTCGTCGCGCGCTATGCCGACCCCGAAACCGTCGCCCAGTGGCGGCGCTGGAAGGAAGACACGATCGCCTGGTCCCGCCGCGAGGGGCGGGCCGCAATCGTCGTCTGCAAAGAGGCGCACCTCCTGACCCTCTTCGTCCGCGGCCAGGCCGTCGCCACCTATCCCGTCGACCTCGGCTTCAACTGGACCGCCGACAAGGCGCGCGAGGGGGACGGAGCAACGCCGGAAGGCCGGTACCGGATCGTGACGAAGATGGGCAACCCGCAGTCCGTGTACTACAAGGCGCTCCGGCTGGATTATCCCAACGCCGACGATCGCGCCGAGTTCTCCCGCGCGCGCCGGGACGGGACCATCCCGGCGTCGTCGAGGATCGGGGGGCTCATCGAGATCCACGGCGGCGGCGGGCGCAACCAGGACTGGACGAGCGGCTGCATCGCCCTCGCCAACCGCGACATGGACGATCTGTTCGAACGCGTGGGCGTGGGGACGCCCGTGACGATCGTCGGGAGCGATGATTATGGCGCCATCGCCGAGTTTGCCTCCCAGCACCGGGGAAACGGCGACGGACGGCGGCCCTGACGGGACAGGGTCCCCGAGCCGGTCCCCGGAAATGGAACCCGCTCGCGGGCCGCTCCTTCCGCCCCGCGGGACGCCGCCGGCCGCTGGCCGCTTTGGGCCGGCCCGGCCACGCGCGCGGGCCGCGCGCCTCGCGCTCGGCGCTCTGGGTCTGGCGCTTCTTCTCCTTGCGGCCGGCACGGGTTACCGCTACGAGCCGTACGCCCCGCAGCCCCCGGCGTTCTCCGGCGATGCGCCGGCCGACGCCCGGGCCAGGGAGCAGCAGACCGCCCGGCTGAACGCGCGCCGCCGGGACCTCGCCGCCCGGCTGGCTGCCGCCGCCCCGCGCGGCGTGTACATTGTGATCGACCAGACCCAGAACCGCTTGTATCTGCGCCGCGGCGACGAGACGCTGCTGCAGGCGGTGTGCTCGACGGGCTCGGGCATGGTGTTGCGCGAGAGCACGGGCAAGAAACGCCAGTGGGTCTTCGACTCGCCGCGAGGGCGCTTCGAGGTCCGATCGATGCACAAAGACCCCGTGTGGGCCAAGCCGGACTGGGCGTTCGTCGAGGAGTCGCAGCCGATTCCGCGGAACCCGAAGGACCGGCTGGAGTACGGGTCGCTCGGCGAGTACGCGCTCCGGTTCGGCGACGGCTTTATGATTCACGGAACCCTGTACGAGCGGCTGCTGGGACGGGCGGTCTCGCACGGGTGCATCCGCGTCGGCCGAGAGGACCTGCGCGTGGTCTGGGCGAACGCCCGTGTGGGCATGCCGATCTTCATTTACTGAACCGACGAGCAGGCTCCTCACCATGACCAGCGGCGCGCAGCGAGCAGTCGTTCTGGCAGTCACGGCGGCCGGCCTCGCGTGCGCGCTCGCGGCGTGCGGGCCGAAGCCCGCCTCCCGAGACGGCGACGCGCACGCCCTGGCGGAACTGGCCCGGCTGCAGCGGGACAACGCGCTCCTCGCGCGCCAAGTCGAACTGGCCGCCGGGAAGGACTTCTACCTGCTGCTCGACCCGTCGGCCGCGCGGCTGACGCTCATGCTCAAGGGCGCCATCCTGCAGCACTTCGCCGTCAGGGCGATGCACGTCGGCCATCCCAGAGTGGCCTGGGTGGGTTCGAGAGATCCCCGTCACGTGCAGAGCACCGTCTGGTCGGCTGGGGAACTCGATCCGCCTCGGCTCATCGACCGTCTCGTGATCGACGCCGCGCCTCCGGGCGCGGCCTCGGAGGAAGAGGCGGCCCCGGCCATCCCGCCGACGCCGGAGGAGCTGTATCCCGTGCCCTCCCGCTACCACATCAGGTTCGCCGAGGGCCTCTCGGTGGAGGTCCGGCCACGCGAGGGCGACGCGGCCGTCGGCTGGTGGCCCCGCCTGCGCGCGGCGGTGTCCGAGAAGGCCCGCGACGTATCGTCGGCGGTCAGGGGCGCCGAGCGCGACGCGATCCGGCTGCGCCTCGTGCTCGATCCCAAGGACGCGCAGTCGCTGTACCGGTCGCTGCCGCCATCGGTGCGGCTCCTCGTGCTGGACGGCCGCGGCGCGCCCTGAGGGGCCTGGTCGCCGGGCATCCGCGGCCGGGGGCCCTGTCCCGTCGCCGGGCGGCCGCGCAGGGCCGCAGCGCACCTCTCTTCAGTCCGCAGGACTTCGGGCCGATAGACCGGCGAACGGTGTGATCGGCGCCGGGCACGGCCCGTGCCGGGCCCGGGACGCCGGACTGCAACCTGGGACCCGTGTTGGCGATGGCACCATCCGATCGGGGCGTCGAGCGGCCAGCCAGCCCGCCGCGCCTCCTAGACTTCGCGCGGGCGTTTCGCGGCGCGGCTCGGGCCGTGGCCTTTTACCCGCCGTCCCACCAGAAGGTGGCGGAAGCGGTACACCAGCTGATGGCGGCCGCGCGGGCAGCCACAAGCGACGGTGCGGTCTGCCTCACGGTTCTGCCCCACGGCCTCATGGCCGGCGGTGCGGCGCTGGACCCGCGCGAGAGCGCGTTCTCCGATCTTGCGGCCATCTGCCACCGGCACGGGATCGGCGCGGTGATCCTCGACGGCCGCGCCAGCGCCGATGCCTGGCGGGCGTTGTTCACGCTCCTTGCACGTAAACCCGAGGAGCTCCGCGCCGCCGGAGGCGTCCAGCGCCAGTGGAAGGCCCTTCGCCATCCGAGCCCCGCGATGCTTGAGATCGACTTCGGCGCGCTGCTCCGAGGGCAGGTGGGCGGCGACTTCGTCGAACTCGCGGGCGTCATCAGCCACTACCTCGAGACTGCCGGCGTCGGCGGCTCCATCCTCGATGATCCCTGCGGCGCCCTGCGGCGCGCGCTCGAAAGCGCCCCGGACGACGAACACGCGATAGCGGCGCTGCTTAGGGAACTGCGGGCTGCCGCCCAGCTCACGTGGACGCAGCCCGAGCAGTTCAACGAGGTGTTCCGCCGGGCGGCGGCCATCGGCGAGTTCCTGACAGAGCGGATGATGGCCGCGCTCCTCGAACGCAGGGGAACGCCCGAGGCGGTCGTCGGGCAGGTTGACGTCGTCCAGACGCTTATCGAGCACATGCCCGACGCCACCATCTCGAAGTTCCTCACCAACGCGATGGCCGGCGCGGGCGCCGGCACGGAGCGGATCGTCGGGGTGCTCGCCTCGCTCGTGCCCGACGCCCAGCGCCGGCGCCTGATCGTCAGCGAGGCCCAGGATGTCGCGCTCGGCGCCGAGGCCCTGGAGCAGTGGGCAGCGCTCGAGCGCAATCTCGACAAGCAGTCGGACGCGCGGTTCGTGCCCGAAACCTACGTCGAGGAGATCCACACGGTCCAGGACCGGGCGGGCCGCCGTGTCCGGCGTGACGGCATCCCGCCAGCGCGCCTGGCCGCATGGCTTCGCTCGATAGGAGAGGACGCGGTCCGGGACGCGGACTTGCGCATGCTCGCGGATCTGGCGCAAGTCGAGTCCGACCCGATCCGGGCCCGGCGGGTCCTGGAACTGCTCCAGGCTCACGTGCTCGAGGCGGCGGATCTCGGCGACTGGGACGGCGCTGCCCGGACCGCCGAAGTGGTCCGGGGCCTGGCCTCGACCGCGATCGACGAGACCCGCAGGAGGGGAGCTCTGGAAGTACTCGAGCGGCTGTCCCAGTCCGCAGCAGTCGCCAAGGCCTACGACAGCCTGGCCGATGCCGATGAGCAGGCGTCTGCCCGGCTGGTCCGCCTGTTGTCGGCAGCGGGGCCGGCGATGGTGCCCGTACTCGTGCCGCGGTGGGCCGCGGAGAGCCGGAAGGCGGTTCGCTCGCGCTTCGAGCAGGCGGTCGTTGGCTGCGGGAAGCCGGGGCGCGATGCCCTCCGCCGCCTTCTGGCAACCGAGGGCGCGGACGCCGCCATCCGCATTGCCGCCGTCAGGCTGCTCGCCATGACGCCCGGCGACGAGCACCTGCCGCTCCTGGAATCCGCGCTGTCGAACCGGCACCAGGGCATGCGTGACGTGGCGTTCGACGTGCTCGCGCACTCTCCGCTCGAGCGGGCCAGGGACATCCTGGCCCGCGGCATCGCCAGGGCGGACGCGGACGTGCAGGCGGCGCTGCTCGAGCGCCTGAGAGGGCTCGGGCCCGACCTGGCCGTGCCCGTGTTCCGCCGCCTGTTCGGCTGTGTCGATCCGCGGACGGCCGACCTTCGGCCGCTCGCCGCGATGATCGCGTCGCTCGGCCGCGTGGGCGGCGGGAGCGCCCGGCCGCTCCTCGCGGATGTCGCCCGCCGGGTGTCGTGGCGGACGCCGTTGCGGGCCTGGCGGGTCAGGTCGGCGGTCGCCTCGGCGCTTCGCGAAACGGAATCGCGCGCGGCGCCTGTCGGGCGCCCGACCGCGGCTGGCGGGGGTTCCGCATGACCATCGATCGCGCGGCGCGGCTCGCCGTGTACACGGACATCGTCCAACGGCTGAGCGGCGCGCTCCGGGCCGCAAGCCTCTATTCGATCGCCCATCCCACCGTGGCCGAGCACGTCCGGGGGCTCCTGGAAGCCCTGGAGCGCATCCACCGAGCCGAGGCTACGGTGCTCATCGGCTTCATCGGCGGCGAGGTGATTGCCGACGACACGCCGCTGCTCGCCGTCACGGCGTACCGCACCGAACTGGTCCGCTACATGCAGGCGCTCGGCATCAACCGGGTTCTCGTCGAGCGCGGCGTGACGCTCGACGAACTCACCGCCTTCGTCCAGGCCGTCTCGCATCCGTCTCCCGCGGCGCTGCGCAGGCTGGAGGAAGGGGGCCAGGAGGCGGAAGACACTGATTTCCTGCGCCTCGATCACCTGCGGGCGGGCCGCATCCCCGTGGACACGACGGCGGGCAGCTGGGGGTCGAGCGCGGTCCGGATCCGGCAGCTCTACAGCGGCTCGATCGAGGCGGCGCGCATGATCTGGGAGAGCACGCGCGTCGAGGGCGCCCCGGACGCGCCCTCGGCCCGCGAGACGGTCGATCGGCTGGCCGAGGCCGTGGACACGGCCCGGCCGCTGCTCCTGGGCCTGACCGACATGAAGTCGCACGACGAGTACACCTACTCCCACATGGTCAACGTCGCGATCCTCACGATGGCGACGGCGCGCTCGCTCGGGATCGAAGGCGCGGACCTGCGCGCCCTCGGCATGGCGGCCATGCTGCACGACATCGGCAAGGTCCGGACGCCCATCGAGATCCTGAACAAGCCGGAGGCCCTCACGCCGGCCGAGCGCGCGATCATGCGGCGCCACACCACCGACGGGGCGGTGATCCTCCGCGCCTCGCGCGACCTGCCGCGGCTGGCGGCGATCGTGGCCTTCGAGCACCATCTCCGGCGCGACGGATCGGGATATCCGGAAGGGGTCGTCCGCAGCCCGATTGGCCTCGCGACGGTACTGTGCGGCATCACCGACGCGTACGACGCCATGCGCTCGAACCGCGCCTACCAGGCCGCCTCGCCCGCCGAGCGCGTCATGGCGATCCTGCTCAGCAACGACGGCGGGCAGTTCGATCCGGACATGGTGAGGCGCTTCGTGGACCTCATGGGGGTGTACCCGCCGGCCACGGTGGTCCGTCTCACGAACGGCGAAGTCGGCGTCGTGGTGGGCAGCGGCGGAGCCGGGGCGGCGGCGCCGGAGGTCAGGGTGGTCTTCGATCGATCCGGGGCGAGGGTCGATCCGCCACCCGTGCGGCGCCTGTGGGAACGCGCCGACGCCGAGTCCGCGCCCGCCAGGCTCGCCGTCGAGGCGACGATCGACCCGCAGCAGCTCGGGATCGATCCGGCCGACTACCTATAGAGGCGCCTACTTCGCCTTCGGCGGTGCGGCCAGGCTACCCGGCGCGGCGCCGGCCGGCCGGCCCATGCGCTCCAGCACGGCGCCGAGTTGCCGGATCTCCTCGCCGTACAGCGCCCAGTCGCCGTCGCGCTGCGCCTGGATGGCCCGCTCGAAGTGCTGGCGCGCAGCGCCGGCGAGCGCCTCGAGCGGCTCCTCCGCCTGGAGCGGCGCTGCGGCAGACAACGCCGGCGCGCCATTCGACGCGGCGTCCGCGGCAGCCGGCCGGGCGGGGCCGCCCTTGCGGAAGATGCGGTCGAGCGCCGCGTCGAGCGACTCCTCCATCACAATCAGGTTCTGATGGGCGACGATGACCCGCTTGAGCTCCGGGATCTTGCCGCCCGCCGCCCGGAGGTACAAGGGCCGCACGTAGAGCAGCGACTCCTCCAGCGGAATGACGAGAAGCGTGCCCTGGATGACCTCGGACCCCTGCTGGTTCCACAGCGTGATCTGCGGGGCGATGACCTGGTCCTGATTGATGCGGGCTACGATCTGCCGGGGGCCGAACACGACCTTCTGCTTCGGGAACTGGAACACCAGCATCCGGCCGTAATGGCTGCCGTCGCTGCGCGCCACCATCCACGCGGCGAGGTTGTCCTTGCGCCGCGGCGTGAACGGCAGCATCTGGACGAACTCAGCCTCCCGCTCCTGGGGCAGGCGCATGATCGTGTAGTAGGGCTCCATCGGCGCCGACGTTCGCCCCGACTCGATCGACGGCACTTCCCACTGGTCTTCCTTGTTGTAGAAGACCGACGGGTTCGTCATGTGGTACGTCGCGTACATCCGGCTCTGCACGCTGAAGATCCCCTCCGGGTAGCGCACGTGGCGCCGCAGCGGTTCAGGCAGCTCGGCCATCGGCCGGAGCAGCCCCGGGAACACCCGGCCGATCGTCACCGCGAGCGGGTCCGCCGGTTCCCACAGGTAGAAGGTCGTCGTGCCGTTGTGGGCGTCGATGACGACCTTCACGGAGTTCCGGATGTAGTTGAACCCGCCTTCGGTCCGCGTCGAGTACGGGTACTGCCCCGTGAGGGTGTAGGCGTCGAGCATCCAGAACAGCCGCCCGTCCGCAATCACGAGGTACGGGTCCCGGTCGAACGTCAGGAACGGCGCGATGGCGGCGGCGCGATCCAGGATCCGGCGCCGGAACAGGATGCGGCTCTCGGGGCCGAGGTCCTCGCTGAGCAGGATCTTGAGCGAACGGAACCGGCTCGCGAACGCCAGCTTCCGGATGAGCGATCCCACCGGCACGCCGCCGCGGCCGGTGTAGTTCTTGACGACGTTGTCGTCGCCTCGCGGATAGTGGAACTCGCGGGCGCGGGTGCCGACGAAAACGTGGTCGTTCGAGAGCTCGCCGTAGTAGATGGACGGCTCGGTCACCTCCAGGTCCACCGACGACTCGGGCGGGATGTTCCGGATGAACAGGACCGGCAGGCCTTCCTCCGTCACCTCGTTGACCGGCCCGAGCGTGAGGCCGTACCCGTGCGTGAACGTCAGGTGCTCGTTGATCCAGGACTTGGCCGGCAGGCTCTCCGAGTTCAGTTCCCGCGCCGAGAGCATGACCTGGCGGTAGCGGCCGTCGATCACGTAGCGGTCGATGTCGACGGACGTGAAGTCGTAGTACGTCCGGATCTCCTGCATCTGGCCGAAGGTGTCGAGCAGCGGCTGGCTGTCCCACAGGCGCACGTTGCCGAGCGTCGCCTCGTTGGCGTCGATGTCCGCCCGGGACAGCAGCGAGTCGCCCGACAGATCGCGCTCCTCGACGCGGTCCAGCGCGAACGCCTTGCGGGTCGCCGCGATGTTGTGGGCCAGGTAGGGCGTCTCCTTCACCTGCTCGTTCGGCGTGACGACGAGCCGCTGGAACGCCGTGGAGGCGATGGCGCCGCCCGCCCAGATCACCGCGTAGGCCAGAAAGGCCAGCGCGAGCATCCAGGAGCGGCGCGTGAAGGCGTGCGCCACGGCGAGCACCGCCCCGGCCGCGCCTGCGACCGTGAGCAGGCGGAGCGCCGGCAGCCGGATCGTGACGTCGGCGTAGGTGGCGCCCTGGATGAGGCCGGCGGGGGAGAGCAGGAGCCCGAAGGCGTCCAGCCACGCCCCGGCCGCCAGCAGCAGCAGCACCGCCGCCGCGATCAGCGCGAGGTGGCGGCGCCCGCTCCGCAGCGCCGCGAAGGGGCCTTCGCGCGCCAAGGCGGTCGACCGGCCGGGCATCAGGTAGATCAGCGCCGAGCCCGCCAGCGCCAGCAGCGCCGTGACGAGCACGACGTCGCGGACGGCGCCGAGCCAGGGCAGGCTGAACACGTAGAAGGCCACGTCCTGCCCGAAGATCGGGTCGCGTTCGCCGAAGGCGGTCGCGTGGCGGTACTGCAGCCAGCTCATCCAGCGGCTCGACGCGAAGACGCCGGCGGCCAGCCCGGCAAGCGCCGACACGGCGGCAATCAGGCGCGAGAGCCCGCGCCGCTGGAGGAGGATTGGCGTGCCGTCGGCCGGCGACAAGCCCAGCACGACATAGGGTTCGCCGGCGTGCTGGAACGCCAGCTGGTAGTTGGCGAACAGCGCGCCGAAGACCAGGAGGCCGACCACGATGCCCAGGCCGAATCGCGTCGCGAGCGTGGTCAGGTACACCTGCTGGTAGCCGGTCTCGCCGAACCACAGCCAGTCGGTGTAGTAGCCCGCCGCCGACGGCCACAGGATGCCGAGGGCGAAGACGACCAGGATGAATGCGAGCTGCGGGCGGGCGTCACGCCTCATGCCGGTGCCTCCACGAGGACCCAGCCACTGTACCGCAGTTTTCGCGGCCGCGCACCCCGGGCCCATGCGGTATCATGCGCGGCGAGCGCGTCCGGGCGCCGCCGCCTGGGCTGACGGGAGCCACCCACATGGATGCCACTGCCCACGAGAAGTTCCCACGGGTCTTCTGGAGCGCCAACGTCACCGAGCTCTTCGAGCGCGCCGCCTACTACTCGATGGCGAGCTTCGTCGTGATCTACCTCGGCCAGCTCGGGTTCGGCGACTACTGGCCTTCGACCCTCAACGGGCTCTTGTGGACGCTCGTGTACTTCCTCCCAATCCTGTCAGGCACCATCGCCGATCAGATCGGGTTCCGGCGGGCCCTGCTCGCCGCCTTCGTCCTGCTCGCCTGCGGCTACCTGCTGATGGGGTATCCCGTGTGGCTCGGCGGCGCCCCGCTGGCACCGGTGGTCGGCCGCGAGTTCACCGCGCCGGCGCCCGTCGTGGGATCGGTCGTCCTGGGCATCCTGCTCATCGGCGCCGGCGGCTCGGTCATCAAGCCGTGCGTGTCGGGGACCGTCCAGAAGACCGCCGGGGCGCGCGCGACGCTGGGTTTCGCGATCTTCTACATGGTAATCAACATCGGGTCGCTGTTCGGGCGCGGGACCGGCTACGTCGTGCGGCGCGGCTACGGCCCTGCCACCGTCCTGGCCGTTGTCGCGGCGTGCGCCGCGGCGGCCGCGGCGCTGGTGTTCCTCGTCAGCAAGGCGACCGAGGCCAAGGCCCAGGGCCGCGGCGCCCGCATGACGCTGCCGTTCGTCGGCGTGGTCGGCGCCGCCGCCCTGGCCGTCGCCGCGATCGTGGGCCGGAGCGCGCGCGCCGAGACGGGCGACAGCCTCTCCTACATCTTCGCCGTCGCCGCGAGCGCGTCCGCGGCGGCCTTCTTCGTCGTGCTCCTGTTCTACAAGGAGCCGCCCGCGCAGGCTGGTGCGCCAGCCAGGCCGCGGCGGTCCGTCGGGCGCATCCTGCTGGACATGGTCCTGGTGCTCAGGAACGGCCGGTTCACGCTGTTCCTGGTCCTCATGAGCGGGTTCTTCTTCGTCTACAACCAGGTCTACAACGTGCTGCCGCTCTACGCCAAGCGGGTGGTCGAGCCGAGCCCGGCCATGGACCTCTACACCGCGGCCAACCCCTTCGTCATCGTCTGCCTGCAGCTGGCCATCACGCAGTACTTCGGGAAGATGAGGGCGATCCGCTCGATCGTCGTGGGCACGGTGATTATCGGCGTCTCCATGCTGATCAACGTGTACCCGATTTACACCGCCGGCGGCGTGAGGGCCGTGGCGGCGAACTGGCTGCCGATCGGGTCGGTGTTCGTCATCCTCACGGTCGCCCTCATTGCGTTCGGCGAGCTCTTCACCTCGGCGCGCATGTACGAGTACATCGGGTCGCTGGCGCCGAAGGGCCAGGAAGGCCTCTTCCTCGGCTATGCGAACCTCCCGCTCGCGCTCGGCTCGCTCGCGGGCGGCCCGGCCGGAGCGTTCATCTTCAACGACGTCATGGCCCGCGGCGCCACGACCCGGCCCGACGGGCTGCTCGAGCTCGTGCCCGCCCACAACGCCCTCGGCTGGATCGTCCTGATGGCCGTCGGATTCCTGTCGGCCCTGGCGATGTGGCTGTTCAACAGGTGGCTCGAGCGGAGGCCGACGAGCGCCTGAGCGCCGGCTGAGAGCAGAGGAGATCATGGAGAAGCGCGTCGGGTTCAGCCTGAGGCTCGCTGCCGCGCTGATCGATGCCGCCGTCATCCTCGCGCTGGCGGCTGGCGTCGGCGGCACCCTCGGCGGGCTGATTGGAGGCGCCGCCGGGCGGGCCTTCGGCGGGGCCGGCGCGGACGCCGCGGCGACGGCCGCAGCCGGCGCCTTCGTCGGCGCTCTCGTCGGCGCCCTCGCGGCGACCAGCGGCGTCACGTTCCTCTACAGCCTCATCGAGGCGTTCACGGGCGCGTCGCCGGGGAAGATGGCGCTGCGGCTGAAGATCGGACTCGAGGACGGCCGGCGTGCGCCGCTGCCGGTCTGCGTGAGACGCTGGGCCGTCAAGTACTCGGGCGCGCTGTTCGGGCTGCTCGGCGCCGTGCCGCTCCTCAGCCCCCTGGCGATGTTTGCCACGGCGGCCGGGCTCCTGGTCTTCCTCGGCTGCTTCCTCGCACTCGGCGACAGGCGCCAGGCGCTGCACGACCTCGCCGCGGGGACGGCGGTTTTCCGGACGCCCGACCTCCGGCCCTGACGGCGCGAGGGTCAGCGCGCAGCCGGGCGCCGGCGACCCTCTGGAGCCACACCGCGCCTGGCGGCCGCTCCCGCCGCCGCGGCGGCTGCGAGTCGTCCGACACCTGTGCCCGCAGCGCGACTCTGGTCGGCGCGAACGCGGACCGGTCGGGCACTTCCGCGGACGAAGCCGCGATGGAACGCGATCCGGCGCCCGCGATGTCCTGTCAGCTCCGCGCAGAGGGAAGCGTTGCCGTGCCCGTTCCGGAGACGGCGCCGGGGGGACGTGTGAGGAGGGCCCGCCGCCGTCGAACGTCGCGGATGCGAACCGGCTCGGACGGAGGTAGGATCGGGCTCGGAGGCATTCCGGCTGCGCATGGCGACTCGACGAGCGTTCCTGCGAACCCTGGCTTGCGCCGTGCCGGCGTCGCTTTGGCCGCCGGGCGCACCGGGCGAGGCCGTTCAGGCCCCGCGCGCGAAGTACTGGGTGTCGGGGGCGTCTGCGGGGCCGGCCTGCCGGACGTGCCACCCTTCCGCCGGCGCCCTCGACCGCGCACACGTGCACGACCCCCAGGGCGTGCTGTGCCAGCTGTGCGCACGGAACTGCGCGATCAAGGCGGGCGGAAGCGGGCGTTGCGGCGCCCGCGCCAACGTGAATGGCGAGCTGCGCAGCCTCGTCTACGGCCGGCCTGCGGCCGTGCACGTCGATCCCATCGAAAAGAAACCCTTCTACCACTTCCTGCCCGGACGTTCCGCGTACTCCCTGGGGACAGTCGGCTGTCCGCTGCAGTGCAAGTTCTGCCAGAACTGGGAGATCTCGCAGGCCAGGCCCGGCGACTACGGTTCGGCCTTCACGAGCGCGGAGGACGTCGTCCGCTCGGCCGAGAGCCGGGGCGCACCTGTCATCGCCGTGACCTACAACGAGCCGACGGTGTTCGCCGAGTACGCGCTCGACATCGCCGAAGCCGCCAGGCTGCGGGGCCTGCGTCTGGCGATGGTGAGCTGCGGCTACATGAACGAGCGGCCGCTCGCGGATTTCTGCCGCGCGTTCGACGCCATCAAGATCGATCTCAAGGGATTCAGCGACGCCTTCTATCGCGCCGTCTCGGGCGCGGCGCTCGCCCCGGTGCTGCGGAGCATCAGGCAGGTCCGCCGCTCCGGGCGCCACCTCGAGATCGTGAATCTCGTGGTGCCCACCCTCAACGATTCGGACGCTTCGCTGCGCGGGCTGGCCGACTGGGTGATGGGAGAGCTGGGCCCTGACGTGCCCGTGCACTTCACGCGGTTCTTCCCCAACTACCAGTTGCGGAATCTGGCCCCCACGCCGGTGGCCACGCTCGCGCGCGCGCGGTCGCTGGCCATGGACCGGGGCATCCGCTACGCGTACGTGGGCAACGTGCCCGGCCATCCGGGCAACCACACCTACTGCCCCACGTGCGGCGCCCGCGTCATCGCGCGGGAGGACTTCTTCGTGCTCGAGACGAAGCTGCTGAACGGCCGCTGCGCTGCGTGCGGCTCTGCGGTGGCGGGGGTCTGGGCGTAACGCCGGGCGCCGCGCGCGCCTGGCAGGGGCGAAGGGATGCGAACACACGGTGCCGCCGCCGTTCTCGTGCTGCTGGCGCTCGTTGCTGCGTCGGGCGCGGCTGCCCATCCGGCCGGCAGTGGGCAGGCGATTCGAGCCCCTGCCGTTGCCGGGGGGTTCTACCCCGCGGACGCCAGGACCCTGCGGGCGGCGCTCGAGGGCTTCTTCGCGGACGCGCTGCCGCCGAGAGTCGCCGAGCCTGTCGCGCTCGTCGTGCCGCATGCCGGCTACGTGTATTCGGGCCAGATCGCGGCCGACGCATACCGCCAGGCTGCCGGCCTCCAGATCGAAACGGTCGTCATCCTGGGAACGAACCACACGAACGCCTCGTTCCGCCGCGTCTCGGTGTATGACGGAGCCGGGTACCGGACGCCCCTCGGCACCGCGCCCGTCGACCGGGACCTCGCCGCGGCCCTCGTGAAGGAGGGCGGCGGCGTCTTCGACTCCAGCCTCCATCGCGGCGAGCACTCGGTGGAGGTGCAGGTGCCGTTCGTGCAGCACCTCTTCCCGAAGGCGTCGATCGTCCCGGTCGTGGTCGGCGCGCCCGACCCAGACTCGTGCCGCCGGTTCGGGAAGGCGCTGGCGTCGCTCGCCGGAGCCCGCAGGCTGCTCATCGTGGCCAGCTCGGACCTGTCGCACTATCCGGCGAAAGGCATCGCCGCCGGCGTCGACCGCCAGACGCTGGAGGCCCTCGCCAACCTGAGGACGGATGGCTTCGACAGCTCGCCCGCGCGCGCCGTGACGCTGCAGATGCCCGGCGTCTCGACCTGCGCCTGCGGCGAGGGGCCGATCAGGGTGGCGATGGAAGCGGCGCGCGCGCTCGGCGCCCTGCGCGGCACGGTGATCAGCTACGCCAGCTCCGGCGACACGATCGTCGGCGACCCCGACCGCGTCGTCGGGTACGGCGCGGTGGTGTTCGGCCGGGGCGAGCCGGGTGCGGACATCACCGCCCTGGCGCGTCCGCCGGCCGACCCGCGCGGCAGCCTCGACGCGGCCGACAAGCGCGTGCTCCTCCGTCTCGCGCGCGAATCGCTCACGAGGCTGCTCGAGACCGACACGCTGCCGCTGCCCAGGGGCGGCTCGCCGAAGCTGCTGCGCGAGGCCGGCGCGTTCGTCACGATCCGGAAGCGCGGCGAACTGCGCGGGTGCATCGGCCGCATTCAGCCCGAAGGCCCGCTGATCGGGCTCGTCGCCAGGCTCGGCCTCGAATCGGCGTTGAAGGACACGCGGTTCCAGCCGGTCCACCGCAGCGAGCTGAAGGATCTCGAGTTCGAGGTGTCGGTGCTGACGCCGCCCGTCCCCGTCGCCAGCCCCGGCGACGTCGTCCCGGGGCGCGACGGCGTCATCCTGCGGGTCGGGGACCGGTCGGCCGTGTTCCTTCCGCAGGTGGCGACCGAGCAGGGATGGGGGCGCGAGGAACTGCTCGATCGCCTCGCGGAGAAGGCGGGGCTTCGGCCGCGCGCGTGGCGGGGGAAGAACGCGTCGCTCCTGACGTTCCAGGCGGACGTGTTCTCTGAGTCCGCGTTCAAGTGACCCTGCTCGTCCTCGCCGGCGTGCTGTCGATGCTGGCGCAGGTCGTGATCCTGCGGGAGCTCGTGTCGGCGCTGTTCGGGGTCGAACTCCTCTACGTGCTTGCGCTCGGGACGTGGCTCGTCGGCACCGCGGCAGGCTCGTGGGCCGCGGCGCGCGCCGCGGCGCGGCCTCGGGTTCTCGCCGCCGGCTTCCTGGCCCTGGGCGTGTTCGTGCCGGCAGGGCTCGTCCTCGTCCGCGCGGCCGACCGGATCCTCGGCGCCATGCCTGGAGCCTACCTGCCGTTTCCCGCGCAGGTCCTGCTGATCGGGGCGGCCACGCTTCCTGCGGCTGCCGCCTGCGGCGCGCTGTTTCCGCCGCTCGCGGCGGCCGGAGGCCGCCGGAGCCGCAGCGTGGGCCGTGCCTACGCGATCGAGAGCGCCGGCGCCGCGGCGGGCGGGGCGCTCGTGACGGCAGCGATGTGGCTCGGCGTTCCGACGTTCGCCGTGGCGATGGTCGCTGCGGCTCTCGCGTTCGCCGCCGCCGCGATCGCCGTGATGCGGCGCCCCGCCGCCGCCGCCGCGCTGGCCGCGATCGCGGCGGCTGGGGCTGTTGCGCTTCCGCGCGCCGGCCCCTGGGACGCCCGCCTCGCCAGGTGGACGCATCCGGCGCTCGTGGACGCGGCAGACACGCCGTACGCGCGAGTCGTGGTCACGAGCGCCCACGGCCAGGTGGCCGTCTTCGAGAACGGCGCGCTGGCATTCGAGAGCGAAGGCACCAGCGCCGAGGCGTTCGCGGACATCGCGGCCGCGCAGCACGCCAGCCCGCGGCGGGCGCTCGTCGTGGGAGGCGGCGCCGAGGGTGTGGCCGCGGCGCTCGCCGCGGACCAGCGGCTCGCCGTCGACGACGTCGAGACCGATGCGCGCGCGTATCGCCTCGTCCGCGCGCACGTTCCGGGACCGCTCGGGCGCAGCGGGCCGGTCGCCGCGGCCCACCGCGTCATCTTTGCAGAGCCGCGCGTCCACCTCGCGCGCGGCGGCGCCTACGATCTCATCCTCATTGCGGCGGGCGAGCCCGCATCCGGAGCCGCCAGCCGGTTCTACACGCGGGAGTTCTTCCGCACGTGCGCCGGAAGCCTCGCGCCGGGGGGCGTCCTGGCCCTGAGGCTCGCTGCGTCGGAGAACGTCTGGCCGTGGCCTCTGGCCCGGCGCACCGCCAGCATCGTCAACGCGCTGCGCCGCGAGTTCCCGCACGTGGACGTCCTGCCGGGCGCCACGCTGTACCTCTTCGCCTCCGCGGCCCCGCTCGCCTCGGACCCGGGGACCCTCTCCAGGCGCCTCGCAGACCGGGGCGTGCAGCCTCGGCAGATGACGCCGCCGTATGTGCGCTACCTCTACGACAATGACCGCAGGAGCCAGGTGCGGCGCCTCCTGGCCTCGCTGCACCTGGTTGCGCCGAACCGGGACGCGGCCCCGGCCTGCTACCAGTACGCCGCCGCACTGTGGCTGGCGAGGTTCTGTCCCGCGCTCGCGGCGGCGTCCCCGCCTGGCGGGCGCCCGATCCGCTGGGCCGTGGCCGCCGCGGTGGCCGTCGTGCTTGGCGGTGTGGTATGGGCGCGCCGGCGCCCCCGGGGCCGGCTCGTCCTGCTGCTCGCCGGTGCGGGGTTTGCGGGAATGGTCCTCGAGACGGTTCTCCTGCTCCAGTACCAGGTGGCCAACGGCACCGTGTACCAGGCCGTCGGCTGGCTCCTGACGTGCTTCATGGGCGGGCTCGCGGCGGGCAGTTGGGCCGTCCCGCGCCCGCGCGGGGGGAAACCAGGCGAGGCGTTGCCCTGGACGCCGCGCGCTCCGGCAACGGCGCTGCTCGCCAGTGCCGTCGTCGCCGGGCTCTCCACCCGCGTGCCGGCCATGGCCGGACTGGCGTGGACCAGCCTCATGCTCGCCGGAACAGGGGCGGCCGTCGGCGCCTGCTTTTCGGCCGCGGCGGCGCACTGGCCCGGCGAACGCCTGGGCGGAGCGTCGTCGCTGTACGCCGCCGACGTCGCCGGCGGCGCGGCCGGCGCGGTACTTGTCACGCTGTTCCTCGTGCCGGCCGTCGGCATCGATGGGGCGGCCCTGGTGACGGGGCTCCTCGCCGCAGCGCTGCTGCTGCTCTAGCCCGGCCGCCAGCTCGATCCGATCCGCGGCGCACGAGGGCCGGTCGCCGCCTGCGTGACGCCGGCCGTGCAGCCCGCTACGGCTGCGTCCCTTCCCGGGGCCCCGTCCGATGATGACGCGCCGGCCGTCGTAGGCGGGCGTCACCGTGCCCTTCTCCTGCAGGTAGGACGTCAGGACCTCCAGGCGCGTGCGCGTCGTGTTCTCCTGCGTGATGCCGCGCAGCGCGAACCCCGCGAAGTACGAGTTCGTCGAGCCGGTGTAGATCCGGGCATCGTCGATGGGCGCGCCGCCGATGGTCGCCTCGACCAGCTGGCCTTCGACGATCCGGTAGCGGAGCCCGGACGCATAGGGCACGTAGCGGGTGAGGATGCTCTTGATCTCCGCGCCCGTCGCCTTGAAGAGGATCACGGTGTTGTCGAAGGGATCCAGCGCCACCAGGTCAGCCTTCGTGACGTTCCCCTTGACGAGGGGCGACCGCACGCCCCCCGTGTTCTCCAGATCGATCTCCGTCCGGAAGGTCTCCCGCACCGCGTCCGCCACCAGGTGGTAGGGCGTGTCGTCGTCGCCGCGGCTGCTGAAGTCCTCGGCCGCGACCGCGACGACGCCGGCGAACCGCGGCGCGATCGGCTGCCAGAACTTCTCGACGACGCCCGCCACCATCGGCTCGGCGGGCACGTCCGGCGTGATCGGGAGCAGGCGCGACCGGTAGCGGCTCACGCGCCACACGCCCTTGGCGTCTTTCCGGAACAGCAGGTCGAGACGGCCGAGCTCCCCGCCCCACTGGTGCGCCTGGACGATGATCGTGCCGTTCACGTCGTCCTGGCTCAGCTCGTCGCCGCGCCAGACGAACTCGCCCGTGGGCAGGCGGGAGTGCGAGTGGCCGCCCACGATGACGTCGATGCCGGGCACTTCCGCCGCGATCCTCTCGTCCGCGTCATTGCCGCAGTGCGAGAGCAGGATGACGATGTCCGCCTGTTTCCGCAGCGTCTCCACGATCCCCGGCGCCGTCGCCAGCGGATCGAGGATCTCGACCGCTTCCTTCGCCGCCGGATAGGACGCGGTGTCCTTTGACACCAGCCCGAAGAGCCCGACGCGCAGCGCCCCCAGCTTCTCCACGCGCCACGCCTGGGTGATCGGCTTGCGCGTGGCCCGCTCGACGGCGTTGGCCAGCAGAACCGGGTGCTTGGTCTGCGCCAGCAGCTTCTGGAGCTGCGCGAAGGTGTTGTTGAACTCGTGGTTGCCGAGCGTCGCGAAGTCGTAGCCCGCCGCGTTCATGGCCGCGACGTCCGCCTCGCCGTGGTACTCCGTCGAGAAGGGCGTCCCGTCGGAGTAGTCTCCGACGTCCACCAGCCAGACGGGAATGCCGCGGCCCTTCTGCTCCGTCCGGATCTTCTGCGCGAGCGACGCGCGCCGCGCGATGCCGCCAATGTCCCGGCGGACCGCGAGGCCGGCCAGTTCCGAGCCGGCCGGCACGATTGTCGGATAGCTGAACGGCAGCAGGTGGCCGTGCGTGTCGTTCGTATGGAGGATGGTCAGGCGCGCCGTGGCTCCCGGCTGCGCCAGGGCGGCAGCCGGAAGGGCCAGGGCCAGGATGCAGGCGGCGGCAATCAGGCGTTTCGTCACGTCCAGGTACCTCGTGCCCTATTGTAGTCTGTGCTAGCGTTGCCGCGCCCGCGGCGGGAGGAGACCGGCCGATGCTCTGGATCTTCATCGCGTACCTGCTCGTCACGCTGACCCTGGGGTTCTGGCAGGGGCGCCGGACCAAGTCGCAGGCCGACTTCGTGCTCGGCAGCTCGCGGCTGCCGGGATGGATGCTCGCGCTGTCGGAGCGGGCAACGGGAGAGTCGGCCTGGCTCCTGCTGGGCTTCACCGGGTTCATCTACGCACACGGCCTGTCCGGCGTCTGGATCGGCGTCGGCTGCCTCAGCGGCATCACGACCGCGTGGCTCGTGCTGGCGCGCAAGTTCAGGAGCGAGGCCGCGCGCTACCGCGCCATGACGATGCCCGAGTACTTCTCCGCGAAATTCCCCGAGAAAGCCAACACCATCCGGGTGCTCTCGACGCTGATCATCGCGTTCTTCTTCATCTTCTACGTGGGCGCGCAGTTCGCCGGAGCGGGGAAGACCATCCAGGAGACGTTCGGCCTGCCAGCCATCTGGGGGCAGGTGCTGTGCGCGGCCGTCATCATGACGTACGCGAGTTTCGGCGGGTTCATCAGCGTCGTGGCGGTGGACGCCTTCCAGGCCGTCCTGATGATCCTGACGCTCATCGTCACGCCCATCGTCATGCTCGCGAAGGTGCTGGCGGGGCCGGTGTCGATCGGGCAGGCCCTCGAGGCGGCGGGCCCGGGCATGGGCTCGCTGACGGGCGGGGCGGCCGGCTTCGCCGCCGGGATCCTCATCTTCAACAACTTCGCATGGTTCTTCGGCTACCTCGGGGGGCAGCCGCAGCTGAACGCCCGTTTCATGGGGATGCGGGACGACCGTCAGGTGCGGATCGGCCGGAACATCGCCGTGGCCTGGACGGTCGCGGCCTACACCGGAGCGGTGATGATCGGCCTCTGCGCCCTCGCCCTGTTCGGGCCGAAGGCCATCGGCGACGCCGAGCTGGTGCTGCCGTTCGCGTTGACCGCGCTCTTCCCGGGCTGGCTGGCGGGCGTCCTCCTCGCCGGCGCGGTCGCGGCCATGGTGTCGACCGCCGAAAGCATGCTCATCGTGGCGGGAACCGCGGTCAGCCAGGACGCCTACAAGGGCATCATCCGCCGGGGGCGGGTGTCCGATCGCGCCCTGCTGAACGTCTCCCGCGGCACGACGCTGGCGATCGGCGTGCTCAGCCTCGTGCTCGCCCTGACGACCGAGAAGCTCATCTACTCGATCGTCAGCTACGCCTGGGCCGGCATCGGTTGCTCGTTCGCGCCGGCAGTTCTGCTGTCGTTCTACTGGGACCGCTTCCGCTCCGCCGGCGTCGTCACGGCGCTCCTCGTGGGCCTGCTCACGACCATCGTCTGGATCGCCACCGGGCTGGATTCTCGCGTCACCGCCATGGCCGTGACGTTCGCCGCCGCGATGGGATCGGCCGTGCTCGTGACCCTGGCGGCGCCGCCCCGCCGGGCGTGACCGGCGCGCGCCGCCATGCCCTTCAGCGCGCCGGGCTGAGGCGGAGCGCCATCATCGTCGCGTCGTCGGCGGGCTCGGCGCGGCCGCGGAATGCTCGCAGCGCGCGTTCGATCCGCACGAGCAGCGCGTCGACGTCGAGGGCGGACGCCTCCACCAGCTCCCGCTGCAGGCGGTCGGCGTCGAAGAACTCGCCCGATTCGTTCGGCGCCTCGATTGCGCCGTCCGTGTAGAGGAAGAGCAGGTCGCCGCGCTCGACGCCGACACGGCGTTCCACGTAGCCGCGCCCCGGGAGCAGGCCAATCGGCAGGCCGGTCGATTCCAGGCGCTGGAGCCCGCCTCCCGCCCGGAGCAGGAACTGCGGATTGTGCCCGGCGTTGACGTACCGGAGTTCGCGCCCGGCCGGGTCCATCACGCCGGCGAAGAGCGTCGCATAGACCTCGGGCGGCGTATTGGCCGCGATGTCGTGGTCCACGGCGTCCGCCAGCTGAGCCAGGTCCGACTCGAGCTGGAGTCTCGCACGCAGCGTGGCCTGGATGTTCGCCATCAGCAGCGCCGCGCCCACGCCCTTGCCCGACACGTCCCCGACCAGCAGCGCGATGCGCCCGTCTTCCAGGGCGAAGTAATTGAAGAAGTCCCCGCCCACCTCGCGGGCGGGAATCGACACGCCGGCGACCTCGGCGAAGCTGGTTTTCAGCGGCCCGCGGGGCAGCATGTCGGTCTGGATTTGCCGGCCGAGCTCGAGCTCACGTGCGAGGCGCTCCTGCTTTGCGAGCATCCGATCGTGGACTTCCAGCTCAGCCGCCATCCGGTTGAACGAGCGCGCCAGCTCTCCGACCTCATCCGGGGCGTCCTCGGCGACACGGGCATGGCGGTCGCCCGCCGCCAGCCGCTGCACGCCGGCGTTGAGCGCGGCCAGATGCCGCGTGAGCCGGCTGGCCAGCGGCAGGATCATCGCGAACGCCCCCCCGATGAACAGCAGCCCGACGGCGAGGTTGCCGAGGGAGGCGCGGCGCATGTCGCGGAGCGAGTCGCGGAGGGGGCGCGCGAGGCCGAAGACAATGCCCGAGGGGTCGCGGCGGGTGACGACCAGCACGTCTCCGGCCAGCGTTGTCGAGGCACTCCGGCCCGGCGCCACCGGCGCGAGCCTGAGCGCCTCAATGGCGCGCCGCCCCGCGGGATCGAGGGCGTGGATCTCGCCGCTCGAATCCATGACGAACGGGACCTCGCCCCGCTCCCGGCGGCCGAGGGAGAGCACCGTCTCGATGATGCGGTTCCGGTCCACCGTGGCGCTGATCGTTCCGATGAGCTGGCCCGCCCGCCGGACTTCGAACTGCAGGGCTTCGCCGGTCGCCAGGGCCTTCATGCGCTCCGCGCGCTCGGCGCGCCGCCGGTCCCGCAGCGCGCGGAGCTCGGACGCCGACAGTCCGGCCGCTCCCGCGCTGGGCGCTCGGCCGAACGCCGGCGCACCCGCCTGGCCGTCGGGTGCTCCAGAGGCGCTCGGCTGACCCGGTTGGGGGGAGGGAGGCGGGGCAGGGGGCCTGGGCGGGATGCCTGCCGGGTCGGCATCCATCTCGGCCTGGCGCTGGATGGCCCGGCGCCACGCATTGACGGCCTCCGGAGTAAGCGCCTCGAAAAGCGCCTCCGAGTTGGCGCTGCCCGCGGCCGCACGCGCCGTCGGCATGTCAATCACGACCTTCGGCATGCCGGGCGAGACCACCGGTACACCGGGCGGCGGCTGGGGCCTGCCCGCCGGCCCTCGCGGGCCGGACGCGGGCGCTCGACCGGCCGAAGGCGCGCCAGGGGCCTGCCACGCGCCACGAGCCCTCCCGCCCCGGCCTCCCGTTCTCCCGCCCCCGGATTCGGCTTGGGCTGGCGCCTGGGCCGGGGGGGCACCCGCGGAACCGGGGACGGCCGCGGCGTCGGCAGCCGACGAGAACTCGAGGCGCCGGACGAGCGGCGCCGCTTCAGCGAGCATTGCGGCGGCGAGGTGCTGAAGGGTCTCCGAGTTCGCCACGACCGAGGGGAGCGCGCCCGCCGTCCTCGGCGCGCCGAGAGCCGCGGGCTCCTGCACGCGCATCCGCCAGAGCCGCTCGACGCGCTCCCCGAGATCCGCCATGACCCATGTCAGGCGATCGCCCATCTCGGAGGCCATCTGGTCCGCCTGCGCTTCGACGGCGTGCCGGAGCGCCGCAGCGGACGAGTAATACGAGTAGGCCGTGACAACCGCGAGCGGCACGACCGAGATGAAGAAAAACGCGAGCGACAAGCGTGTCCTGAGTGTCATGGCGTTACCAGGATCCTACGCCCGCAGCGGGCAGCCCGTTTCACGCTCGGCGAGTGCCGCCGGTCTGCGCCGTCGGCCCTGTAGAATGGGGCATCGAGATGCGCCTCTTCCTGACCATCCTGGCCGACGACATCCTGCCGATCTTCCTGGTGGCGGCTGTGGGCTTCGTGCTGGCTCGGCGCCTTCGCGTCGACGTGAAGTCCGTGTCGCGGGTCACCTTCAACGCGCTGGCGCCGTGTCTCGTGTTCACGCAGCTTGTCACGAGCCGCGTGGGGGCGGGGGAGTTCGGGCGCATCGTCGCGTTCACGATCCTGCTGGTGGGGTCGGCAGGGGCGGTCGCGCGCCTCGCGGCCATCCCGTTCCGGCTGGAGCGTCCCGCGCTCGCCGCGTTCCTTATCGTCGTCATGTTCTCCAACTCCGCGAACTACGGCCTCTCGGTCGTGCTCTTCGCCTTCGGCGAGGAAGCGCTGTCGCGGGCGGTCGTGTACTTCGCCACCGGCGCGATGCTCGTCTACAGCGTCGGGTCGTTCCTCGCGTCGAGCGGCCGGCGCAGCGCGCGCGAGGCCGCTGCGGGGCTCCTGCGGGTGCCGGCACTGTGGGGCCTGTTGGCGGCTGCCGTCGTGATCGGGACCGGCGCGACGCTCCCGGCGTTTGTGCTCCGGCCCGCCACGTTGTTGAGCTCGGCCGCCATCCCGACCATGCTGCTCGTGCTGGGCATGCAGTTCGAACGGGGCGCGTGGCCGGAGCGCCCGGCCCTCGTGGCCACTGCGGCCCTGCTCGGCCTCGTGGGGAGCCCGCTCATCGGGTTTGGGCTGGCCTGGCTCCTCGGCCTGGAGGGCGTCAGCCGCCAGGCCGTGCTCGTCGAGGCCGCCATGCCGAGCGCCGTCATCACCACCATCCTGGCGGTCGAGTTCGACGTCGAGCCGCGCTTCGTGACGTCGGTCGTGGTCGTCACGACGCTGGCCAGCGCGGTGACGGTGTCGATCCTGATCGCGCTCCTGAAGTCGGGGTACTAGCCAGCCGGGGCCTCGCGGAGCATCTCCACGGCTCTCGCCGCCCACGCCGGGTCCGCGAGCATCGCCCGCCCGACGCCCACGATGTCCGCACGGCGCGACCGGACGATCACGTCGGCCGTCCGCGGGTCCGTGATGCCTCCGGCCACGAGGACAGGGACGTTCACCACGTCCTTGAGCGCCTCGGCGTAGGGCACGAAGTAGCCGGGGCCCCTCCCCGGGTCGTCAGACCCGGCCAGCCCTCCTGACACGTCGATGAGCGACGCGCCAGCCTCCACGAGGCGCGCGGCGGTCCAGCAGGCGGGAGCCAGCGTGAGCCCGCCCGGCCGCTCGTCGTGCATGCCCAGGCGTACGAAGACGGGGAACCCCGGGCCGACCCGCTGCGTGATCGCGGTGACCACGTCGGCCGTCAGCCGCGCCCGGCGCGCCGCGTCGCCGCCGTAGTCGTCTTCGCGGCGGTTGGTCAGGGGGGACAGGAACTGCGACAGGAGGTAGCCGTGCGCGGCGTGCACCTCGACGGCGTCGAAGCCAGCGCGACGGGCGCGGGCGGCGGCGGCCGCGAACGCCTCCACGACGTTCGCGATCCCGCCAGTGTCGAGCGCGGCGGGCGTCTCCTCGTGCGCCTCCCGGCCGGTGGCCACGGGCGACGCCGACACGACAGGGAGGCCGGTCACGCGGGAGGACGCGCGGGACCCGGCGTGGGCGATCTGCAGGCAGGCGACGGCGCCCTCGCCGCGGATGGCGGCGGCCAGGCGCGCCAGCCCGTCCGCGCAGGCGTCAGCGTGCGCGCCGAGTTGCGTCGCGCTGTGCCGGCCCTGCGGGTGCACGAAGGCGTTCTCGACGATGACGAGGGCCGTGCCCGCGGCGGCGCGGACCCGATGGTACTCGACGTTCGCGGCGCTGACGAACCCCTCGGGCGTGGCCTGCCCCGACCACATGGGAGGCATCGCGATACGGTTGCGCAGCCTCAGCCCCGCGAACGACAGCGGTGACAGCAGTGTCGGCATATCCGCTCCCGCAGGGAGTACACGGCAGGATCCAGAATCCGGAATTCAGAATCCAGAAGGCAGAACCCCCAGCCTCGACTTCTCGAATCCAGGCCCCCGAACTCCGAGTCCCGAGCCCCGACTGTCCTCTACCCCTTGCCCCTTCTCCCCGCCTGACTTGCGCCTCGCGCCGAGCCCCGAGCGCCTCGGTTCCCCCTGTCTGACTGGCACCCGGCCCCTACCTGATGGGGTACTTCGGCACCGGCGGCCAGGTGAACGGCTTCTCCTTGATCTGGGCGAGCAGCACCTCGATGGCCTTCTCGAGCTGGAGGTCCTTGCCAGCCGAGGCCGACGCGGGGTCGTTCTCGAGCAGGATGTCCGGGTCGGCGCCGTGGTTCTCGACGAGCCACTGCCCCTTGTCGTTGTAGAACGCGTTGTTCGACTGCTGGATCGTGCCGTTGTCGATGGTCGTCTGGCCGTTGAGGATGCCCACGAGGCCGCCCCACGAGGGCACGCCGATGACCGTTCCGAGCTTGCGCGCCTTGAAGTGCTCCAGGAAGGCCTCGCCGTCCGACCCGTTGTACTCGTTGGTCAGGACGGCGATGGGGCCCGTCGTGATGGAACCGGGGTAGCGGAAGGGCGCCATGCCGCGGAGCACGTTATGAGCCGTCATCTTCCGCTCGAGCTTGTCGATGATGAAGTACTCGGTCCAGCCGCCGCCGTTGCCGCGCACGTCGATGACGAGACCCTTGCGGTCGCGGAAGGCGCGCCAGTACTTGTCGAACTGCCCGGTGTTGCTGGAGCCCATCGCGGTGATGTGCATGTAGCCGAGCTGGCCGGCCGACGCCTTCTCGACCGCGGCGATGTTGTCCGCGACCCAGCGGTGGTAGCGGAGGTCCGACTCGGACGGGATCGGCTCGACCTCGTACGTCTTCGCGCCCGCGGCCGACGGGAGGCCGTTGACGGTGACCGTCACCTTCTGGCCGCGCGTCACCTGGAGGTGGCGGCACGGCGTGTCGCCCTTGAGGTCGTGGCCATCGACGGCGATCAGAAAGTCGCCGTCCTTCACGTCGATGTCCGGGCGCGCGAGGGGCGCGGCGAGGTCGCGGTTGTAGGCCGTCGGGCCCAGGATGCGGGCGAGCCTCGGGTACCCGCTGGCGTCGGCCCTGATGTCCGCGCCGAGCAGGCCCGTGAAAACCGGGGTGGGCGGCAGCTGCGCCGGGCCGAAGTCGCCGCCGGACACGTACGTGTGCGACACGCACAGCTCGCCGACCATCTGAGACAGGAGCCAGTTCAGGTCGGAGCGGTTGTTCAGCTCCGGGATCATCGCGCGGAACTTGTCGCCGATCCGCTTCCAGTCGCGGCCGTGCATGTTGGGGTCGTAGAAGAAGTCGCGGTACCAGCGCCAGGCGTCGTTGAAGATCTGGGTCCACTCGGGCACCGCCTGGACGCGGTACGCCATCTGATCGAGGTTCAGCGCCGTCCCGAACCCCTTCGACGCCGCCACCGCGCCGGTCGGGCCCACGAAGTACGCGGCGCCTTTCCTGACGATGGCCTGTTCGCGGTTCAGCGACAGGCGCCAGTCGCTGATGGTGGTCTCGGAGACGGTGAGCTTCTGCGACGCCATGTCGAAGACGTTCAGCATCCACTTGTCCTCGCCCGACGGCGAGAAGACCGTCTCGTACTCGCTCTCGCCCCAGGAATCCGTGGAGGCCCACGTCACCACGCCCTTGCCCGCCTTCAGGAAGAAGTAGTTGCCGGACCTCACCGGCAGCGGGAAGACGCGCTCGTCGATGCCCGCGAGATCGATCCGGAACGGCCTGGCCTCGGCCGTGCGCGGCGCCCCCTTCCCGAACGGCGGCGCCTGGCCCGCGCGCAGCTGCACCGCCATCACCTGGACCGGGCTGGGGATCACGTGGTTGTCTTCGAAGATGTCCATTCGCGCCGAGAAGTCGCGGTACGAGAGAAAGTACAGGTACTCGCCTCCGGCGTCGAAGGAGGGGTTCAGGCTGTCGTAGAACCCGTTTGTGAGAGGGAAGCTCTTGCCCTGCTCCAGGCTGTAGAGGAACACCCTGTTGTTGCGGTTGAACTCCACGAACGAGTACGCGATCCACTTCCCGTCGGGGGACCAGGAGTAATCGCTCACCTCCCAGAAGAACTCGTCGTTCTTCATCTGGTTCGAGGACGCCACCTTCACGAGCTTCTTCGTCGCGAGATCGAGGTAGAAGATGGAGAAGTCCTTGTTCCCGAAAAGGATCTTCGACCCGTCCGGCGACCATTCCAGGTGGTACGCGCAGCGGTCGAGATCCGTCGTCAGGGGCTCCCACGGCTTGTCCCCTCCGACATCGGTCACGTAGATCTGGTAGTCGCCCGTCCGGTCCGAGTAGAAGGCCACCCGCGTGCCGTCAGGCGAAATCTGCGGGAAGCGCTCCCTCGTGCCTGGCGTGCGCGTCAGGTTGCGCGGCACGCGGCTGTCGTCGGCCGACACGGCGAAGATGTCGCCCCGGGCCTCGAAGACCGCGGTCCGGCCGTCGTTCGACACGGTCATCGCGTGGATGAACGCGCGCGGGTTGATCGTGCGGTCGGCCAGGCCCCAGCGGTCGCTCGGCATCTCGACCTCGACGCGCCGCACCTTGTTCGTGGCCGCGTCGAGCACGTGCAGCCAGCCCGCCTGCACGAACACGATCGATCGGCCGTCGGTTTCCGGCATCTGGACGTCGAAGTCCGCGAAATCGGTGACCTGGTCCACCTTCTTCGTCGTGAAGTCGTACGTGAACAGGTTCGCGATGCCGCTCCTGCTCCGATCGGAGACGAAGTACAGCCGGTTCCCGATCCACATGGGGTAGGCGTTCTTGCCCACGTAGTCGGTCAGCGGCGCGTACGTGTTCGCCGTGAAGTCGTAGAGCCAGATGTCCGTGTACTGGCCGCCCTTGTACCGCTTCCAGTAGTACTCCTCGTTGCCGCGGCGGTTGTAGGCGAGCCTGGTCCCGTCCGGCGAGAACGAGCAGAGGATGCCGCGCTCCATGGGCATCTGCTCGGGGAGGCCGCCCGATGCGGCGACCGTGTAGAGCTTCACGATCGGCCGAAACGTGTTCTCGTGTCCGGAACGGAAGATGACGCGCGTCCCGTCCGGCGTCCAGCCGACCGTCTGGAGCCCGGCCCCCACGAAGGTAATCCGCCGCGGCGCGCCGCCTGTGGCCGGCATCACGTAGAGGTTGTTGCCCTCGTACTGGCCCGCGAACGCGATCTGCGTGCCGTCGGGCGAGAACTTCGGGACGTTCTCCACTCCCGGGTGGCCCGTCAGCCGCGTCGCGACGCCGCCGGAGGCCGGGACGCTCCAGAGGTCGCGGTCCCAGCTGAACACAATCGCGTTTCCCGAGATGTCGGGGTACTGCATGAAGCGGCCGGGCGTGCCCGCAGCGGCGGGCGAGGCGACCGACGCCAGGGTGATCGCGAGGAGCACGAGCGGGGCTTTGCGCATGGAGGGACTCCAGGAAGGCAGTACCAGGCCGCCCGATCTTACACCCGCCGGGCCGGCCGCGGGCGATGCGCGCCCCCGGTGCAGCCGTCAGGCGCGCGCGGCCGGGCCCGCGTCAGCGGTGCGGAGCGAGGCGAGCGCCGAGGCCATCGCCGCCGGATCGGACGCGCCGTCACCGGCCAGGGCCGACCACGCGAACGCGCCGGCGTAGCCGGCCAGGCGCGCCGCGGCGAGGATCTCGGCCGCCCGACGCGACGACCCGCGCGTCGGGAACTCGCCGAGCAGAAGCGGACGATCCAGCCCGAGCGCCGAGACGGGGCGTGCGAGGGGCGCGCGGCGATCGAGCCGGTCGTACCAGTGGGCCTGGTAGACGTCGAGTCCCAGGCCCTCGACGAGCGGGAGCGTGCGCGTCGACGCCGAGCCAATCGTCGCCGCGTGCGCGGTGCGCTCGTGCACGAGCGCCACGACGCCGCCGAGAAACGCGCGCATGGCCTCGCGCGGCACGCGGCCCGCAGATGCTCGGCCGCCGCCGCCTCGCGTGACCCACTCCGGCTCGTTCATCACGTCCCACGCCGCCACGGCCGGGTGCCGGCCGTACCGGTCGAGGATCGGCGCCACCACCCCCTCGAGCAGGCGGGCGCGGGCGTGCGGATCGGCGATCGACTCACGGCGGCCGCCGGTCTGAACGCCGCCCGCGACGGCGGCCGGCAGGCACCAGTGGAAATCGAACAGGACAATGATGGCGCGGAGACCGGCCCGCTCGAGAGCGTCGACGGCGGCGTCGGCGTCGCGGAACACGAACTCGTCCAGCCCCGCGGGAGCGCCGCCGGGCGCGGGCCGCAGGCCCGCGCGCCCGTCGCACAGCATGAACCAGCGGACGTGCGTGAACCCGTCGTCGGCCAGCCGGGCGAGCGTCCGCCTCAACTCCGGCACGGCGTCGCGGCGCCCGACGCCGCCGTCGGGACGCCAGGCGTTGGCGCCGAAGTCGCCGCCGTAGCGCAGCCACGGCAGGTTCGTGCCGACGACGAAGGAGAGGGCCCGAGGCCAGCGCATGCCCGCGCGCAACGAGGCCCGCGCTATGCCTTCGGACGGTCCATCAGCCTCAGGGCGATTGCAAACAGCAGGAAACCCACCGCCCCGCGCCAGTAGCCTTGCGGCACGAGGATGAAGTCGCCCTTCGTGAACGCCAGGATGGTGCCGACGACGAACGCCAGCGCCGCGAGTCCAATCAACGCCCAGCAGTAGTTTCTCATCGCCGCTCTCTCCTGTGTCTCCGAGTTCCTGCCTCTACAGAACGGCCCGCCGTCTACGCGCAGCTAATCCGAATGCCGATTGGCAGCAGGGCTCTCGTATCCTCCTTTCCCCTCACCCCGCGCCCCTGGCGTCTGGTCCCGAGCCCCGAGCACAGATCCCCCTACTCCCACTCAATCGTCCCCGGCGGCTTCGTCGTGACGTCGAGGCCGAGCCCGCTCACGCCAGGCAGCGCGAGCACCTGTGCCCGGAGCTCTCGAAGGAGCGCCTCAGGCAGCTCGGCGGGAGTCGCCGTCATGGCCCGCTCCGAATGGACCGGCCGCAGCACCACGAACTCCCGCCCGGCGCCGTCCACCTCGAGCGGAAGCAACACCGTCGGGCACTGCCAGATCCGGTCGTGGACGCCGTGGCGGCGAAGCCCGTCCATCACCAGGTGGTCGGCTTCTCTCAGGACGTCCAGGCGCGCGCGCGTGACCGTCGCCGCCACCGGGACGATGCGCTCCGGGGCCCGGGGCCCGAGGTTCCACAGGCAGCGGTTCACGCCCGGCACGTCCCGGAACAGGGCGGCGGCCAGCTCGAGGCGGCGCTCCCACGGCAGGCCGCCGGTGACGAGGACCGGGTGCTCGTACGACCTGAGGTCGGCTTTCACGCCGACGGACCTGATGGGCAGCGGCAGCGCCGACGCGCCGAACCGCGCGGCCACGGCCGCGACCTGCGGAGCTATCTCCTCGAACCCGCTGCGATCCTCCCGGCCCGTCGAGCAGAGCAGGCGCACGCCGAGTCCGGGGCCGGGGAACGGATGCCGCCACAGGAGCTCGCGCGGGATGCCGAGCCGCTCGCCCAGCTCGCGCACCTCCACCTTGTACAGGTCGGCAATGGGCTCCACCACCCGGCCCTGGGCCATCATCGCCTCGATGGCCGGCACGCGGTTGTGATGGGTCTTGATGGTGTCGGACCGCCTGGTGCCGCCGGTCTCGATCGTGTCGGGATAGATCGTCCCCTGGCCGAGCAGGTGGGCCTCGATCCCGAGGGCGCGCGCCTCGCGCTCGAAGGCCTCGACGAACGCGTTGCCAATTGCCGCGCGCTTCGCTTCCGGCTCGACGAGGCCCGCGAGCGCCGCCAGGAACGCGTCGCTGGCGTCCGCGACGTGCAGGCGGTCGCCGAGGCCGAGCCCCCGGAGCATGTCCGCCACGGCGCGGCTCTCGCCCTTGCGCATCAGGCCGTTGTCGACGTGCAGCAGGTGGAGCCTTCCGGGCCCGACGGCCATTCCGATCAGCCGCGCGGCGACGGTCGAATCGACCCCTCCCGAGGCGAGCAGGAACACCGAGCGCGATCCTACCTGCCGACGCAGGCGCTCGACCCGCTCCTCGACGAAGCGCTCCATGGTCCAGGAGGGCGTGCAGCCGCACACGCCGAACACGAAGTTGGCGATTATCTCGGAGCCGCGGACCGTGTCGTCCACTTCGGGGTGGAACTGCACGCCCCAGCGGCGCAGGCCCTCGTGGCCGATGGCCGCGAAGCGGTGCGGCTCGCTCGAGTCGCCGAGCGTCGTGATGCCGAGTTCGCGAAATCCCGGGCCGACGCTGGTCACCGAGTCGAAGTGGCTCATCCAGACCCGCTCGACCGGGCCCAGGCCGCGAAAGATGGCGCTCTCGCCGACGATCCGCAGGTCGGCCGGCCCCCATTCGCGCCCGCCGTGGGCCACCGTCCCGCCGTAGCGCTTGGCGATTTCCTGGTGGCCGAAGCAGAAGCCGAAGATGGGGATGTCGAGGTCGTAGATCGCCTTGTTGTAGTCGGAATCCTCGCCGAACGACGCGAGGCTCGGGCTGCCGGACAGGATGATGCCCTTGTAGCGGCGGAAGGCGTCGGTGGGATCTTCGGGCTGGCGGATCTCGGCGAGCACATGGAGCCGCCGGATCTTGGTGGCGATGAGGTGCGCGTACTGCCCGCCGAAGTCGACGACGGCGATGGCGTCGTGGCTCATGCTGCCGGGAGATCTTAGTCCGTCGCGCTTTCGCTGTGAAGGCGCCGATGCAGCGAGCGCCCGGAGGGCGGCCTCCCGGCGGCGACCCTCGCGCTATACTGGCCGCCGTGGCACGCGCGCCGGTTTCGAGGGTGATCGCCGTCGGCGCGAGCAACCTCGTGCGCGGTTTCCACGCCGTGGTGGCCGCGGCGAGATCCCAGTGGGGGCCGGGCGTCGAGATCCTCGCAGCCCTCGGCCACGGCCGATCGTACGGCGCGCCGAGCACCGTCGTCTGCCGCACGCTGCCGGCTATCCTCGATTCGGGGCTGTGGCAAGGCCTGGACGCCCTGCCGCCGGCGCCGGCGCGCGCCCTGGTGACCGACGTCGGCAACGACATCCTCTACGGCTCGCCGCCGGCGCGCGTCCTCGGGTGGGCCGGCGAGTGCGTCTCCCGGCTCGCCAGGCACACGCGCGACATCACGATCACGGGCTTGCCGCCTCCGGCCACGAGCGGCCTCTCGCGGGCACGGTTCCTGGTCTTCCGCTCCCTCTTCTTTCCAGGGCGCCGGCTGGACTTCGAGGCGACCGTGGACGCCGCGCGGGAGGTCGATGCCGGCCTCGAGGCGCTGGCCGCGGAGCGGGGAATTCGGTTCTGCCGGCTCGACCCGGCCTGGTACGGCGTCGATCCCATTCACATCCGGCCGAAGATGTGGCGCCAGGCGTGGCAGGAGATTCTCTGCGGCGAGCCGCTCGCCGGCCTTTGCCGGGACCGTTCCGTCGGCGAAGCCATCCGCCTGTACTGCCGGCAGCCCGAGCGGGTGCGCGTCCTGGGCGTCGAGCGGCACACGCCCCAGACCGGGCGGCCGCTCCGCCGGGGCGGCCGCATCTGGCTCTTCTGAATCCTGCCGCCCGCTCCGCCCGCCGCTCAGCGCAGGCCGGCATCGAGGTCCGCGACGAGGTCCTCCACGTCTTCGATGCCCACCGAGAGCCGCACGAGGCCGTCGGTCACGCCCTGCGCGAGGCGGGCCTCCGGCGGCACGACGCTGTGCGTCGTGGACGCCGGATGCGAGATGAGCGTGCGCGCGTCGCCGAGGCTCGTCGCGAGCGAGCACACGCGCACGGCGTTCATGAGCCGGGCGCCGGCCTCCACGCCGCCCGCCAGATCGAAGCACACGATGCCGCCGAAGCCGCCCGGCATCTGCCGCTTCGCCAGCGCGTGCTGCGGATGCGACGGCAGGCCGGGGTAGAGCACCCGCGCGACGGCCCGGTGGCGCTCCAGCCACTCCGCGATGCGCAGGGCGCTCGAGTTCTGGCGCATGACCCTCAGCGGCATCGTCGCCGCGCCCCGCAGCATGAGGTACGCGCTGAACGGCGCCATGATGCCGCCGTAGTACCGGAGCGGCTCCTTCAGGCACCGATCGATGAACGCCGCACGCCCCAGGACCAGCCCGCCCACGGCATCGCCGTGGCCGCAGAAGTACTTCGTTGCGCTGTGCACGACCGTGTCGATCCCCAGTTCGAGGGGGCGCTGGTTCACCGGCGACGCGAAGGTGTTGTCGCAAATCGTGGCGAGACCGGCCGAACGGGCGATCCTCCCGATTGCCTCGAGGTCGCAGAGCGCGAGCGTGGGGTTGCCGGGTGTCTCCAGATACACGAGCTTCGTGGATGGCCCGATCGCTCGCGCCACGTTGCCCGGGTCCGTGGCGTCCACGAACGTCGTGCGGACGCCCATCGACGCCAGCTGCGTGGCCATCAGGTGGTAGGTGCTCGGGTAGATCGCCGTCGCCGACACGATGTGGTCGCCGCTCTGCACGCTGGTGAGGATGGCCGACGCGATGGCCGCCATGCCGCTGGCGCTCGCGATTGCCGCCTCGGCGCCCTCGAGGGCGGCGGCCTTGCGCTCGAAGGCGCTCACCGTCGGATTGGCCCACCGCGAGTACACGTAGGCTTCCTCCCGGCCCGAGAAAACGGCCGCGCCGCGCTCGGCGGTGCCCAGGTGGAACGCCGTGGACAGGTGGATGGGCGTGGCCAGGGCGCCGGTGGCCGGGTCTGGCGCCTCGCCCGCGTGCACCGCGGTGGTGTGAAGGCCGGCTGGCCGGATGCGTGCGTTCATGCGCGTCTCCCTGCGATCCCCTCGCGCCGTCGTCCGGTCCCTCCGCAGGGGCTCAGCGCTGCTCGAGCACCAGCGTCGCCCTCGCCGCATCGTCCACCGCGGCGCGGGTGAAGCGCATCGGGATGTACTCGACCCGCCTCCATGGATCGAGCAGGTTCGCATACCGGTCACTCCAGACGTGCCCGGACTGCCCCATGGGGATCATGAAGCGCGAGGCGTCCGGTCCGGCGAGGTCGATGATCTGGCGGTACGAGGACACAAAGATGTCGCCGCCGATGGGGCTGACGGGCGTCAGCGTGAACGCGTCGCCGCCGTGCGGGACGGTGCGGCTGAAGTACCGCCTGAGGACCGGCACGGCGTCAAGGGGCGCGTGGGGGAAGCGCGCGGCGTTCACGCGGTCCCACCGCCACTTCGTGACGTTCGACGTGCCCTGCCGGGCGCCCATCTCCGCCAACGCCCGCTGCAGCGTCCGCCCCAGCAGGGTCCCGCACGTTTCCGGCTCCGGCGTGCGCACGTCGTCGCACCATGCGGAATCGCCGGACTGCACGAGGCTGTCGATGGCCTTGGCGGCGGAACTGCGGCGCAGCACGTACTCGGCAGCCAGGTCGTCGCCCAGTTCGTCCGCGAACAAGGCGCGAACGGTCGCGTCGTACCAGGCCTCGAAGAGCGCGGCCTCGGGGCTCGCGCCGTCGAGGGTGCCGTTCCACTCGCGCAGCAGCGCCATCGCGTCGCGGCCGGGAGGGCCGAGCGGCCGGGCCGTCAGCAGGAACGGCAGGATCGCCGCGACCTGCGCCGACCGCAGGTCGCCCTGCATGCGCGCGAAGTCCTCGGCGGAAAGGCGCGGGCGCTCCTCGAGAAGCTCCACGATCCGCGCCGCGCGGTACGGCGCGTCCCAGCTCGTGCCGAGCAGGAACGGGAACGAGTCGGGCGCCACCTTGTTGTTGGCCGACGCCAGGTACCCGCGCGCCGGGTTATAGGACACGGGCCACTCGCTCTCGTCGAGGTAGCCTCGCCATTCCGCTTCGCCCGTCCAGCCCGCAACCGGCCGTGCGCCGTCCCCGCTCGTCCGCACTGGAATCGCGCCTGGCCCCAGGTAGCCGATGTTGCCGTCGACGTCGGCGTAGACGAAGTTCAGCAGCGGGACGTGCATGCCGCGGAGCGCCGAGCGGAACTCGGACCAGCCGCCGGCCGAGCCGAGCCGGATGAAGCTCTCGAGCGTATGGTCCTCGGCGTCCAGCCCGGTCCAGCGCAGCGCGATCGTGGACTGCGGGCGCTCGAGCGCGTCGGAAACCACCGGTCCGTGACGCGTGATACGGATGCGGATGGGCACGTCCGCCTGCCCGCGCACACGGATGACCTCCCGGACCACGCGGATGCGCTCGAGCGCGCCCTGGTACTCGGTCTGGTCTCGGGCGGTGATCCGCTCGATGTAGAGGTCCTGCACGTCGCCCACCAGCGCCGTCACGCCCCACGCGATGCGCCCGTTGTGGCCGAGCACGATGCCCGGCATGCCGGGCATCGTCGCGCCGATGGCGTCGTAGCCCCCGCCGGTCACGTGCGCGAGATACCAGACGGCCGGCGCCTGTCCCGCCAGGTGCGGGTCGTTCGCCAGCAGGGGCTTGCCGGTCACCGACCGCGAGCCGGACACGACCCAGTTATTGCTGCCGCCGCCGATGGGCGGGGCGGCGGCGACCCTTCCCGCGATCGCCGCCAGGGCCGCCAGATCCGCTGCGGCCGCTGCGCCGACGGTTCGCGCGCTCGCGCTCGCAAACCCCGGCGCCCTAGTCGTCAGCGTGCCCGCCGGCCCCGGCGCGGAGGCGCCGGCTCCGGGCAGCGGTCTCGAGGGCAGCGGGGCGTCCGGCGGCAGGATGATGGGGCCTCCGGGGGTGTAGGCCGGCATCAACACGCTCGCGCCCTCATCGCCGACGCGCGTCGCCAGCGCCGCGCGGAACGACTCCTCGAGCCAGTTCGCGCTCAGCAGCCAGCCCATGGTCTTCTGCCAGGCCACGACGTCCTCGCCCGTCCACGGGTCCGGGGACACGCGGAAGATCGCGAACTCGATGGGAAGCCCCCCGCCCCGATGGCGCTCAAGGAAGGCGTTGACGCCGGCCACGTAGGCCTCCACCAGCGCGCGAACGCGGCCGTCGAGCCTGGGCCAGGTGTCGCGGGCCGCGCGCGCCAGCCCGACCGTCCGCAGCAGCCTGTCGGCGGGCAGGGCTTCGGGGCCGGCGATCTCCGCCAGACGGCCCTGCGCGACCCGCCGCTGGAACTCCATCTGCCACAGCCGCTCCTGCGCGTGCACGTAGCCAAGGCCGAAGAGCGCGTCGGCCTGGCTGTCTGCCCGGATGTGCGCCACATCGTCAATGTCGCGGACGATCTCGACCGGCGCCGACACGCCGTCTACCTTGACGGTGCCGCGAGTGTCCGGCAGCGGCGCACGCAGGCGCCAGTACAGCAGGGCGGCAGACGCCGCGATCGCGACGAGCACCGTGAGAAGCAGGCGCCGGAGCCAGCGGCGCCGGGGCCGGGCGGGAGAGCGGAGCGGTTCGGGCATGGCTATCCGGGGCGGCCTCATCTTACCCGCGTTCGCCGGTCACCGCCTCGACAAACGCCACGAGGTTCTCGAAGGGCACCTCCGGCTCGATGACGTGGGTCGGCGCGAGGAACAGCCCGCCGCCGGCACCGACCGTCTCGATGCGCGTCCGGACCTCCCGCCGCACGTCGTCCGGGCTGCCGAACGGGAGCGTGGACTGCGTGCCGATGGTGCCCCAGAAGGAAAGCCGCTGCCGTACTGCCGCTTGAGCGCGGCGGCATCCAGGCATTCCGGCTGCACGGGGTTCAGGATGTCGACTCCGATGTCGATGAGATCGGGGATGAGGGCCTCCACGTTGCCGTCGCTGTGGTAGAAGACGAGCACGTCCGGCCGGACGTCGCGCGCCGCGGCGATGGTTGCGGCCAGGCGCGGTTTCAGCCACGTGCGCCACATGGCCGCGCTCATGAGGAGGCCTCGCTGCGTGCCGACGTCGTCGCCGTAGCAAATGACGTCGGCGCCCGAGGCCGCGTAGTGCCTGGCCTGCCCGATGCGCAGAGCGGTGATGCGGTCGAGCAGCACCGTCGCCATGGCGCTTCCGTCCGAGAAGTCGAGCAGGAGGCGCTCCATGCCGCGCAGGTACCACGCTCGCTCGAAAATCGTGCACTCCAGCATGGCCATGGCCGCGAGGCCCCGCCGGTGAACCGCCTCGACTGCGGCGCGCACGCTCTCGTAGCGGTAGGCGGCGTCCACGTCGGGCAGCGGGTACTGCGCGATGTCGGCGAGCGACTCCGCCTCCTCCAGCGGGTGGCGGAACCCCTCGAGGTGGGCGTGGTCGGCGTCGGTGCTCGCGGTCGGCACGTGCCCCAGGCCCCATTCGTCCACTGTCGAGCCTCGAGGCAGGCGCCCGAGATACCTGGAGAAGTCGGTGTCGAGCCGGGTGGGGCCCGGCCAGATCATGCGCGTGTCGGCGCCGAAGTAGTCCCAGGGGTCGTCCGCCCCCGTGCGGGCCCTGATCGACGCAAGCTGCGCCGTCGCGATGCCGAAGGACAGGTCGAACGGCGGGCGGTCGGTCTCCTGGCGCCGCATCGCGGCGAGGACGCGCTCCCGGCTCGTCATGACGGTGCGAGTCGCCACGCGGGGGACCTCAGGCGCCGGACGCCATCAGGCGGCGGGCCAGTGCGAGGGCCGCGGCGGCGTTGTCCGCGTAGCCGTCCGCCCCGATTTCGTCGGCGAAGCGCTGGGTCACGGGCGCCCCGCCGACGATCACCTTCACCGACCCGCGGACGCCCGCGGTCTCCATGGCCTTCAGCGTCGCCTTCATCTGGAGCATGGTCGTCGTCAGCAGCGCCGACAGACCGACGATGTCGACGCGGTCGTTCGTGACGGCGGACACGAAGCGCGTCGGAGGCACGTCGGTCCCGAGATCGACGACGTCGAAGCCGCCGCCCTGCAGGAGCGCCACGACGAGGTTCTTGCCGATGTCGTGCATGTCGCCCTTGACGGTGCCGATGGCGACGCGCCCGCGGGCGACGACGCCGCCGCGCTGCGCCAGCAGCGGCGTCACGATCGCCTGCGACGCTTTCAGCGCGCGCGCCGACACCAGCAGTTCCGGCACGAAGAACTCGCCGTTCTCGAAGCGGCGCCCAGCCTCGTCCATCGCCGGGATGAGCGCGCCATCCACCAGCCGCTGCGGATCGACGCCCTGCCCGAGGGCGCGCTCGGTGGCCGAAGCCGCCCCGCGCGCGTCGCCGTCGAGCACCGCGTCGCGCAGGGCAGACAACAGGGGGGAGAGTGCGTCAGTGTCCATGGCTTGCCTGCTTCGCGCCTGCCTCCACGCGCCGTGGGCCAGCGCACCCGGGCCCAGGGAAATCGGCCCGCGCCTGGCTTTGCGACAGGAACACGCGCGAGCCGCCCGCTCCGGGCCGCAGGGCCGCCGCCTCCGAGACGGCTAGCCGCCGCCGGCGTGACGAAGCCTCCCTGCTCTCCCTCCGCCGCCCTTCGCCGCGGCGTGCGCCCGCTGCGGGCGATGTCCACCAGCGCGAGGAAGCGGGCGGAGTCGGCCGTGCCGCCCGTGGCCATGCCGACCTGCGCCAAACGGCGCCGGATCCCGGCCAGGTGCAGTCCGCCCCCTGGCTCGCGGCATGGCGCAAGGCGCGCGCGTAGCCTACCATGCGGCCCGACGCCGGTGAAACTCCGGCGGCCGGACGCGCGGGCGGCTCCGCCCGCCCGGCCGGGTTGCGGGCGCGGGCGTCCGTCTGCCAGAATCGCGTCCATGCCGGACCAGTTGTCGCTCTTCGAGGCGGAGACGCCGGCTCCAGCGCCAAGACGCCGGGCCGCCTGGCCCGCGCCGGGTTCGGCCCTGGAGCAGCGCTACGAGCGCTATCGGGTCCTGGCTGCCGTGCTGCCCCCGGGGCTGCGGATGGGAACCAGTTCCTGGAGCTTTCCGGGCTGGGCCGGCATCGTCTACGCGAGGAAGCGCGCCGTGTCGATGCTCGCGAGGGACGGCCTGTACGAGTACGCGCGGCACCCGCTGCTGCGCACGGTGGGCATCGACCGCAGCTACTACGCGCCGGTCCCCGACGACGACCTGCGGCGCTACGCGGAGCAGCTGGGCGACGAGTTCCCCTGCTGCGCCAAGGCGCCGGCTTCGGTCACGTCCCCGACGATTCCCGGCCTCGGCCACCACCAGCCGAATCCCGACTACCTGTCCGCGCCTCGGTTCACCGCGGACGTGCTGGAGCCGTTCGCGCGCTGCTTCGCCCGCCACACCGGGCCGTTCATCCTTCAGTTCCCGCCGCCCGTCAGCCCGCAGGCCTCCGATCCTGCGGCGTTCGTCGAGCGCCTCGACGCCTTCCTGGCCGCGCTGCCGCGCCAGTTCCAGTACGCAGTCGAGATTCGGGACAAGCGGGCGCTCACCGGGGCGTATCAGCGGGTCCTCGCCCGGCACGGCGCCGGGCACGTGTACAACTACTGGTCCGCGATGCCGCTCCCTGGCCGGCAGGCGCGGGCGGTGCCGCCGGAATGCCAGCCGTTCGTCGTCATTCGGCTCCTGCTGCGGCCGGGGACGTGGTACGAGAACCAGAAGCAGGTGTTCGCGCCATTCGACCGGCTCGTCCAGCCGGACGACGAGATGCGCCGCGACGTGCTTGGCCTCGTCCGGGCGGCTGCGCTCGCCTCGCGCCCGACGTACCTCCTCGTCAACAACAAGGCCGAGGGCTCCGCCCCGCTCACCGTGGAAGCGCTGGCCGAGCGCTACGTCGCGGAGGGGAGATAGTCTCCCGCAGTCAGAAAAGACGCGGGCGGCACCGAGGTGCCGCCCGCAAAGCGTCACGCGCGAGAGCCGGCTGCGCTAGCGGCTGACGTAGCGCAGGCCGCCCCAGAACTGGTAGTTGTTCGACAGCCCGGCGCCGAAGGCGCGGGTGAAGAACCTGCCCTCGCCGACGAGGTAGATCCGGTCCTCTTTGGCGTTGCTCCAGATCTCGGTGCCGGCCTGGAGGCCTAGCGTCGGGGTCATCCAGTCGGAGTGCGTGATGTCCCACAGGCCCACGCTGGCGCCGATGTAGTGCTTGAGCCCCTCGGTGTAGCCGTTGAACTCGACTTCGGTGAAGAGCGAGCTGTTGCCGCTCTTCTCGAAGTTGATGGCGCCGCCGATTCCCGGGTTGATCTTGAAGTTCGGCCCGACCTTGAACTCCGGCCCGACCTTGCCCGCCAGGAGCGGGGAGCACAGGCTGCTGGTTCCGGTGGCCAAGGCCGAGCCAGCCGCCGTCTCGAACTGGCGCGTGCGGCGCTCCTTGCCGAAGAGCGGGGACGCGAACCAGTCGACCTTCGCGTCCTTCTCGCGGGCGATCCGCTCGGCCTCGGCGCGCTCGGCGGCGGCCTTTTCGGCGGCAGCGCGCTCGGCGGCGGCGCGCTCGGCGGCCGCCTTCTCCTGGGCGAGCCGCTCGGCCTCGGCGCGTTCGCGCTCTCGCCGCTCGGCTTCCAGCCGCGCCTTCTCGGCGGCGGCCTTCTCGGCGGCGGCCTTTTCGGCGGCGGCGCGCTCGGCAGCGGCCTTCTCGGCATCGAGGCGCGCCTTCTCACGGCTCGGCTCGCTCGTCACCAGCGTCAAGTTCGCGCACTGCTTCGGCAGGAAGAACGTGTACGTCTGGTTCATGTCATCGATGACGAAGGTAAAGCCGGGCGCGGGCTTCTTGCCGCCCCACCTGACGTTCCGCACGATGTCGGGCCTGGTTCCTCCGCGGCGGAACGCCATCCACACCATGGTCGTGCCCGGCTGCAGGTCCGACTCCTTCAGCTGGTCCGGCGAGGCTTTCGTCAGGATGTCCAAGACCGTCGAGGTCAGGGAAGACAGCCCGGCCTTCTCCATGACGGTGGTGAGGCCCGACTGCGTCCGCTTCCTCGCCGCCCACTTCTGCACGGCCGCGGTGCTCCTGAGCGGCTGATCGAACCGGTTGCTTCCGCCCAGCCGGGTCAGGGTCTTGTAGTTGTCCTGGACCTGCGCCTGGGCCGCCGAAGCGGCCAGCAGGTCGAGGGCGCCCGCGAGCGCCACCACGAGCGCCAGCGCGGCGAACGTGCGTGGAACGAGTCTTGATGTCATATTGGCCTTCCCCAATGGGAGCGAGACGAACCCTTCGTGAGCGACGCACCCGGGAGAACGCGCGCGTCCCGGCAGGTGATCCGGGACATCATACAACGAAACGACGCCTTTCGACGAAGGCGCGGCGGGGCCAGACGCGCTCGGCTCCGGCCTTCCGCCGGCCGACGCGCCGGCAATCGCGGCGGCCTTCAGCTCGCGGTCCCGACACGAGGCCCGTCGGCGTTCACCCCAGGAGCCAGGCGGCGCGCACGGTCCGACCTAGGCCGTGCGCTCGCCGCCGCCGTCTGCCCGGCGCCATCCCGATGCCGCGCCGCCGCCCCTACCCGAGGCGGTCAAGATTTCGATCGCGCGGACACGAACGTGCGCGGCACGTACGCCAAGTCGCGCATGAAGGGGTAGGTGGGCACCCGGTGCACGCTCGTCAAGTGCTCGATGTCCTGGTTGACGGCGCCGTCCGTCAGCGCCATGAGGTTCGGGTTCGCGATGGCCGCGATTTCCGGGACCAGGTAGCCGGCCTTCACGACGACGATCTTGAAGGCCTTCGGATCGAGGCCCAACGCCGTGAAGTCCCGGACCTCATGGAAGGGCCGGCGGCGCGCCGTGAGCACCAGCGTCACGCCGTCCACCTCGACCACGGCGCGCCGCTCCGCGGGAGCGTCCGTCCGCTCGACGAACGCCACTCGAGCCGTGACGGGCACGGGGCGGCTGGCCTGCGGGTCGAGGCTGCCGCCCACGGTGAGCGCAATCGTCTTCCCGACGCCCGCCGCGTAGCACGCCTCCGTCGCCGGCCGATCGGCGATGCCAGCGAAGACGGCGTTCCGGACCTTCATCCGCAGCAGCTCGGCCAGAGCGTCGGCGCGATCGCCCGTTCCGCCGCCCGTCGGGTTATCGCCCGAGTCGGAGATCACAACCGGCTGCGTCGGCAGCGCGAGGGCCTTCTCGATCATTTCCCCCATCGTGCCCGTCGGCACGCCGAACGCGAACTCGGTGCGGGCCTCCCAGTACTGCGCGGCCAGCTCCGCAGCCGTCTGGTGCAGCACCGCGGGCTTCGTGCCGGTGAGCACCGAAGCGGCCGTCGCCCGCCGCTCGTCCGCCCAGACGTAGCCGACGAGCAGGGAGACGTCGAGCACGCCGTCTCGCGCGTTCAAGGCCGGCAGCTGGGCCCAGAGCCGCTTGGCGGGCTCGTATTCCGTGCTGCTGCGCTCGCCCGGCATGAGCACCGGAATCGGCGCCCACACGAGCGTCGGCCGGATCCCGGCATCGAGGCAGTGGACGAGCATGTCGCAGGCGCGCTTGTGGGTCTCTTCGCGGTCGATGTGAGGCGCGGTGCGGAAGGCCGAGAGCATGTCGATGTTGTCGATGATGCGCTGGCTCAGGTTGCCATGCAGGTCGTAGCTTGCCGAGATCAGGCACCGCTCGCCGACCACGCCGCGGACGGCCGAGATCCAGTCGCCCTCCGCGTCGGTCATGCCCTCGACGTACATCGCGCCGTGCATCGGCAGGTACACCCCGTCGAGCGGGAGCAGGCTCCGCAGGCGGTCGACGAACTCCGCCTTCAAGGCGTCGTACGTCGCGCGCTCGACCCGCCCGCCCGGCACCGCGCTGGCGAAGAGAATCGGCATGAAGGGGTGCGGATACGTCCGGGTCACCCCGAGAAACCGGAAGTCCGCCAGCTCCTGGCCCCGCCGGATGGTGAAGTCCTGCATCCTCGAGAGGCTGTTGCCGTAGGTGCTGCATTCGATCTGGATGCCGCCGAACGCGATCCGCTTCTGCGCCGCGCCGGCACGCGAGGCCGACGCCCCCACCGTCGCCAGCGCCGCCATCGACGCGCGCTTGATGAACTCCCGCCGTTTCATAGGCCCTCCGCTGCCACGATATCACAGCGCCGGGCGCACGGCGCCGCGCGCGCGGCGGGCCGACTGCTATGCTTGGATCGTGGACGGCATGACGGCTGGCGAACGGGCGGTCTACGCGCATCTCGATCGGCTCGGGATCTCCTACGAGCGGCACGAGCACCCGCCGGTGTTCACCGTCGAGCAAGCGCTCGAGCACTGGGCGGGTATTGACGCCGTGCACGGCAAGAACCTCTTCCTGCGCAACAAGAAAGGGAACCGGCACTTCCTCGTGGTGGCCGCCCACTCGACTCCCGTCGATCTCGCCGCCCTCGCGGCCCGCGTCGGAGAGTCACGGCTCAGCTTCGCGTCGGCCGAACGGCTGGCCGCGCACCTTGGCCTGGCCCCGGGCGCCGTCTCGCCCTTCGGGCTCATCAACGACGCCGCCAGGTCCGTCCGCGTGCTGCTGGACGCGCGGCTGCTGTCGGCCGTCCGCGTCGGCTTCCATCCGAATGTCAACACCGCCACCATCGTCCTGACGGGGACTGACTTCGGACGCTTCCTGGCCGCGTGCGGGAACCCCGTCGAGCAGTTCGAGTCTCGCCGGGCGGACGGCGCCGTCCCCGTGGGGTGACGCCGGAGCCGCCCGGGCGGCGGCTTCGAATGGAATCCGGCCCGAAAACGTCCGGTGTTGCCCGGCATCTTCCTTGCAACACACCCATACGAAAACGACGCGGAGGAGTCAGTCATGCGGAAAATGCACGTCCGGGGCATCACGGCTCTCGCCTGCGCCGCGGTCCTGGCGACCGCGGTTCCCGCTCAGGCGCAGCACGGCCGCGCAAGGCCGGTCATCCGCCCGGTCCGGCCGTACTTCTCCATCCGGGCGCACGTCGGCGCGTACTACGGCCCGTATTTCTACACACCCTGGTCCTACGGCTACTGGAACGCCTTCTACGGGTATCCCTACTATTACTACTGGGGAACCGACACGGCCTCGCTGCGCGTGCAGGTGCGGCCGAAGACCGCGAGAGTCTACGTGGACGGCGCCTTCGCCGGCCTGGTGGACGACTACGACGGGTTCTGGCAGCGCCTGACGCTCGAGCCGGGCAACCGCGAGATCACGGTCTATCTCGAAGGACACCGGAGCATCGTCGAGCGCCTGTACGTGTCCCCCGGGGGCAATTACAGCATCAAGGGCGTACTCGAGCCGCTGCCGGCCGGCGCGCCGGACGAGCCGCGGCCGGAACCGAGGTGGGCGGGGACGTCCGCCAGACCCGGTCTGCGCTACGGGGAGCCTCGCGAGGTGCCGCCGTCGAGCGAGCGGCCCGACTCGCGGCCGCCGCGTGAATCCTATCCGCCGGCGGACGCCGGGCCTCCGGCGCCGGACGTGCGCGCGCCGGATCAGCCCCTGCCGCCCGACGGCCGCTTCGGCCAACTCGCGATCCGAGTCCAGCCCCCGGACGCGCAGGTGACGATTGACGGCGAAGAGTGGCGCGCGCCCGAGGGGGCCGAGCGGCTCGTGGTGCACCTCCCGGCAGGCACGCACCGCGTGGAGATTCGCAAAGAAGGCTTCGACCCGTTTGTGACCTCGGTCGAGATCCGGCGGGGCGAGGTCGCGGCCCTGAACGTCAGCCTCGCGAGACTGTAGGCCGCGGACCGAGCCGTGCGCCCGGCAGGGCCGATCGCGCGCCGGAGTCGCGGCGCGCGGCTTCAGGGGCGCGGGGCTGTCGCGGCGCCTGCGCCGCACGGGGCGCTGGCGAAGGGGGTGGCGGGGCGGGCCGGCGTGCGTACGGTTCCCCTATCGGGTGTGTCTGGCCAAGCGTGCTGCCAGTTGGCGTGTGAGCACCTCTGCACCCGCCGCGCCACCGCGCTACTGGGAGTATCGGCTCCTGCGCCGCGGACAGCAGGCCGACCGCCGGTGTAAACTCTAGTCGAACCGACCGGCGGCGTCGGAGGCGTCCCATGCGGAAGGCGGCGGCGCTTGTCACGGGCATCCTCGTCGCAGGCTGGGTCGGCGCGCCCGCGCGCGCCGCCGACGCGCAAGTGCGGGCAAGGCCGCAGCCCGCGCCGGCGACGGGGGCCGTCTCGGCCCTCGACAAGGTCGGGGCCCTCCGCGTGCGCGCCGACGCGGGTGACGCCGCCGCCCAGCTGAACCTCGGCCTCGTCTACGCCATCGGCCAGGGCGTTCCCAGAGACTACGCGGAAGCGGCGTCCTGGTACCGGAAGTCAGCCGAGCAGGGCAATGCGCTGGCCCAGCTCAATCTCGGCTGGTGCTACGCCCTCGGGCAGGGCGTGCCGCGCGATCCGGCCCAGGCGGCGCACTGGTATCGCAAGGCCGCCGATCAGCGAGAGCCCACGGCTCAGCTCAAGCTGGGCCTCCTGTACGCTTCAGGAGAAGGCGTGCCGCAGAGCGACGCCGAGGCGGCCGTCTGGTTCAGGAAAGCGGCCGAACAAGGCGATTCCACGGCGCAGTACAGGCTCGGCTTGGCGTTCTCGCAAGGGCGCGGCGTCGAGCGGGACGCGGCGCAGGCCGTGGCGTGGCTCCGCAAGGCCGCCGAGCGCGGCAAGCCAGCCGCGCAGTTCATGCTCGGCGTGATGTTCGAGCAGGGGCGAGGCGTCCTCCAGAACCTGCCGGAGGCAGTGGCGTGGTACCGGCGCGCCGCCGAGCAGGAGGACGCGACGGCGCAGCTGAATCTGGGCGCCTGCTACGAACTGGGCCGCGGGGTCCCGCAGGACCTCGCGCAGGCCGCCTTGTGGTACCGCCGGGCGGCTGAGCAGGGCGAGGCGCGCGCCCAGGCGAACCTCGGCTACGCCTACGCGAACGGCCGCGGCGTCGAGCGCGACTACGCGGAGGCCGCCGCGTGGTACCGCAGGTCGGCCGACCAGGGGAACGCCTCGGCCCAGTTCGATCTCGGCGACCTCTACGCCCAAGGCCTCGGCGTGCCCCGCAGCATCGTCGAGGCGTACCGCTGGGTCAGCCTGGCGGCGTCACGGGCCTCGAACGCCGAGGACAGGACGCACTTCTCCTCGGCGCGCGATCAGCTCGCTGCGATGATGACAACCGGCGACCTCATCGAGGCGCAGCAGCGGATCCGGGAGTGGACCGCCGAGTTCGAGTCGCGGCCGCGATAGGCGAAACGCCCGGTCGCCACCGTGCGGGCGCACGGGCGGTCCGTGCTGCGATGGCTGCCCGCGGCGGCCGCGACGGCGAAGACGGGCCGTGCGTCGGGCCCGCCACCGCCCGGGTTCGACAAGGACCCTGGAGCCGCGGTCCGGGCGGAGGCGTGCCCGTTGCGGTCCGGCCACGCGGCAAGAACGGCGCCCGGTAGCGCTGGCCTCGAGGCCGCCCGGTTCGCCGGCCTTCCGCTGTTCGGGCGGTCTGGAGCCGCGCGGACGTCCGCTTCGGCGATGACCCTTGTCGCCTCTGTCTGTGCTCCGGCGACTATTGCTCCAGCGCCGACGGATCCAGGATCGCGTGCTTGATGCGCCGGCGGTTCCAGGTGTAGGTGACATGCACGAGGTTGTCAGCCGACTGGATGACGGCCGGGTAGGCGTAGCCGTCAGGCATCGGCTGGTCCTCGAGGACCACGGCGTTCGTCCAGGAGACGCCATTGTCGGAAACGGCGGCGACCAGCGGGTACCTCGGGCCTCCCGACGAGGCGCCTGGCGGCGGAGTCGAGGGGTTGTAGACGAGCAGCTGGCGCCCGTCGCGGAGGGTGACGGCGTCGGTTCCGGAATTCGGGTTCGGCAGCGCCGTCGGTTCGAGCGCGCTCCAGGTCGCGCCGTTGTCGCGCGACCAGCTTGACGCCAGCACGCCGTTGCGCGTCCGCGCAATCGCCTGGAGGCGCCCGTCGCGGTGGAAGAGCACGCTCGGCTGGATCCCCTGCAGGCCGAATGGCCCGCGCGCGAGCGGCCCCACGAACGACCAGGTCCGGCCGTGGTCTCGCGATCGCTCGAAGTGCACGTCCCACCCGGTGGCGGCGCTTTCAGTGCTCGACGGGCTCAGCCACGATCCGTCCGGCAGCATGACGGGCTTGTTCTTGATGGGGCCGAGCAGGGGAGCGGGCAGGCGGCGCGCCGGTCCCCAGGTCCTGCCGCCGTCGCGCGAGGCCATCACCATCCCCCACCACTCCCTGGGCGACGGCCCTACCTTGTAGAAGAGCAACAGCGGCCGTCCCGGCGGAGCGAACAGGACGGGGTTCCACGTCGGGTGGCGCAGGCCGCCGGGCTGCACGCCGGTTGCGACCTCGACCGGCACGGTCCAGGCGCCCGACTCGAACCGCGTCACCCAGATGCCGACGTCCGGGGCCTTCTCCTCCGTGCCCCCGAACCAGGCCGCCACGAGCCGTCCCGGGGCGGTTTCGGCGATGGTGGACGCGTGGCACTGCGGATAAGGCGCTCCATCGTTCAGGACCTCGACGGCTCGCAGCGCGGGATGGCGGTCCGGACCGGCGGCGGCGATTGCCGCGCCTGCCAGTGCGGCCGCCAGGGCCAGCGCTGCTGCGGAGGGATGCTGGTGCAGGCTCATCGATGGTTCTCCGTGGAAGACGGCGCCGCCCGGCGCCGGCCGAGCGCGAGCCCGACGGCGAGGATGCACGCGGTGCCGAAGACGATGATGAGGAACTCGTGGAAGGGGCTCCGCCATGCGGGCGGCAGGGCCGTCGAGCGCGGCGACAGGGTCATCCACACGATCAGGGCGACGCCGGCGGCGACGCCGGCGCCGGCGGAGCGGTTGTCCGCGCGGCGCGACACGAACCCCAGCAGGAACAGCCCCAGCGTCCCGCCGCCGAAGATGCCGGCGAGCGCCCACCACGCGTCGAGCGCGCTGCGCACCGTCGTCATGGCGAGCGCCGCGAGCGTCCCGGCGGCGCCCCACGCGACCGTCGTGGCCCGGAGGAGCCGCAGCGACCGCGCCTCCGTCGTGTCCGGCGCGACGAAGCGCCGGTAGTAGTCGTTCAGGATGATCGTCGCCGACGAGTTCAGGCTGGTGGAGACGGTGCTCATGGCCGCCGCGAAAATCGCCGCGATGAGCAGGCCGGTGATCCCGGGCGGCAGGACGGCCACGATGAACCACGGGAACACGGAGTCGGCCTTCGCAGCGCCGCGGTAGGCGAGGGGCAGCTCGTCGGGGCGGGCCGTGTAGTAGGCGAAGAGGGCCGTGCCGATGAACAGGAACAGCGCCGAGAGCGGCACGTAGGTGAGGCCGCCGATCCAGACGCTCTTGCGCGCCTCCCGGTCGGACTTCGAGGCGATGTACCGCTGGACGTAGTTCTGGTCGATCCCGAAGTTCTGGAGGTTGATCACGAGCCCGTAGAGCAGCACGACCCAGAACGTCGGCTCGGTCAGCGCGGGTCCGAAGCTGCCCAGGCTGAACTTGTCGTGCGCCTCGGCGAGCCGGAGCAGCCCGCCGGCCCCGCCGGGCAGGCCGGCGACCATCACGGCCGCGCAGACCAGCGCGCCGGCCATGAGCACCAGCGTCTGGAAGGCGTCGGTGTAGATGACGGCGACGATGCCGCCGACGAGGGCGTAGAGCGTGACCGACGCGCCGGTGATCAGGATGATGGCGCGCACGTCCCAGCCGAGCAGGACGCTCATCGGCAGCGCCATGAGGTACATGACCGTGCCCATCCGGGCGAGCTGCGTCAGCAGGTAGCACAGGCTCGTGTAGACGCGGGCCCAGGGGCCGAAACGCTCCTCGAGGTGCTCGTACGCCGAGACGCGGCGCGCGTGGCGGTAGAAGGGCAGGAACCACGTCACCGCGATCCACGCGGCCAGGGGGATCGAAAGGCTGAACACGAACGTGTTCCAGTTTGCCGCGTACGCCTTCGCGGGCAGCGCGAGGAACGTGATGCTGCTGATGTACGTGCCGAGGATCGAGAGGCCGGTCAGCCAGCCCGGCAGGCTGCGGTCCGCCGCGGTGAAGCCCTCGACCGAGCGGCTCCTGCGCGAGAACGCGAAGCCCGCGGCCATCGTGCCCGCGAAGTAGGCGGCGACGACGACGAGATCGAGAGGCGTGAAGTGCGAGGAGCTCGGAGCGGCGCCGGTCACCGAGGCAGTCTACGCCAAAGTCCGCCGGATGCCGCATGCGATCGCCCGAAGCGCGCCGCCCCGCCCGCGCAGGCCCCGGACCGGAGCGGGCGGAGGCGATTCCAGGCCCGCGGCGCGCCAATCCCGGATAGAATCCAGAAACCGCCCCTCCCGGCGCGCGCCGACTCGCGCGCCCGGCTCACAGGAGGTCATCCCATGCGCGCTGATCGCCGTCTTTGGATCGCCGGTCTCGTGCTCGCGCTTGCTTCGACAGGCGCCTACCTTGCGGCCGCTCCCGGGCAAGGCGGCCAGGCGGCGGCCGCGCCTGCGGCCCCGCTCAACATCATCGTCTTCGGCGCCCACCCCGACGACTGCGACATCCGGGCCGGCGGCACGGCCGCCAAGTGGGTGGCCGCAGGTCACCGGGTCCGGTTCGTGTCGATGACCAACGGCGACGCGGGCCACCAGTCGGAGGGCGGCGGCGCGCTGGGCGCGCGGCGAAGGGCCGAGGCGCAAGAGGCGGGCCGCCGCATCGGTGTCGAGTACATCGTGCTCGACAACCACGACGGCGAGCTGATGCCGGACCTCAGGGTGCGCGAGCAGGTCATCCGTCTCATCCGCCAGTGGAAGGCCGACCTCGTCCTCGGGCCCCGCCCGAACGACTATCATCCCGACCACCGCTACACGGGCATCCTGCTGCAGGATGCCGCCTTCATGGTGACCGTTCCCAACGTGGCGCCCGACACGCCGTCCCTGCGCGAGAACCCGGTGTTCATGTACGTCGAAGACGGCTTCCAGAAGCCGAACCCCTTCACGCCGGACGTGGCGGTGTCGATCGACGACACGTTCCAGAAGAAGATCGACATGCTCGACGCGCACGTCTCGCAGGTCTACGAATGGCTGCCATGGCACGCGGGCCGGCTGGATCAGGTGCCGAAGGATCCCGCCGCGCGTCGGCAGATGCTGGCGAAGCAGCGCGAGGGGCGCATTAGTCCCGCGACGCGCGAGGCGCTGGTCAAGTACTACGGGCCCGAGGCGGGCGCCAGGGTGCAGCATGCGGAGGCGTTCGAGATCTGCGAGTACGGCCGGCGGCCGAGCCAGGCCGAGATTCTGAGGCTGTTCCCGTTCCTGCCCAGGTAGCCGCGTCGTGAGCGACATCCCGGCCGGGGCGCCCGCGTCCTCGCAGGCGCCCACGCTCGTGCGGCGCTTCGGCCTGCTCCAGGCCACGGCGCTGAACATGTCGAACATGATCGGCATCGGGCCCTTCATCACGATCCCGCTGCTGATGACGGCCCTCGGCGGGCCGCAGGCGCTCGTCGGCTGGCTCGCGGCGCTCGTCATTGTCGTCGCCGACGGCCTGGTGTGGAGCGAACTCGGCGCCGCGATGCCAGGCTCGGGCGGGTCGTACCGCTACCTCCGGGACGGCTTCGGCGCCGAGCGATGGGGCCGGCTGGTCGCGTTCCTGTTCATTTGGCAGTTCGTCCTGAGCGGCCCCCTCGAGATCGCCTCCGGCTACATCGGCTTCTCGCGGTACCTCCGCTACGTGTGGCCGGACCTGTCGCAGGGCGGCGCCGTCGTGGTGGCCATGAGCGTCGGCGTCCTCAACATCGCGCTCCTGTACCGGCAGATCGGATCGATCGGCAAGCTCACCGTCAGTCTGTGGGTCGGCACCCTCCTGACGACCCTCGCGGTCATCGTCACCGGCGCCCTGCACTTCGATCCGGCCCTAGCCTTCGACGTGCCGCCGGGCGGGCTGTCGCTGTCGGTGGGATTCCTCGTCGGGCTGGGGGCCGCCTCGCGCGTCGGCGTCTACGACTACCTGGGCTACTACAACGTCGCCTACATCGGCGACGAGGTGAAGGACCCGGGGCGGGTGATCCCCCGGTCGATCCTGATCAGCGTGGTGGCGGTGGCGGTCATCTACATCGGGATCAACCTGGCGATCCTGGGCGTGGTGCCGTGGCGCGAGTTCGTGCCGGCCGCCGCGCACCCGGAGTCCGACTTCCTCGTCTCGAGCTTCATGGAGCGGGTCTACGGGTCGCGCGTGGCCACGCTCTTCACCGCGCTCGTGCTGTGGACCGCGTTCGGCTCGGTGTTCGCGCTGCTGCTCGGCTATTCGCGGATCCCCTACGCGGCGGCCGCCGACGGGACGTTCTTCCGCGTGTTTGCGCGGCTACACCCGGTCAAGCGCATCCCGCACGTGTCGCTGCTGCTCATCGGGATCATCGCGATTGCGGCCAGCGCCCTGTCGCTCGGCATGGTGATTGACGCGCTGATCACGACCCGGATCCTGGTGCAGTTCATCGGCCAGATCGTCGCGCTGACGCTGCTGCGGCGGAACGCGCCGGACATGGTGCGGCCGTTCCGCGTGTGGCTGTACCCGCTGCCGAACCTCGTGGCCTTGTTCGGCTGGATCTTCCTGTTCGCCACGTCGGGCTGGCAGGTGATCGCGTTCGGCCTCGGCACGCTCCTCGCCGGCGTGGCGGGCTTTTTCGGATGGTCCCGGTGGACCAGACGGTGGCCTTTCGCCGCAGCTCGAGCGGCGATCTGAGCTGAAGGGAGTCTGCGGCATGCGCCGTCGCGAAGCGGCGCCGTCCGTGACGGCGCTGGCGTTTCTGCTGCTCGCCCCCGCGGCGTCACTCGCCCAAGGGGAGGCGCCCGTCCGGACGGTGATCGCCGTGCGGGCCGACGCGCCCCCCACCATCGACGGGCGGCTCGACGACCCGGTGTGGGCCCGGGCGGTGCCCGTGTCGGGCTTCCTGCAGCGGGACCCGCAGGAAGGCGCTCCCGCCACCGAGGAGACGAGCGTGCGCATCGCGTTCGATGATCGCGCGCTGTACGTGGCCGGCGACCTGCGGGATCGCGAGCCGGGCGCCATCGTGCGCCAGCTGTCGCGGCGTGACGCAGCGGTGGAGGCCGACGGCTTCGTCCTGTACCTGGATCCCCACGACGACAAGCTGACGGGCGCGCAGTTCGCGGTGTCGGCCGCGGGCGTGCAGCGCGACGCCCTGATCTACAACGACACCTACCTCGACCCCTCCTGGGACGCCGTCTGGGAGTCGGCCGTCGCCGTCGGCCCCGGCGGCTGGACGGTGGAACTGCGCATCCCGCTGTCCCAGCTGCGCTTTCCCCGCGCCGAGCGCTACACGTGGGGCATCAACGTCCAGCGGATCCTGCAGCGGCGCAACGAGAGCGACTGGCTGCAGCTCGTGCCCAAGAACGAATCCGGGCTCGCCTCGCGCATGGCGCGCCTCGAAGGCATCGCCGGCATCGACCCTCCCTCGACCCTGCAGCTGATGCCCTACGTGACGGGCCGCGCCGAGTTCATCGCACCATCGTCCGCGGGCACGCCGTTCAACGACGGCTCGCGCGGGTTTGCCTCCGGGGGCCTCGACCTCAAGTACGGCGTCTCGAGCAGCCTGACGCTCGACGCCGCGTTCAACCCGGACTTCGGCCAGGTCGAGGTCGACCCGGCCGTCGTCAACCTGACGCAGTTCGAGACGTTCTTCGAGGAGCGGCGGCCGTTCTTCACCGAGGGCGCCAGCGTGTTCCGCAACTTCGGCAAGAGCGGCGCCAGCGCGCAGGTGGGGTTCTTTCGCCCCGAGCCGACGCTGTTCTACAGCCGGCGCATCGGCAGGGCGCCGCAGATCGCGGCCGTCGGCCCCTACGTGGACGCGCCCGCCAACACCACCATCCTCGGCGCGGCCAAGCTCATCGGCCGCACGGCCGGCGGGTGGACCCTCGGCGCCCTCGAGGCCGTCACCGGCCGCGAGCGCGCCCGCGTCTCCGACGGCCTGACGACCACGCGGCCGGAGGTCGAGCCGCTGACGAACTACGCCGTCTTCCGCGCGCAGCGCGAGCTGGGGAGGCGGGCGGGCCTGGGCGTGCTCGGCACCTCCGTCGTGCGCAACCTGGGCGATCCCGCGCTGGCCTCGGTCCTCACGGATCGGGCGGTGATGCTCGGCGTGGACGGGCACCTGTTCCTCGACCACGGGCGAAACTGGGTCGTGCACGGCGGGATCGCCGGCTCCTGGGTGCACGGCTCGACGTCGGCCATCATGCGCCTGCAGAAGGCGGAGCAGCGCTACAACCAGCGGCCCGACGCGCCCCACGTGCGGCTCCATCCCGAGGCGACGAGCATGTCCGGATGGACGGGCCAGGCCAATGTCAACCGCAACAGCGGCAACGTGACGGTGAACGTCGGCATCTGGGGCATGAGCCCCGGGCTCGAGGTCAATGACGCCGGCTACTCGACCCAGACGGATCGCGCCGGGGCGCACGCGATGGTGCAGTGGCGCAAGCTCACGCCGGCGCGATGGTCCCGGGAGCGGTACGTCTGGCTGGCGAAGTGGTGGACGTGGAACTACGGCAACGAGTCGCAGGGCGACGGCTGGCAGTCCTCAGCGAGCGTCCAGTTCCGGAACTTCTGGCGGTCGTCCGTGCTGCTCTCGTACGCGAAGCGGGTCTGGGACGACAAGCTGACCCGGGGAGGCCCGACGGTCATCCGGCCCGGCAACCGCGGCGTGACGGTGTCCACGTCCAGCGACACCCGGCGGCGCCTGGCCTTCTCGGCCGCCTACGCCTTCACGGACCGGGAGTACGACGCCGAGTCGCACGCGTCGGAGCTGCAGCTTGTCTGGCGCCCGGCCCCCGCGCTGACGGTGACGGCCGGTCCGGCCATCACGCACAGCATCGTGGCGGCCCAGTATCTGGCCACCGTGCCCGATGCGCTGGCCACGCGCACGTTCGGGGCGCGCTACGTGTTCGGCGAGATGCGACAGGCGCAGGTGTCGATCACGACGCGGGTCAACCTCGTTGCGTCGCCGCGGACCTCGCTGCAGGTGTACCTGCAGCCGCTCGTGTCGGCGGCGGACTACGGCGCCATCAAGGAGGTGTACGCGCCGCGCACGTTCGACTTCGTGCGGTACGGGGAGGACGCGGGCTCGATTGTCGACGCGGGCTCGCGCTACACGATCGATCCCGACGGCGCCGGCGGCGCGAGCCCCTTTTCGATCGCCAAGCCCGACTTCAACCTGCGGTCGCTCAAGGCAAACGCCATCTTCCGCTGGGAGTTCCGGCCCGGGTCCTCGCTCTTCGTCGTGTGGACGCAGCAGCGCCGCGACCGCGCGCCCGACGGGACCTTCGACTTCGGGGCCGACGCGAAGCGCTGGTTCACCGCGCGCCCCGACAACGTGTTCCTGGTCAAGCTGAGCTACTGGTTCGGCATCGACCGCTGACGGCCGGGCGGGCGGCCCGTCCGGCCCCGTGCTAGGTCCAGCTCGGGTGCGTGAAGAGCGGCGTGGTCTTCTGGCCCCGCTCCTTGATCGCGGCCGCGTCCTGTGCCGCGAGCGGCGTGAAGCGCAGCCCGAGCCCGAGGGCCATCTTGAACAGGCGCTCGTCGCCCGGCGGCACCGCGGCCGTAACCGGGTGCGACAGCGTGAAGCGCAGGCCCATCGTCGCGTCGGCCGGGTCCGACAGCGGCTCGTACCAGCACTTCGGGTACTGATCCCGCTTCGCGCCGGCGGGCCAGGGGCCTTTCGCCATGGCCTTGAGCGCGAGGATGCCCATCTGCTTCGCCTGCGCCGCGGCGAGCACCTGCGGCCCGAAGCTCCCGGCGTGCCACGTCGCGAAGTTGACGGGGAAGAGGATCGTGTCGAAGTCGAACCTCGCGATGAGCGCCAGTGCCGCTTCGACCGTGTGGGCCGAGAAGCCGAGGAACCGGACTTTCCCCGCCTTCCTGGCCGCCACCAGCGTCTCGAGCGCCCCGTCGGCCATGAAGACCCGCTCGACGTCCTCGCGCGTGTTGACCGCGTGCAGCTGGTAGAGATCGAAGCGATCCGTCCGGAGCTTGCGCAGCGACTCGTCCAGCTCGCGCTGCGAGCCCGCCCGGCCTCGCTCCGTCGTCTTGCACGCGAGGAACACGCCCTTCCGGTACGGCTCCAGCGCGGGCCCGAGCATGTCCTGCGCGTTGCCGTAGGTCGGCGCCACGTCGAAGTAGTTGACGCCGTGGTCGATCGCCTCCGCCACGCGGGCGGCAGCCTCCGCCGTGGTCGCGTCCTTGACGACGATGCCGCCGAAGCCGATGAGGGAGAGGCGCTCGCCCGTCCGGCCGAGCGCGCGGCGCTCGAGCTTGCCGGCCTCGAACGTCCGTTCGATCCCGGCCAGGGAGGCGGGGAAGCAGGCGAGCAGGGACGCGGCGGAACTCCTCGTGATGAACTCGCGGCGGTCCATGGGCACTCCTTCCCGCGAGGCCTTCGCTGCCTGGCGGGGGGCATCATATACTAGCGGCGGTTCTTCGGCCCGGGACCGCGGCCTCGCCGCTCCGGAGCGCGCCCCCGGTCGGGATTCCCGCATGACCGGCATCGACTGGCTCGTCGTCGCCGCCCTGTGCGCGGCTTCGCTGTCCCTCGGCGTCTGGTTCACCCGCTCCGCCTCCCGCCAGGGTGCGGCGGGTTTTTTCACCGGCAACCGGAGCCTCCCGTGGTGGGCGATCGGCCTGTCCAACTCCGCCACCTATCAGTCGGGCGTCGGCGGCTTCGTCATGCTCGTCCTGGTGTTCGGCCTCGCCGGCAACTGGCTCTGGTGGACGGCCTGGGTCGTCTGGATGCCGCTCGTCGCCATCGTCTGGGCGAAGCTGTGGCGCCGCCTGCAGGTCGTGACGACGGCCGAGCTGATCACGCTGCGTTACGGGGGGAGACCTGCCGCCGCCGCGCGCCGCGTGTACGCCGTGCTGCTGTTCGCCTACGCGGTCCTGATCATCGGCTACATCACCGGGTTCTTCGCGAAGACGGTGGCGCCGCTCGTGCCCCTGAGCGAGTGGCAGATCCTCCTGATCTTCGGCGGCGTCACGGTGGCCTACACGATGTTCGGCGGCCTCGCCGGGGTGGTCTTTACCGACGTGCTGCAGTTCGGCGTCTTCCTCGTCGGCAACCTCGTGTTCTTCGCCGTGGCGGTGCCGCAATTCGGCGGATGGGCGGCGATTCTCGGCCGCATCGAGTCGGTCAGGCCCGGCGGCCTGGATCCGCTGCCGCCGACCGACCAGATCCCGCTGCTGACCATGCTGATGCTCGTCGTGCAGGGGCTCTTCTACGCCAGTTCGCCGACGGCGGGCGAAGGGATGACCGCCCAGCGGTTCATGGGCGCCGTCAACGAGCGCCACGCGATGGGCGGGCAGCTCTTCAACGCGTTCCTCTCGTTGTCGCTGCGGACCATCCCGCTCATCGGGCTGGGCACGATCGCGCTGTCGCTGTTCTGGACCGCCGATCTGGCCGGCGCCATCGGCCCGGCCCCCGCAGGCATGACGACCTTGGCGGACCCGGCGCACGCGTGGGGCACGCTGGTTCGCGTCACGGCGCTGCCGGTCGGCCTGGCGGGGCTGCTCGTGGCGACGGAGGCGGCCGCCTTCATGTCCACCCTGAGCTCGCTGATCAATTGGGGCAGCAGCCTCGTCGTGAACGATTTCTACCTGCCGGCGCGGCCCGATGCGCCACGGCGCCGTCAGATCGTGGTCAGCCGCCTGACGACGCTCGCGCTCTTCGCGTTCGCGGGGACCGTGGCGATCCTGTTCGTCAAGGGCATGGTGGGCTGGTTTCTCTTCATCAACTCGGCGATGGTCGTCTTCCTGCTGCCCCTGTCGTGGCTCCGCTTCTTCTGGTGGCGTTTCAACGTGTGGGGCGAGCTGGCCGCGATCGTCCTCGGGCTGCCGGCGTCGATCCTGGTGTGGTTCGTGTGGGGCTTCGAGCACCGCCCGTTGTGGCAGGGGACGGGCATCCTGTTCCTGACGAGCGTCGCCGTGCTTCTGACCGTCACGCTGCTCACACCGGCTGAGTCCGACGACACGCTGGTGGCGTTCTACCGCAGGTGCAGACCCCCCGGGCGATGGGCGCACATCGCGCGGCGCGCGGGCGCGGCTTCCGCCCCGCCGGAGTCGTGGCCGAAGCTGGTGGTCGATTGCCTGCTCGGGGTGGTCGCGTGCGTCGGCCTGGTCGTGGCGACGAACGCCGCCTTCGTGGCGAGGTGGCTGCCGTTCGGGGCGGGTTTGGCTGGCGGCCTCGCGGCCGGCACCTGGCTGCTGCGGCGCATCTGGCCCGGGCGGGAGGGAGGAGCGACATGAGGCGGCCGTTGTGGCTTGCCGCGTCGATCGTGCTGTGTCTCGCGGCCAGGCCGGAGGCCGGGCCCGCCGCCGCTCCGGTCCTGCGGCTGACGAGCGCCGAGTTCGCCGGCGGGGCGGCGGTGCGGGTGCCGCCGGGCGAACTCGCGGGGCTGACCGAGGCTCGTCAGCTCGGCGCCGGCGCGCGCGCGACAAGAGCCGCAGTCCGCGCGACCTTCGACCTCGGCGCCACGCCGGGCGGCCCCTACGCCGTCTGGCTGAAAGCCCGCGCCGAGGGAGAGGGCGCTCCGCCAGCCGTCGAGATCGTGCTGAACGGGAGCCGGATCCCCGTCGGGCCTCGGCCCTTCCCCCGCGAGTGGTGGGAACTTCGGCGGTTCCGACTGCCGGCGGGCGCGCTCCGTCCGCGCGCGAACCGGCTCGAGGTGCGGTGCGCGAGCGCAGGCGGCAATCGCGGCGTGCCGCAGGCGCTGCTCGTCGCCGAGGCCGTTGTCGGCCCGGTGTCGCACGTGCCGGTTCACGAGCTGACCACGGCCTACACCGTGGATCTGTCGCTGGCCTCGCCGGCCGGCCCGGCGCCGCGGCCCCCGACCGGCGGCTTCGCCGTCCGGGGCACCAAGGGCTGGGGATGGACGCCCGAGCAGTACCTGTCCGAGATCCCGTGGCTCGCGCGGTTCGGCTTGAACTTCCTGATGAACGGCTACACGTCGATGTACACCGACGCCGTCAGGAAGATCAACCGATGGTGGGAGCCGATCCCGGACGAGAAGAAGCGCGCCTTCTCGGAAATCGCGCGCCAGTGCCGGCTGAACGGCGTGGAGTTCTGCTTCGCCTTCCACCCCCAGCTCCACTCCGAGCGGCCGCTGAAGCTGGACGACGAGGCGGACTTCGAGGCGCTGTGGCGCCAGTACGAGTGGATGCAGCAGGCCGGGGTCAATTGGTTCAGCTTGTGCTTCGACGACATCCCCACGCGGGGCCTGGACATGCCGGCGCTCGCCGAGGGGCAGGCCCGCGTCGCGAACCGCCTCCTCGAGCGGCTCAGGCGGTCCTCGCCGTCGGCCCAGCTCGTGTTCTGCCCGGTCACCTACTACGGCTGCGGGGACGCGCCTTCGGTCAGGCCGTACCTCGAAGCGCTGGGGCGGACGCTGCTCGACGACGTGTACGTGTTCTGGACCGGAGACCAGTCGGTGGCCCCGGCGATCACCCGCGCGTGCGGCGAGACGTTCCGTTCGTTGGTGCGCCGCCGGCTCTTCATCTGGGACAACTACCCCACGAACGACCGCTTTCCCATCTTGCACCTCGGGCCGGTGACCGGCCGGGATCCCGATCTGACGGCGGTGGCCGGCGCCTATCTCAGCAACCCGCATGCGCCCCAGCACGACGTGAACCGCCTGCCGCTGGCCACGTGCGCCGACTTCGCTGCTGACCCGGCAGGCTACGACCCGCAGGCGTCGATCGCGGAGGCCATCTTCGCCCTCGGCCGCACCGCGGCCCAGCGGGATGTCCTCGCGGCACTCGTCGAGCTGTATCCCGGAGAGTTGATCTACGGCCGTTCCGAGCCCAACGAAGTGCTCATCCTCGAGCGGTTCGACCGCCTGCTGGAGCGGCCCGGCGGCCGTGGCGCCGCAGGCGCGCTGCTGTCGCTGGCCGAGCGTACGCTCGACGGCCTCGAGCGGGAATTCCCGGACTGGTTCGAGTCCACCAAAACGACCCTGCGCGCGCACGTGGCGCACATGCAGGAGCGCCGCCGATAGCGGCGCGAAGGAGGCGACCCGATGGCTCGCATCTACTACGCGGGGGACTGGGCCGTGCTTGTCGGCCCCAGCTTCGCCGAGACGCCGTTCTACCATTCGCCGAAGGGGCTCGAGATCTTCAACTACGGAACGTGGCTGACCGACGCGCTGCAGTCCACCGGCGAGCACCAGGTCACGTCCGTGCCGGCGTGGGATTTCTACAAGCTGCCGCCGGGCGGGTACGAACGCGTGCTGGAGGGGCACGACGTCTTCGTGTTCAGCGACGTGGATGCCAAGCTGTTCCAGCTCGCCCCCTCCTTCTTCGACCGCGAGAAGTTCGGCTCGACGATCCTGACGTTCCCGGATCGCATCCGGCTGACCATCGACGCCGTGCGCGCCGGCAAGGGCGTGATGTTCCTCGGCGGCTGGTATTCGTTCACCGGCGAGATGGGGAAGGGCGGATGGGGGCGCACGCGCCTGGCTGAGCTGCTGCCGGTGCGGTGCCTGGAGACGGAGGACCTCGTCGAGAGCACCGAAGGCTTCACGGCGAGGCCGACTGCGGCGGGGGCGCCGGCGTTCGCCGGCCTCGACCTCGGGGCGATGCCGCCGCTCCTCGGCTACAACAAGGTCCGGCCGAGCGAGGACGGCCGGGTGCTCGCCGAGGTGCGCGAGACCGGCGACCCGCTGGTGGCCGTCCGCCGCTGCGGCGCCGGGCGATCCCTGGCGTTCATGTCGGACCCGGCGCCGCACTGGGCGTGCAACTTCGTGTTCTGGGAGCGCTACGCCGACTTCTGGCTGCGGTGTCTCGGCCAGGTGCTGCCGGACTCCGGCAGGTAGACGGTGGCACGCGCCGTGAGTGGAGGAGGCAGGCCTGCGGCCGCCGGGCTGGAGGCGGGCTACGGCGAGCGGATCATCACGCCGCCGATTGGCACCGAACTGGCCGGCTACGGGTTCTACCTCGAGCGTCGGGCCGAGCGGGTGCTCGACGAGCTGCACGTCCGCTCGGTGTGCGTCCGCCTCGGAGATGCCCGGGTCTTCCTGATCTCGTGCGACCTTATCGGGCTCGCGGTGGACGAGGCCGACCGGCACCGCCGCCGGATCGCCGATCGGTGGGGCCTGCCCCCGGCCCACGTGCTGCTCGCCTGCACCCACACCCACTCCGGACCGGCCACGAAGCCCGCGATCGGCCTGGGCGAGATGGATGCCGCCTACATGGACCGGCTGCCCGCGTGGATCGACGAGGCCGTTGATCGGTCCGCCGCCGATCTTCGCAGGTGCGCCATGCGGGTAGGGGAGGGCGTCGTTGACGGCATCGGCCGCAACCGCCGCGGTCCGGAGGCCGGCGCCGCGGACCCAGGGCTGCGCGTGGCGCGGTTCGAACGGCCGGATCGCAGGATCTACCTGGTCGGCTACGCCTGTCATCCGGTGACGGCAGGGCCGACGGGCGATGTCACGGCCGACTGGCCTGGCGCGGTGGCGGCCTGCTTCGAAGAGGCCGGCGACTGCGGACTCGTGCTCCAGGGGTGCAGCGGCGAGATCGATCCCGTGGCTGCATGCCGCGAGAACGGGGTTGGCGCGTCCGAGGCTGTGCGGCGGACGGGGGAACGGCTGGCGCTGCACGCGCGCCGGATCGCCGCCCGCGCGGACGCGTGCGCCCCCGCCGGGGTGGCGGCCGCCGAGCGGCGCATCGCGCTGCCGCTCGTCGCCTGGAGCGGCGAGCGGATCGCGCAAGAGGCCCGGGCGTTTGTCGAGCGGTTCGGCCTGTTCCCCGGCGCGCCGCGGTTCGCCGCGGAGTGGGAGCGCCTTGCGCGCGCCTCCGGCGGCCGGCTGGCCGAGCGGCCGTTCGTCGACGGCGTGCCTATCCAGGCCGTCGGGATCGGCCCCCTGCGGATCCTGGCGCTTCCCGGGGAGCCGTTCACCCGCATCGGCGTCCGGATCCGGGAGGGCGCCCCAGGGGCGTGGGTTGCCGGCTACGCCAACGGCAGCGTCGGCTACCTGCCGAGCCGCGAGGCGTTCGCCGACCCGGCCGACTACGCCTGCTGGTGCGCGCCCCGTTTCACGACGCTCGTCCCGTTCGCGCCAGGCCTGGAGGACCTCCTGGTCCGGGAGGGCCTCGCCGCGCTGTCGGCCGTGCCGGTGCGCTAGGCGGCCGGCGCCGAGCCTGCGCCGGCCGCCGGGAGGCCGGTTCCCGAGCCGCTCTTCCTCTCGCCTGCCCTCGCGCTCCCAAAGAACGTGCGCGGCGCGGCGCGGCACGGTATCATCCCGGGCATGCGTGAACCCGCTGCCGCTGCTGCGGCCCCGACGACGACTCCAGTCGAGCGTCTCGTGTCGCTCGACGCCTTCCGCGGCTTCGTGATGTTCCTGATGATGGCCGAGGTGCTCCGCCTGGCGGCGGTGGCCGCCGCCGTGCCCGCAAGCGCGTTCTGGAGGGTTCTCGCGTTCCACCAAACCCACGCGCCATGGGCGGGCTGTTCGCTGCACGATCTCATCCAGCCGGCGTTCTCGTTCATGGTGGGCGTGGCCCTGCCGTACTCGATGGCGAGCCGCCTCGCGCGGGGCCACTCGAAGAAAGCCATGACCGCGCACGCCGTCTGGCGCGCGTTCGTGCTCGTGGCGCTGGGCATCTTCCTGCGATCCATCGGCCGGGACGCCACGCGGTTCACCTTCGAGGATACGCTCACGCAGATCGGCCTGGGCTATCCCCTGCTGTTCCTGCTGGGCTTCCGCAAGATGCGGACCGCCTGGATTGCGTTCGCCCTCATCCTGGTCGGCTACTGGGCGGCGTTCGCGCTGTACCCGCTGCCCGGTTCCGGCTTCGACTGGGCGGCTGCCGGCACGACGCCAGGCTGGGCGTACAACTACCAGGGGTTCGCGGCGCACTGGAACAAGAACACGAATCTCGCGTGGGCCTTCGACCGCTGGTTCCTCAATCTGTTCCCGCCGGACGGCTGGTTCAGGTTCAACGGCGGCGGCTACGCGACGCTGAGCTTCATCCCGACGCTCGGCACCATGATCCTGGGACTGGCCGCCGGGCGCGTCATGCGCAGCGGCCGGACGGCCCGGCAGCGGATGACGTGGCTCGTGACGGCGGGCCTCATCGGGATCGCCGCCGGCTGGCTGCTGGACGCGGTCGGGATTTGCCCGTCGGTCAAACGCATCTGGACACCGAGCTGGACGCTGTTCAGCGGCGGCTGGTGCTTCCTGCTCCTGGCCGCGTTCTACGCGGTGGTGGACCTGCGCGGCTGGCGCAAGCCGGCGTTCCCGCTGGTCGTCATCGGGATGAACTCGATTGCGGCCTACATGATCGCGCACCTCTTCGAGGACTTCATCGCGTCCTCCCTGCGCACCCATCTCGGCGCGGGCTTCTTCACGGCCTTCGGCGCCGCGTACGAGCCGTTCGTGATGGGCGCGTTCGTCCTGGCGGCGTACTGGCTGATTCTGTTCTGGATGTACCGCCGCAAGCTGTTCCTGAGAATCTGACCCTGATCGGTGGAGGTCCCGATGCGCATCGCGCCGTCCGTCCTGTTCCTTGCCGCGCTCGCCGTGCCCTCGGCCGCCGCCGCCCAGCCGGCCGTCACGCCGGGCGGCGTGATTCGCCTCTTCGACGGGAAGACGCTCGACGCGTTCTACCCGTGGCTCGTGGATACGCACCGGGAGGATCCGCTGCGGGTGTTCAGCGTCGTGGATCAGGTGGACGGGGCGCCCGCCGTCCGCATCAGCGGGGAGCGCTGGGGCGGCTTGGTGTCCCGGGAGTCCTACCGGGACTACCGGTTGGTCGTGGAGTTCCGGTGGGGGCTGCTGACCTGGGGCCAGCGGAAGAACGCGGCCCGCGACAGCGGCGTCCTCATCCACGCGCAGGGGGCGGACGGCAATACCGGAAAGGACTTCAACGGCGCGTGGATGCGATCCATCGAGGCCCAGATCATCGAGGGCGGCGTCGGCGATTTCATCCTGGTCGCCGGTTTCGAGGCCGACGGCACCCGGCTGAGGCCGACGCTGGCGGCACGGGCGTCGCAGGACCGCGACGGCGAGTGGTTCTACGACCCCAAGGGGGAGGCGCGCGATTTCGCGAGCGGCCGCCTCAACTGGCACGGCCGGGACGCCGACTGGAAGGACGCGCTGGGGTTTCGCGGCCGGGAGGACGTCGAGAGCCCGTACGGGCAGTGGACGCGCATGGAGATCACGGCGCAGGGCGACCGGGTGACCGTGACGGTGAACGGCACGGTCGTGAACGAGGCGACCCGGTCGAGCCTGACGGAGGGGAAGATCCTGATCCAGTCCGAGGGCGCGGAGATCTACTTCCGGAGGATCGATCTCGAGCCGCTGGCGGGATCCTGACGGGGCGGGGGCCCGCCGCCGACTCCGGCCGCGGGCCCCCGCAGCGCCCTAGGTGAACTGCGCGAAGTTGATCTTCGGGTCGTACGCCTCGGTCGACTTCAGCATCTCGTCCCAGGTCAACTCGCGGCCGAGCTGCGCCGACATGCGGCCGAGGATGCCCGCGAGGGTGGACTCGGCGCCCTGCGTGGCCTCGTTGAGCAGCTTGCCGGTGACGATGCTGCCGATGAACGCCGCCTGCTTGTTCGCGTCGGCGTCGTCGAGCGCGCCGCGGAACTGCCCCGTGACCGCGGCCTGCTGATCGACGGCCTCGGGCTTGCCGAGCCCGGGGAACTCCCAGTTCGTGGCGCCCGAGATGCGCACCGGCGCGTCGTAGCGCGCCTCGGCGATGCCCCGCGTGCCGTAGTACTGCATGCCGACGCCCCACGCGGCCTTGCCGTACTGGGTCGAGGCGAAGCTGATGTGCACGTCGTTCGGATACGTGAACACGCCGCTGTAGTGGCTCGAGCAGTCGCCCGGATCCGTGCGCCCGGCGCGGCCGTTCGTGCAGAACGCCTTGACGGGGCGTCCGCCCAGCAGCCAGTTGGTGACGTCGATGATGTGGATGTTCTGTTCGACGATGATGTCGCCCGACAGCGTCTTTTCGTAGATCCAGTTGCGGAGGCGGCGCTCGTCGGCCGACTTGTCGTCGAAGGGCGGCCGGTTGATGTTGGACGCGAAGTAGTGGGTCTCGCCCGACACCATCGTGCCGATCTGCCCCTCGCGGATGCGCTTCTCGAGCAGCACGTAGGGCGACGCGTACCGGATCTGGAACCCCACGGCGAGGCTCAGCTTCTTGGTCTTGGCCTGTTCGCCGAGCGCCATGATCTTCTTGGCCCCGGGCACGTCCACGCCGACCGGCTTCTCCAGGTACACGTGCTTCCCGGCGGCGAGCGCCGCCTCGAGCTGCGCCGGGTGGAAGAACGGCGGCGTGGCGATGTACACCGCGTCGATGTCCTTGCCGGCCAGCAGTTCCTTGCAGGCGCCGACGCCCTTGTAGGTCCGCGCGATCGCCGGCTTGCCAAGCTTCGTGTTGAGGGAGTCGAGGTTCGCCTTGGCCCGATCCAGCTGGTCCTGGAAGATGTCGGCCACCGCCGTGAGCACGGCGCCGCTGTTCTGGAGGAACGAGCGCGTCACGGCCGTGCCGCGCCCTCCGGCGCCGATCAGGCCGAGGCTCACGGCGGAGTTCGCCTGCGTGCCGAAAACCGTGGCAGGCTTCAGGATGGTGAATCCCGCGGTCGCGGCGGCGGCCACGCCCACGAATTCGCGGCGCGTGACCTTGGTGTCTCTGGGTTCGTTCATCGATCTCCCTCCTTCAGGTGATCCCGGTCTCCGGCGGAGGCTGGTCCGACGCGTCAAGCAACCCTCGAAGACCGGGCAAGCGGGGTGCTCCCGTCAGATTATACCGGGAACGCGGGCGCCGGGGGCTTGAGTCGCGCGCGCCAACGGAGTACCCTCCGCTCGAGGGAGGTGGCCATGAGAACGATCGATCGGCGCGGGTTCCTGGAGATGACGGCGGCAGCCTCGGTCCTGGCGGCGCTCCGGCCCGCTGCGGCCTCTGCGGCGGCGGCCCAGGCGGGCGGCGGGTTGAAGAAGGCCCTCTACGTCAGCATGCTGCCGAGGGAACTGTCCTATCTCGACAAGTTCAAGCTGGCACGCGAGGTGGGGTTCGAGGGCATCGAAATCGGCACGATTGCCGAACCGGCCGTCGCGGCGGAGATCAAGGAGGCCGCCGAGAAGACCGGCCTGACGATCCACGGCGTGATGAACGCCGACCATTGGCGGTACCCCCTGTCGAGCGCCGACCCCGAGGTGGTGTCGAAGAGCGTGGCGGGCATGGAGACGTCCCTCCGCAACGCCAGGCTGTGGGGCGCTGACACGGTGCTCCTGGTGCCGGCGGTGGTGAACGCCGAGACCTCCTACAAGGACGCCTGGACGCGCTCGCAGAAGGTGATCAGGGAGCGCATCCTGCCCCTCGCGCAGGAGCTGAAGGTCGTCGTCGGGATGGAGAACGTCTGGAACAAGTTCCTGCTCAGCCCGCTCGAGATGGCCAAGTACGTGGATGAGTTCGCGTCGCCCTGGGTGAAGGCGTACCTCGACGTGGGCAATATGCTCTTCTACGGGTTCCCGGACGACTGGATCCGCACGCTCGGCCAGCGCGTCGTGAAAGTCCACGTGAAGGACTTCAAACAGGAGCGCGGCAAGAGCCAGTACGCCTGGGTGAACCTGGGCAACGGCGACGTCGACTGGCCGGCCGTCCGCAAGGCCCTCGCCGACATCAAGTACCAGGGCTGGGTCACGACCGAGATCAGCGGGGGGGACGCGGCCTACCTGAAGGACGTGGTGGCGCGCCTCGATCGCATCTTCGCGGGCGAGAAGCCGGTCGTCGCGCCCGCAGGCTGATTGGCCGGAGGCCAGGGGCTGGGCGCTTGGCGCCGGTCTGACGCGGCTTCCGCCGCGGGGATTCGCGGCCGAATCCTGACCGGCCAGCGTCCAGCCCCTCGCCCCTGTTCCTCTTCACTCTCCTACAGCGCCGCGAGGACCTCCTTCATCAGCCACTTCGTCCCCTCGATGCCGTCCATCGGCCCGTTCTCCCACTCGAGGCCGATCGTCCCCGTGTAGCGGTGCGCGTTCAGGATGCGCACGCTGCGCCGCACGTCGTTCCAGTCCTTCTCGGGCGTCTTCCAGCGGTCCCAGTACTTGGCGTGCACGTGGGTGTGCGTGTAGGGCATCACCGCGTCGAGGCCGTGGAACAGGTGGTACTCGTTCTCCCAGTTGCAGAAGTCCGGCGTGCACTCGCAGTACGGGTGGTTCACCTCGTCCATGATGATCCGGATGTTCATGGGGTTGGCGCAGAGGCCCCAGTGGTTCTCGATGGTGATCTTCACACCGACCGTCGCGCCGTAGTCAGCCAGCTCCTTGAACGACTCGATGCACTGCTTCAGGTACAGCACGATCTTCTCGTTCTTCGGGTACCCGGTCGAGTGGGCCTCGGCCTCGGGCATGATCCGCACGCCCGTGACGCCGGTGTTGCAGCGCATCGTCTTGGCCCCGAGCACCGACGCGGCGTCCAGCCAGAGCTTCGCGACGCGGATGCCGTCCTTGCGCTTCGCATCGTCGGGATCCGCCAGGAACTGCGGCGCGTTGTTGGAGATGTGCTGGCACACGAACTTCTCGTTCGCGATGATGGACGCCAGCTTCTCGACCCACTTCTTGGAGGCGGGAGCCGACGGATCCCAGCGCCGGACCGTGAACGGCTTGCCGTTCCGGTCCACCGTCGTTTCGGTGTACTGCGCCGTGTCGGCCGGGTCGCCGAAGACGTCCGACCACAAATCCAGGTGGTAAATGCCCGGGAAGAAATCCTTCGTCCACTTGGGCAGGTCGTGCATCGTGATCTCGCCGTACTTCTTCCGCAGCCCGGCGGTCTCGGCGTCCGGCGCGCCCATCCGGCCGTACGTCTTGAACAAGTGGCGCTGCGGCCAGCACGTCATCGCGAGGCGCGACAGCTTCTCCGACTCCGAGAGCTGCCGGTTGACGGAGCTCTGCCCGGACAGGGATTCGGTGAGCAGAGTCCCCGCGGCGGCGACGCCAAGGCCGGCCTTCTTCAGGAAGTCGCGGCGCTCGGTGCCGGTCGATCGAATTGAACTCATGGGTCCTCCTGAGCACTCGGGGGCCGTCCCGGGCATCGTACACTACGACGCGGCCTGCCTGCCAGCCGGACCGCGGACGCGCGGCTCGCCGGACGGCACTATACTGGCGAGGCGCGCGTGACCCGGCGCGCCGGGGGAGGGCCCTCGACCGGGAGGATCAGGCATGAAGATGATGTCGTCGACGATCATCTGGACCCAGACCGACGAAGCGCCGGCGCTCGCCACCTATTCGCTGCTGCCTATCGTCAGGGCCTTCACCAGGGAGACCGGCGTCGCCGTCGAGACTCGCGACATCTCGCTCGCGGGGCGGATCCTCGCCGCCTTTCCCGAACGCCTGGACGAGGACCGGCGCAGCCCGGACGACCTGGCGTGGCTCGGCGAGCTCACCCGGCAGCCCGACGCCAACATCATCAAGCTGCCGAATATTTCGGCCTCCATCCCGCAGCTCAAGGAAGCCATCAGGGAACTGCAGGCGAAGGGGTACGCCGTGCCCGATTACCCCGAGGCCCCGGCCGACCCTGGCGCCCGGGAGGTCCAGGCCCGCTACGCCAGGGTGCTCGGCAGCGCCGTGAACCCGGTCCTGCGCGAGGGGAACTCGGACCGGCGGTCGCCCCAGGCGGTCAAGGCGTTCTCCCGGTCGCATCCGCACACGCTCGGGCCGTGGACGCCGGATTCGCAGACGCACGTCGCGCACATGGCCGGCGGCGACTTCTACGGCAGCGAGACGTCGGTCACGCTGACAAAGGCTGCCGAGGTCCGCTTCGAGTTCGTCACGCCCGGCGGGGCCGTCACCGCCCTCCGCTCGCCGCTCGCCTTGCTCGAGGGCGAAATCCTCGACACCGCCGTCATGCGCGTCGCGGCGCTGCGCCAGTTCTACGAGGAGCAGATGGCCGACGCGAAGGCGCGCGGCCTGCTGCTGTCGCTGCACCTGAAGGCGACGATGATGAAGGTGTCCGACCCGGTGATATTCGGCCACGCCGTCAGCGTCTACTTCAAGGACGTCTTCGAGAAGCACGCGGCGGCGTTCAAGGCGCTGGGCGTCAACCCGAACAACGGGATCGCCGACCTCGACGCGAAGATCCGCGCCCTCCCGGAGGCCGAGCGCGCCGCCATCGAGGCCGACATCCAGGCCGTCTACGCCGTCCGCCCGCGCCTCGCGATGGTGGACTCGGAACGGGGCATCACGAACCTCCACGTGCCGAACGACATCATCGTGGACGCGTCGATGCCGGTCGTCATCCGCGAGTCCGGGAAAATGTGGGGCCCCGACGGCGCGCTGCACGAGACCAAGGCCCTGATCCCCGACCGGTGCTACGCCACGGTCTACAAGACCATCATCGAGAACTGCCGGGCGCACGGCGCGTTCGACCCCGCCACGATGGGCTCCGTCCCGAACGTCGGCCTCATGGCCCAGAAAGCGGAAGAGTACGGCTCGCACGACAAGACCTTCATCGCCCAGGGCGCCGGCACGATCCGCGTCGTCGACGCCGCAACCGGCGAGACGCTGCTGTCCCAGGCGGTCGAAGAGGGAGACATCTTCCGGGCCTGCCAGACGAAGGATGCCGCCGTCCGCGACTGGGTCAAGCTGGCCGTCCGGCGCGCTCGGGCCACCGGCGCACCGGCCGTCTTCTGGCTCGACCGCAACCGCGCGCACGACCGGCAGGTCATCGCGAAGGTCGAGGCGTACTTGAAGGACCTCGACACCTCGGGGCTCGACATCCGCATCCTGGCGCCCGTGGACGCGATGACGATTTCCCTCGAGCGCATCCGCAAGGGCAAGGACACGATTTCGGTGACCGGGAACGTGCTGCGCGACTACCTGACGGATCTCTTCCCGATCCTGGAGATCGGCACCTCCGCGAAGATGCTGTCGATTGTGCCGCTGCTCGCCGGGGGCGGCCTGTTCGAAACGGGCGCCGGCGGGTCGGCGCCGAAGCACGTCCAGCAGTTCCAGAAGGAAGGGTACCTGCGCTGGGATTCCCTCGGCGAGTTCTCCGCGCTGGCCGCGTCGCTCGAGCACATCGCCGCGACGGCCGGAAACGCCAAGGCGGCCCTCCTCGCCGAGACGCTGGACCAGGCCATCGGCAAGTTCCTGGACGCCAACAGGTCGCCGGCCCGCAAGGTCGGGCAGATCGACAACCGCGGCAGTCACTTCTACCTGGCTCTGTACTGGGCGGAGGCGCTCGCGGCACAATCGAAGGACGCCGAGCTCCAGGCCCGCTTCGCGCCCGCGGCAGCGCGCCTGAAGGAGGCCGAACCGGCCATCAATGCCGAATTGATCGCGGCGCAGGGGCGGGCGGTGGACCTGGGCGGCTACTATCGGCTCGACCCCGCGAAGGCCGTCGCCGCGATGCGCCCCAGCCCGACGCTGAACGCGATCATCGACGCCATGGGCTGAGTCACCGGCGGGTGGATCTGCGGCGGCTGCGCCCGGACGCGAGCGCAGAAGCGCCGCGGTCGCGTCAGGCGGACGAACCGCACGCGGGCGGACTGACGGCCTGGCGGCGCCTGGCCCCGAACCGCCGAATCGCCAGGGCGGCGAGCGCGACCGCCAGGACGACGCCGGCCAGCGCGAAGAGTGGGAACAGCACGGCGACGGCGCTGGCAGCCGACGAGCCGGCCAGCTCGGCCGTCGCCACCGCGGGATTGGCCAGACCGCCGGTCGCCGCCGTCGACCCCACCCGCGCCGACGCAGTCGCGCCCTGAACGATCGCGGCGAGGCCTCCGCCGCCGATGATTACGGCCGTCCAGCGCACCAGCGGCGGCAGGTCGGCCAGCACCGACGCGCTGGTCACCATCCCCGCCGCCACGGCAGCCGGCGTCGCGACGAGGTCCAGCAGGTGATCCACCCAGGGGATGCAGTAGCCGAGCACCTCGAACACCGTCGCACACGCGAACGCAATCATGGCCGGCGCCGACCCCATCCACTGCCACCCGTCCGCGAGCGGCACGTAGCCGGCGTGCGCGCCGACGCTGAGGACGAGCAGCGGAACGAAGACCCGGAACCCGCACGCGGCGGCGAGGCCCAGCCCGAGTCCGAGGCTGGTGAGCGCGTCGACCGTCGTGGGCATGCCGCTATGATACGCCCGTTCGGCGGTTGCTTGAATCGACGGGGCGGATCGGTCATCCTAGCCGCGGTCGCCCGCAGGCCGCTCTCCGGCGGCGCGGGCAGGGGGGCGCCATGAAGCTCGTTCTCTGGCTGGTTGTCGGCGGGATCGTCGGCTGGCTCGCCAGCATCGTCATGAAGACGAACGCCCAGATGGGCCTTGTCGCCAACGTCGTCGTCGGCGTCGTCGGGGCGCTCATCGGCGGCTGGATCGCGACCCGGCTGAACCTGGGCGGCGGCGCCCTGGTCAGCTTCATCCTCGCCGTGATTGGCGCCTCCATCCTGATCTGGATCCTGAAACTCCTGAAGATCTTCAAGTAGGCGGGTGCGGCGCCCGGCCCGGGCGCGTCACCCCCCGAGCGGCGGAATCGTCACCCAGCGCCGAAGTCGCCAGGATTCGAGCGCGAGTTCCGCCAGCTGCACGCCTTTCGCGCCGGCGAGCAGATCCCAGGCAAAGGGCTCGTCGCGCGCAACGTGCCGGAGGAACAGCTCCCACTCGGCCCTGAACGCGTTGCCGGCTTCCGGCGCGGCGGGCGCGGCTTGCCAGTCGGCGCGGTAGGCGGCGGGCGGGGCGACGTCCGCGGTCCCCACGGGGGGGCGCCCCCCCCCGGGCGGGACCCGGCCGGTCGGGCGCACGCCGCCGCCCGCGCCGGCCGGCGACCGGGGCCCGC
>Ga0116177_10000010_pt1 | contig 119753 bp, 128 predicted proteins | sample AD_STIC10_MetaG_FD_89750 | JGI IMG/M metagenome (GOLD analysis project Ga0116177, IMG submission 89750) | Active sludge microbial communities of municipal wastewater-treating anaerobic digesters from USA - AD_STIC10_MetaG | ecosystem: Engineered > Bioreactor > Anaerobic > Digestate | place... | reverse complement strand
ATCGCCACGTCGATCACTCCTATTCTCCTGCTCAGGTTGTGAGCAGAATAGTATCGCTACGTGGGTCAAATTTAGATGCATATTTCTATGCTAGATGGGTCAATATTCGATGCAATTTAACAAAGCGATATCTGATTTTTATGATGCACTATTTCATTACATCAATAATCGGGGCATGCTTTTCGGGCAATCCTTTGAAGAGCTCATTTCCGAGAAAGTATCCCTCAAAGCACGCCAATTCAACACGCTCAAGAACACGGGCAATCTTTATAAAGAGGCAAAAGATTATCACCGAGTATCTGACGGTTTCTAAAAATGAAAGATAACGACCTGCCTTTGCCGTCTATCCGTTGTCTTTCTAAAGAAGAGGCCGCGTCTTACCTAGGCATAGGTGTGACGCTCCTGTCTGAACTTGATATTCCAACGGTGAAGTTTGGTCGCCGTCTGGTGTATGACAAGGTTGACTTGGATCTTTGGTTAGAGGAATATAAGCAGCGAGGGCGGGCCGGAAAGGAGTTTATATGGCCCGTGAAACCGGAATCTACAAGCGAGACGATTCATCATGTTGGTGGATTAACGCAACACTCGCAAACGGCAAAAGAGTACGCCAAAGTTCTGGGACTGAAGACCGAGCCGAAGCTGAAGCGTTTCTAGCTAGAATCAAGCTAGATGCGTATAGGCAAGTGCATTTTGGTGTAAAGCCCCATCGTTCATGGCAAGAAGCTGTTGTTCGGTATCTCGAAGTTAAAGCAACACTCAGAAGTTATCGTGATGTAAAAAGGATTTGTTTCCATTTACACCCTTACTTAGGCAGGCTGATGCTAAATCAGATTAACGGCGACGTAATTTGGTCAGTGGTTCAAGGTGAGCTTAAGAAGGGAAATAAAGCTGCAACGGTTAATCGTTATTTAGCGACTATTCGGAATTTATTAAGAACAGCGCGTGACGAATGGCAGTGGCTGGATCATATCCCTAAAATTCGATTACTCACGGGTGAAGTAGAACGTGATCGATGGTTAACTAAAGAAGAGGCAGATCGGCTAATCGCTGTATGTCCTCCCCATTTGGCAGCTTTGGTTAAGTTTGCTTTAGCAACGGGGTGTCGTGCTCGGGAAATTTTAGGTTTGGAATGGAATCGGGTGGATTTAAATCGCCAGACTGCATGGATTAACCAAACTAAGAATGGTACACCGAGAGGGGTTCCTTTAAATGCAGGTGCAATATCTGTTCTTCAGGCGCAAGTCGGAAAGCATTCTAGGTATTGTTTTACTTATGCTGGTGAGTCGATTCGATACAACATTTCGAATAGTGCTTGGCATACAGCATTAGAAAAAGCAGGCTTAGAAGATTTCAGATTCCACGATCTGCGCCACACTTGGGCTTCTTGGCATCGTCAAGCGGGAACAAGTTGTGATGAACTGAAAGAACTAGGGGGTTGGAAAACGCGTTCTATGGTTGATCGATATGCAAAATTTGCAACGGAACATTTAGCAAAAGCTGCAAATCGAATTGATCATTTCGGGCAAGATAACGTGATTGAATTGTCACGTTTTGGTCACGTTCACCAAGAAAAAAGGGCTTAGTTAAAAACTAAACCCTTATCAGTACTGGTGGCCGGGGGCAGAATCGAACTGCCGACACGCGGATTTTCAATCCGCTGCTCTACCGACTGAGCTACCCGGCCAGCGTGAAATAGTAGATAACTATTTGCAAGTCGCGCATTATAGCAAACTTAACCAAATATTGGCATAAGGAGGCACAATTAAATTAAAAACTAAGGTGGTCAAATCAAAATAATTGCACTATGATGATATTGACAGGTTGGAAATTGTCGCTGGCCATTCATTCACTAAGACCTGGTTTCATCAATCTAATAAAACAAAGAAGGAGAACTAAATGGGCATGTTTTCATTTATTAAAGAAGCAGGAGAAAAATTATTTGGTATTGGGGAAGCAAAAGCGACTGAAGAAATTGCAAAAAAAGACCCGACGCCGGTGAACGTGGAGGCAGCCAATAAAGCAGCTGCAAATGCGATTGCCAATTATGTGGCAAAAATGAATTTAACGGCTGATGGCCTGACGATTGGTTTTGATGGTGCCTCGGGTACTGTCATTGTGCAAGGCATGGCCGCAGATCAAGCTACCAAAGAGAAAATTTTGTTGTGCTGCGGTAATGTAGCTGGTGTTGAACACGTACAGGATCAGCTTGGCGTGATTCAAGCAGAGGCTGAGCCACAGTTTTACACGGTGGTGCGTGGAGATACGCTATCAAAAATCGCCAAAGAATTTTACGGCAATGCCAATGCGTATATGAAAATATTTGAAGCCAATAAGCCTATGTTGAGCCATCCGGACAAAATTTACCCTGGCCAGATGCTGCGTATTCCACCACAGTAATTTAAAATTAGGAGAAATGATATGAGTACATTTTTACGCGCTTTGTTAGTAGGTTTGTTTGCCGCAACTTTTACCGTGGCATGTAGTAAAAAAACAGAAGAGGCCGCAGACGCAGCCAAAACTGAAATGAGCGAAGCGGTGGATGCGACCAAGGACGCAGCGGCAACTGCTGCAACTGAAGCAAAAGGCGCTGTGACAGACGCTGCGAAAGATGCGGCGGAGGCTACATCAGAGGCAGTCGCTGAGGCCAAGGAAGAGGCGGTTGATGCTGTGCAAGCAGCAAAAGATGCTGCAGCCGCCGCCGCAAAATAATTCTTTTTTCCGGCTTAATACCCGTAAAGCCAATCGGTTTTGCGGGTTTTTCATTTAAAATTGTCAGCATGATGAGATATGAGATATTGCCATTGGATGGCGGTTTAAATGCAGTGCTTCAGCAAAAAATTGACCAAAAAACCAAGCCGCTTGGCGCACTTGGCCGACTGGAAGAAATCGCCCTGAAAGTAGGGCAAATTCAAAACACATTAACACCTCAACTCAGCCAACCAACCATGTTGGTTTTTGCAGGCGATCATGGCATCGCGGAAAGTGGCGTCAGTCCTTATCCGCAAGCTGTGACTGCACAAATGGTGCACAATTTCCTAGCGGGCGGGGCAGGTATTAACGTATTCGCCAAACAGGGCAACATGCAATTGCGAATCGTGGATGCGGGCGTGAATTATCAGTTTGAATCTCATCCGGATTTAACAGATGCCAAAATTAGCATGGGCACATGCAATTTTTTGCAAGAACCAGCGATGACCATGGCCCAGTGTAAGCAAGCGCTCACTGTTGGCGTGGAGCTTGCTAAAAAAGAGGTTGATGCTGGTTGTAATGTGCTTGGTTTTGGTGAAATGGGCATCGCCAATACATCATCGGCAAGTTGTCTGATGAGTGTATTGTGCGATTTGTCTTTGGAATCATGTGTAGGCCGCGGCACTGGACTGGATGATAATGGGCTGGCCAGAAAGGCAGAGGTTCTTAAACAGGCGATAGCGATACATCAGATTAATGACAAGGATGTATTGGGCGCGCTCGCCACTTTTGGCGGTTTTGAGATCGCCATGATGACAGGTGCGATGCTAGGCGCGGCTAAACACAAGGCAGTATTATTGGTTGACGGGTTTATTGCCACGGCCGCGCTACTTGTGGCGAGCAAGTTGCAGCCTAATGTCCTGCAGTATTGCATATTTTCACACTGTTCAGGCGAGGCTGGGCATCGCAAGCTGTTAGATTATTTAGATGCCAAACCTTTGTTAGATTTAGGCATGCGGTTAGGCGAAGGTACTGGCGCGGCGTTGGCTTATCCGCTTATTCAAGCGGCAGTTAATTTTTTGAATGACATGGCATCATTTGAAAGTGCTAGTGTAAGCGAAAAATGTTAGCCATTGCTAAAAATGAATGGCGCTTCTTTTTGTTGGCCATCGGTTTTTTAACGCGTATTCCGGTATCCAGCATTGCCAATTTTCAAGTGAATGACCTTAATCATGCGGTTAAATATTTTCCGCTGATTGGCATCATTGTCGGTTTGGTTGGCGCCTTTAGTTTTTATCTAAGCAGTTTTATTTTTCCGCAAACGATAGCTGTATTAATCAGCATGGCCTGCACCATTTATCTGACAGGTGCATTTCATGAAGATGGCTTGGCAGATAGTGCCGATGGCTTGGGCGGAGGGTGGGATCGTGAGCAAATACTCACTATCATGCAAGACTCGCGGCTTGGCACTTATGGCGCAGTCGCTCTGTTTTTAATGCTGTTTGCAAAATTCCAAACACTTGCATTACTACACCCGGCCTTTATTCCATCTGTGCTAATTGCAGGCCATGCGCTCAGTCGTTTATGCGCAGTGTGGCTGATGGCGACTGCAGAGTACGTTAAACCGGAAGGAAAATCAAAGCCGCTGGCCACCAAAATCAGGCTGGGAGGCCTAGTAGTAGCTAATCTGTTTGGCTTGTTGCCGGTATTAGCGACGACTGCTTTATTGGTAGTGAGTAATCACTCATATTTGATAGTCGTTGAATATGTGATGATGGCATTTTTGCCTGTGCTGGCAAGCTGGCTATGGTGGCGTGCCAAGCTATTGAAAAATCTGGGAGGATATACGGGCGATTGTCTAGGAGCCGCGCAACAAATCACGGAATTGGCATTTTATTTGGGCGTGCTGGCCTGGAGCGTGCAACTTTGAGGCTTTATCTAATCCGCCATACTTCATTGCAAATTAACTCTGGCATTTGCTACGGGCAGAGCGATATAGATGTTGCCGCCAGCTTTGTAGATGAAGTAATCCAACTGAAAACGAAACTTGCTGAGGTGAGTTTTGCTGCCGTCTATACCAGCCCGCTGCAACGCTGTTCTAAACTTGCGCAAGCACTTAATTTAGGTGAATATATTGAAGACCATCGTTTGCTGGAGCTTAATTTTGGCGATTGGGAAATGAGCGTCTGGGATGATATCCCGCGTCATATTTTTGATGGTTGGGCGCACGATTATGCCAACAAAGCACCGCCTAACGGCGAAACGTTCAGTCAGTTACAGCAACGCGGATTGCATTTTTTAGAAGAAATTTTGCAACAACACGCTGGTCAGAATGTCGCTGTTGTGACGCATGGAGGCATGATCCGCGCGCTATTGGCGCATGTGCTCAATATGGAGCTGAAAGGTTTATTCCGCTTTTCGATAGATCACGCCAGCGTGACACAGTTGGATTTTAGTGCAGAAGTACCTAGGATTTGCTTCGTCAATCTCTAGACGACATTAATCGTATTATCAAGGCATTCTACAATTTGCCCTTTGCGGATTTTAGCGGTTTTGCGCAATTCAATGTTGCCATCCACTTTTACAATGCCGTCCGCCACCATCATCTTGCCCTGACCACCGCTTTGGGCGATACCCACAAGTTTGAGCAAGTTGCAAAGCTCGATAAACTCACCTTTTAATTCAAAATCCATTCTTAGCCCTTTAATTTGAGTGGCAAGCCAGCGGCAATAAATACCGCTGAATTTGCTATTTCTGCAACAGCCTGGTTTAAGCGGCCTTGTTCGTCCTGAAACTGGCGGTTGATTTCACCCAAAGGCACGATGCCCATGCCCACTTCATTGCTGACCAAAATTATAGTTTCAGTAAGTGTGGGTAAAAGCGTTAAAAAAGCCTCACGTTCCAGTTGCCAGCTAGAATCTCTTGGTGGGCTACAGTCGTCGCATATCCACTGTGCCAGCCATACGGTCAGACAATCGACAATCAAACAATGGTTTGCCTTGGCCAAGCGGGTAAGGGTTTGCGCGAGGCGATGTGGTTCTTCTACTAACGTCCAACTGGCCGGGCGCCTATCTTTGTGATGCTGCACCCGCGTTTTAAACTCATCATCAAACACTTGTGCGGTAGCAATATAGGTAACCGGCAAGCCGCTTTCTGTGGCCAGTTTTTCGGCATAGCTGCTTTTGCCGGAGCGCGCACCGCCTAAAACCAATGTGATGTTATTTGTCATATTTTAATAAAAAAGCCGCTTAAATTTTAAGCGGCTTTTATTGTTGTTAAGACATTAAACTTTCGATGTTTGCACAGGATTAATGCTGCGAAACAGTGCAACACTCAACCAGACAATAGCAAAGTACATTGCCGCAAAGCCTATCCAGCTTGGCAAATATTCCCAGCCATGTTTCATGGATTCAACCAGACCTTGCGCAGGGAAGCGGCCAGAGAACAGATAATAAGTTTGGGTGGAAATCACAAATGCCACAAACGTGGTAAGCATGCCCACTACAGCATAAGGAATTAGAGCAAAAGAATCTTGTTTTTTGCTCAACCACAAACCACCCAGCCACATAGCGCCATAACTTGGAATTAACCCCCAATAGCCATTTGTGAGGCAAAAGCCTTGTGCAGGGTCGAGTGCAGCAGCGCCAAAATCAATGCAGGTTGCCAATACAAAAAATGCCGCAAACCAACCAGCACGCTTCAACCACAAGCCGCCCAGCAGAAACAACACCAAACTTGCGTCGGGCAGATTAAAAGGCGTAAGCGTATGGCTACCGCGGGTGAGTAGCATAAAAAACGCAATACCTGCGGCGATTAATATAGGTTTGGTGATTTGTGACATATTCATAATTTTCTCCAGCTTCATGGTTGTCATCATAACATTTTTTTAAAAATCTGCTTTAAAACCTACGCGCCAGGTACGCGCAAAATCCACAGGATAAATCGCATCATCGGCTACTTGGATTGAGTTTTCATGTTCAAAAATATTATTAACTGCTGCAAACAACTGTACTTTTTTGTAACGATAACTTACCGCAATATTAGTAGATTCGTAATGACCTTGTTTTTGTGTTGCGTTGTTTGTAAAGTCGTTAAATGCATAAGTAGATTCGCGCCAAGCGTGACTTAAATTAATATTGCCTGCATCTAAAAACTTATAATTTAGGTTTGCAGTTACTGCGTGTTTAGGTACGCCCGGTAAATCTTTGTTTTTTACTTCTATTAAAAAAACAGGTACAACTTCTTTGTCCACTATAGCGCGGGTGTAAGTGTAAATCAAACCTGCACTAAGCCTGTCTGTAAAGCTAATATGATCTTGTATTTCTAGCCCATATTTATGAGATTTATCAATATTGGTGTTTTGGAAAATAATGGGTACTAAATAAATTTCATTATCCAAATTCGCGTAAAAAGCGCTTACTTTAAAGCGATTGTTGGGCAGCGTATGGTTTAAGCCCAGATTAAATGTTTTTGAACGCATCGGCTTGATAAAGCCATTAAATGTCGTAGTAACAACAGGAAATAATGAAAAGTCTTGCGCAAAGAAACGGTCAATATCAGGCGCTTGAAAAGCGCGGTTGTAGTTGGCAAACACGCTAGTTTCTGGGTTGATTTGATAATTCGCACCAATATCCCATGCGCTTAGATGTTCGCTGTCATTTAGGCTTTGACCAGCATCAGGGTTAAATTTGTAGCGCACTTTTTCACCTCTTGCGCCAGCAGAAAGCGTCAAGCCTTCTAGTAGCCAGGTTGGGTGGTATTCTGCGCTGGCAAAATAAGCCTTATTGTCTTTGCTGGTGATGTTGCTACTGTTTTTTCGGTCGCCTTTATATACCTGAATGCCAGCAATCGCACTTAGCTGATCTCCTATATAACGAACATTTAACTCATTTGCTTCGTAATCATACTTAAAGGCGCTAAAAAAATTCACGAACTCTGACGTTTTATCTTCTCGAAAATGCGTTGCTGAAACCCGCCATTGCTCGGCAATGTCGTACTCTGCGCCTACTTGCCACTGGTTTGTATCTAAGGCCTGATGCGTATAGGTTTGGCTAAATGGTCGTTGGGTAACCTGTCTCGGGTTGTCCTTAAATTCAGCTTCTATTAGCGCGTTGACATAGCGCGTATCATTGCGTGAACTGGTGGCCTGCGCAAAAAGGCGCAAATATTCAGTAGGCTTGATTTTTATTTTTACGTTTTGGCTATTGCTGGTAAATTGGTCTTTGTAACCAGTTTCGTCTTTTTTGCTGAAACCGTCATGGCTGTCGTGTGCCAAGTTGGCTGAAATATCAATCAGTTCGTTGGAAAAACCCGCACTGGCATAATGATTTTTTTGCCCAAAATTTCCCAAAGAGCTAACAATTGTAGCGCCTGTTTTAGCTTTGGTATAAATTTGAATCGCACCTGCGGTGGCGCCGTCACCATATATTACCGATCCACTGCCTTTGCTAATTTCGATGCGCTCGATATTTCCAAGCGGAATGCCAGCTAAAAGCTGTGAGGATAAATCGATATTATTCAGGCGCTGTCCGTCCACGGTAATCACCACATTTTGGTGGCCATTTTCGCCGCCATAACCGCGCAAATTGATAGAAGGTGTTGCTTTGTTGCCAAAATTTGGTAGTAAATTTAGCGATGTTTGCTGTGCTAAATAATCATAGAGCGTGGCTGCGCCTGAAGCTTCAATTTGTTTTGCAGTATGGATTTCAGATGCATAAGTGGTTTCGGTATCTTTGTGTTCAAAGCGGTTTGCTTTTACTGTAACGTCTTCGAGCTGTATATTTTCAGCCGCAAAAACAGGTGATGTGAAAGCCAAGCCGATTAGGCTGGCAATGGTAGATTTTTTCATTATATTTTCCCTAAATTACATGCGACCCCGCATGTGGAATTTTAAAAACCAGGGAATAAAGAAGGGAAAAACTGACAAAAATGCACTCAAGCATAACAGAGCTGCAGCTTTGACACCGCCACCCCGCGGTATTCTCTAGCGTATAGGTTGCGAGGCCGGTCTCCGGGCTTGTGGGGATTTGTTTTGCGCCTTCCCAAGCTCGCGCTCAGTGGCTGATTGCAAAACTACACTCACTTACCGTTGCGGGGGCAGCATAGGCATTGTTAATGGATTAACGCACCTATTTCCCAGTTTCACCATGCTTAAAGAAAATAAACATTGGCACCTGACAACTAACCGCGATTATAACGATTTATACGGCAAGCTCAATTGAATTTTTATGCCACAAGTAGGCAAAACATGTTAAATTACTTTGAATAGCCCACGTTAGCTATTGACTATAATGAATTTTTTCATTTATAGTGGGATTATGGAAGCGGATTTAAAAAGTTTGCAAGAAAAAATTACCAAGCTGATCACTTTGTGCAGTACGTTGCGTGAAGAGAATATTCAGTTGCGTGGTGATTTATCACAAGCGCAGCAGGATGCTGACGCATTAAAGAGTAACATGCAGCTTGCGAGTGATAAGCTTGAGGTTTTGTTTGAGTCCATGCCAGGAAGCTTAGAGGCGTCATGAGTGCTGCAAAACCTGTTGATGTGCTGATCATGGGGCGTGAGTTCACGGTTTCGTGTACCGACGAAGAGCGTCAAGGCTTGATGGACGCAGTGGATTACCTGGACAAAAAAATGCGCGAGATCCGCGACTCAGGAAAGGTTGTCGGTGCAGAGCGCATTGCAATTATGGCGGCGCTCAACCTCTCGCATGAACTGCTCAACACAAAAACTGGCGGTGTTGACATCGGCGATTATAAGCGTAGGATTAGCCTCATGCAGAATCAAATTGATGAAGCGATGGCAGCACAGGCTAAGCTCATATAACTAGTTTTTTCATCAGTCCGTCACAACGCCGCTTTATTATCAAGTTTGTTTTCTGTGGTGTTGCTTGAGTCATAAATTCCTTGAACTAGTCTTTGTTATAGGTTTCGGCTCATCAAGCGTAGTGTGCGCGCTCTAAATTGGGTGTTCTTTTAAGATGCCCTTGGCGAGTGTACCTAAAGCGCTTTAAGTTGTTACCACCTGAACTTTTTGGTTCAGGATAGCGGCTCAGGCAACACCACAGCAAATAAATTTTGTTTTTACGATAACTTTCTTTGTTGTTTTTGGCTTGTTGTACTAGGTGTTCTGCCTGTGCCTTAACGCCTCGAAATTTCTCGTAAAATTCCAAACCTACATTCAATCAAGTGACGTGCCTTGACTCAATTTGAAAAAGATTTTATTTCGTGACAATAACTATCTTAGCTCGTGATATTTCAAATCCGCCAAACTCACAATCTCCAGACATTTTTCATGGCAGGCTTCTAAAATCACGGGCGGCGCAAAACCAGCTTCCGATGCCTCAAGCCAACGAGCAGCGCACACGCACCAGCGATCGCCTGCGCTTAAGCCATCAAAACCATATTCAGGACGTGGTGTGCTTAAATCATTACCACTAGAAAAAGAAAATGCCAGAAACTCTTCTGTAACTTGGCAGCAAACGGTATGACTGCCAATGTCTTCACTGCCAGTTTCACAGCAACCCGTGCGCGTAAAGCCAGTGAGTGGATTCAAACTGCAAGTTTGTAGGCTTGTGCCTAGTACATTACGTGCCATGGTTTTATTCCAAATAGATTAATTTCAATTATCATACCCAAATTATGAAATTGAGAAAATTGAATTGATATGCGTTATTGGCTAATGAAATCAGAACCTGCAGACGTGTCTATAGATGATTTGGCGGCCATGCCCAATCAAACGGTAGATTGGTACGGCGTGCGCAATTACCAGGCGCGGAATTTCATGCGCGATCAAATGAGCGTTGGTGATGGTGTGCTTTTTTATCACTCAAACTGCGAAACGCCGGGTATTGCGGGTATTTGTGAAGTGAGTTCTAGCGCGTATCCAGACCGTTTTCAGTTTGTTAAAGGGCACAAATATTATGATGAAAAATCTACGCAAGAAAACCCACGTTGGATGAATGTCGATGTGAAGCTTGTGCACAAAACGCGGCTACTAAGCTTAAAAGAAATGCGTGAAATGCCGGAATTGGCTAATTTAAGAATTTTGCAACGTGGGAACAGGCTTTCCATTACGCCGGTTGATCCCAAAGATTGGGAATTTATAATAGGTAAACTTAAGTAGAGTTTGCTCGAAGAAAAAAGCCCCGAATTTCGGGGCTTTTATAAATCAGTTACAACTTTACTTCAATTTTGTATTACTTTAGTTTGGTATCCAGGCTACCCATTGATTTAGGATAAATGACTACGCCCCAAGGTAGGTTTTTCACTTCAACCTGCTTAGTCACTTCCAGTTTTTCGGCGTCGATCACAAAAATCGCATCCGATTTACCACATGCCAACAAAATCTGTTTGTCATCTGGCGTAAAGCTAAAATGCCAGCAGCGATTTCCTGTGGGAATATCCTTAATCTTTTCATAAGTTTTTGCATCAAATACTTGCAGCACTTTTGCCTTGTTAGCCGCTACAAAAATGCGTTCGCCTTTATGGTCGAAAGAAATGCCATAAGGCGTTTCCGCAGTGTCCACCGTGCGTATAAAATTAAAATCTTTATCTAACACCATGAATTTATTGCCATATTCCAGCGTTGAAAGATAAGTGTTGCCGTCAGGCGAAATTTTAATGCCGCGTGGGCGATCGCCATGTTCATGGGTTTTGATGGTTTTCAGCAGTTCTCCGCTTGCAATGTCATGCACTGTTACGGTGTTATCCGCTTCATTGGTAATCACCAACTTGCTGTTGTCCGCTGAAAATTCAATTCCTTCAGTTTCTGGGCCGCCCGTAATTTCACGCACTTTTTCTCCCTTGGTTAAATCCACCACGGCGATTTTGGCTGGGATTTTCTCTTCATCGTCATCATCTTCAGCTGATTTTTCACCTGGCTTCGGAGGTGGGCCTGCTTTTGCACTTGGCTCAGATGAAATATAAGCAAAATTACCGTTTACGCGCACAAACTCCGGATTTTTGCCAATTTCAACTTGTTTCACTTCATCGGTTGTTGTATCAATCACAGAAATGCTGCCGTTTTCGCGCGTCGCAACGATGAGTTTTTTGCCGTCATCTGTTAAGCCAAGACCACGCGGACCGGCCGCTTTCACGTCAATTGTTTTCACAACTTGCATCGTGGCTAAGTCAATGACGCTTACACCTGCGTCTTGGCTTGTGACATAGGCAACCCCTGCAGCGGAAACACTATCGCTAGGAGCAGCGCTGGAATTGGCATCTGGAGCTGGTTTTTCTGCAGTCTCTTTGCTGCAAGCGCCAAGACTGGTTATGAGCGCTAGCATTAATATGCTGGTATAGGTTTTGTTAAATGTTGGTACAAATTTCATCAAAAGAGTCTCCAAAGTTTTTTCGCCTGTTTGGCAAATTATTGTTTATTAGGTTCAATCCCCAATGGCTTAATTTAAGCAAAAAATATACTAATCAGTATATTATAGTAATGTTTTTATAAAACAATGAGTTATTTTCTCACAGCAAATCATAATTGGTTGTTAACAGCCAATGGTGGTGGTTGTAGATTTAAGAATCACCCTAAAAATAGTTTATACGCCGGGTTTTCAGTTTCATCCCAATACGGATAACCAAGGTTTTGCAGAAACTCTGCAAATTCGGCCTGTTCGTTCGGCGGCACTTGCATGCCCACCAGCACACGGCCAAAATCCGCACCATGGTTGCGATAGTGGAACAGGCTGATATTCCAATCGTGGCCCATGGTGTCCAAGAATTTCATTAATGCACCAGGTTTTTCTGGGAACTCAAACCGGAATACCACTTCATGCTCCGCTTGCGGCGCATGCCCCCCGACTAGATGGCGAAGATGCAGCTTGGCGACTTCGTTATCGGTTAAATCCAGTGCCGGTAAGCCTTGTGCCTGCAAATCGGCTACCAGTCTGGCAGATTCCGCAGGGTCTGTAATCGCTACACCCACAAAAATATGTGCTTCTTTAGGGTCAGAGTAACGATAGTTAAATTCTGTAATATTGCGGTTACCCAGCAGGCGACAGAACGCTTTAAATGCGCCCGGCTTCTCGGGTATCGTTACTGCTAAAACAGCTTCACGCTTTTCGCCGACCTCGGCGCGTTCCGCCACAAAACGCAAGCGGTCAAAATTCATGTTGGCACCAGAAGCAACGGCTGCCAATGTTTTGTTGTGCAGGTTTTCACGTTCGGCATAGGCCTTAAGCCCTGCCACGGCGAGCGCCCCTGCAGGCTCCAATATGCTGCGCGTATCTTCAAACACATCTTTAATAGCAGCGCAGATGGCGTCGTTATCCACCACAATCATTTCATCTACAAATTGTTGTGCGAGTTTAAATGTATGTTCGCCCACTTGCTTTACAGCGGCGCCATCGGCAAACAGTCCTACTTGTTCCAGCACTACTCGCTCACCCTGTTTGAGCGATTCCGTCATCGCTTCTGCGTCTTTAGCCTCAACGCCGATGATTTTAATTTCCGGGCGCACCGCTTTAACATAGGCTGCAACACCAGCCAGCAAGCCGCCGCCGCCCACGCAGCAAAAAATTGCTTCAATGGGTTGCGGGTATTGCTGCAGAATTTCCATCCCAATCGTACCTTGTCCCGCGATGACATCAGGGTCGTCGTAGGGGTGCACAAAAGTAAGCTGTTCGGATTTTTCCAGCTCAAGTGCATGTACATAAGCGTCGGAATAACTATCGCCAAACAGCACCACTTCAGCGCCTCTGGCCTTAACCGCATTCACTTTGATGAGTGGGGTGGTGGTCGGCATTACAATCACGGCTCTGCAGCCCAATTTCTGTGCGGCTAGCGCTACGCCTTGCGCATGGTTACCTGCGCTGGCGGCGATTACCCCGCGTTTCAGCACGTCCGCAGGCAGGTTCGCCATTTTGTTGTAGGCTCCGCGCAACTTGAACGAGAATACAGGCTGCATATCCTCGCGCTTAAGCAGTACCCGGTTATCAATGCGTGCGGATAAATTGGGCTGAAACTCCAGCGGCGTCTTTTTTGCCACGTCGTAAACACGCGAGTTTTCTATTTTTTGCCTGTAATTGATAGACATGCCGGATTTTTAATTCACCTTTAGCGGTGTATAGTTATGGTTTGGCATCATTATAAAGAATTTGTTAAGGGTTTACTCAAAATGGCATATACACAAGATGAATTAAAGCAGCAAGTCGCAAAAGCAGCGGTGGAATACGTAAAAGAAGGCATCATTGGCGTGGGCACCGGCTCTACAGCCAATTACTTTATTGAAGAGCTGGCAAAAGTAAAACACAAAATTGATGGCGCAGTGGCCAGCAGCGAGGTGACAGCTCAGCGTTTACGCGGCCATGGCATTGAAGTGTTTGATCTGAATAACATCGATGGTATGGATATTTACGTAGATGGCGCCGATGAAATTACAGAACATATGCACATGCTTAAAGGCGGTGGCGGCGCGTTAACGCGCGAGAAGATTGTTGCGGCGGTGGCTAAAACTTTTATCTGCATATGTGATGAGAGTAAATACGTGCCAGTATTGGGCAAATTTCCATTGCCGGTAGAAGTGCTGCCAATGGCGCGCAGTCAAGTGGCGCGTGCTTTGGTGAAAATGGGCGGTCAGCCTGTGCTACGTGATTTCACGACTGATAACGGCAATATCATTTTAGACGTACACAATCTGAAAATTGACGATCCGGTCAAGATGGAAGCTGACATTAACCAAATCGTCGGCGTGGTGACGAATGGTTTATTTGCGGCACGACCAGCAAACATCTTGCTTTTAGCGACTGCCGATGGTGTGAAAACCTTTAAGAAATAGAGATATGGTGTAGAAAAAAAACCGCTTTCGAGCGGTTTTTTTCATTAGCAAGACCGTCGACCTGCAAGCAGCATGGATATTGGTATACAGGGCGGTCGCTTTTGCTAATGAATACGCGCGTATCGAATCACTTTGTTGGCGGCACATACCCACTTGCGGTATCTGCACCTTCTCCAAAAAAATACTTCTCGGTCTGTTCAGCCAGATACTTACGTGCGGCAGGGTCGGCCAAACTCAGGCGGTTTTCGTTCACCAGCATGGTTTGCTGTTTTAGCCATGCCGCCCAAGCCTCTTTGCTTACGTTCAGGTAGATTTTTTTACCCAGCTCGCCCGGATAAGGCGGAAAGTCCATGCCTTCTGCTTCTTTACCTAGTTTTACACATTTCACCATTCTTGCCATTTTCGTTACTCAATTTAGCTAAAAACAATATGATAGCGCATGTTAAAATTCGCGTGATTAATTAATTGCAAAGGTAAGCAATGGAAAGCCCATTCAAAAGTAAAAACGGTTTGGAACGCATCGCCAAAGCGGCTGGTTATTCAATTGCCGGTTTAAAGGCGGCGTATAGGAATGAAGCTGCGATTCGGCAAGAAACCTGGCTGATGCTGGTGCTGATTCCACTGGGGTTTTATTTGGGACAGACGAATATCGAGCGCATTTTGCTTGTGGGCGTGACTTTACTGGTGTTTGTGGTGGAGTTGCTAAACTCGGCCATTGAGGCGGCGGTGGACCATACTTCTATCGACCATCATGCACTTGCCGCACGCGCCAAAGATATAGGCAGTGCGGCAGTGATGATGGCAATTATGCTGTTTTTGCTGGTTTGGGCGCTAATTCTTTTCGGTTAAAAATCAGCTCGCGCACCAATTAAAATAGACCTTTCTCCCGCAGGTGAAATATCTTTCAGGAACGAGGCATGTTCGCGAATTTCGTCATCCAGCAAGTTGGTCGCCTTGGCAAATAATTCTACATTAAACTTGATAGGCAATTTGTAAGCCACCAGCGCAGTGACATCCGTATAACTATCGGTTTTCAGCTCGTTATCCGCTGTATCGTTTTGTTTAAAGGCATGCATTGCGTCCAGCCGCGCGCTGAAATTGCCCAGTTTGTAGAGCAAGCCAGCACCCAGGCGCAGCGGCGCAATGCGCGGCAGATAATCGCTATTGGTTTTGTCGCGTGCATGTACATAGTCACCACGCACGGTTAAATCCAGATTGTCGGTAAGGCCAAATTTACCGTCAAACTCCAATCCTTTAAACACCGCACGCACTGCCCTGAATTCGGCGATTGGTAACAAGTCCACAGGGTCAACATTGCCGGTGTCGAACAGTCCGATAAAGTTGCTGAACCGTGTGTAATACGCGCCAACATTCATGTAGTTGCGGCCGTCTTTCCAGCGCAGTTGTGCATCCAGACCGTTGGATTTTTCTTTATCAAAACCGCTATTTCCAACTTCAAACTGACCTGTAGCCACATGCGGGCCGTTGGCGTAAAGCTCGAAATAGCTGGGTGCGCGCTCGTTGTGCGATAAATTGCTGGTGAGCGACCAATAATCATCAATGCGGTACAAGCCGCCCAGCGCAAAACTATTGGGATTAAAGCTGTTATTTTGACCGGCGCCAAAAGTTGCGCTGTCTTTGGAATCTACCGTGGTATGCCCCATGCGGCCGCCAAAGGTGATTTTATGTTGATTGATGGGGAGTTCTTCGTAAACATACACCGCTTTATTTTGCGTATTGACGCTGGGCACAAATGCTTCTTCACCAATCGCCTCAAAATTGGTATTGCCAAACTGAAAACCAACCACGCCATTTAATCCGAACATCGGGCTGTGACCTGCTTCCAGACTGCTTTCCAGGCCGCGGTTTTTGAAGGTGGTGCCAATAATGCCGTCTTCGAGTTCTTTGTGTTCGTAATCGGTATGCGCCATGCGGAATTTTGCGCGGTTGATGATGGTGTCTAAGTTTTTGAATTCGCTCGCCAAATCCCAGCGGTCGCTGTTCATGTCGATACGCACAGCTTCTTCCGCCACGGTGCCGTAGTTGTTATCCAGCGTGGAATAGGATAGGCCAACATAACCGTTATCGAATGTGAGCGATGCGCCTAACGCGCCACCATCGCCATCCGAGCTGCTGTTGACAAGCTTGCCACGATTCTCGCGTGGCGTACCGTCTGCTTCGCTTTTGCGACGACTTACTGAGAATCCCGGGATATCCAAATCGCTGGTTTTGCGCGTGTAAACATCGCCGTGAATGGCGAATAAGTTATTGCCGATATCTACTACCGCAGCACCATTGCGGGTGCTGTCCGGTCCGCCAAAGCGCGATTCGGCACGTCCGGTAATGCCGTCTAGTTTTTCTTTGGGGATGCGGTGGTCAATTGCGTTCACCACGCCGCCCATGGCGCTGCCGCCATACAGCAAGGCCGCCGGGCCGCGCACGACATCGATCTGCTCGATAATCAGCGGATCTACGCCGACAGCATGGTCGAAGCTTAACGATGATGCATCCAATACGCCAACGCCGTTTTGCATAATGCGCACACGCTCGGCATCCAAGCCGCGAATCACTGGCCGCGAAGCGTTGGGGCCGAAATGTGTTGCAGAAACACCTGGCAGGCCGTTCAAGGTTTCTCCCAGCGTGCCTTCACGGCGCAGGCTTAGCTCACGGCCGTTAAGTACGGAAACGGGCACAACCAGCTCATCGGAGCCCGCGCCCAATGGGTTGCCCGTGACAGGCACCGCGGGCAAATCAATCCTGGTGGTTTCTTCGGCAATGGCGTTGTTAATTAATAGGCTGGCAAGCGCCAGAATAACGGGCTTAATGGCAAATGCCGCGCGCATTTGCGGATGCGTTGAATAACTCATGATAAATACCTCAAAAAATGGCAAATAGCCAGCAACTAGGTTGCTGGAAGTGATGTGCTAGATGCGGATGATTTGAGGTGGCGCGCGCGCCGCGTAGGCGGTATGAAGATAAGATGAATAGTGGGAGTAATTGCTGACAGTGTTGATAAAGCTCGCACATATTGCCGGTAATACAAAGGCTTCCGACGCGATGCCGCCTGCCACTTTGGCAAAGCTGATACATTGCGGACATTGCTCGCCATGGGTGTTTTTATCCTGCTGGCTTTGTTTGGTGATGTCTGTAGCATGGCTGATTTCGTGCGTGGCCGCGCCTATTTGCACGAAAGCAAACAAGAAAATTAAAACAAAATGAACGGCAAAATGCTTAAGCATGCGCTTTAAGATAACAGAAAATCGCGACAAATAGAAGAATATGCTATTTCTTCTTTGCTCTAGGATGTGCGGCATCGTAGGTTTTGCTTAGATGCTGGAAATCGAGATGTGTGTACACCTGCGTGGTGCTGATGTTGGCATGCCCCAGCATTTCCTGCACGGCGCGCAAATCGCCGCTGGATTGCAGTACGTGCGTGGCAAAACTGTGGCGCAGCATATGCGGATGCACAGATGAGTTAATACCCTGCTTAACTGACCATTCTTTTAGCCGATACTGGATGTTTCGCGCCGAAATCCTTCTTCCCTGCAGCCCAATAAATACGGCTTTCTCAGAGGGGTTGTTTATTAGTATTTGCGAGCGTGTTTGTAACCACTTTTGAATGGCTTCTATCGCGTGGCTGCCCAGCGGCACGATGCGCGTTTTGTTGCCTTTGCCGGTCACTATTACGGTGCCATCAGAAAAATCCAGCACATCAATGTTCAGGTTTACAACTTCGCTTAGCCGCAAGCCAGAAGAATAAAATAGTTCCAAAATCGCGTGGTCGCGAATGCCTAATATGTCATCATCACTAATATCTACTAGCTTTACCGCTTGCTCTATAGATAATGCCTGCGGCAAGGTTTTAGGTGATTTTGGCGCACGCAAGCCAATAACGGGATTATTGGTAAAGCCTTTGCGATTTACCAGGAAATCAAAAAAACCGCGCCAGCTTGAGAGCATGCGTGCAATGCTCTTGCCGCCCAGGCCTTTGCTGTGCAGGCTGGCGATAAAGCGGCGTATGTGGTTGGTTTGTAGTGCGCATAAAGCGGTGGAATCAGCCAATTTGATGAGCTGTGTAATATCTCTGGCGTAATTCTCGCGGGTGAGCGGGCTTAAGCCGCGCTCGAAGTTTAAGAATTCAAGATATTCTTTTAATAATTCCACATTATTAATTTAATCTAAATGCCGCGATAAAGCGGCGCTTAAAATCTCGCCGATTTTTGTGAGGAAATCGGTGCCCATCCCGGCATAAAAACGGCTGGCATCATCGCTGGCAAGCGCCAAAAAACCAATGGTTTGTTGCAGGCGCAAGGGAATCAGTGCGATTGAAGCTGCCGGCTCGATAAACCAGTCCTCGGCCACGATCTCAGGCTGCGTGCCGCAATAGGGCTGGCTGAGCGTTGCAACCCATGTCTTGGCTTCTTCAGATACTTCGCTAAAGACCAGATTTGCATGGTTAGCCGGGTCGAGCGGTCTGGCCCAGATACGTAAGCAGGTATCCGCCAAATCAAAGTGTTCGGGCAAGAGTGCGCTGACTAATTGCTCAATCTCATCAAAACTTCTGGCTTTGTGCAACTCGACATTCAGCGCGTGAATTTTATTGGCAATGGCATCGTTATCTTTGGCATTGAGCACAAGCTCTGCAAAACGTTCTTCCAAGGCATTGATTTTGTCGCGCTGCGCCAGTTGCTGGCGTTCTGCCAATGAAATCGTGCCGCTGCCATGCGGGCTGGGCAGGTGAATCTCTGCCAGCAAACTGGCATTTTGTTCAAAAAATTCCGGATGATTTTTTAGGTAGTTTTTAATTTCATCTTCTTGCATGTGAGTCCCTGTTTTTAACCATTTTTTAAATTTGAATTTCGCCTTCAAACACAATTTCCGCCGGGCCTGTCATCATGACAGGCTGGCCTTCACCCTGCCATTCAATGTTAAGTTTTCCGCCGCGCGTGTGAACCAGCACGGGTGATTGTAACAGCCCAAGCTGAATACCACTGACAACCGCGGCGCAAGCGCCCGTGCCGCAGGAGAGCGTTTCGCCGCTACCGCGTTCATACACGCGCAATTTGATTTCATGCGCGTTTACAACCTGCATAAAGCCTGTATTGACACGCTTTGGAAAGCTTGCATGCGATTCAATCTGCGGGCCAAACTCGGCCACGTTCGCGCTTTCTACATCCTCTACCAAAGTCACGGCGTGCGGGTTGCCCATCGAAAGCGCTGTTATGGAGATCGCACTTTTTGTTATGTCGCCTGTAGCGCCTCTGGTATTGACTTGCAGAGCGTATGTTTTTTGTCGAGTTTCTGCAATAAACGGGATTTTTGCAGGCTCAAATATTGGCGCGCCCATATTCACGGTGACTTGATTGTCGTCGCGAAGCATCGGCGTAATAACGCCGCAGCGGGTTTCAACCACGATCTCACGTTTTCTGGTCAAGCCTTTTTCCGTCACAAAGCGCACAAAACAGCGCGCACCATTGCCACATTGTTCCACCTCGCCGCCATCGGCATTAAAGATGCGATAGCGAAAATCCACGTTGGGGGTCGCTGTTTTTTCTACGATGAGTAACTGGTCACAGCCCACGCCAAAATAGCGGTTGGCGATTGTTCTGATTTGCGCAGGGGCAAGCGAAACAGGCGAAGAATAGCCGTCAACCACGACGAAGTCGTTGCCTGCGCCCTGCATTTTGGTGAATTTGAGTAACATATTCTTAACAATTTAAACTTACAGTATTCTAGCAAATTTGCGCCAACTATTTGATTTTAAGTGTACAATGCGCGGCTCTTATAGTGATTAACAATATCTGCTTTAGCCTTTAGTCGATATTGTTTTCTCTTTTTTAAATTTTTAGTTTTCCAAGGCGCATAATGAACGAATATCTTTTTACTTCAGAGTCTGTTTCTGAAGGCCATCCAGACAAACTCGCAGACCAGGTATCCGATAGTATTTTAGACGCTATTCTGGCTCAGGATCCAACCGCACGTGTGGCTGCTGAAACCCTTGCCAATACTGGCTTAATCGTGCTGGCAGGTGAAATCACCACAACAGCAAATGTCGATTACATCAAAGTCGCGCGCGATGCCATTAAACGTATCGGTTACGACAATACCGAATACGGCATTGATTATAAAGGCTGCGCAGTGCTGGTGGCTTACGACAAACAGTCACCTGACATTGCCCAAGGCGTGGACAACGCCAATGACGATCCATTAGACCAGGGAGCGGGTGACCAGGGTTTGATGTTTGGTTATGCGGTCAATGAAACACCACAACTCATGCCGCTGCCGATCTGGTTGAGCCACCGAATCATGGAGCGCCAGGCGCAATTGCGTAAAGATGGCCGCCTGCCATGGCTGCGGCCGGATGCGAAATCACAAGTGACCGTGCAGTACGTGGATGGCAAGCCGCATAAGATCGACACGGTGCTGGTTTCTACGCAGCACGCGCCGGAAATGAGCCTGGAAGCCATTCGAGAAGCGACGATTGAAGAAATCATCAAACCGATGTTGCCCAAAGAGCTGATTAAAGGCGAAATTAAATATCTGGTAAACCCGACTGGCCGCTTTGTCGTCGGCGGCCCTCAAGGCGATTGCGGCCTCACCGGCCGTAAAATTATTGTCGATACCTACGGTGGCGCAGCGCCTCACGGCGGCGGTGCTTTCTCCGGTAAAGACCCTTCCAAAGTAGACCGTTCAGCAGCCTATGCGGGTCGCTACGTGGCCAAAAATATTGTGGCCGCAGGCTTGGCAGATAAATGCCTGGTGCAGGTGAGTTACGCCATCGGCGTGGCACGACCAACCAGTGTGATGGTGGAGACTTATGGTACGGGTAAAGTTTCAAATGAAGTGCTTACGAGCTTGGTATTAGAGCATTTTGATTTGCGCCCCAAAGGCATCGTGAAAATGCTGGATTTGTTACGCCCCATTTACAGCAAAACTGCGGCTTATGGTCACTTTGGCCGTGACGAGCCAGAGTTTACTTGGGAAAATACCGATAAAGCTGCAGCGCTTAAAGCAGCTGCAGGGCTGTAAGCTCCGAGCCGAAGGAATTTATCGGTAATTCGGTGAAGGCTAATGGTTGCGTCAAGCCGGTTGTTGATTGATAAAGCAGTCGCATTAAAAGCCTTTATTTAATTCAATTGATTTGACAGTGTCATTGCTAGAATTGTGAAAACAATTCAGTAATGGCATATGTTAAAGATTATTTCTACAAAACAAGTTCGTTTAGGTATGTTTATCTATGAGTTGAAAGGCGCTTGGATAGACCATCCGTTCTGGAACAAAGCTTTCAAATTGGAAGATATTTCCGATCTAAAAAAACTTCAAGCTAGTGTCGTAAAAGAAATTGTCATAGATACCTCGAAGGGTTTAGACGTGGCGAAGCTGGAAGTGCAAGAAGAAGCGCATCAAGTCGTTACGCCTGCAGCAGAACCGTCTCCCGAAAAAAAGCCTATGCCAACGCAAGTTCAGACTTCTACTTCAGAAGAGCTAGAACTTGCTAAAAAAGTAATTAAAGCGTCTAAAAAAGCCGTCACTTCGATGTTTCATGAGGTGCGCATGGGTAAAGCTGTCAATAATGAGGCTGCATTACAATTAGTGGATGACATTGCGGCCTCTATAGCACGGAATGGAGGTGCGCTTATTAGTTTGGTGCGCCTAAAAAATAAAGACGATTATACTTATATGCACTCAGTGGCTGTTTGTGCTTTGATGGTAGCGTTGGCCAAAGAACTTGGCTTGTCTGAAGCTGAAACCAGCCAGGCAGGGATGGCAGGCTTATTACACGATATAGGCAAGGCAGGTATACCGTTAGATGTATTAAACAAACCAGGGGCGCTTACTGACGAAGAATTCACCACAGTTAAGTCACACCCAGAACGTGGGCATGCAATGCTGGTGCAATCAAATATCACAGATGAAGTTATATTAGATGTGTGTTTGCATCATCATGAAAAAGTGAACGGGATGGGGTATCCCGATAAATTAAAAGCAGATCAAATCAGCTTGTTTGCAAAAATGGGTGCAGTTTGTGATGTGTATGACGCCGTGACTTCTAATCGTCCTTATAAGGATGGCTGGGAGCCAGGAGTTTCCTTGCAACGCATGGCGCAATGGGCAGACCACTTCGACAATACTGTTTTTGAAGCATTTGTTAAGAGTGTTGGTATTTATCCTATCGGCACCATGGTTAAGCTTAAATCCGGACGACTGGCAGTTGTGATAGACCAAAGCCAAAATTCATTATTGACACCCATTGTTAAAGTATTTTTTTCAACCCAATCCAAATCTCGTATTCCAGTTGAAGTGCTGGATTTGTCAAAACTAAGCGTTCAGGATGCAATTATCGGTCATGAAAACCCCGTGGCTTGGGGAATTCACGACATTAATGAGATTTGGAGCTAATTAGCTTATTCTTGACCAACAATTATTACTGTTGGTAAGTAAAAAATATTCGCGTATAATTTCCGTGTTCCGAGGAGCGTTGCGAGAGCTGTATTTAAAATTACGTCCTCCCAGGCTCGGAAAATGTTTTAACGGCGCTCACCATTATTAACCGTGCCGGGCACGGGATACGGGTGAGATAAGCGTTTTAAAATCTCTTTTTTACCACAACCCCTTCCCTCCGGTCACACATTCAAGGAAATTGAAAGTGAATATTGTGACTGATTTCAAAGACTACGTTGTAGCAGATATCAATTTGGCCGCTTTCGGCCGCAAAGAAATCGCGATTGCCGAAACAGAAATGCCAGGTTTGATGGCGATTCGTGAAGAATACGCAAAGGCGCAACCATTAAAAGGCGCGCGTATCACCGGCAGCCTGCACATGACGATTCAAACAGCCGTGCTAATCGAAACGCTCAAGGATTTAGGTGCAGAGGTACGCTGGGCCTCCTGCAATATCTATTCAACGCAAGACCATGCGGCGGCGGCGATTGCTGCTGGCGGTACGCCTGTATTCGCCATCAAGGGAGAAACCTTAGCCGAATATTGGGATTACACTCACCGTATTTTTGAATGGTCTGATGGCGGCTATAGCAACATGATTCTGGATGATGGCGGCGATGCGACTTTGCTTTTGCATTTGGGTACGCGTGCCGAGAAAGATTTGTCAGTGATTGCAAACCCAACCAGCGAAGAAGAAATCTGCTTGTTCAATTCAATCAAAGCCAAATTAAAAACCGACCCAACATGGTATTCCACACGTTTGAGCAACATCAAAGGCGTGACCGAGGAAACGACGACTGGCGTACATCGCCTGTACCAGATGCATAAAGAAGGCAAATTGGCTTTCCCGGCGATTAACGTCAATGATTCTGTCACTAAATCTAAATTTGATAATTTATATGGCTGCCGCGAGAGTTTAGTCGATGCGATTAAACGCGCGACCGACGTGATGATTGCGGGTAAAGTGGCAGTGGTGGCGGGTTATGGTGATGTGGGTAAAGGCTCTGCGCAGGCATTGCGCGCCTTGTCTGCGCAAGTTTGGGTAACTGAGATTGACCCGATCTGCGCATTGCAAGCGGCGATGGAAGGTTACCGCGTGGTGACCATGGATTATGCCTGTGAGCATGCAGATATATTCGTGACTGCAACCGGCAATTATCATGTGATTACGCATGACCACATGGTAAAAATGAAAGACCAGGCGATTGTGTGCAACATCGGCCATTTTGATAACGAAATTGACGTGGCTTCGCTCGAAAAATACGAGTGGGATGAGATCAAACCGCAAGTTGACCATGTTGTTTTCCCGGACGGCAAAAAAATTATCCTGCTGGCTAAAGGCAGGCTGGTAAACTTGGGTTGTGGTACAGGCCATCCAAGCTATGTAATGAGCTCAAGCTTTGCCAATCAAACCATTGCGCAAATCGAGCTGTTTACGCAGGCTGACAAATATCCGGTGGGCGTCTATACTTTGCCTAAGCATCTGGATGAAAAAGTGGCTATTTTGCAACTGAAAAAACTGAATGCACAGTTGACCAGATTAACGGATCAGCAAGCGGCCTATATTGGTGTTTCAAAAGAAGGCCCATATAAAGCCGAGCATTATCGTTATTAATAAGGGAGCGGACACATGAAATTGCTTGCGGGTTGGTTGTTGAATGCATTGGCCTTGTTGGGCGTTGCTTATCTCGTACCCGATATTCATGTGTCCAGCCTGATGGTTGCGCTAATGGCTGCAGTGGTGATTGGTCTGGCTAACATGTTGATTAAGCCGATTCTGGTGATATTGACTTTGCCTGTCACCATACTGACCTTGGGCCTGTTTATTTTCGTGATCAATGGCGTGCTGTTTTGGGGGGTAGGGCACTTTCTGCAGGGCTTTGAAGTTAAGACGCTGACGGCGGGCATTATTGGCGCGTTGGCTTACAGCGTAATCTCCTGGATATTGAGCGCGATTGTCATCGAAAAAGATTAAGAAAATAAAGTAAATAAAAAATAATGAACAAGCATATTCCGTTAAGTTTTGAATTTTTCCCGCCTAAAACGGCTGAGGGCATTGCTAACCTGCGTGAAACACGGGTGCAGCTGGCCAAGTTCAATCCCGAGTTTTTTTCGGTGACATTCGGTGCGGGCGGCTCAACGCGCGACAGAACCATGGAAACCGTATTTGAAATTCAGGCAGAAGGCCATCAGGCCGCGCCGCATATTTCTTGCATTTCTTCCAGCAAGGAAGAGATTCGCGAATTATTGACTGCATACAAAAATAAAGGCATTAAGCGCTTGGTAACGCTGCGCGGGGATGTGCCATCGGGCGAAGTGAGCGTGGGCGATTTTAAATACGCCAACGAGCTGGTGACATTTATCCGCCAGGAAACGGGTGACTGGTTTCATCTGGAAGTTGCTGCCTATCCTGAGTTTCATCCTGAAGCGTTATCCGCCGCCAAGGATCTGGCCAATTTTAAACGTAAGGTAGAAGCGGGCGCTGATGCTGCCATTACGCAATACTTTTACAATGCTGATGCTTACTTCAGGTTTGTGGAAAGTTGTACGGCTGAAGGGATTGCAATACCGATCGTGCCGGGAGTGATGCCGATTTACAATTACACGCAGCTGGCACGTTTTTCTGGTGTGTGCGGCGCGGAGATTCCACGCTGGTTACGCTTGCGTTTAGAGGCCTATGCTGATGATTTGCCTTCGCTGCGCGCTTTTGGCATAGATGTGGTGAGTGAGCTTTGCGAGCGCCTGCTGGCCTGGGGCGTGCCTAGCCTGCACTTTTATACCTTGAATCAGGCAGGCATTATTTCCAATATCATTAACAATATTGAGCAGAAGGCTGCCGATAAAAACTAGTGAAAAGTCAGTCCGCGCGGATTAAACAGCGCATCTTCTACAAACAGGTAATCTTTCTCGCGCCCTTTGTTCCATAGCGCAATCATGGTAATCCAGCGCATTTCTTCTATATTGATGTGTTCCTGTTTGAGCGCCATTGCGCGGTCAACAATTAAATCACGCTCTACGTCATTAATAATATTGGCCTGTTGAATAAACAGGATGAAGCCAATACTTTCGGTACTGATCTTTTTAAGCTCGGTAGCGGAAAACATGCGTAAGCTGGTATCTTTGTGACAATAAAACGCAGGTGGCTCGGTTAGCATGGTTTTCATTTCGTGAAACCAGTCTACTGCCCCTGAAATATCCGACTGGTCAAAGCCGGCTGCAGAAAGCTCCTGCGCCATGACCTCGTTGTCTGGAAAGGCATGATTGGCAAAATAGTTTTCAAACATGAATACTAATACTTCAAACATAGCAACTCCCCTCCCGTTATTAAATCTATTCTTATCCCTGATCACTCATACCAGACGCTGAAATTTTCCGCCAGCCAGTGTAGTAACCCTGCTTTCTAACTCCAGCATCAGTAGCATGGAGGAAAGTGCTTCGGTCGTCAATCCCGTCATTGACAGCAGCGCCTCGAAATTGATCGGGTCAAATCCCATACAAGCCAATACGGTATTGGATTCTGCGGCTGTTTGGCCCATGTTGTCCATTAGCCCGGATGGGCTAACAACAGACAACACATTTTTCAGTTCTTCGAGAATGTCTGTGGTATTTTCGACTAGTTTTGCCCCTTGCTTGATGAGCTGATGACAACCTTTGGTCACTGGCGAGTGAATGGATCCGGGAATCGCGAATACTTCGCGCCCTTGTTCAGTCGCCAAGCGCGCCGTAATGAGAGAGCCGCTGTCTATATTGGCTTCTACCACTAGGCAGCCTAAACTCAGGCCGCTGATTAGACGATTGCGGCGCGGAAAGTTTTGCGCTTTGGAAGGCGTGCCGAGCGGAAACTCGGAGAGAATCAAACCGCGTTCGGCGATTTTGTGCGCCAGATCACGATGCCTGGCAGGGTAAACAATATCCAGGCCCGTGCCAACCACTGCAACGGTCGCGCCATTGGCTTTAAGTGCGCCACGGTGTGCTGCGCCATCAATGCCCAGCGCCATGCCGCTTACAACACATAGGCCATGATTGCACAGGCTTTCGGCAAAATCTTCGGCGTTCTTTTCGCCTTGAGGCGTGGCGCTACGGCTGCCTACCATGGCGATAGAAGGGTGGTTGAGCCAATGCAGATTGCCAATGGCATAGAGCACCGCAGGCGGGTTGCTGATTTCCAGAAGTTGTTTGGGGTAGGCGTTGTCGGCAAGCGTGACTAGGTGTGTGCGGTCTTTCTTAAGCCAGTCCAGTGTGGATGAAATCGCAGCAATATCCACACCCTGGTTGATTTTTTGCGCGATTTCATCATCAACGATTTCACGCAACTGGCTTTGGCTGGCATTAAAAATGGCCTCTGGAGAACCGAATTTTGCCAGTAGCTGGCAAAGCGTTGCATTACCTAAGCCGGGTATTTGATTAAGCGTAATCCACTGTGCCGTTTCATCATGTAGTCTATCTTTAATAGACGGCATTGTTAAATCAATGCTTCCCTAAGGCGTATGCACTGAATCAAGCGTGTAGATAGCGTCTGACGCGCTCATGATCAAGCCATAGGATACTCTGTCAAAAGTTCTGAAAATCATCAGCAGGCCTACACGCTCATCTGGCAGCTTTACTTGGCCTGGCTCCAGCACCACTTTTGTTTGCGGAGGTTCTTTTTCGAAGTTAACGATTTTTTTACCATCCGGGTCAGTTGTCACATCAAAATTAAGCTGTTTTAATTTTTTTTCTTCGGCTACGACTTTGTTGGAAGCCTGGTCTTTATACTCCGGATCTCTGATCACTTTGCCATAGCGGCTGATTGCCAGTACATGGCCTTCTTCCAGACCGTCATTTTTGCCGCGATTGATTGAAACGACCGTATTTGGCCCGCCTTCCGCTACCCCGCCGTAAATACGCATGATGCGGCCTCTAATGTCAGCTTCAGGCGCATGCGGCACAAAGCTGCTCTTAAACTCGTCTGGTGCGACAACCAGGCGGTCTTTGGTAAAAATCTCTTCTTTGGCTTTTACAATATCTCCCGTTGCCGGCGCGCCGTAACGCGCGATATTCACGTCACCCAAATAGATGGCTTCCGTGCCGAGCACTTCATTGGTGTCGGGATCTCTCAATGCTTCGCCTGGGCGGTAAATGTCCCAGTGTACGCCTTCACCTTCCTGGATATTGCTAATATACACGCGAGTACCAGGGCTTAAAATAACGCGGTTGTCCTGGCCAGATATAATGCGCGGCGCATCGTCGAGCTTGCCGTTCTCGATCAGCAAGGGCTGGCTTAAGAATGGATCGATAACACTGGGTGCTATGGTGTGAATGGCTTCTTTTTCAAGCGGTTCGATACGAACGCCGGGCTCCAGCGTGACGGTTTCGCGCAATAAACGCAGCTGCGGGCTGGCGCCGCTCTTGTCTAGCACAATCACGTCCCCGGGATAAATCCAGTGCGGATTCTTGATTTGCGCACGGTTCATTTTCCAGACTTTTGGCCATTGCCAAGGGTCTTTCAAAAATTTGCCGGAAATTCCCCACAGGGTATCGCCTTTTACCACCACATAGCGATCCGGGTGATTTTTTTGCAGTTGAATATCTTCTGCATTTGCATTCAAGCTTAAACATGCAAGCACAAGCAGCGTTATAATATGTCGATTCATGCGTTGACCTCGGTCAAAATAGCGGGATTTATCCGCGAAATTGCATTAAATTTATCATGTAATTCATTCAACAATCAAGCTTTTTTGCTAAAAAACAACGACTTTATGGCAACTTTGACAATACTTAATTATCCAGACCCGCGTTTGCACACGGTGGCTAAACCTGTGCAGGAGGTGAATGACGAAATCCACCAGCTGGTAAATGACATGGCAGAAACCATGTATGCCGCGCCAGGCATAGGTTTGGCGGCGACACAGGTAAACCGGCATATCCAGTTGATCGTGATTGATTCCAGCAAAGAGCAAAATGATTTGCTGGTGTTGATTAACCCAAAAATTGTTGTAAAAAGTGGCACACAGGATTACGAGGAAGGCTGTTTATCGGTGCCTGGTGTGTATGAAATGGTCACTAGAGCTGAAAAAATCACCGTTGAAGCCTTGGATAAACAAGGTAAAAAGTTTAAATTAAATGCCGAAGGCCTGCTGGCGGTGTGTATTCAGCACGAGATAGACCATCTGCTGGGTAAGGTGTTCGTCGAATATCTGTCGCCACTCAAGCGCAATCGCATCAAGACCAAAATGATTAAGCAAAACCGCCAAAAGTAGCTATTTGAAGGGCAGCCAAACATTGAAGATTATTTTCGCGGGTACGCCCGAATTTGCAGTTCCTGCGTTAGCGGCGTTAATACAGGCCGGGCACGAAATCGTCATGGTGCTCACGCAACCGGATCGTCCTGCCGGGCGTGGTATGCAGCTAAAAGCCAGTCCGGTCAAACAGCTTGCCTTGCAGCACAATCTAAACGTGTTTCAGCCGGAAAGCCTGAAGCCTGCGGAAGTGCAGGCACAGATCGAGGCCGTGAATGCTGATGTCATGATTGTGGCAGCGTATGGGTTGATTATTCCGACCAGCGTGTTGAATATGCCGAAATTCGGCTGCTATAACATCCATGCTTCACTGTTGCCACGCTGGCGCGGCGCAGCGCCGATTCATCGTGCGTTGTTAGCTGGTGACAAAGAAACGGGCGTGACCATCATGGAGGTGGTGCCCGCGCTGGATGCCGGCGCGATGGTGGGCAAAGGTGTGGTGCCGATTCGTGACACTGATACTACGCAAACCCTGCACGACGCGCTTGCCAGAATGGGCGCGGAGTTAATGGTGCAGGCCATGAGCGAATTGGCCAAAGATGGTGCGTTACCCAGCGTTCAGCAGGACGAAAGTTTGGTCACTTACGCACATAAATTAGGAAAATCCGAATCCGCAATCGATTGGCAAAATAGCGCGGCCGAGATTTCACGTCAAGTGCGCGCGTTTAATCCATTCCCTGTTGCCACGGCGCAATTCCGCGGCGAAACCTGCCGCATCTGGTTTGCGACGGCTTTAAATCAAAAGAATAATGCAAAATGTGGTGAAATAGTGGCCCTGGGAGCCAATATCCATGCGGCTTGCGGGCAGGCTGTTCTAGAAATCCACGAGCTGCAGATGCCCGGCGGCAAGCGCCAGACGGCGAAACAGTTTATACAAGGTCAGCATGTGAAGCTTGGTGAAATATTCAGTTAAGTCTTGAACTTTCAGCACGTTAACAGCATATTACACAAGCTAACCCTTTAACCATCAGGAGAACAACATGTTAGGTAACTGGATTAAAACTTTTGTACTCATGGCAGGCATCACCGCCTTATTCGGCGCGGTTGGCGCAGCGATGGGCGGTCAGGGCGGCATGCTGATGGCACTCTTATTTGCGGGTGGTATGAACGTATATGCATACTGGTTTTCGGACAAAGCAGTGCTTAAAATGTACGGCGCGCAAGAAGTCACGCCCGACAATAGCGAATATCGCGGCTATTACAACATGGTAAAAGAGCTGGCCGAGAACGCGCAGCTGCCCATGCCTAAAGTGTACGTGATCAACGAGCAGCAACCTAACGCCTTCGCCACCGGCCGCAATCCGGAGCATGCTGCGGTGGCTGCCACGGTGGGCATTATGCAAACTTTAAGCGAGCGTGAACTGCGCGGTGTGATGGCACACGAGCTGGCGCATGTAAAACATCGCGATACATTAATTTCTACCATTTCCGCCACCATGGCGGGTGCGATTTCCGCTATTGCCCTGTTCGGCATGTTTTTTGGCGGTGGCCGTGGTAGTGATGGCGAGCGCAGCGTAAGCCCGATTGTCAGCATGCTGATGATGTTTCTGGCACCGATGGCGGCCGGGCTGATTCAAATGGCCATCTCGCGCAGTCGTGAGTTTGAAGCCGATAGAATGGGCGCGGAAATCAGCAAAGATCCTAAATCTTTAGCTGGTGCGCTTACCAAAATTCATAATTACGCGCATCAAATCCCCAACCAAACGGCCGAGATGCATCCGGAGACAGGGCAGATGATGATTATTAATCCATTATCAGGCGTTTCGTTTGATAGTTTGTTTAGTACGCATCCGAAGACGGAGGAGAGAGTGGCGAGATTGATGGCAATGGCGAGTCAGTTTTAGTTTCGAATAGGTATATAGTTTGAATGAGATATATTCCGTTTAATCAAGGCATTGCTTATCTAATAGCTTTTCTAACTTGGGTGATGCCAGTTTCAGTCTTCGGTGATAACCCATATTTTTGGTAGTTCTGCATCTCTGATACTCTTCCTAATCGCTGTTGTTGGCGGTCTTGCTAGCTTCGTCGTTTGGGTTAATGATGCTAACCATAATTTAATTGCGGCAATCTCAGGCGTACTCGCAGGGATTGTTGCTGGTGGAGCAATTGTTTATTTTAGAGATATTTTTTTTGAGCATGGTAAATTTTATAACAGAATAAGTATCTTACTTTTGGCAATCAGCATTGTTCCTGGGCTAGTTTTGTTTTGCATCTTAAAACGCTATAAAGAGCAGTAGTTTCTCTATTTTTTCGCCTTTAGGCGAGTTTCTTTCTTTTGTTCGTGCAAAAGAAAGAAACCAAAGAAAATCACGCCCCATTGCCGCTTATTTCCTTCGGTCTTAGCGCCGCATCTGGGCGGCTGCGGAACTCGCCTTCTAAAATCATTCAGGCTCAGACAGTCCTCGCCGCTTATCCATCTGTGGGCTCAAGCCGAAGGCGCAGCAAAGGGGGTTGTAAAGCATTTAAGTGGCACCGTTGCTGGCTAATTGAAGTAAAATCTACGCAATCTAAAAAACCTTGAGCATCCTTTGTATATTTCCCAACAAATCGCCGCAAATGCAGTAGCCCAAGTATTATCTGGCCGTAACCTTACGCTGGCATTGCCGGATGCGCTTAAAGGTTACCCCACGGCAACGCCGCAACAACGCGGTGCGGCGGCTGATTTAAGTTATGGCACATTGCGGTTTTATGGTGAAGTGAGCGCTTACTTGACGCAGTTGCTAGAAAAACCGTTGAGCAATCAGCACATTACCGCGCTGTTGCTGGTGGCGATATATCAGCTGCTGCATGACAAGGCCGATGATTTTACCGTGGTGAATCAGGCCGTAAAGGCTGCGAGTTATGCCAAGCCAAAGTGGGCGAAAGGTTTGGTGAACGGCGTGTTGCGTAATTTTCTACGGCAAAAAGATGCGCTTGCCGAGAAAATGAAAGTGGATGAAGTCGCCATTTATTCTTATCCAAAGTGGTGGATTAAAAAGCTTAGAAGCCAATATCCAAAATCTTGGCGGAGCATTTTAGGAACAGGTAATGAGCATCCTCCCATGACGTTACGGGTGAATATCAGAAAAACCAATGCACAGGAATATTGCCAGCTATTAGCGCGCAAGAATATTGAGGCTTTACCGTTAGGCGCGCAGGCCGTGATGCTCACTAAACCGTTGCCTGTGGAGCAGGTATCGGGCTTTGCAGATGGCGTGGTTTCGGTGCAGGATTATGGCGCGCAGCTGGCAGCGCATTTGCTGGAAGTTCAACCTGGCATGCGCGTGCTGGATGCCTGCAGCGCGCCCGGCGGCAAAACCGGCCATATTTTAGAGCTAGCGGATGTGGACTTAACCGCGCTGGATAACGATGCTGGCCGTTTGAACCGCGTGGAAAGCAATTTGAAACGGCTTAACTTAAGCGCGAATTTGCAGCTGGGCGATGCGAGCACCTGGAAAACCGAAAAGTCATTTGACCGCATTCTGGCCGATGTGCCATGTACCGCGTCTGGTATCGTGCGCAGGCATGTGGATATTAAATGGTTGCGGCGCGAGCCGGATATCGCCTCATTTTGCGCACAACAGGCGCTCATTTTGGCTAATTTGTGGCAATTATTGGCAAAAGGCGGTAAATTACTCTATATAACGTGTTCAATTTTTAATGAAGAAAATCAGCAGCAAATTGACGATTTTTTGCAAAAAAATAACGATGCAACTCAGTTACCGCTTTTATTGACTAATGAGATTGATAAGAACATTCAAATTGCAAATGGTCAACTTATCCCTTCCAGCCAGCACGATGGCCTTTTTTATGCGTTATTGCAAAAAACTTAGCTATTTATGGAGCTTGGGTCTGCTTTTGCTCCTGCTGGGCATGTTTTCGCTTGCAATTGCGGCTGAGAGCAGTATTAGAATTAAAAGCGCAGAACTGCAGTTGCTGGAAGATTTTTACAGCCTAAGCGCAGATGCGGAAATGAGCTTCGATAAAGAAATCGAGGAGGCGGTGAATAAAGGCGTGCCGCTTAGTTTTTTAATCGAGTTTCAAATTGTGAGGCCGCGTAAATACTGGTTTGACGATGAAATTGTGACCACGTCTCAGGAGGTGACTTTGAGTTATCATGCATTGAGCCGCCAATATTTGGTGAATCGCGATGCACATCAGCAGTCTTTTGAGAGTTTGAACGAGGCCGCACAAGCGTTGGTTCAGATAGATGAATGGAAAGTGGTAGAAAAGACAGACTTGGAAAAAGGTGAAACTTACAGGGCGGCCATGTTGATACGCCTAGACCAGACCAAGCTGCCCAAGGCGATTCAAGTGGATACGATTGGCTCTGAAAAGTGGAACCTGACTTCGCAAAAATTCGAGTGGACGTTAAAAGAGCTCAATAAATGATGCTTTTGATGTGTGATTTATGAGATATATTTTATTTGTAAGCGTGGCGTTGGGTATCGTGTTGTTGTACCTGCTTTCGCTTGCAAGTGCCAATACTGCCGCATCCGGTGATTATTACAAAATTCTGTTATACCTGAACATCACTCTGGCGGGCGTTCTGGTTATACTCATTGGTGTTCAGCTATGGCTTTTGGCAAAAAAAATCAAAAGCAGGGTGATGGGCAGCCGCCTCACTTTGCGCCTTTTGGGCACGTTTGCGTTAATGGCGATTATTCCCGGCCTCATTGTATATCTGGTTTCGGTGAATTTTTTAACGCGTTCGATTGAATCCTGGTTCAATGTAAAAGTTGAGTCCGCCCTCGATGGCGGCTTGAGTTTGGGGCAGCGCGCGCTGGATATCATGCTGGCAGATGTTGAGGAGAAGGCCGAGAATATAGCAACCAGCCTGGCTTTTCAGCCGACGCGGAGTCACTATAGCCTTTTGAACGATTTGCGGGAAAAGTCTGGCATACAGGATGCAACACTGCTTACGCCACAAGGCCGTATTTTATCGGTATCTAGTAGCGATCCGAACAGTTTCCTGCCTGAATTGCCCAGCATTCCGCAATTACGCCAGGCACAAAGTCGCGTGTACGGCAAAATCGAGCCGATTCCCAATAAAGGGCTTTATTTGCGCGTATTGGCGCCAGTGAATGTGCAGGAGATTGCAGGTGAAACGCGAATTCTGCAATTATTGCAGCCCGTGCCTAAGTCGCTGTCCAACACGGCTGAGGCGGTGCAGGAGGTATATCGCGATTATCAGGAGCTTTCCTATAGTCGCAATTCGTTGAAAGACATTTTTGCGCTTACGCTTACTCTGGTGCTGATGCTCGCCATGTTGTCCGCATTGGCAATCGCCTTTGTGCTAAGCCGCAGGTTGACGCAACCGCTAACTGTACTGGCAGAAGGCACACGTGCCATTGCCAGCGGCGATTACAGCACCATGTTGCCGGAGCATGGCAAAGATGAGCTGGGCATATTGGTGAAATCATTTAACAGTATGACGCGCCAGCTTGGCGATGCCACGCGGGCGACCGAGAGAAACAGGGCGCGTGTCGAGGCGGCACGTGGCTATCTGGAAACTATTTTGGCACATTTGTCTTCAGGCGTGCTGGCGATCAATGAAAAGGCCGAGCTACGCACATATAACGTGGCGGCAAGCAATATTCTGGGTGTAAGCCTTACCCCATTTGAAAATAAGCCGTTTGCAAAAATCGCAGAAAGCCAGACTTTTTTGGCTGAATTTATTCAGTTATTGCAATCTCATTTTGAAATCACCAAAGCCAAAGAGCAGGAAAAGCAGGAGTTGACCAGACAAATCGAGATTGTACGGCCGCAAGGCAAGCAATTGCTGTTAGTGCGCGCCACACGCTTGCCAGATAGTGCGGGCAGCGGTTTTGTGGTGGTGTTCGATGATGTGACTACCATGGTACAGGCGCAACGCGATGCGGCATGGGGTGAAGTGGCGCGCCGGCTGGCGCATGAAATCAAGAATCCGCTGACGCCGATTCAGCTTTCAGCCGAGCGTTTGCAGCATAAACTCCATGCAAAATTAAATGAAGAGGATGCCAGCGTGCTGCAACGTGCAACCGATACCATTGTCAACCAGGTGAGCGCCATGAAAAGCATGGTGAATGAATTCAGTGAGTATGCACGCGCGCCTTCGGCTACTTTAATCAAGCTGAATCTCAACCGGCTGATAAAAGATGTCTCGGCGCTTTATGAAGGCGCCAGGGAGGATAGTGCGCATGCCAGAATCATATTTAGCCTGGCGCCCGACATGCCGGACATGAAGGGTGATGCAACCATGCTGCGGCAGGTGCTGCATAATTTGATGCAGAACGCGCAGGATGCGCTCATGCACACAGAAAATCCGGAAATTCTGGTGCAAACCAAGTTTGATGAAACTTCCATACAACTCGTGGTAAAGGATAATGGGCAGGGCTTCCCGCTAGATCTGCTAAGCCATGCGTTCGAGCCTTATGTGACGACCAAGGCGCATGGCACTGGCTTGGGCTTGGCAATCGTTAAAAAAATGATTGAAGAACATTCTGGCCAGATTAAAATAGAAAACAACCCAACAGGCGGCGCGTGTATTACTATTGTGTTACCAATTGAAAGATCAGTCGATAAAAATGAAGCCAAAATGAACAACGAAAATAATGTAAAAGGTGCGAAGAAACAAGCAACTCAAAAGCCGGCAACGAATAATAGAAATAAACAGAAAATGGTAAGGGAAGTGTAAACATGGCGTCACGAAATATTTTGGTAGTGGATGATGAGATCGGCATTCGCGAATTATTAAGTGAGATATTGCTTGATGAAGGGCATCAGGTACTGCTTGCTGAAAATGCGCAGACCGCACGTGATGCACGCTTGAAACAGCGTCCGGATATGGTGCTGCTGGATATCTGGATGCCGGACTGTGATGGCATCAGCTTGCTGAAAGAATGGGGGAATGCCGGTTTGCTGACGATGCCGGTGGTGATGATGTCGGGCCACGGTACGATTGATACCGCAGTGGAAGCCACGCGTATTGGGGCGTTCGATTTCCTGGAAAAGCCGATTGCCTTGCAGAAATTGCTTAAAACGGTCGCTGCTGCACTCAAGCATGCGGAAAATTTGCCTAAAACTGAAATGAATCTGGCCAGCTTTGGTAAAAGCCTGGTGATCAATGAGCTGAAGCAGCGTCTGGAGCAAATTTCGCGTACCAAAAACGCCTTATTGCTGATTGGCAAAAAAGGCGGCAGTGTCGAGATGTGCGCGCGGTTCTTACATTTGGCTGGCACGCCCTGGCTAGGCTTAACCGAATACGAAAAACTGGCCACTGCGCCATTGGAGTTGTTAGAACAGGCGCATGACGGCATTGTGTTTATAGACGAAGTCTCAGCGCTCAATAAAACCGAACAAAAAGGCCTGCAATTGTTGCTGGCGAAAGCCGAAAAATACCAGACGCGTGTGGTGTGTGCAAGCTCCTTAAGCTTGCCGCAACTTGCCGAGAATGCGCAGTTTGATAACGCATTGTTGCAGACACTTTCAACCAGTACGCTCAAAGTGCCTGCCTTGAATGATCACCGCGAGGATATTCCAGACCTTGCCACAGCCATGGCGAATTTGCTGGTAGAAACTTCTGGCGCGCAATACAAAAGCTTTGATATTGCGGCCTTGAACGCCTTAAGAAATGCCGACTGGCCCGGCGATTTGGTTGAGTTGGATGCTGTAGTGCAGAACCTGGTGTTGAGCAGTTTGGAAGAAAAAATCACGCTCAGCGATGTGCATCGTGTGCTGGAGCAGTTCAGCAGCAGCCCTGAAAATCAGGCATCTAAGCTGCAATCATTGCCGGTGAATCTTGCGCTGCCGCTGCGTGAGGCGCGCGACGATTTTGAGCGTTTCTATTTTCAACATCACATGGCCATGATTAACAATAACATGAGTAAACTGGCGGAGATCTCAGGCCTGGAGCGCACTCACTTATACCGCAAACTCAAACAGCTGGGCATTAAAATAAAAGGCTAGCTTGCCAAGTTAACTGGCAAGGGTCAAAACTACCGGCGTGTGGTCAGAAGGACGCTCGAGCTTGCGCGGCGATTTATCTATCATGCAGCTTTGACAGGCGTCTTTCAGCGCATCGCTGACTAAAATATGGTCGATACGCATGCCTAAATTGCGCCTGAAACCTGCCATGCGGTAATCCCACCAGCTAAAGTGGCCTTCGGCCTGCTCAAACAATCTGAAGCTGTCGTGCAGTCCTAACTGAGTAAGCTTTTCAAAAGCCTCGCGCTCGCGTGGCGATACTAATACTTGCCCGAGCCACGCTGCCGGGTCATGGCAATCACGGTCGTCGGGCGCGATATTGTAGTCCCCCAGTAAAACCAGATTCGGGTACTTTTTTAGCTCCTCTGCAAGCCAGTAGGTAAGCGCTTCCAGCCAGCGCATTTTATAGATGTATTTTTCAGAACCTACCGCCTGGCCATTCGGGATATACACACAAACCACTCGCACAGCATTGATAGTCGCGCTAATCACACGCCTTTGCTCATCCTCGAAGTTTGCTATGCCATGCGAAATATCAGTTAGGTCATGGCGGGTTAAAATCGCCACGCCGTTATAGGTTTTTTGCCCGCTATGCACCGCCTCATAGCCTGCCTGTTTTAATTCGGTGTATGGGAATTTAATGTCTTCCTGCTTGGTTTCCTGCAGGCACAGCACGTCCGGCTGGTTGTCGCGCACCCAATCCAATACATGCGGTAAGCGCACATTCAGTGAATTAACATTCCAGGTCGCTAATTTCATTCGCCCATGCCGTTATGTCTGAGAAGCGCGTCAATACTGGGTTCTCGGCCACGGAATGCCACGAATGATTCCATTGCCGGGCGTGATCCGCCCTGTGCTAAAATCTCGTTCCAGAATTTTTGCCCGGCCTCTGCGCTAAGTACGCCATTTTCTTCAAAGAAGCTGTACGCATCGGCTGACAGCACTTCTGCCCATTTGTAGCTGTAATAACCTGCAGCGTAGCCGCCCGCGAAGATGTGCGAGAAACTGTTTGGGAAGCGGTTCCAGCTCGGCGGGCGTACCACCGAGACTTTGTCGCGAATTTCTTCAAGCAAGGACAACGGTGTTTTGCTGCCATTTGCATCAAATGCGCTGTGCAGCGTGATGTCGAATAGTGAAAATTCCATTTGACGCACGGTTTGCATGCCCGCCTGAAAGTTTTTGGCCGCGACCATTTTATCGAATAACTCACGCGGCAGTTGCGCACCTGTGTCGACATGCTGTGTCATATGGCGCAATACGTCCCATTCCCAGCAGAAGTTTTCCATAAACTGGCTGGGCAGCTCCACCGCGTCCCATTCCACACCTTTGATACCGGAAACACTGTAATCATTTACCTGTGTGAGCATGTGGTGCAAGCCGTGGCCGAACTCGTGGAATAGAGTGATTACTTCGTCATGCGTAAATAAAGCAGGCTTTCCAGCTACCGGTGCAGAGAAGTTGCAGGTTAAATAGGCAACAGGGGTAGTCAGCTTGTCACCCACAATGCGGCGCGTAATCGCTTCATCCATCCAGGCGCCGCCGCGTTTGTTATTGCGGGCATACAGATCTAAATAAAATTGACCAATCAGCTTTCCGGCCTGATCGGTAATCTCGTAGAAATGCGCATCTTTGTGCCAGGTTGGCGCATTCGATTTTTTTACAAATACACCAAAAATAGTTTCAACCACCTTGAAAAGCCCTGTTAAAACTTTATCTTCTGGAAAATACTGCTTTACTTCTAAATCAGAAAAAGCATATTTATCTTCGCGCAGCTTTTCCGATACATAAGCCACATCCCAGGCCTGCATGGCACTAATATTGAGCTTTTCTGCGTAAGCGACCAATTCGCGCATGTCCTGCTCGGCGTAAGGTTTGGCGCGGCTTGCGAGCGTATTTAAGAACTCAATGACTTGTTTGGGGGTATCCGCCATTTTGGTGGCGAGTGATAGCTCTGCGAAATTATTAAAGTCCAGCAGTTTTGCAGCTTCATCGCGTAGTTTTAGAATTTGCGAAATGATGGGTGTATTGTCAAACTCGGGTTTGCCGAATTCGCTCGCACGCGTGGCGTAGGCGCGGTACAGGGTTTCGCGTAAGTTACGATTATCCGCATACTGCAATACCGGCATGTAACTGGGGAAGTGCAGGGTAAATTTATAGCCAACTTTCTTGTTTGCTTCAGCGGCCTCTTTTGCAGCCTGCAATACATCATCCGGAATCCCGGCCAGTTCTGCCGGATTTTCTATGTAAAGTGCGTATTCGTTGGTGGTATCGAGAACGTTTTCTTCAAACTTGGCGGCAAGTTTAGAGAGTTCTTCATTAATGGCTTTGAAGCGCGCCTTTTTGTCAGCCGGCAATTCTGCGCCGCCGAGTTTGAAATCGCGTACTTCGTTATCGATGATTTTTTGCTGGGCATTACTCAGTTTGGCAAAATCGGTACTATTTCTAATTGCACGATATTTAGCATAAAGTCGCCCATCCTGTGCCAAATCGCTGTAAAAATCGGTTAACTTCGCTAAATTATCATTATAAGCTTCCCGTAATTCCGGGCTGTTCACCACGGCATTCATATGCCCCACTTGTGACCAGGCGCGAGATATTTTTTCATCCAGGTCTTCCAGCTTCAGCGCGAAATTATCCCAAGTGGGGGTTTCATCAATGTTTGCCAGTACCTCAATGGTTTGTTTGCCTTCGCTTAACAGAATATCTAGCGCCGGCGAAACGTGTTCAGGTTTTATCTCATTAAATCTGGGTAAGCCTGCAAAATGCAGCAACGGATTTGACACAAAAATTCCTTCTAATTAATTAATCTCAAGCACCTAGTTTATTAAACGTAAACAAAAGGGGTAGCGATAAGTCTCGCCCTTGCTAGTGGAGATGGCGGCGATAATGCAAAAAACAATGTTGAACAGCCAAACAATTCCGATGAGCAAAAAACCAATAAGAACGGCTACCAGAACCCAGGAAACAAACTGTGCAATCAACATGGTGATTTGAAAATTAAGCGCTTCTTTAGCCTGGTCGGCGATGTAGGCGCTATCGTCTTTTTTGAGTATCCAGACGAGCAGTCCTGGAATGAACGAAAATACAGTGCCGCCCAAGTGGGTGACGGTGGCGATATTTTTGTCATCATTGCTAGGGTTTAAATTGTCAGGCTTGGTAACCTCAGTAGACATGGTGATTCCTTTCAAATTAAAGCAGATTAAATTTAGCGACAAGTGGTTCAATTTTTTCCAGATCTGATAACCCCAATACCTTGCGGGCATCACTATTTAGCTTGGTAATCTGGCTATGCAATACTTGCTGTTTCACGCTCAATATATTGGATGGGTGCATGGAAAGTTGGCGCAAGCCCATCCCAATCAACAATCTGGTAAGTTTTGCGTCACCGGCCATTTCGCCACATACGGCAACTGATTTGCCTAATTTAGCTCCGGCTTTAATGGTAATCGAAATCAGCTTCAATACCGATGGATGTAGTGGATTATACAAGTGCGCCACCGCGTCATCGGTACGGTCAATAGCAAGCGTATATTGAATCAGGTCGTTCGTACCGATGGATAAAAAATCCAGCTCTTTGGCAAACGCTTCGGCATTGATGGCGGCCGCAGGCACCTCAATCATGCCGCCTAGCGCGATATTTTCCTCGAACGCTATACTTTGTTTGCGTAACGATAATTTTGCGCGTTCAAGCAAAAGTTTGGTCTGGCGCAACTCGGCCAGCGTAGAAAGCATTGGAATTAGTATTTTGATGTTGCCATAATGAGAGGCGCGCAACATGGCGCGCAATTGCGTATGAAAAATCTGTGGCTCTGACAGACATAGCCGCACCGCGCGTAATCCCAACGCTGGGTTGGCACACTCAGAAACGCTATCAGGATTCATTTGTTTATCCGCGCCCAAATCCAGCGTGCGGATGGTCACTGGCAAACCATGCATGGCTTCAGCCACTTTTTTGTATGCCTGAAATTGCTCTTCCTCATCCGGCATTTCGCGTTTATTCATAAATAAGAATTCGGTACGATACAGCCCGATGCCAGTTGCGCCTGAGGCTTTTACTGCATCCACGTCTTCCGGTACCTCAATGTTGGCGTACAGGTCAATGGTGGTGCCATCCATGGTGACCGCTTTGGCGGATTTGATGCGTTTGAGTTTTTGCTGTTCCAGCATCCACTGGTTCTGGCGGAGCTCGTATTCAGCCAAGATATCCTTGGACGGATTGACAATGACAACCCCAAGGCTGCCATCCACTATGATGAGCTCGCCATCGTTGATTAAATCGCGCGCGCGCTGCAAAGCGACAATAGAAGGGATATTGAGGCTGCGCGCCAGAATGGCTGTATGCGAGGTGATGCCGCCTACATCGGTAATAAATGCCGCAAAATGGTGCTGCTTGAATTGGATGGCATCTGCGGGCGAAATGTCATGCGCAACCAGAATGGTCACGCTTTCCTGCTGCTGTATTTTATTGGTCTGATTGGGTGCCTGGCTGGGGTGTCCAAGCAGCACCTTAATCACGCGTTCGACCACCTGTACCACATCATGCTTGCGCTCACGCAGGTATTCATCCTCAATGGCATCAAACTGCTCAACAATGTCGTCCATCTGCTGCTTGATTGCCCATTCGGCATTGCAGCGTTCTTTGCGGATGATGTCCTTCGGCACTTCAGAAAGTGATTTGTCGGACAGAATCATCAAGTGGGTATTGATAAAAGCGCCAAGTTCGGCAGGCGCGTTTTTTGAGAGCGTGCCGCGTATCGTTTCCAGATCTTTTTTTACGATAAGTACAGCGTCGCTAAAACGCGCGATCTCGTTGCCGACCAGTTGTTCCGGCAGTTGGTAATGCACCACCTCCAGCAAGGCATTGGAAACCAGATGCGCATGCCCGATGGCAATGCCGCTGGATACGCCGATACCGTGTATGCTGAAGCTGGACAAAATCTATTCGCCCTCGCCGAAATAATCGTTAATCAGCGCTTGTAATGCAGTCATCGCCGCCTGCTCATCTGCGCCACTGGTTTCAAGCATGATGGTAGAGCCTTTGGCGGCGGCCAGCATCATCACACCCATAATGCTTTTGGCATTCACTCTGCGACCATTCTTTTCTACCCAGATATCGCTGCTAAATTGGCTGGCTGTTTGCGTGAGTTTGCTGCTGGCGCGTGCATGCAGCCCAAGCTTGTTGATGATTTCTATTTCTTGTTTAATCATGATATTTGTTCATTATTGGTTTTCAATCATTTATTTGTTTGTCATTGTGGTCGCAGCCGCTTTTAGTAAAATGCACCACGCCATCACGTCCGCCACTAATCGCTTTTTCCAGACAGAATTTAATGGGTTTGTCGCGATAATTAAGCACGCGGACCAGCATAGGTAAATTAACACCTGCAACGCCTTCGACTTGATTAGGCGAGAGTAGTTTAATCACTAAATTACAGGGTGAAGCGCCGTATATGTCGGACAGGATCAGTACGCCTTCACCAGTATCAAGCTGTTTAACCAATTGCTGGGCATGCGGCAATAAATCGGTCGGGTCGTCATCCGTGCCGACAGCAAAATGCATCAATTGCGGCGGCTTCTTGCCCAGCACGTGACTCATGCAATGAATGAGGCTTTCGCCCAGATTGCCGTGCGCAATAATTAAAATTCCAATCATGCTGATTTACCTTTTTAAATCAATACCTAACGTTTCATGAAGTTCGCTATCTGTCCAGATCGCGATGGCGAATAATCACTTTTTGTTTTTGCTGTTTGAAGTATGCGTTTAATTGCTCTACAAAATACACAGATCGATGCTGGCCGCCAGTGCAACCAATTGCAACGGTAAGGTAGCTGCGATGGTCATGATCAAAGCTGGGAAGCCATTTTTCAACATAATGCTGGATGTCGGTCAGCATTTCAATCACAACAGGCTGTTTTTCTAAAAACACTTTCACAGCTTCGTCTTTGCCTGTCATCGGCCGTAAAACGGGGTCGTAATGCGGGTTGGGCAGGCTGCGCACATCAAATACAAAATCTGCATCTAGAGGAATGCCATTCTTAAAGCCAAACGAAGTGAACAGCAATACCAGGCCTTTGCTTTCCTGGTTATTATCAGTTTGCAGAATGAGCTCCCGAATGTGTTTGCGCAGCGTGTTGGCACTTAGATTGCTGGTGTCAATATGATGTCCCAGCCCGACCAATCCCGCTAACAGGTCACGCTCATGCAAGATGCTTTCGGCCAGCGTAGTGTTAGCATCGCTCAGCGGATGTTTGCGCCGCGTTTCTGAAAAGCGCTTGACCAGGATTTCTACAGATGATTCTAAAAAAAGTACCTGTACCGATATGCCGCTGTTCTTAAGCATCTCAATGGCGTTGGGAAGCGTTTCCAGTGCGGCGCTGCGGCTATCAATGCTGATGGCGACTTTGTTCTGGTTGGCTGCGTCCAGATGGTGAGAAATCTGGGGTAACAGCGTTGCAGGTAGATTGTCAATGCAGTAAAAGCCGCTGTCCTCCAGTACCCGTAGCGCGATACTTTTGCCTGAGCCGGAAAGGCCGGTAACAATGATGAGTTCCAAAACTTAGCCTTTCTTTCTTTCGGATTTTGCTTTGGGGGTTAAATTTTTTTGGCTTTCTTTTTGCATCATTTGTTTATGCCGTTTGCTAAATTGCTGTGCAGCGTTTACCCCGCGGATTAGCAGCATGTGGTTGCGCACAGCAACTTCTACTAAAACTGCAATATTGCGACCTGCAGCAATGGGGATCACCACTTTGCTAATATCGACTTCTAGCACGCGTTCATGCTGTGTTTTTATGTTCAGCCTGTCTAGTTCCTGCGGGTTTTGTATATCTGCCAATTGTAACTGAATGATTAGATCGAGCGGCTTGCTAGGCTTAACCGCATTATCGCCAAATAAAGCGCGAATATTCAATATACCAAGCCCGCGTACCTCCAAGAAATCCTGAAGTAACGCTGGACAACGACCCTCGACACGCTCTGGCGAGATACGATAAAAATCGACAATATCATCGGCAATCAAACGATGTCCGCGCGAGATAAGCTCTAACGCCAGTTCACTCTTGCCTATAGCGGCGTTACCTTTAATCAGGACGCCAAAGCCCTGCACTTCCATGAACACACCATGCAAACTAGTGGATTCTGCCATGGCCTGTTGCAGATAGTGGCTTAACACATCCATTAACTGCGGACTCTGCATGGACGAAGTAAACAGCGGCGTATTGTGGGTGTCAGCTGCGCTTATGAGTGCTTTAGGCGGTTTCTCGCCATTCGCTACCACCACGGCGGCCAGATCAGCGGAGTATAAGTTAGCAATGGCTTGCTGCATGGCAATAATGCTTAGACTGCGCAAGTAATCCATTTCTGCGCAGCCCAGCACTTGCACGCGGTTGGGGTGTACAAAATTGAGATGCCCAATCAGCGCTAATGAAGGTTTAGTGACTTTTTCTGAAAGGAGTTGGTTGGTGCCGCCATCAAGCCCTGCAACCCAGTTGAGTTTGAGCTTGTGGCGGGTTTCCTTAAATAGCTCAGATACGTTTATTTGAGCCATAGGAGAAGATTAAAGTTAATTAACGGACTGGTGTTTAACCGCGCCATTGGTTTTATGATGATTGCCATTTTTTTCTTTGTGTTTCACTACCTGACGGTCCAGCTTATCCGTTAGCATATCAATCGCGCTGTACATGTTCTCATCTGCGCACTCGGCATGCAAATCGTTGCCAGGTACGTGTAATGTAGCCTCCACCTTTTGGGCGAGCTTTTCTACACTCATAGTAACTTTTACATCAATCACATGATCAAAGTGATTGCTGATTCTTGTCAGTTTGCTTTGCACATAATCGCGCAAGGCTGGGGTAATTTCTAAGTGATGCCCAGTTAATTGTAAATTCATGACTTGCTCCTTTTTGAAATTGTCCTAGAGATTTATCGGCCAAATAAGTAGGCCACTTAAACCCTGTCGAACAATTTTAGTGTACACCTTTGGTGGTCGTGTGCAACTAGCCCAAGTGGATATTTACAGTTTTATTACAAAGATTTTCGCAAGTTGGCTGGCGGAATGTTCAGCGACTCCCGGTATTTTGCAATGGTGCGGCGCGCTACGACAATGCCCTGTTTAGCCAAAATTTCGCTGAACTGGCTGTCAGACAGCGGTTTTTTTATGTTTTCTTCTGCGACCATTTGCTTAATCAGTGCGCGAATCGCCGTGGCGGAGCACTCGCCACCCGCATCGGTTGCCACATGGCTGCCAAAAAAGTATTTCAGCTCATATACACCGCGTGGCGTGAGCATGTATTTGTGCGTCGTGACGCGCGAAATGGTCGATTCGTGCAATTCAAGTTCTTCGGCAATCTCGCGCAATACCAGTGGCCGCATGGCGATTTCACCATGCTCAAAAAAGTTGCGCTGCCGGTCTACGATAGCCTGCGAAACACGCAGAATGGTTGAAAATCGCTGCTGGATATTTTTAATCATCCATTTGGCTTCCTGCATTTGCGTCTGCAAATACTGATTCGAGTTTTCGCGGTTGCGCTTCAAAATATCGGCATACACCTGGTTAATACGCAGCTTGGGAATGACGCCGTCATTGAGCGTTGCAATCCAGATTCCTTTGACTTTTTTAACAATCACTTCGTGCTGTATGAAGTGATCGGAGCCAAGCTGAGCATACTTGCTGCCTGGGCGTGGGTTTTGCTGTTTGATGAGATTCTGCGCACCTTTTAAGGTGGCTTCATCGCAGTTGAGCAGCTTGCGTAGTTTGATGAAATCTTTATTGGCCAATAAGGCTAAATGCTGTGCTACGATGGTTTTTGCGACCCCCAGATATTCAGTCTCTTTTGGCAATACATTCAGCTGTAACAGGATGCACTCTTGTAGGTTGGTTGCACCAATGCCGGGCGGATCTAAATTCTGGATATGCTTCAGCGCGGTTTGCAGCTCGACTAACTCTATTTCTAGTTCGAGTGGAAGCGATTCTTCCAACTCTTCCAGCGATTCTTCTAAATAACCATCTTCGTTAATGCTATCAATCAGCAGAAATACCAAATTTTGATCGCGCTCAGAAAGCGGCATGAGTTTTAGCTGGTTTAGCAGGTGTTCGCGCAAGCTTTCGGAAACAATTTCCTGGCGTGTATAGTCGCCGTCATCATCGTCGCTGTTGCTTTGGCGGCTGCCTTCATCCCAATTGCTGGCGCTGCCATATTCTTCGTAATCTTCGTCGAAATCGGTGGCAGAAAAATCCTCTCCGGTACTTGATATTTCCAGGGGTTTTTCTTCTGTGGCATCTGACGTTGTACTGGTAGTTTCTAGGTAATCAATATTGCTGAAAGGCTCAAAATCGTCACTGTCAATTTGCGAGGATTGTTCACCATCGGCGCCAATCGGATCGCTATTAACATCATTTTGCTGTTCTGGGAGTGTACTTTCATCCTCGAAATCGGCGTCAGGGTTATCACTCTCAACCAGTTCCAGCAATGGATTTTCCTGCAGAATCGTATCAAGCTCTTGATTGAGTTCAAGCGAAGAGAGCTGCAGCAGGCGAATGGATTGCTGCAGCTGCGGCGTGAGCGCCAGGTTCTGAGAAATTCTTAATTGTAAATTTTGCTTCATAGCGACGTTATCAAAGCCTAAAGTCTTTACCTAAATACACTTCGCGCACAGCTTCATTCTGGACGATCTCGTAGGGCGGGCCTGATGCGAAAACGGTACCATCATTGACAATATAAGCCCTGTCACAAATGCCTAAAGTCTCGCGCACGTTATGGTCAGTAATCAGCACGCCGATGTTTTTGGCGCTTAAAAAACGGATAATTTTTTGAATGTCCAACACAGCAATCGGATCGATGCCGGCAAAAGGTTCGTCCAATAGAATAAAACTTGGGTTGGTGGCCAGGCAGCGCGCAATCTCGACACGTCGCCGCTCACCGCCGGAAAGGCTTATCGCGGTGCTGTTGCGGATATGCACGATGTGCAGCTCTTGTAGCAATGATTCCAGTTGCTTGTGCATTTCTACTTCGCTCAGGTCCTGTAGCTCCAGTATCGCCATAATATTTTCGGTCACGGTCAGCTTGCGAAATACGGATGGTTCCTGTGGCAAATAAGCCAAACCCAAACGCGCGCGGCTATGAATAGGTAAACGGCTTAAATCCTTGCCATCCAGCAGGATACGTCCCGCATCCAATGGTACCAAGCCCACCATCATGTAAAAGCTGGTAGTTTTGCCCGCACCATTCGGGCCAAGCAGGCCAACCACTTCACCGCTTTTGATTTGCAGCGAAATATCCTGCACCACCGTACGGGCTTTGTAAGATTTACGTAGATTTTCTACAACGAGTTCGCTCATATTGTTCTTTAATTATTTACTCTTATTGGTCTGGCTGCAGTTCGAGTTTATTGGTAAATCTTAATACTTTGTTAGCGCTCGGCGTGTTGCTGGCGGAGTTTGGTGCGGCAGGTTGCGGCGCTTCAGATTTAGGGCCCTCTGGTTTGGGTGCTGCAGGTTTGTTCTTTGGCTGAATAATCGCTTTTACGCGACCGCTGGAAGTGCCGCTTTCAGACTTGGCGCCGCCGATGACTTCGGCATATTCCGCATTGGCGTCGTAGCTGATATAGTCGCCATATACAATATCTTCGCCACGCTTTACCCATGCTTTGGTATACAGCTGCACTTTATCCATGCGGCCGTCATACTCGATGCGTTGCGCACTGCCTTCCATGTATTCATTCTTGCCTTCACGTTTTTGTTTGAAGGTGGTAGGGTTGCCGGTAGAGGTGCTATGTTGAAAGCCTTCTTTGTCCTCGCGCACGATGAGCTTATCGGCACGAATCACTAGTGTTCCCTGCGTTAAAATCACGTTGCCGGAGTAGGTGCTGGTCTTTTTGGCATCATTGACGGTTACCGTATCCGCTTCCAGTTCAATCGGCTTGTCGCGGTCAGCCGCTTCAGCAAGCGCATCCAGGTGAAAGCACAGGCCGATACAAAACCCGATGCTTAATAAACTTGAGCGAATGAGGTGATTCATTGTTTACTCCGCGATTTTTTCTTTGAAGGTGGCTGCTTTTGCTGTTCAGTAACAGGCGCTGGTTTTAACGACTTTTTAACTGTCGTTTGAGAGGAGGTGACTGGCTTCACGTTTTGTGGCTTCGCGACCTTAGGTTTCACAACAGCAGGTCGTTCATAATGTACTTTTACCTTATGTAGGAGTTTGACCGTCTGGGTTTTTTTATCATAGATCATGCCAGTGGCAGTAATCACCGTTTTGGGCGCTTGCTTAATCACGACAGGGCTATCGGTCTTTACCAGATCCTGATTGGGTAAAATAATTAATTTTTCGGTCAAGACTTGCATTTCGCCTTTGCCTTCAAAAGCCTGACGCACCACCTTGACATTATCGACCAGCTCGACTTCCTCGCCATTGCTGGAAACATAGCCGCGCAAAGCCTCTATTTGCGTGTAAGGCTTATTGGTGGTGTATTGCGTAAAGCGCGGGCGTTGCAGCACTGTACTGTCATCGTCTGGATAATGCACCATCTCGGTGGCTGCAAGAACATAGCGTAGTTTTCCTGTTTCATCAGTCTGCGTGTTAACAAAGTTGTTCATTATATAGTCCGGGTCGTGACGGTTGCTACCATCGATTTTTGGGCCTTGCTGTTCCACAGTGAGGTTAATCCAAAACGTAACTAACGCTAGTAATATCGCTAAACCTAGCGGGAAAAATATGGTGGGACGACCAAGCATTAATTAAAAAATCCCATTCATTAATAAAGATTCATCTGCTATCGAACATTATTTGAAAAATGGCGCCATTTGCGCTTCCAAAGTGCCCTGCGCCTGCATGATCAATTCGCATACCTCGCGCACCGCGCCGCGTCCAGCAGGTGCCGTCGTAATATAGTGTGCATGAGGCTTCAGCAGGTGATGACCGGAAGGCACGGTAAGCGCCAGGCCGCAACGCAGCATGGCTGGCGCATCTACTACATCATCCCCCATAAACGCGACTTCATTTGCTTGTAAATGCATTTTTTGCAGCAAATCGTTAAAAGCTTCCAGTTTGTCTTCTACACCTTGGTAAAAATGTGCGATGCCAGTGGTTTCTGCACGTTTTTTTACCACATTGCTGGTGCGGCCAGTAATAATCGCCATCTCGACACCCGTGTTTCTGAGCAGTTTCATCCCTAAGCCATCTATGCTGCTAAAGGTTTTATACTCTTGTCCGTCATCGCCAATGCCCAGACCGCTGTCTGTCATCACACCGTCTACGTCAAACACCACGCATTTGATCTTTTTTGCGCGGGTCAAGATATCTTCAGAAATGGTCATTACACTACTTTTGCTTTCAGTAAATCATGCATATTAAATGCGCCTACCAGCTTGCCGGCATCATCCACCACCAGTAAACCATTAATCTTTTTCTGCTCCATCATCTCCACGGCTTCAATCGCCAGCTGATTGGCATGAATCGTGTTGGGGTTGGCGTGCATCACATCACTAATTCTGGCGCTACTGGCATTAATGCCAGTAGCAAATGCACGGCGTAAATCACCATCGGTAAAAATACCCTTGAGCTGGCCTGCCACATTAATAATGGCGGTTAGACCCAAGCCTTTTCTGGTCATTTCGGCCAACGCAACAGATAACAATACATCATCCCTTACACTCGGGATGGTATCGCCGGTGCGCATCACATCTTTTACGCGCGTTAGCAAGCGCCTGCCAATGCTGCCGCCCGGGTGCGAGCGCGCAAAATCTTCAGCCGAGAAATCGCGGCAGTCCAGCACACACACGGCCAGCGCGTCACCTAAAGCCAATGCGGCCGTCGTACTGGCAGTGGGCGATAAGCCCAATGGGCATGCCTCTTGCGAGACTTCGGCACTTAAATGTATATCAGACTCTTTAGCCAGCGTAGAGTTTGCGGCGCCGGTAATGCTGATAATTTTTGCACCTAGACGCTTGATCGTAGGCACGATATTGAGCAGCTCATCACTTTCGCCGGAGTTAGAAAGCGCAATCACAATATCGCCTTTAGTAATCATGCCAAGGTCGCCGTGGCTGGCTTCAGCCGGGTGCATGAAAAATGCAGGAGTGCCGGTGCTGGCAAGCGTCGCTGCGATTTTTCCGCCCACATGACCGGATTTACCCATGCCGCTCACCACAACACGGCCCTGGCAATGTAAAATGAGCTGTACTGCGGCTTCAAAATTGGCATCAAGCCGGTTTGCCAAAGCCTCGATCTCTCGCGCTTCAATGCTTAATACATTGCGTGCCAACTGTAATGTGCTTGCTTTTGGCGCATGCCCGCGTTGTGATTGCAGTAATGTAGGTGTCATAGCTACTAAGTATAAAAGGGAATCTGTCGCGAATAAAGCAAAAAACGCGGGTTTTTGGGTAAAATGATGAAAGTAGGCACAATTTTTGCCTAAACACATCAACAGCAAGAACGAATTTAATCAAAAAATAACGATAAAAGGTCTAAATGTTTGATTCCTTAACCAGTGTTTTACTTCTGCTCACCAGCGCCGTGCTTGCGAAGGCGCTCTTCCATGCGCTACGTTTGCCGACCATGCTGGCTTATTTTGCGGTGGGCATATTACTTGGTCCATATAGTTTGGATTTGCTGCCAAATTCTCAGGATGGACGTCATGTAGCAGAGTTCGGCATTGTGTTTCTAATGTTTAGCATCGGTTTAGAGTTTAGCCTGCCAAAGCTTTATGCAATGCGTAAAACCCTGTTTGGCTTGGGCGGCTCGCAAGTAATTATTACCATGGCGGTAGCCATGCTGTTGGGCTGGTCGTTCGGTTTAAGTTTGACTACCGCTTTCGTGATTGGCGGCGCGCTCACCATGTCCTCGACCGCCATTGTTTCTAAAATCCTGTTAGAACGTGTAGATTTAAATTCACGGCACGGCCGCTTAAGCATCGGTATTCTGCTGTTTCAAGATCTGGCCGTGATTCCCATTTTGGTGCTGATTCCCGCTTTGGGTATGCAAACGGGCAACTTGAGCGCCACACTAGGATTGTCACTGATTAAGTCTGCAATACTGTTGTTTGTATTGTTCAAGTTTGGCAAAAGCATTTTTGATTTCTGGTTCAGTCTGGTGGCACGTCAACGCTCGCGCGAATTGTTTGTGATGAATGTGCTCATGGTGACTCTGTTGTTGGCATTTGCCACCAATATTGCCGGCCTGTCGTATGCATTGGGCGCGTTTATTGCGGGCATGCTGATTTCAGAAACGCGCTATCGCTACCAGGTGGAATCTGACATCGCTTCCTTCCGCGATATTTTACTGGGGCTGTTTTTTATCAGTGTCGGCATGTTGTTGGATTTTCGTTTTGTTATCAGTCACATAGACTTGGTGCTTTTGCTTTTGGTTGGCTTTGTACTGTTTAAGGCGATAGTGATCGCTGCATTAACGCGTGTATTCGGCTTTGAAACTGGTGTGGGTATTCGCACCGGCATTATATTGGCGCAGGCAGGTGAGTTCAGTTTTGTGATTTTGGCATTAGGTCTAGAACAAAAGTTGATTGGCGGTGATGAACTGCAATTAGTGCTGGCGGCATCGCTTATCTCAATGGTGATTGCACCCTTTATTATTCAATACAACGGCCGCATTGCTCGCAAACTGGTGAAAAGCTACACGCGCAGAAGTAGTCAGGTAGTAGAAGAGATTGGCAGCGTGAGCAAGGATTTGAAAGACCATGTCATTATTTGCGGTTATGGGCGTAGCGGCCAGTATCTGGGGCGCTTTTTGAAGGAAGAGCATATTCCTTTCATCGCGCTGGATATTGACCCTACGCGCGTGCATGAAGCCGCCACTGCAGGTGAGCATGTGATGTATGGCGATGCAGGCCGCCGTGTGGTGTTAGAGGCTGCAGGCGGCGCACGCGCCAAGGCATTGGTTGTAAGTTATTCTGATTTGCGCGCTTCAATGAAAGTGCTGCATGTGGCGCAAGAGAGTTATCCCAATCTGCCCGTAATTGTGCGCACTTATGACGAGGCGCACATGGATGAGTTTCGTGCGGCCGGCGCGACAGAAGTGGTGCCCGAAGTGCTGGAAGGCAGCCTCATGCTGGCTTCCCATGCGCTGGTGTTACTAGGCGTACCTTTGAACAAGGTGATTAAGCGCATTCGGCTATTTCGTGAAGAGCGCTATAAAATGTTTAAAGGTTATTTTCGGGGCGTTTCAGATGTCGATACCGATAATACTGATGCGCAGCAGGTCAGGCTACATTCCGTCGAGATTAACAAAAACTCATACGCCAGAAAACTGCGGTTGGATCATATCGACCTCGCCAGATTCAATGTAGAAGTGCATTTAATGCGCCGCCCAAATATGCTGGAAGATATTCCTCCCAGGCCGGATATTGTGCTGGAAGAAGGCGATGTGCTGGTACTGCTGGGGAACCCGGAAGATTTAATTGCAGCAGAAATCTACTTGATTTCCGGCAAATAAACATTCGGGCTAGGTAATCATTTTGGCAAAACAAAAAATTATTGTAGTAGGCGGCGGAATCATGGGCTGCATGACCGCCATGGAGCTTGCTCGCCGCGGCCATCGGGTTACAGTTGTAGAGCGCAACCAGATTGCGGCTCAAACTTCGGGCGAATCGTCATGGGCGGGCGCCGGTATCGTGTTTCCGCTATTGCCCTGGTTCTATAAAGATGAAGTGAATCAGCTTGCGCTTGCGGGCGCAAGTTTGTATCCGGAGATCTGCCGGCAGCTTTACCGCGAAACCGGCATAGACCCGGAATGCATCAAGAGCGGCATGCTCATTCAACCGCCTTTTGACAGGGCGATGGCGCTCACGTGGTGTGCAGAACATCATGTATCCATCGAGCAGAAAGCAGACGGTTTGTTGCTGCCAGAGGTTGCGCAAGTACGTAATCCGCGATTGCTGCAAGCGCTCAAGCAATGGCTGATTCAGCACGATGTAACGCTCATCGAGCACACCCAGCTGGCACCAATTAACGAAATTCAATTAGAAAAAACCGGCCAGATCAATGCCTGGAGAGCCAATACCGGCGAGCTGCTTGAGGCAGATCAATTTGTGGTCACTTCAGGCGCATGGAGCTTTGAGCTGCTCAAAGAAACCTCACTCAAGCTCAACATCAAGCCCATGCGCGGGCAGATTCTGCTCTTCCAGTTGCCCGCCCAAACATTGCAAAACATCATCTACAGGGACGGGTTTTATCTCGTACCGCGCAGTGATGGTCATTTGTTGGCCGGCAGCACGCTGGAGGATGTGGGCTTCGATACGGGCACGACAGAAGCGATGAAACAGGAGATGCAGGCAAAGGCCGAAGCGATTATGCCAAGCTTAAAACATGCACCCATCATCAAGCACTGGAGCGGCTTGCGGCCAGGCACGCCGGATAATGTGCCTACTATCGCAGCACACCCCACCATTAAAAATCTTTACCTCAACACCGGGCATTTCAGGTATGGCGTCACCATGGCGCCTGCGAGCGCGCAGCTGGTCGCGGCATTGATGATGGGTGAAACGCCGCAGATGGCTGCTGCGGCTTATGCTTGCGGCGCCTAACCGGTGATTGTGCTGGTTGAGGTCGGAGCAAGAAATAGCGATGTTACTTATTCATTTCTGCGACCCAACCACCATAGCCAGACAAACCCTAACATTCCAGCTAGTAAAGATGCCGCCAATACACCGGTCTTGGCCATTAACAGATATTCTGGCTGATCTGCGAAACCCAGCTCTGAAATAAATATCGACATTGTGAAGCCGATGCCACCGAGAACTGATACGGCGGCAATCTGGCTAAAGCGGGTGCCGCCTGGCAACTGCCCTATACCTAAACGTAAGGCCAGCCAGCAGACGCCGGTGATCCCAATAAACTTGCCGAATAGCAGTCCGAATGTAACGCCCAGCATTACCGGATGCGTCAAGGTCTCGGCCAGGGAGCCAGCCTGTAACGGGATGCCCGCATTAAACAAAGCAAAAATCGGAATCACCATAAAAGCGACTGGCAAATGCCAGATTTGCTCTAAGCGCTGAAGCGGTGTCTGTACACCCAGAACGCTTTCTTCCAGATTCTGTACTACGGAATGCAGTTTCTCGTTTGTCATCACACGGTCGTCTTGCTGACGGCTGGCAATGAAACGATCAATTTGCTGATTAACCCGATCAGCAAATAAACTGGGGTCGTATTTAGATCTTGCAGGCACCGTAAATGCGCCTAACACGCCAGCCAGCGTAGCGTGTACGCCTGATTGCAGCAGCGCATACCACAACAATACCGCTACCAAGAAGTAAGGGATGATTTTACGAATGCCGGCAAAATTGAATGTCAACAGTACCACTACCAATGCAGCCGCTAGCAGCAGCCAATCCATCGCCAATGCTTGTGTATAGAACAATGCGATGACGAGCACGGCGCCAAGATCATCCGCAATGGCCAGTGCTATCAGAAAGGTGATAAGCGCCTTGGGGACACGGCTAGCCAATAGCACCAATGCACCTACCGCGAATGCAATGTCGGTAGCCATCGGTATCCCCCAGCCGCGCGCAGCATCACCCTCTGGATTAAACGCCAGGTAAATGAGGGCGGGTATCACCATGCCGCCAATGGCTGCAATGATGGGCAAAGCTGCCTGACGCAAATCCGACAACTCACCTACCAGAATCTCGCGCTTGAGCTCCAGACCTACCACAAAGAAAAAAAGCGCCATCAGGCCATCGTTCACCCAATGGTGCAAACTCATCTTGATTTCCCAGCTGCCGATACTGACGTTCACCGGGGTGTGAATAAAATGCAGGTATGGTTCGGCAAACAATCCATTCGCCAAAAATAGCGCGATAATCGCTGTACCCATCAGCAGCATGCCGCTTGTGGTCTGGCGGTGTATAAATTCATCCAGCGGTGTTAATACACGGCTGAAAGCATGCTCCCATGGGGCATAGATGACGCCTTTTGCTTTAATGGGTGAAGGTTGGTGCTGGTTTGTCATAATCTTTATTTACCGTAACTTAAAGACCTTTTTGATGATTATTCTGCAAGCCAGTCGCCTGATTTTCCGCCATGTTTTTCCAGCAATTTTATATCGCTCATCAGCATGCCCCTATCCAGCCCTTTGCACATATCGTAAATGGTTAGCAAGCACACACTCACAGCGGTAAGCGCTTCCATCTCCACGCCGGTTTGGCCTGTGGTTTCGCAAGTGGCGGTGCAGGTAATCGCAGTATGCTTTTCATCCACTTCAAACGTTATGGCGACTTTGGTTAAGGCAATCGGGTGGCATAGTGGAATTAAATCAGACGTCTTTTTGCTGGCCTGAATCGCAGCAATGCGCGCAATACCAAGCACGTCACCCTTTTTGGCGTTACCTTGTTGAATGAGTCGCAGCGTGGCAGGCGACATTTGAATCACACCGCTGGCAACCGCGACACGCCTTGTAGATGCTTTATCGCCGACATCGACCATGTGCGCTTGGCCGCTATTGTCGAAATGAGTCAGTTTGCCCATACAATTACTTTCTATGAATTATTTTCTAATTATAATTTGGCGTGAACTTGCCGCCTAAAGACACTATCATAGCAATAATGAAATTAAAGACCATAATAATTGTGACATTGCTGGCCGCAAATGCAGCGTTTGCTGAAAATGCTGCAAACAAGCCACAACAGAATTCAACATTGCCCAAGCCAGCTTTGTCCGCCAAGCCTTATGCAGGCCCGGCCAATCTGGACACCAGCCTGCCCGATCTGGGGGATGTTTCGCAAACCGTATTATCGCCGCTGGATGAGCAGCGCATTGCCGAGCAGATTATGCGCGAAGTGGCGGTGAGCGACGAGGTGGTGCAGGATGTTGAGGTGACCGATTATGTGCAGGCGCTGGGCAATAAGCTCACCGCCGCCAGCCCGGATAAACAGCAGAAGTTTAATTTTTTTGTAGTGCAGGATAACTCGATTAATGCTTTTGCTATGCCAGGCGGCGTGATAGGCGTACATACTGGGCTGATATTGGCTTCGAATAGCGAATCGGAATTGGCAAGTGTGCTGGGACATGAGATTGGCCATGTGACGCAAAGACATTTGGCCAGAATGCTGGCGCAGCAAAAGTACGATACTTTTAAAAATATTGCGGGCATCGCGCTGGCTTTGCTGGTATCGCGCGCCAACCCGGAACTGACCAACGGCGCGATGGCAACCGCGTCGGCTATCGGTGTGCAGCGCCAGTTAGATTATACGCGCGAGCATGAGCGTGAGGCAGACCGCGTGGGTTTGAGTATTTTAGACAGTGCAGGTTTTGATACACGCGCCATGCCTGCATTTTTTAATACGCTGCAGCGTGGCACGCGGTTTGTGGAGGGCAGCGCGCCCAGCTTTTTGCGCACGCACCCGCTTACAGCGGAGCGTATCGCGGATGTGTCTAACCGTGTAGAAACCATGCCGTACAAGCAGGTGACCGATAGCCTGGAATTTAACCTGGTACGTGCCAAGCTGCGCGCAGCAAACGGCCTGACACAGACCGCGATAGACCAGTTTGAAGATAATATAAAAGAACGGCGATTCGCCAGCGAAGCCGCCGAGCATTATGGTCTGGCGGTGGCGATGTTACGCAAAAACGATTTAACCGGTGCCGCCAACCAGGTGAAATGGCTAAAGGCCAATGCGCCAAAAAATGCCTATATTGAGAATTTAGGTGCGCGACTGGAAGTGGCGCGCAACAATCCGCAAGCCGCAGCCAGCCAATATGCAAAAGCGTTGGCGCTGTTTCCCGCCCATCGCTCGCTGATTTATGGCTATTCCGAGCATTTTTTAGCGATTAACCAGCCAGATCAAGCCATTAAACTGGTACAGAGTAAGCAGGCACAGTACCCCAGCGATGCTTATTTCTATGAGATTCTGGCTAAAGCCTACACAGCAAAAAACAAAAATCTGTTACGCTTTCAGGCGCAAGGGGAATCATATTACCGGCAGTATAATTTGGCCAAAGCCATCGAGCAGATGGAGTTTGCGGTAAAAGCCAAAGACGGCAATTTTTATGAGCATTCGATTGTAGAAGCGCGCTTGAAAGAGCTGCGCCGTAAGCAGGAAAACGAGAAAACAAGTTAATGCAACGCAGAGATTTTTTAACTATTCTGGCAGGCGCCGCGGCTACTGCATTCATGCTGCCAATCCATGCGCTGGCAGCGGTGTGGAATAAAGCCGCGTTCGAAGCGGCAAAACTTAACGAGGCGACTGCCCATTTGGCAATTAATGGCGAAATTCCAAGCAAAGACATTGAAATTATCGCGCCGGACCGCGCGGAAAATGGCGCAATCGTGCAGATCGCAATCACCAGCCGCATCCCCAATACCGAGGCGATGAGCGTGCTGGTGGAGCATAATCCGACTGCACTCATTGGCAATTTTATGTTCAGCAATGGCGCGTTGCCTTATCTAGTCACGCGCATCAAAATGGCCGAAACCAGCTATGTCAAGATTATTGTAAAAGCAGGCGAAAAGTACTACACCAATAGCAAGGCGGTTGAAGTGCTAGAGAACGGGTGTGGTTAATGGAAGCAAATATGAAAATGCGCGCCAAACTGACTGGTGACGTGACAGAAGTGAAGGTAATTATTAATCACCCTATGGAAACCGGCCGCCGGAAAGATGATGCCGGGCAGCTGATTCCAGCCTATTTTATTCAACTGGTCACTGCTACTTTAAACGATCAGCCCGTGCTGGAGATGCAATGGGGCACAGGAATTTCTAAGAACCCTTATCTTACTTTTCACCTGAAAGGTGCAAAAGCAGGCGATAAAATTACTGTCACCTGGCACGATAATCTTGGCAAGACAGCGTCAGGCGAAACCGCTGTCGTGCCTGCATAACAACCTGCTATTACTTGGTTTTGCAGGTGCTCATGCCTAACAGGGCATAAGCAGGACAAAAATTAATCAACGCGGTAGCCAACGGCACAACGCCTATCCATGCCCACATCGGGCCGCCGCCGATTAATGCCCAAGCGATCAAAGCCAGCCCCACCACAATGCGTATCACGCGATCAATGCCACCCACATTTGCTTTCATTTTAATTCCTCTCAATAAAAAAGAAACCGTCAATCCAGATATGTAACGATTATATTATGCTTTTTTATATCATGTTCAACTGTGATTTTAGTTACAGACGGTTAATGTTCAAAGCGACTGCTTCGGCCACTTTGATGCCATCCACGCCGGCTGATAAAATACCGCCCGCATAGCCTGCGCCTTCGCCACATGGGTACAGGCCTTTGGTGTTGATGCTTTGCAGGTTGTCATCATTGCGTTTAATGCGGATCGGCGACGAGGTGCGCGTTTCTACGCCGGTTAAGATGCCGTCCGCAAGGTCAAAACCTTTAATTTGTTTGGCAAACGCTGGAATCGCCTCGCGGATGGCTGTAATCGCGAATTCGGGTAGCGCAGAGTCCAGATTGGTAAGATGCACGCCCGGCGTGTAAGAGGGCATCACTTCGCCAAATTTGGTAGAAGGTTTGTTGGCTAAAAAGTCGCCAATCAATTGCCCGGGAGCCGCATAACTACTGCCTCCCAGGGCATAGGCTTTTGCCTCCAGTTCACGCTGTAATGCCATGCCGGCGAGTGGATGGCCAGGGAAATCGATTTCCGGCGTAATGCCGACCACGATGCCCGCATTGGCGTTGCGCTCGTTACGCGAATACTGGCTCATGCCGTTAGTGACTACGCGGCCTTGTTCGGATGCTGCCGCGACCACTGTGCCGCCCGGGCACATGCAAAAGCTGTAAACGCTGCGCCCGTTGCTGGCATGATGCACCAGCTTGTAATCGGCCGCGCCCAAAATGGGGTGCTGTGCATTTGCGCCATGGCGTGCGCGGTCAATGAGCGATTGCGGATGCTCGATGCGAAAGCCAATTGAAAATGGTTTGGCTTCGATATAAATGCCTTTTTTGTGAATCATCTCGAATGTATCGCGTGCGCTATGGCCAACTGCCAGGATCAGGTGATTGGTGGCGATGCGTTCGCCTGTTTGCAGCACCACGCCTTGCACCTCCCCGTTCTCGATTTCAATATCATCCACACGGCTTTCAAAACGAATCTCGCCGCCAAGCGATTCAATCGTTTTGCGCATTTCTTCCACCATGCCGACCAGCCTGAATGTGCCGATATGCGGATGGCTGACGTACATAATTTCTTCTGGCGCGCCTGCTTTTACAAACTCCTGCAAGACTTTGCGGCCGTAATGTTTGGGGTCTTTAATCTGGCTGTAAAGTTTGCCATCCGAGAACGTGCCCGCGCCTCCTTCACCGAATTGCACGTTGGATTCCGGATTGAGCTTGGATTTACGCCAAAAATCCCAGGTGTCCTTGGTGCGCTCGCGTACGCGCTTGCCACGCTCAAGCACAATCGGCTTAAAGCCGGATTGCGCCAGAATAAGCGCTGCAAAAATCCCGGCAGGGCCGAAACCCACGATGACAGGACGCGACTTTAACTCGACAGGTGCAGTAGCCACAAATTGATAACTGGTATCAGGCGCCGGCTTTACATGCGGGTCTTTGGCAAATCTGGCTAACAATTTAGCCTCGTTATTCACGCTGACATCCAGCGAGTACACCAATAAAATCGCGTTGGCTTTGCGTGCGTCCACGCCGCGTTTGAAAATCGAAAACTCGATCAGGTCAGATTGGTTAATCGCCAGCTTTTTGATTAATGCAGCTTTGATTTCGCTGTTTGAATGCCCCTTGTCTGTCGCGCTGGTTAAAGGCAGTTTAATTTCAGTGACTCTAAGCATGGATTCTGATCGTTAAAGTTCTAAATTCAATTGTAATAATTTGCGCAGCATCGGCACGGTAATCGGCTTATGGGTCGTTAGCGACCATTCGTCCAGCGCATCCAATGTCGCCATTAAGGTAGGTAAATCGCGGCGCAAGTAGCGCAGACAGTAGTCGACCACTTCATCGGGCAGCTTCATGCCGCGCTCTTTGGCGTGCTGTTTGAGCGCGGTGGCTTTTTCATCGTCATTCAGCGGTTGCAGTTGATACACCAGTCCCCAAGCCAGGCGCGTGGCGAGGTCGTCACGCAAGCCCATTTGTGCAGGCGCGTGCAGGCCTGCAGTAATCAGTATACCGCCGGTTTCCTTAAGCTGGTTGTAGGTATTAAATAATTCAATCTGCGCTTCGTTATCGAGTAAATGCACATCGTCTGCAACCCGCCCCCCTATTGCCTTGCAGGCCGATAATAAATGGCTTTTTCCACTGCCGGCTTCGCCCCACAAGTAGATAAAACGTGGTTGTGCCTGGCTGCTTAGTGTAGCGTTCAGGCTGGCAATCGCTTCTGCGTTACGTCCCGCCACAAAGTTTTGCAGCGATGGCGCGGCAGCGGGCTTGATGTCGAGAAGGAGTTGCTTCATGCTTCTCTATTTTAAATAGGTATCGCTACCCAGATAACTTTCCCGGGTGTGGCGCAAACCAACCGCAATCGCCGCACTCACTGGCAGTGCAAGCAGCACGCCCGCGAAGCCGAATAGCTGACCGCCGGCCAGCAAGGCGAAAATCACAATGACAGGATGCAGACCGATGCGATGGCCCACCAGTTTTGGCGTGAGCACCATGCCTTCTAGCAACTGGCCGATGCCAAATACCAGCAAAACAGGGATGACCTGCCCAATGCTGGTAAATTGCAATGACGCGACAAGCAGCGCCAATGCCAGGCCCAGCACTATGCCTAAATAAGGCACAAAACCCAGCAAGCCTGCAATCAAGCCAATCGGCAACGCCATGTCGAGTCCCGCGATCCACAGGCCAATGGTGTAAAACAGGCTCATGGCGAGCATCACCATCAGTTGTCCGCGCAGAAATTCGGCAAGCACCTGGTCGATTTCCTTGGCAACGGTAACGGTTTTATCGTGCCAGTCACGCGGCACCAATTGGCCGATACTTGCAATAAAGCCATCCCAGTCGCGCAGCAGATAAAACAGCACTATTGGCAGCAACAGGGTATTGGCGACTATGCCAATCAAGGCTAGGCCGTGACTACCAGCAGTTTGTAGTATGCTGCCGAGGATGTCTCCCGCAGATTTCCAGTTTTTTGTGATAAGTTCCTGAATTTGCGCACTGTTTACATCGAAATGAATGCCGAATCTGGCGTGCAGCCAGGGTTCAATTGAATCGCGAATACGGCCGATGAAGACGGGGAGTCGCTCCGCGATGAGCAAAGATTCTTTTTGCAAGAGCGGGATTAATATTAAAAATAGTAAAAATATGGCAGCGAATATCGCCAACATCATCAATGCCGTGGCAAGTGTGCGGCCGAGTCTGAACTTGCCCATGCCCCATACACTGAGCTTGTCTACCAGTGGGTCGCAGATATAGGCCAATATCGCCGCGATTAAAAAGGGCGTGAGCACTGGCAGCAGCAAATAAATGAAAAATGCAAAAAGCGCAGCGAGGATTAACCAGCGATTGTTGGCTAAAAAATTATTGCTAGAATTGTGGTTTGCAGTGTTTTTTTGGTTCATTAGGCATAGTGCGTTAAAATGCTATTTGGCAAATTATACTTAAATTAACCCACAGCGTTGTAATTAACCCCAAGATTTAGAATCGAGCACAGCTTTGACTACAAATACATCAGATAAAACTTCCATTAGTTACCGCGATGCGGGTGTTGATATCGAAGCAGGCGATGCGCTTGTGGAGCAAATCAAGCCATTCGCCAAGCGTACCATGCGTCCTGAAGTGCTGGGTGGTATCGGCGGCTTTGGTTCGTTATTTGCCGTGCCGCAAAAATTCAAAGAGCCGGTGCTGGTTTCTGGCACTGATGGCGTAGGTACTAAATTAAAATTGGCGTTCGAGCTGAATAAGCACGATACTGTGGGTATTGATCTGGTGGCGATGAGCGTGAACGATATCCTCGTACAGGGCGCCGAGCCGTTATTTTTCCTGGATTACTTTGCTTGCGGCAAGCTGGAAGTCGGCACGGCTGCGCAGGTGATCAAGGGCATTGCCGAAGGCTGCGAGCAATCGGGATGCGCGCTGGTTGGCGGGGAAACCGCCGAGATGCCAGGCATGTACCCGGCCGGTGAATACGATTTGGCAGGCTTTGCAGTGGGCTGTGTGGATAAAGCCAACATCATCGATGGCACAACGATCGCAGCAGGCGATGTGGTGCTGGGTCTGGCTTCCAGCGGTGCGCATTCCAATGGGTACTCGCTGATTCGCAAGCTGATCGAAAAATCAGGCATTGATTTTGAATCGGATTTCCATGGCCGTAAGTTCAAGGACGTGGTGATGGCGCCGACCAGAATTTATGTGAAATCGCTGCTTAAGCTGATCTGGACGATGCCGGTGAAAGGCATGGCGCATATCACCGGCGGCGGTATTACCGAGAACGTGCCGCGTGTATTGCCAGGTGGCCTCACCGCTGAAATCACCAAAGGTAGTTGGACAATGCCGCCTTTGTTTACTTGGCTGCAAGCACAGGGTAATGTGGCTGAAGACGAGATGTACCGTACTTTTAACTGCGGTATCGGCATGGTGGTGATTGTGGCAAAAGAATATGCGGATGCAGCCCAGTCTTTGTTGATTGAAGCAGGTGAAACAGTGTCAGTGATTGGCCATATTCGTGAGCAGCAGGCAGGTGAAGCGCCTACGGTCGTTGTTTAGGGCTTCCTTAATAGCATACAGACAACGCATCGTGTCATGATGCGTTAAATGAACTAACACAATTTTGGCTCTGCCTACGAAAGAAGTGCATGTTGAGATTATCGCAATTCATTATTTTGTTGCTGTTGCCAATATGTTTTTTGGGCGCAAGCCCGGCGCAGGCCTATCCAAAAAGTATCCAGCTTGAATACGATGTCGCCCGCAACGGCAAGCAATTCGCCAAGGTGAAAGAAAGCTTCACGCAAAATGGCAAACAGTATCGCATTAAATCCGTGACTAAAGGACTTGGCGTTTATGCCTTAATGGGTGAGCGCGTGCTTACCAGCACGGGCGCGGTTACCAGTCAGGGTTTGAAGCCAAGTCATTTCGAGTTGCATCAGGGGCATAGCGCCAAGAAGACTTTGATTGCGGATTTTAATTGGGCAAAAAATATGCTCAGTATGCAGGTAAAAGGTGAGCGCAGAACCGAAGCCTTAAACAAGGGCACGCAAGATCTGGCGAGCTACGTTTATCAATTTATGTTTACGCCACCTAAAAAGGATGAGGTCAATGTGACGCTGACAACGGGCAAGAAACTGCATCAATATCAATATAAAGTGATTGCGCGCGGCTTGAAACTGGACATTGCAAAAACAAGCTATAAAGCATTGCATATCTCAAACGAGGCTGCGGCAGGGGCTGAGAAAAAACAGCTGTGGCTGGCCGAAGATCAGTATTATCTGCCGGTGCGCTATAAGCTTACGGATGAAGACGGCAGTAATTTCGAGCAAACGCTAACCAACATTCATGTGGAGTAAGCTTGAACAGGTGCTGAACGACCCGAGCCACAAGCGGCTGGGACTTGCTTTGGCTGTATCAGTTGTGCTGCATTTTTTTTTATTGGGAAAACTTGATTTAACGCTGCCTGACTTAAAAAAGGAAATGCATCTGATCGAGGCAAGCATTCAGATGCCTAAGGCGGTCGTTAAAACAGTAGAAACACCAATTCCAGAAGATGTAGTCATTCCAGAACCAACGCCACCGGTCAAGCCGCCTGAACCTGTTGAGCCTCCAGAAGCTGAAATGCCGAATCAAGTGAATGAGGCGGCGGTGACGGATGCGGCACCAGACCCGGAGCCTGTAACTGAAAACCCGCCGCAGCCGCAAACTGAAAGCAGCGAACCAGATCCGCCACAAGAAGAGCCGCAGTTGGGAGATGCAGGTTTGGTGATTAACGAAAATGCGTATCAATATGTGGAAACGGATTTTGATGTGCGTACAAGAATCGACGGCAGCACAGAAGGCAAGGCCAAAATCACTTACAATCTGATTGATAATAAGCAATATCAATTGAAATGGCTTACTGAGGGTAGCGGTATCGTTGCATTGCTGTTTCCGGATTTATTGCAAACCAGCGAGGGCGAGCTGACCAAGGCTGGGCTGCAACCGAAGAGTTACTTATACCAGTTTGGCAACAAAACAGATAAAACCCGCACTGCCAATTTTGATTGGCAAACCAGAAAAGTGATCTTGCAGACCTCAAAAGGCGCTAAAACAGAGGATCTGTCCGAAGGTACGCAAGATATACTGAGTTTTATGTATCAGTTTATGTATGTGGCGCCTTTGCAAACCATGCAAATTCATATTGCCACAGGCAAGAAATTAGCAACATATGACTATAGCTTTGAGGGTGAGGAGAACATTAATAGTGTGCTGGGCGAGCTTAAAACTATCCATATCACACACAGCAATAGCGATGCAGATGAAAAGACCGAATTATGGCTGGCGATAGATTATCAATTCGTGCCGGTTAAGATTCGTAAAACAGAGAAAAATGGCGATGTGGTTGAAATGGTGGCAACCCGCATCAACACCAACCGCCCCACAGTAAATAATTAGTAAAACAAACAATTAATCAAACTTTATAAAAAGATAAACAATGAATGCAAATCTAATCCGTCAGGCCGCAGTGGTGCTAGCCAATCTGCTTGATTTCAATAGTCCGGCAGATGCCAAATTGAGTGAGTTTTTTCGCAATAACCGTGAACTCGGCACCAAAGACCGTGCTTTTGTGGCCGAGAGCGTATATGGCGTGCTGCGCCGTCTGCGTTATTTAAGTACGGTAGCCGCCAATGAGGAGAACGACCCAGATGATGCGCGTAAACTCATACTGGCGTGGCTACTGCGTATTCAAGGCAAGAGCATCCGCGAGCTTGAGCCGGTATTGACCGAGCAGCAAACCGAGTGGGCGCATGCGATTAAGGCCAAATCGACCGAAAATTTGCCTTTGGCCGTGCAGGCCGACGTGCGCGATTGGCTGTGGGATAAGCTGGTAGCGCAATATGGCGAAACAGAAGCGTTGACGATTTGCCGCAGCATGTTCGAGCAGGCGAGTCTGGATTTGCGCGTCAATACCATCAAAGGCAACCGGGATGAGGTGCTTAAAAAAATGCTGGCTGAAAACACTTCTAACGAAGATGTCATTAAAGCTACTCCGTATTCGCCAATTGGTATCCGCATGCCTAACCGCATGGGCATCAGCCGCCATGTATTATTCACCGAAGGTAAAATCGAGGTGCAGGACGAAGGCAGCCAGTTATTGGCCTATTTGGTCGCGCCAAAACGCGGCCAGATGGTAGCAGATTTCTGTGCGGGCGCAGGCGGTAAAAGCCTGGCCATAGGCGCGTTGATGAAAAACACGGGCCGACTTTATGCGTTCGATGTCTCAGAACGGCGCTTACAAAATTTGGGGCAACGCTTAAAACGCTCTGGCTTGTCCAATCTGCATGCGCAGGTGATTACGAGCGAAAACGATCCCAAGTTAAAGCGTCTTAATGGCAAGTTTGACCGCGTGCTGGTGGATGCGCCCTGCAGTGGGCTAGGCACTTTGCGACGTAACCCGGACTTAAAATGGCGCCAAACCGAGCAGGATGTGCAGGAACTGAATGTTAAGCAAACCAATATTCTGGCGCGCGCAGCAAAACTCACCAAGGCAGGCGGGCGCTTGATTTACGCCACTTGCAGTCTGTTGCAAGACGAAAACGAGGCAATTGCCGAAGCGTTTTTAACTGCTCATCCAGAGTTTGATTTGCTGCCAGCCAATGAGATTCTAAGCCAGCAGCACATCAAACTGGATACAGGCAAATATTTAAAATTATTGCCACATCTGCACGGCACCGATGGTTTTTTTGCAGCGGTGTTTGAACGCAAAATGATTAAAGATGAAACTGCCTAGCCTTAACACCCAAATTTTAATAGGGGCAATTGCTGGTGTAGCAGTCGGACTGTATTTTCAAACACTAGGTGCAGAAAACCCTGTCGCACAGGGAGGTTTGTATGCCTCCGGCCTGGTCGGCATGCTGTTTATCGATTTGCTCAAAATGATCTTGATTCCACTGGTGTTTTGCTCAATCACCGTGGGGATTGCCAATTTGCGGCAACACCAGCAAATGCATCACGTTTGGGTAACCACACTCCTGTTTTTTGTATGCTCTATGGGGATTGCGATAGTGCTGGGCATGGCCGCCAGCCTTTACTTCAAGCCGGGTAGCGGGTTGAGCCTGCCGATGTTTGAGCATGCCTTGCAAAACTTTGAAGCAAAGCAATTGCCGCTACCCGAATTTTTCGCACAGTTTTTACATGGCTTGTTTGTTAACCCATTTAAAGCGTTAAGTGAAGGTAACGTGCTGGCTGTGGTGTTATTCGCGCTGATATTGGGCGTCACGCTGGTGATGGGCGGCGAGCGTTATAAAAGTATTTTATCTCTGCTGCAAGAAGGCCTGGAAATCACCATGCGTATAGTCGGCTGGGTGATGCGCTTGGCGCCACTCGGCATCATGGCGCTGCTGATTAAGCTGGTTGCGGTGCAGGATGTTGCCATGCTGGGCACGCTGGCCAAGTTTGTGGTGCTTGTTATCGGCACGCTGCTGTTGCACGGCATCGTGATATTGCCATTGACGCTGTATTTATTTACAGGCAAGTCGCCGCTCTGGTTTTGGCGCGGGGCGCGCGAGGCTTTGGTGACGGCATTCGCTACCAGTTCAAGCTCGGCCACTTTGCCGGTTACCCTGCGTTGTGCAGCGCAGCATTTACAGGTAAAGCCAGAAATCGCCGGGTTTGTGATTCCGCTTGGCGCCACCATTAACATGGATGGCACAGCCTTATATGAAGCTGCTGCCGCGCTGTTTGTCGCTAATCTAGTCGGCGTGGACCTTAACCTGACTCAGCAGCTGATAGTATTTTTCACCTCCATGATCGCCGCCATGGGCGCGCCAGGCATTCCCAGCGCAGGCATGGTCACGATGGTGATGGTGCTGCAATCGGTCGGCTTGCCTGCCGAAGCGATTGCGATTTTGCTGCCCATAGACCGCCTGCTCGATACCTTGCGTACCACGGTAAATGTGCAGGGTGATATGGTGGGGAGTCTGGTAGTGCAAAAACTTGTAAATAGCGAAAAATAGATGCTCTGGGAGCCGCATGGATATTGCCTTCCAGAGCATGTTCGTTTTCGAAAAAAAGCTTAATTCGTTTTAAATTTTCCGGTTCGGAGCTTTTCTAGCCCATTCATCACCAACGAATATGCTGCCGGCACCACCACTAAAGTCAGTAAGGTCGATGAAATCATGCCGCCGATAATGGCGACTGAAAGCGGCCGGTTGGTTTCACTGCCTGCGCCTAAGCCCAGCGCCGCTGGCAGCAAAGCCAGAATAATGGTGAGCGAAGTCATCAATACCGGGCGTAGTCTGATCGGGCAAGCTTCTTTAAGTGCTTCGTTGATGCTGGCACCTTTTTCACGCAGTTGGTTGGTTAAATCCACCAGCAGAATCGAGTTTTTGGCGACCAGGCCTATCAGTAACACCAAGCCTATCATCGAGAAAATATTGAGCGTGTCGCCAGAAATCAAAAGAGCGATAAGTCCGCCGATAATAGCGAGCGGTTGCGCGAGCATGATGATAAGGGGCTGAATAAACGAGTTAAATTGGCTCGCCAGCACCATGTAGAGCAGGACAAAAGCGAGCAAAAATACAAATTTCACGTTTTTCATGGTTTTGCCAAGCTCTTCGGCCTGGCCTGTGAATTTAACCTTGTAATTTGGTGGCACCAGTTTAGCGATGGTTTTATTCACCAGATCCACCGCCTCGCCCAGTGGCATGTTGGGGTTGGCGTAAAAATTAACCGCATACTGCAAATCATAGCGGCCAATGACGGCCGCACCCAACTCTGCCTTGAAGCTGGCCACAGCGTCTAACCTGACCAACTCGCCACTTGCGCTTCGGAGATAAATTTTGCTTAGATCTGCTGCATTTTTAAGCAAGGTTTCGCTTGATTTCAGGCGGATGTCGTAACGCTGGCCATCGCTGGTGGAGTCATTATATTTTGCTACATTGATGCCGCCAGCATATAAACTCACGGCGGTGGCAATGTCATTAGCGCTCAGGTCTAGTGTTGCTGCGCGTGCACGGTCAATCTGCATATTGAGCTGCGGCAAGTCCAGTTGCACATCTACATCCACTTTCCCCATGTCGGGATTGTTGCTCAAGCTTTGCTGCATCAGCTGCGAAATGCGGCCAATCTCCTGTAAATTGGCGCCTGTCAGGTTGAATTGCAGTTTCTCTGAGCGCTGACCGCGCACTATAGAGGTGGGTGACGGAATCGCGCGTACGCCGGGAATCTTATCGAATTCTTTTTTTAACTCTTTAATCAGGGTTTGCTGGCTCTTGACCCGTTCTTCTTTAGGTTTCAAGCGTACATTGATATTGCCCTGGTTGACTTGCCCGCGGGAGCCCGCGCCAATGGTGGCAAAGTAGCTCGCTACTTCATCTTTATGGCTGGCCACAGCGGCTTCAACCAGTTTCAGGCGCGAATCTGTGTAGGCCAGGCTCGAACCTAAAGGGGTTTTGATACTGATGCTGAAACTGCTTTCATCCGCTTCCGGCACAAAGTCTTTAGCGACATGTTTGAGCGAATAGAAACCAGTGGCACCTACGAAAACAGTGGTGAATAACAAGACCAGGCCACGGTGATCGAGCGCGAAGTGCAACAGTTTTTTGTAAACGCTTTCCAGCGTATTCAACCCGCGGCCAATAGCCTTGTAAAGCGCATTTTCATTATGGGTAACGCTGAGATAGCGCGAACACAGCATGGGCGTGAGCGTGAGCGAAACAAATAACGAAACAAGCACACCAAACGTGACCACCACGGCAAACGATTTAAAAAACATGCCGATGACGCCATCCATAAAAATCACCGGCGCGAATATGCACACCAACGATGCAGAGGAGGCCAGCACCGCAAACACTACTTCGTTACTGCCGACAATGGTGGCTTTGGTGCGAAACGCCGCTACCGCTAGCGGGTCTTTCAAGTCGCTTGCGCTCAAGCCAGTACCAGCTTCGCCAGACATGTGCCTTAGAATGCTCTCCCGCACCACAATGGCATCATCCACCACCACACCGATCAGCAACAGTAAGGCCAGCAAGGTCATGCTGTTGAAGGTGTAGCCGGCAAAATACATTACCGCGATTGCGCCCAGCAACGAAACGGGGATTTCCAGACAAATCATCAGCGTAGAGCTGAAAGAGCGCATAAAGATTAATACAATCAGCGCGGCAAACAGCGTTCCTTCAACCAGATGCTCTTTAAGCGATGCGACAAGCTGGTTGATGAAAATGGAGTCGTTGCTCGAAATTTCGAGCGTCATGCCGGCCGGCAGATTAGGGCGAATATCGGCTTCAAGCCTGCGTTCGACTTCTTTAATGATTTCCACTGTATTGGCGTTTGCGATTTTCACCATGCCAATGCCCACTGTGGGTTTGCCATTGTAGCGCGCCACCTGGCGATTGTCTGTAATGCCGTCTTCAATCGTGGCGATGTCTTTTAGACGAATGGGCACGCCAGCTTTTGTGAGCACGACCATATCCGCGAGTGTTTGGGTATTATGAAACTCAAGGTCGAGCTTGACCAACTGTTCCGCCTGCTGGCTGACCAGAAAGCCGCCTGGAAGCTGCACGTGTTCGCGATCAAATGCAGAAACTAAATCGTTGGCGGTGAGTTTGTAGGCAGCCATGCGCTCCGGCGAGACATTAACGCGAATCACCCGGTCGCGGCGGCCGCCAAGCGTCACTTCGCCTACGCCCTGAATGGTTTCAAATTTCTTCTTCAGTACGTTATTGGCGTACAAATTGAGTTGCTGGATGGTGCGGTCGCCGCTCAAAGCCAGCCAGATCACGGGTGCAGCGTTGGTGTCGACCTTTTGCACAGTTGGCGGATCGGTGTCGTCGGGCAGGCGGCGCAATACCTGATTCACTTTGGCTTGCACCTCGTTGTACGCCACATCGATGTTCTTGCTCAACGCAAAGGTAATTTTGATGCTGGAAACGCCGGGCGATGAAGCAGACTCAATATGCTCAATGCCGGGTGTGGTATTGACGGCGGATTCAATCACGCTGGTGATGCTGGTATCAACCACTTCCGGGTCAGCGCCGCGCAAGGTGGTATTGACCATAATGATCGGGAAATCAATAGAAGGGATGCGGTCTACGCCAATGCGCTGGTAAGCGATGAGGCCGAATAGTATGATGACGCCGGATAGCATCCAGGCGAGGACGTGGCGTTTTATCGATAGTTCAGGCAGCGTCATTTAAAAATCCAAACTTCGTCATCATGCTGTGTTGCGCGCAAAAAATTACTCCTTACATAATCAAACATATGCGGCGTCGCAATTTTTTGCGCGCGCCTTGCCTGATTTAGAACTTTGAATTTTTAGAAGCATTTTAATAAACAATAGTAACTAGTTTTTTTCATGACCAATCTTGACTGGTGCCCCATTCGTCAAAAAGCCGGCGCCGTCCACCACGATGACATCATTCGCTTTCAAGCCTTCCAGCAGTTCAATCATGCCATTTTGGCGCAAACCGGTTTTTACGACTGCCTGATATGCAATATTGTTGCGTACGACATAAACCACTTCACCCGCAGGGCGCAGCACCAGGCTTTGCTCGGGAATCATCATGGCGGCTGCCTGCGAGCCTAAAATCACGGTACCAGTAACGCTGGCGCCAGGTTGCCAGCCGGGGGCGTCTAGCACGTCCGCAATCACGTCTACTGTGCGGCTGCCTTCAGTAATCATGGGTTTTAGTTCGTGAATCACGGTTTCGACCGGTTTGTCGCTGGTGGGTGTTGTGAGCCGTACTTTGAGGCCAGGTTTGAGTTGTGCGCCGATGTGTTCTGGAAAAGGCAGATGCGCGCGTAATCTCTGTTTGGAAATAATTTGCACGATGGGATCCCCCACACGCACGAAATCGCCCGTATCCACAATTTTTTTCTCTATCACACCGCTGACAGGTGCAAGCACCCTGGTTTTTCTGCTGCTGTGGTTGATGCTCGCGACGCGCGCTCTCGCTGCCTCAAGTTGTTGTTTCAGTACGTTTTGCTGGGCAATGTCGTTATCTACCGCGTTTTGGGAGATAAATTTTTTATCAACTAAAGCCTGGTTGCGGGCAACGATTTTGGCCTGGTTTTCCAATAATGCCTGAATGCGCGCAATTTCCGCCTGTGCTTCATTGCGCTGCATGGTGAAATCGGCGGCATCTAAAATGGCGATGAGTTGCCCCTGTTTGACGGTTTGACCAGGGTTAACCAGCACTTTAACCACGCGTGCAGCCACCTCTGCTGCTACCGTTGGGTCTACCAGGCCTTCCAGCGAGCCGATGGCCACTTCTGTAGTTTCAATCGCTTGGTTCTTGACTTCAGTAATGGTAACAAGGGTAGGTTTCTGGCCTTTTTTTTCAGACTTTTCAGCTGTTCCATCGTCTTTTGCGCCGCAGGCGATCAATAGCAAAGATAGCAGCCCGATAAAAAGAGAGGAAGAGATGTTGTGCATAAATGTCTTCATTATAGTTTTTTAATTTGTTTTATTTTGTGCCAATCAAAATATGGTCCAGGATCGGTTTTACGGCCTGGTGCAATATCTGAATGCCCAACAATATCTTGTATAGGGTAAGCCTTACTCAAACATTCAAGCAGCAAGTTAAGCGTATGGTATTGTGCTGGTTCAAATGCCTCAAAATCACTGCCTTCCAGCTCAATTCCGACAGAAAAATCGTTACAACGTTCACGATCCTGCCAGTTTGATACGCCCGCATGCCAGGCGCGCTGCAGACACGATACAAATTGAATCAGTTCGCCATCGCGCCGAATGAGAAAATGTGACGATACTTTGCGCGCGTAAATTTCGGCATAGTAAGGGTGTTCATTGGGATCAAGCTGGTTGGTGAATAATTGCACGATGCCAGCACCCCCGTATTCATTGGGAGGCAGGCTGATGTTGTGAATGACAATCATATTCACCGAACAGTGTTCTGGCCTTGCGTCATAATTGGGTGAGGAGATTTGTGTGGCAGGCTCAACATAGCCGGCCGCATTCAGTTTTAATTTATTGTTCGGCATGCAAATAAGGGTGTTATCAGCTAGAATTCTGTTTATTAAGTAGTTTATTGTAAAGGTAAAACCATGGTTTTTGTGCTGCTTTTGGCGATGTTGGTGGTAATTTTAATTGCGGCAGAAGTGTTTACTAACGCGCTGGAACATTTGGGCGAAAAGCTCGGCATTTCTGAGGGCGTGACCGGTTCGCTCTTCGCCGCGGTTGGCACAGCCTTGCCGGAAACTTCCGTGCCCTTGCTTGCTTTGCTTGCAGGTACACAAAATGCAGCCACCAATGAAGAAATCGGCGTAGGGGCGATTTTAGGCGCGCCATTGATGCTGGCTACTTTGTCGGTGTGCCTGATGGCGGTTTCGGTATGGAAGCGTCGCGGCACACACGGCCATCTAAGACCAGAACGTACCGGCCTAACCCGCGACCTCAATTTTTTTCTGGTTGCATTCGGGTTTGCGACCATCGCGCTCTTCATACCGCACGGTATGGTTGCCGTGCGCTATGGCTTAGGTTTCTGCATGGTGATGATCTATTTTATCTATGTGATGGTGACATTACGTGCCTCTAAAGCCCTGGTAGAGGATGGCCATGTCACAGAAGCCGATAGCGATATGTTTTTATGTAAATTGGGGCTGCCTAATAACATGGTAGTGATCGTGATACAGCTTTTATTAGGTCTGGGCCTGTTGATTGCGGGTGCGAAAGGTTTTATTGGCGGTGTGGAAGAAGCTTCGCATCTACTTGGCATTTCCGCGCTGTTGTTATCTCTGCTGATTATTCCTATCGCGACCGAGCTTCCTGAAAAGGTGAACAGCATCTTGTGGATACGCAAAGGCAAAGACACGTTGGCGTTCGGTAACATTACCGGTGCGATGGTTTTTCAGGGTACGTTGTTGCCGGCGATTGGTATTATGCTCACGCCTTGGGAGCCGCGCAAAGAAGTGTTGTGGGGGATTATCGTGACGCTGATTGCTGCAGGCTGGATGCGTTATTTAATGGCTAAGGGCGGTATCAGAGTCTGGCATTTGCTGGTGAATGGCACTCTGTATATTGGTTATTTGGTCATCGCGCTCAGTTAGTTTTCTTCTAAATTATCGCTTTCCAAATCAGCATCTTCCTCTTTGGCCAGGCCGAGCTTGGCGAGCCTGTAACGCAGTGTTCTAAAACTCACCCCGAGCAATTTGGCTGCTGCGGTTTTGTTGTTATTGGCTTTTGCCAAGGCTTTTAGAATCGCGCGTTTTTCGATGTCTTCCAGATATTCCGGCAAGCCGATATCCAGTGTTTTACCTGGGTCAAAATGGCCTGCTTCTTCGCTTCTCACTTTGATTTCTTCACCCATGAACAAGTCATCAGTGCTGATTTTTTGGCCATCACATAAAGCCAGCGCGCGCTCCAGCATGTTTTCCAGCTCACGTACATTGCCCGCAAAGTGCAGTTCTGAAATAAGTTTTGAAGCGCTTTCTTCAAGCACAGGTACGGCAATTGACTGTGCCATGCACAGTTTTTGCAATAATTTTTGTGTAAGCTCCGGGATGTCTTCCGGGCGGTCTCGTAATGCAGGCATTTTGAGCTGAATGACATTCAGGCGGTAATATAAATCCTGCCTGAACAGACCTTGCTCCATCAGGGTGCTTAAATTCTTATGCGTCGCGCTGATAATGCGTACATCCACCGCTTCTTCTGTCGTGCCGCCCACGCTGCGTACCTTTTTCTCCTGAATCGCACGCAATAACTTTACTTGCATGGCAAGTGGTAAATCAGCCACTTCGTCCAAAAATAACGTACCGCCGTTCGCTGCCTGAAATAAGCCTAGCGTATCCTGCGCGGCGCCGGTAAAGGCGCCTTTTTTGTAACCAAAAAATTCACTTTCCATGAGGTTTTCCGGTATCGCACCGCAATTGACAGCAATAAAGGCTTTATCGCGGCGTGAGCTGTTGCTGTGAATCAGCCTGGCCGCCAGCTCTTTGCCGCTGCCCGATTCTCCACTGATATAGACAGGCGCCTGGCTGCGCGCAAGCTTTTCTATCATGGTGCGCACATAGCTCATGGCGGGCGAGTTGCCGATTAAATCGCCGGTATTTTGTGTTTCTTTTACATCGGTGCTCGAAAGTTTAAGCGCGGATTCCACAAGCGGGCGCAACTGCTTAAGAGAAATGGGCTTAGTCAAATAATCAAATGCACCCGCTTTTAAGGCAGACACGGCGTTTTCAGCGCTACCATAAGCGGTAATCACTGCTACAGGCAAGCCCGTGTAATTGGCTGAAATATGCTGCACCAGTTCAAGCCCCAGTCCGTCCGGTAGCCGCATGTCGGTCAAACACAGGTCATACTTTCTAGTGGCTAGCAGTTGTTTGGCCTCTTCCAAATTTCCGGCGCTGTCCGCCCTGATATCCATGCGTTCCAGTGTCAATACTACCAGCTCGCGAATATCGGTTTCGTCGTCAACTACCAAACAATTAAACTGTTGCGCCATGTATTACTAAACCTTTTTGATGTGGATGATAAATTGCGTACCAGCTTCTGAAGACTTATATTGCAGTTTTGCACCATTGGCATCGGCCAGTTCACGCGCGATATAAAGGCCAAGCCCGGTACCTGATTTCTCGGTCGTAAAAAATGGCTCAAACAAATGGCTGCGCACACTTTCCGGAATGCCAGAACCATCATCACTAATTTCGATATGCACCGTTTTTGTTTTTTCTGTCAAAGCAAGCGTCAATTTTAGGCTATTTTCAGCTTTTTTACAGTGACGCCAGCCATTTTTACACAGGTTCCATAAAATTTGATTTAAATGTCGGCGATCAAACGAAATAACGGTTTCTGCATTAATCAGAGTCAGCTTAAAACAGGAAGCCGGAATTTTCTCTACCGCACAAAACTGCGTATAAAAATCGAAAATAAAATGTTCCAGGTGAATCATCTCCTGGTTGGTGCGATCGCGTCGATTCAGTTCCAGGACGTCCTTAATGATTTGATCCAGTCGTTGCACATTATCACCAATGATTTGCAGCATGCGCTTGGTGGCTGGGTCGGTATCTTCTTCTTGAAGTAATTGATTGGCGTGGCTGATCGCGCTTAGCGGATTGCGAATCTCGTGGGCGATATTGGCGGTTAACCGGCCCAGTGCAGCCAATTTGACTTGATGCGCCTGCGTTTGCATCTGCGACCAATCCTCAATAAAAATCACGGCGCCCTGATGGCGGTTTTCTGAGATTGGTAAGAACCTGAGCCGTAATTCGCGTGAAAGCGTGTTCAGTTTAAGGATGTTGGCGGTGATGATATTAGTCGGTGCGAAATCATGTAATAATTCTGTCTCTTCCAGCCAATGCTGCATCATGCTGGCGATTTCAGGCGAAACTTCGCTGAGCGGTTTCTCCTGCCAGTTTCTGGATTCCAGACCGAGCAGCACTTCTGCCTGCGTGTTGTGATGCTTGATCTGAAACTCCTGGTCTACTACCAGCACTCCGTCTTGCATCTCATGCGTAATCAAGGCGTTGATCTGCGCCATATTCTGTACATCCAGGCCGCGTTGAGAGGCTAATAATTCACTTTGTTTTGCGCGCTTGGCCAGGCTGTATGCCAGCCAGGCCGTGGCGAAACAGCCCAAACTCAGTAATACCGCAGGCGTGTAATTGCCGGCGGCCTTATCAATAAATAAAATACGGTAGGATTGCTCCAACAAAATGCCAATGCTGGCGATAGCCGCATAAAATAAGGCTAGGCGGCCTTCACTGATTAAACTGATGCTGGCGATGGCGATAATCAACAATAAGCCAATCCCGCCTTGGCTGCCGTCCTGTGCGTGCATCATCAGCACAATAAATACAATATCGATGATGATTTGAATCGGCAGGCTGATGTCAATATCGGGTTTTTCCAGCCAGGTAAAAATGGCTGAAATGATGCTAAAAACAAAATAGCCAACGACTAAGGCCGAGAATAAATCGGCAGACACTGCCATATTGGCGCTTTGCAGCCAGTTGTTATTGCTGATCACATTTTGTGTGACCATCAGCAACAGCGCAATCAGAAAGCGATATGCGTTGTAAAGTTTAAGGCTGTGCCAGCGTGTGGTGTTTATCTTGGCGTCCAAATGCGCAACTAAATCAATCGCCATGCTATTTCTGGCATTCCGGGTTGTTACAGTAGATTTTGCCGTTTTTGATCAGGCTTTCGCTCATAGGCACATGGCAGCCGCAGTGTGAACACTGCACGAATTTCTCTTCCGTGCCAGATTGTGTAGGCTTTGGATTTGCGTTTGCGATAAAGCGTTTCACGATTAGATACAATATCCAGACTAAAACAATCAGCAATAAAATGCGCGTCATAATTCTTCTCAACTCCCGACCGAACCAAGTATTATAGGGATTGTAACCAAAAGCTGGGCGAAAACAAGTTAGCCTAGGAACCACAGTCAGTAAAAACTTAAAGCTGATATACTTATACTCACTGATTAAATAACGAAATTCATGGCTAGTTCTCAAGAATTATCAGATTTTTTGCGGGACGTGGAGCGACGTGCATTCAAGCAGACAGTGTATGCTGTGCGCGATGACCACGTGGCGCTGGATATTGTGCAGGATGCTATGTTAAAGTTGGCTGAAAAATATGCCGATAAACCAGTTACAGAGTATCCCATGTTGTTTCAGCGCATTTTGCAGAATACCATGCGCGATTTCTGGCGCAGGCAGAAAGTACGCAATTTGTGGACAACGCTGTTGTCATCTTTTGGTGCCGGCAAAGATGGAGAGGAAGATCATGACCCGCTTGACACCATTGATGTTGAAGATGAGTCGGATAACCCCATGGTGCAACTTGAACGTAGCCAGACCATGGTGATCATCGAGAAGGCGATTGAAAAGCTACCCGCGCGTCAACGCGAGGCCTTTGTATTGCGTTATTGGGAAGAAATGGATGTAGCTGAAACTGCCATAATAATGGGTTGCTCGGAGGGTAGCGTCAAAACGCACTGCTCGCGTGCGGTACATACCTTGGCTGCGCTTTTGCAGAAACAGGGATTCGGGAGCAAAGCAATGGCGAGTTTAGGAGTAAAGTCATAATATGGACGATATAGATCAAGAGTTAAAAAATGGCAAATTAGACGTACAAGCCAAGCAGATTGCTGGCTTGCTGGACGCGCACGCCAAGCGTTTGAGCATGCGCACGCTTAAACAGTTAGAAAACGGCCGTGAGCGTGCGGTAAAGACGCATGCACAGCAAATTGCTGGCACGGGCGTTAATCGCGATGGCACCTTGAGTAATATCTATTTATGGGCGGAACATCATCGTATTGTTAGTACAGGCTTAGTGCTGGGAGCAATTATTGCGGGGTTTGTGATCATGCAGTCATTTAGCCAAAAAGATTCTAGCGATGCATTTTTGCTAAGTGCGGATCTGCCCCCCGAAGCCTTTGTGGACAGGAGTTTTGAGCCTTATTTAAACAACGGACAAGGTAAGTTATAGTTTAATTATAATTAAAGAATTTTTTAGAGTTTATATAAGAAGAAGTCGTGCTTGAATGAATAAAAATATATTGTTGTTAGCAACTGTAGTAATCAGTCTACAAGTGAGTGGATTCGCCTGTTCAAAAGAGAATACCTTGGTGGCAATGGGCGATATCGGCAGCATTAAATCATCGGTGAATGATGACGCTGGTAATGGGGCACCAATTCAAACATGGAGCCAACTTACTGAAGAGCAGCGCAAGGTTCTAGCGCCATTAGGGTCAGAGTGGGATACTTTAAGACCCTGGCAGCGCGAAAAAATGCTGGATATTGCCAAGGACTATCCGAAAATGGATGCGCAAAAGCAACAGCGTGTGCAAAAGCGCCTTAACAGCTGGAGTCGCATGACACCTTACGAACGCGAAAATGCGCGTAAACGGTATGTGCAGTTTCATGCGCTTAGCCCGGAGAAGCAAGATGAAATCCGCAAAAAATGGGCTGAACATCAAAAATTACCTGAGGCGGAGCGTGCAAAGCTGCGCAAGGAGTCTGCGGAATTGGAATACGGGCCAGACTTGGAGTAATTCAGGATTCTGGAATAAACTTACAAATTTAGAGTAATTCTTTATTTTCCGATATTAGAAATGCTAGCCTGCTATCGAATCAATAGCAGGCTTTTTTATATCATGAATGAAAAAATGACATGACCAAAAATGTTACACGCCTTAGACTTTTTGCCGCTTGTATTTATGAGCTGTTATTGTTGATTGCGCTCTGGATGCTGTGCACATGGATTTTTGTGAGATTGTTTGGTGAGGCGACAACCTCCTACAGGCTTTTTTACTTGAGATTGTCTTTATGGTCGGTAGCGGGTGCCTATTTTGTTTGGTGCTGGAGCAAAACCGGGCAGACTTTAGCGGCACAAACCTGGAAAATCAAACTGGTGAATCAGCAAAATACCACGCTAAGTATAAAACAGGCGCTAATTAGATATGCCCTGGCAAGCGCATCAATATTGGCACTTGGGCTGGGCTTTGTTTGGGTTCTGGTGGATAAAGATCGGTTGTTTTTGCATGACAGGTTGTTAAAGACGCGTTTTATCCGTGTGGCTTAGCCTTACTTACCTGCGCTCAATCACAAATAGCAAACTCAACCCTGCAATCAAAAATATCACCGTAGGAATAATTGCGCTCATTAAAGGCGGCCAATCATTCAATACGCCCAAATGAATAAACACCCGATTCATAATCTGGTACGCCACGCCCAGCATGACGCCAGTAAAAATCTTGGCACTGGTGCCGCTTGCGCGCTGCTGTAAAAAGCCAAAAGGCAGTGCCAAAATCACCATGACCATGCAGGCAAGCGGATAAATCATTTTAGACCAAAGCGCCACTTCATAACGGGTTGTTTTCTGCTTATTTGTCTCTAAGTGGTTGATAAATGAGTACAAATTCCATGCCGACATTTTCTCCGGCGCAACCAGCAGCACATTGAGCAACTCCGGGCGAATCAGTGATTTCCAGTTAGCCTTGTTAAAAAATTGTGTCTGAACGTTGTTCTGCTCGATTTTCTGATACGTATTAAATTTCGTTTGTGTGACTGCGGTTAATCCCCAATGTTCGTCAGCAAAATCAGCTTTTTTGGCAATGCTGATACTGCGCAATTTGAAGTCTTGGTCAAACTCATAAATGTGCACATTTAACAGACTGGCATCGGGCAAAACGGTTTCAACATTCACAAAGCTTTTGCCGTCTTTTACCCATAAGCCGGATCTGAAGTCTTGTGCCACCACCGAATCGGTTGCTTTTATGCGCATGCGCTGCGCCATTTTTTCACTGATTGGTGTAATCAGTTCACCGACCACAAAAGTGATGACGGTGAACAATAAACCGACTTTAAGCAGGATTAAACCGATATTCAGTAAAGATATCCCACTCACACGCATTACCACGAGTTCAGAATTGCGCGCCAGCGTGCCCAGGCTATACATCATGCCGACCAGCACAGCGACCGGCACTACATCGTACACGTGTCCAGGTACGCTCAATAATACAAACACCAGCATCTGACTAATGCCATAGCTGCCTTGGCCAAGGTTATCAAGCTCCTGGATTAAATCAAAAAACGAGAACATGGCGAGCAGGCCCAGCATGATCATCAAAATATTGACGCTGGTTTCTTGCCAAAAATAGCGGTTAAGCGTTTTCATCGTATTCTGGATTTCCTTTGATAACCTGACCAGGCTTTGGAAAGAATGGCCGGAAATTTTGGCATCAAGGGCAGCAGATGGTTGCGTCGATAATACATATAAAATGCCAGCATCAGAAAAAACAGGTGTACCGGCCACAGGCCGACCATGGCGCTTATTCTGCCCTGCGTGACCCACGCCTGAAAAATACTGAGCATGTTGTTGTAAATGATATAAATGACCAGTGCAAAAATGAGGTTGAGCGAGCGCCCCGCACGCGGGTCAACAAAGCTAATGGGAACTGCCAGCAGCACCAGCACCAGTGCGGAGATGGGAATGGCCAGCCGCCATTGCAACTCGGCCTTGTTGCCGGGGTTTTTTTCCAGCAATAACTGTTTGGTAGTCATGGCTTGTTTGGGGTATGGTTCTGGAGCAGCTTCCTTGGTTTGGACGCGTATCGCATAGCGCTCAAACTCTGTGGTCGAAACTTCAGCGGAATTTGGCTTGCCTTCGTAGCGACGGCCTTTTTCCAATACCAGAAAATTGTCGCCATTTGCTTCTTTTTTACGGTAGCCGGTACTTGCTACAATCACTCCGGTTTTTTGATGTTGCGTGGACTGTACAAAGATATTTTTTACTACGTTGCCAAGTTCATCAAAGCTTTCTACAAAGTAAACACGGTCGCCATTATTGGATTCCTTAAACACCCCCGGACTGATGGATGAGAGCTCGTCCCGGCTTTTTAGCTGAGTTCTGAAATCCTGGCCTTTTTGCGTGGCCCAGGGCATCACCCATAGGCTTAAAAGCGTGATGACAACAATGATGGGCGTGGCAAAAGTTAAAATGGGGCGTATCCATTGGGTAATGCTTAAGCCCGAGCTAAACCAGGCCACCATTTCAGAATCGCGATGCCAGCGCGTAAGCGTGAGTAAAACGCCGAGAAAAATACTTAAAGATAAAATCATCGGCAGGAATTTCACCATATTAAAGCCGAGTATGATATTAATCGCATCGTTGGGCAAAATACCTTTTGCGGCAAGCTGCACCAAATGGCCGGCGCGTTGGGCGATGACAATGCCGATCAATATAAAGAACATTGCACTGGCGGTGCCGATAAGCTCATGCGATAAAGATTTTTTGAATATTTTCAATTTAAATATGTTCAATATTGCGCTTTGAATTCGCATCAAAACGCTAGATAATTAAGTAGGGTAGAATTAGCCTAAATTTGGTAAAAATTAAAAGAGATTAAAATGGAATTTAGCATAAAAAACGGAAATCCTGAAAAACAACGGTCAGATTGTCTGATTGTAGGCGTATTTGAGGGCCGCAAGTTAACGGATGCAGCAAAAAATTTAGATGTTGCTTCGAATAAAGCCATCAGTGCAGTGCTGAAAAATGGCGATATGGAAGGCAAATTAAACTCCACGCTGGTGTTGCACCAGGTTGCAGGGATTGTTGCGGCACGTGTTCTACTGGTGGGTCTGGGTAAACAGGCAGAATTCGGCGAGCGTCATTATCGCCAGGCCGTACGCGCCGCGATTAAGGCGCTGCCGAAAGGTGTTGCCAGCGCGAGTATTTTCTTGACTGAATTACCCATTAAAAAATCCGACATTCATAGTAAAGTTGCGCAGCTTGTGGAAGTGGCGATGGATGCGACTTACCAGGTGAATGCCATTAAAGCCAAAAAAGCTGAACCGAAGACGCTGAATAAAATCGCGATTTATGTCGCCAAACCTGAAAACACGCAGGCAGAAGCCGGCATAAAACTTGGTTTGGCGATTAGTTCCGGTGTGTGTTTGGCCAAAGATCTGGGTAATTTGCCGCCCAACATCTGTACGCCGACCTATTTAGGCGAGCAGGCTGAAAAACTTGCCAAACAGTATGGATTCAAAGTGGAGGTGTTAGACAAGGCCGAAATCGAAAAGCTGGGTATGGGGTCGTTCCTGGGAGTTGCACAAGGTAGCAAGCAGCCGCCGCGTCTGATTGTGCTGCAGCATCAGAAAGGCAATAAAAAACAAAAGCCTGCTGTGCTTGTGGGCAAGGGTATCACTTTTGATACCGGCGGCATTTCGATTAAACCTGGCGCCGATATGGATGAAATGAAGTATGACATGTGCGGTGCGGCCAGCGTACTCGGTACATTTAAATCCATAGGCGAGATGGATTTGCCAATGAATGTAGTTGGCATTATCCCCACATGCGAAAACATGCCGGACGCAGGCGCCATTAAGCCGGGTGACATCCTCACCAGCATGTCCGGGCAGACCATTGAAGTGCTGAATACCGATGCCGAGGGCCGCCTGATTCTATGCGATGCACTCACCTATGCCGAACGTTTTGAGCCAAGCGCCGTGGTCGATATTGCGACACTGACCGGCGCCTGCGTCATTGCCTTGGGACACCACCCGAGCGGTTTGTTCAGCAATAAAGACGCTTTGGCAAAAGAGCTGTTAGAAGCAGGTGAGGTTTCGCACGACCGTGCATGGCATATGCCGCTGTGGGAGGATTATCAACAGCAGCTGGATAGCAATTTTGCCGACATGGCCAATATCGGCGGGCGCGCTGGCGGCAGCATTACCGCGGCCTGCTTCTTATCGCGCTATACTAAAAAATATGATTGGGCACACTTGGATATTGCGGGAACCGCATGGAAATCTGGTAAAGAAAAGGGTGGTACAGGTCGTCCAGTTCCGCTGCTAACGACATTTTTGGTGCGGCGCGCGGCAAAAGCCAAATAACGCGTACAAATAGTAAGTGATAGTTAAATTAAATCATGACACGCATTGATTTTTATTTTAATGTTGCTGATAAGCCTCAGACAATATCGGATCTGGTTCAGTCTTCGTTGTCAAAACGTCGGCTGGTGACCATTCTGGCGGATGATGAAAGCATGGCGGGTAAAGTGAGTGCAGGTTTGTGGCAAAAGAAAGCTGAAAGTTTTCTGCCGAATGTGCTTGTAAATCACACATTAGCAAAACAAACGCCAGTAATTATTCACTGGCAGGAGAATGCCTTGCTGCAGGATGATATGTTAATCAATTTAACGCCCAGCACACCGGGGTTTTTCAGCAGATTTACGCATTTGGTCGAGCTTGTAGGCGATGAGGAGCACGATAAAATCGCGGCTCGGCAACGGTATAAGTTTTATCGTGACAGAGGCTATGAAATTAAAACCTTTGACCATGCCCAAGCTAATTCACTTGCAGTTGAATAGTGAATGCTGTGAATAGAGGGCGTTATGAATAGAGAATATGGTGGCAGATAAAAAAATTCCATTACTAACAGAGGTTTACCAGCCAAAGCCGAGCGCCGAGGTTGAACCCAAGGCAAAACGGCAAGACGATCCAACACTGGGCATCACGCCGGAGCTGGTTTCCCGGGTAACCGGGCATGTCAGGCCACGGCTAGAGGCCGAAATCACGCAATCGGTGCTGGAGAGCGTGCGCGAAGTCATTAAAAAGGATTTGCTTGAGGAACTGCAAGTCGAAATAAAAGCCGCTCAGTTTTCGCTTGAAAAAAATACCAGTGATTTTGTAGATAAAACCAAGGCGGATCTTAAAACAGAGCTGCCACGTATGTACCAGGCCAGCGCCGATTTTGTGTACACAAACCTCGAGGAAAGAATCGCGGTGTTGCAGAATGACATGATCTCAAAGTTTGATCACATGCTTGCAGATGTTACGCAGACTGCGGCGCAGGCGGCCAATGCCCAAATTGGCTCGCATGTAGAGGCGCTTCAAGCCGATGCCAGCGCGCGTATCATGCATGATTTAGATCAGGAACTGCAGGCGTTTCAAGCGCAGTCGTTAAGCCAGCATCAGGCACAATTAGGTGAAACGCTGACTGCTGTTTTTCAATCGATGCATCAAAATGCCAAAGCAGAGTTGCAGCAACAGCTGGCGTCCATGCAGACGGAGGCGCTCACACAAATGCGCGCCACGTTTAGTGAGGCCATGCCGGCTATCTACACTGCTGCGGTGGCCGAGCAACAGGAATCCATTACAGAGCAAATCAGCCAGCGCCTCAACCAGGAAATGCTGGTGTTTCAGGAGCAATCGTTAAGTCAGCATCAGGCACAATTAGATGAAACGCTGACTGCTGTTTTTCAATCGATGCATCAAAATGCCAAAGCAGAGTTGCAGCAACAGCTGGCGTCCATGCAGGCGGAGGCGCTCACGCAAATGCGCGCCACGTTTAGTGAGGCCATGCCGGCTATCTACACTGCTGCGGTGGCCGAGCAGCAGGAATCTATTACAGAGCAGATCAGCCAGCGCCTCAATCAGGAAATGCTGGCGTTTCAGGAGCAATCGTTTAGCCATCATCAGGCCCAATTGAGGGAAGGGATGATGAATATATTTCAGAGCGTTAATAATCAGGCCAAAACTGACCTGCATCAGCAGATGGAATTGATACAGGCGGACGCGCTGAAACAGATGCGCGACACTATCAATGAGGCATTGCCCACTATTTATACGGCCGCAGCAGAAGAAATGCGCGATAAATTTGCTGATGAGATGACTACGCAAAGCACGCAGGTGCGGGAAAGTTTCTTATTGAAGGTAAACGCCGATCTCCCCGCAGTGCAGGAGGTGATGCGTGACAACATCCAGCAAGTGCTTGCAACGGCATTGCCCACGCTGGAAAACGATTTACGCAAGCAGCTGACAGTCGAACTGCAGGATTTGTTACTTAAAGTTAAGTTTGTATTGCCAAAATAACCTAATCGGTTTCGATCAGCGCCTGATAAGCCTCGGCGCTTAAAAGATGCTTGATGTCCTCGGCATTGTCCGGCTTAAACTTGAATATCCATGCGGTATAGGGCGCATCGTTAATAGTTTCCGGCGCGTTCAATAAATCGTGGTTGATTTCGGTGACGATGCCATCCATCGGCGCGTGCAGATCAGAACCTGTTTTAACCGACTCCACCACACCGCAGGGTGTGCCTTTTGCAAGCGCATCATTAACCTTGGGTGGCTCGACAAAGACAATGTCACCGAGCAGATCCTGAGCGTAGTCCGTGATGCCGGCAAGCCAGTTTCCATCAGGAGTCTGGTTTACCCATAGATGCTCTGCTGTATAATGCAACTTGTTTGGAAATTTCATGATCAGACTCGGATAGTTTTATGCTATTTTCGCACAAAGTTAATGTTTTTGAGCAATAAGACTTGTACCAAAAAAGTCACAATCCGAATTATGTTAATATTTTTTTTATAAATGCACGCTAACCTGATGACAAATATATATTTTTTATATATTATAAATTCAAACGTTTTAGAAATGTGGTGGTAATAATGAAGTCGGTATTCAAAAAATTGATGATGCTTTATGTGTCGCTGGCTTTGGTTGCTGCGCCTGTTGAGTTATTGGCGGGGACTAAAAAGTCACAAAAACGTATTCATTCAAGTCAAAAGAGCTCTCTAAGCAAGCAGAGAATCTCCAACCGTCATAATCTAAAAAAGGTCAGCGTTAAATTGCGGGCATCACGTGCCATGCAGCCACGCAACGCATTTATGACGGAAGACAGTTATGATGGCAGCGGTGTTTTGCAGTTGGCCTCGAATAAGGCGCTGATTGTAAACCAGAACACGGGTGAAGTTATTTACGCAAAAAATACCAATCTTTCCGCTCCAATTGCTTCAATCACCAAATTAATGACAGCGATGGTGATGCTGGATGCGAAACAGCCTTTGGACGAGGTCATCGCTATTTCCAGCGAAGATGTCGATTATCTGAAAGGCACAGGTTCCAGACTGGCTGTAGGTTCCAGGCTGAGTCGCGGTGAGTTCCTGCAATTGGCATTAATGGCTTCAGAGAACCGCGCGGCATCCGCATTGGCACACAATTATCCTGGCGGGAAATATGAGTTTGTGAAGGCAATGAATGCCAAGGCGCTGCAGCTGGGCTTGTTTAATACGCGCTTCGTAGATCCGACAGGGCTTGATAGCGGAAATGTATCAACTGCCGAAGATTTGGCCAAAATGGTGCAGGCGGCTTATCAGTATCCTGAAATCAGATCAGCGAGCACTATGCCATCGCATGAGGTGCATGTTGAGGGACGCAACTACCCCGTTAATTTTAATAACACGAATGGCTTGGTGCGCGCTGGTGAGTGGGAAATTGGACTATCTAAAACAGGATTTATTAATGAGGCAGGGCGCTGTCTGGTGATGCAGGCACAGATTGCAGGTGAGCCGATGATTGTTGTGCTATTGGATTCCTATGGCAAAATGACTCGTATCGGCGATGCCAAGCGTATCCGTAAATGGATGGAACATAATGGTGATCCAAGACCGACGACCACTGGTCAGATCCAGCCTGTCATGTCTGGCAGTATTTCCTAGATTAAAATTTAATTGATTAAAAAGCGGCCCAAAGTATAATTTTGGGCCGCTTTTTTATTTCTTGGCGGTTGATTTTTTTGCAGCCGGTTTTTTAGTGGCGGATTTTTTGACCGCCGTTTTCTTCGCGGCCAGTTTTTTGGCACTGGCTTTCTTGGCAGGTGTTTCTTTTGCAGCTTTTTCGGCCAGTAATCCGAGTGCTTCCTCAAGTGTCAACTCTTCAGGCGCAATGCTTTTTGGAAGGGTCGCACGCACCTTGCCATGCTGCACATACGGCCCATAGCGGCCAGCATACACTTCAATCCTGCCCTCTGCCGAAGGGTGTGTGCCCAAATCCGCAATCGGCGCAGGACCGGCGTTAGCCTGGGCCAATAAGTTCACGGCGCCAGCCAAATCAATGCTGAACACACTTTCTGATTTCGGGATCGACTTAAACTTACCATCGTGATTGACATAAGGCCCAAAGCGGCCAATATTAGCGATGACTTTTTTACCGGTTTCTGGATGCAAGCCCAAATCGCGCGGTAAAGATAGCAGCATGTTGGCAATATCAATATTGACATTAGCAAGCGGAATTTCTTTGGGAATGCTCACACGTTTCGGTTTTTTCTTATCGCCTTCAACTGCCACGCCTACCTGCAAATACGGGCCATATGGGCCATTCATTAAATAGATGTCTTTGCCGGATTCTTCATCGGTGCCGATTGCAACCGGGTCAGCGCCAACGGTTGCTGTGCCATTCAGGCTGCGTTTGTAGTCGCATTTTGGCGTATCGTTATAGCCGGTGCAGCCAATAAAACTGCCGTAGCGGCTTAATTGTTTCTGCAGCGGCTTACCGCATTTTGGACAGGCTTCATCAAGCAATTCATTGCCTGGTCGATCCACATCAGCTTTGCTCTGAATTTGCTGATTAAAATCCTGCCAAAATTCATCCATCAGCGGAATCCATTCGCGCTCACCTTCCGCTACGCTATCCAGCGCATTCTCCAGATTGGCGGTGAAGTCATAATCTACATATTTTGTGAAATGTTCGGTCAGGAATTTATTGACCACGCGACCCACATCCGTCGGCGTAAAGCGCTTTTTATCTAACAGCACATATTCGCGGTCCTGCAGCGTGCTGATGATGCTGGCGTAGGTGGAAGGGCGGCCAATACCGTATTCTTCCAGTACTTTCACTAGGCTTGCCTCGCCGTATCTGGGGGGCGGTTCGGTAAAATGCTGATCGCCGTAGATCTTTTCTACATTCAAAACCTCACCTGTCTCTAAATGCGGCAGTTTGGCCTCCGCTTCTTCTTCCTCGTCGTCTGTGCCTTCCATATAAACGGCGATAAATCCCGGGAATACAAGCGTCTGGCCACTGGCGCGGAATAAGTTGGCCTCAGAACCTACTGCCAAATCAACACTCACAGCATCAAACTTTGCTGTCGACATTTGACAGGCCACGCTACGTTTCCAAATCATCTCGTAGAGTTTAAACTGTTCATCATTCAGGTATTTACGCATGCTGGCAGGCGTGCGGAAAATATCGGTCGGGCGTATCGCCTCATGCGCTTCCTGCGCATTTTTGGCCTTGGTTTTGTACATGATGGGCGATTTGGGTAAATATTCCGCCTCAAAATTTTTCTTCACGTAATCGCGAATGCTCATCACCGCTTCGGCTGCCATGCTGAATGAATCGGTACGCATGTAAGTGATTAGGCCGACCGTCCCGGAGCCAATATCCACGCCTTCATATAGCTGCTGGGCCACGCGCATGGCACGGCTGGTAGTAAAGCCCAGCTTGCGTACCGCTTCTTGTTGCAAGGTGGAGGTGGTAAACGGCGCAGCAGGGCTGCGGCTGCGCTGTTTCTTCTCGACGCGCGAAACAGTGGTTTTGCCTGCGCTGACGAGCAGCAATTTGCCGACGATGTCGGCTTGCTGGTCATGATTGATGACGCTGAACTGCTCGATTTTTTCGCCATCCAACAGAATGAGCTTGGCGCTAAAACGATGTGCATGTTTAAGCGCGTCAAGGTGAATCGTCCAGTATTCCTGGCTTTTAAACGCTTCGATTTCCAGCTCACGCTCTACTATCAGACGCAGCGCGGGGCTTTGCACGCGGCCTGCTGAAAGGCCGCGACGGATTTTCTTCCATAGCAGGGGCGATAAATTAAAGCCGACCAGATAATCCAGTGCACGGCGCGCTTGCTGCGCGTTGACCAGATTCATCGCGATGTCGCGCGGATGCTCTATGGCGTGTTTAACGGCTGTCTGGGTAATCTCGTTGAATTCCACGCGCTTTAAGATTTTATTTTTGAGTAATTTTTTATCTTTCAGGATTTCCGCAATATGCCATGAAATCGCTTCGCCTTCGCGGTCCGGGTCGGTGGCCAGGTAAATGCTGTCGGCAGATTTGACGGCCTTGGCAATCGCATCTACGTGCTTGCTGTTGCGGTCAATAATGTCGTACTTCATGGCGAAATTGTTGGCAGGGTCGACCGCGCCGTTTTTAGGAATCAAATCACGCACATGGCCGTATGACGCCAACACTTCGAACTCGTTGCCGAGATATTTTTTAAGTGTTTTGGCTTTTGAAGGCGATTCAACAATAAGCAGTTTGGACATTTAAACCTTGAATTTAAGCGCTAGAGTTAACGCATTGCCTAGATAATAACAAGCTAACGCGCAAATGCACAATAAGCGATCAAACAAAATATCGAGTGAGAGATAATTAATTACGGGTAAATTCTATGCGTTTGCCATCATTCAGGGCAATGCTCAAGGCTGCGCCTTCACTGGCGATATCACCAAATAGCGGATCTTCATCTTCACGCTTAGCTTGGCTTAAGCTTTTGAAATCATACAAATTATAATCGGCCAAATGCGATGGCTCAACATTGGTGATGGCGCGGAAGATGTTATTGATACGGCCGGGCTGCTCGCGTTCCCAAGCTTGTAACATGTCTTTCACTTTTTGGCGTTGCAGGTTTTCCTGAGAGCCGCACAAATCGCACGGAATAATCGGGAACTGCATTTGCCGCGCATAGCTGGCGATATCTTTCTCGCTGCAGTAAGCCAATGGCCTGATCACGACATTCTGCTTGTCGTTGGTGGCGAGTTTGGGCGGCATGGCTTTGAGCTTGGCGCCAAAGAACATATTCAAAAAAAGCGTTTCCACAATGTCGTCGCGATGATGCCCCAGTGCAATTTTATTCGCCCCCAGCTCTTTTGCGGTGGTGTAGATAATGCCGCGCCGCAGACGGGAGCAGAGCGAACAAGTAGTTTTGCCTTCTGGAATTTTTTCTTTCACGACAGAATAGGTGTCGGCCTCGACAATGCGGTAATCAATACCGAGCTGTTCAAAATAACGCGGCAACACATCTGCGGGAAACCCTGGCTGTTTTTGGTCAAGGCTCATCGCAATCAGTTTGAAGCTGATAGGAGCGCGTTCCTGCAGGGCAAGCAGAATCATCAGCATGGCGTGACTATCTTTGCCGCCGCTCATGCACACCAGCACGGTGTCGCCTTCCTCAATCATGTTGTAGTCGCCAATCGCCTTGCCTACGGACGTAATCAGGCTGTTACGCAATTTAACAAAATTGCCAGAAGCGTTATCAGGTAAGTGTTTGATCATAAATTGAGCGACCTTCCGCCATCCACCGCCAGTACATGGCCGGTAACAAAGGGCGCATCGTAAACCAGAAATTTAACAGCTTTGGCGATGTCGCTCGCATCGCCCACGCGTTTAAGCAAGGTTTGCGAAATCACGCGCTGGCGATACACTTCGTCAAACTGCGGGTTATTTTCCGGCCATTGCACCGGGCCTGGCGCAACCGCATTCACGCGCACTTCGGGGCTGAGTTCATGCGCGAGTGATTTGGTGAGGGTGACCAAACCTGCTTTGGCCACGCTGTACACCACATAGCCCTTTTTGGGGCGCTCAATATGCATGTCAGTAATATTTACAATGCAGCCATGATTTTTGCGTAATTCTGTGGCGGCAGCCTGAGCAAGAAACATAGGCGCCTTCAGGTTGCTGCCTATCAAGTCGTGCCAGTTTTCTTCGTTAATATGGCCAATCTCGGTAGGGTAGTAGCTGGAGGCGTTGTTGATGAGCACGTCCAGTTTACCAAATTGGTTGACCGTTTCGTGCACCAGATTGGGCATGACGGCAATATTGAGTAGATCGCCCTGAATGATCGCAACCGAGTTGGCGCGCTGTAAATTCAGTTCTGCCTGCAGTGCTCGCGCCTCGTTAATGCTAGTTTTGTAATGGATCATCAAATTAGCGCCATTCGCATGCAACTCGCGGCAAATCGCCGCGCCCACGCGTTTGGCGCCACCCGTAATCAATACCACTTTACCTGTTAGTTTCACAATTCACTCACTTTTTAGTTGCCCACATTATAATAGGGAATGGCTATACCATCTAATAAGAATCTACCTATCCCGCCGCTTGAAGCGCAGACACTAAGCCAGCAGCTTGGCTGTGCTATTCAACAAGCCATCGCGCAGAATGGGGGCTGGATTTCGTTTGCAGATTTTATGCACGCTGCGCTTTATACGCCTAACTTAGGGTATTACGCAGGCGGTGCGCGCAAATTCGGGCACGGTGGAGATTTTGTCACTGCGCCGGAGATTTCGCCAGTTTTTGCCCAAACCCTTGCCCGCCAAGCGGCTCAAATATTAAAGGTTAGCAAAGGCAACATTCTAGAACTGGGCGCCGGTACCGGAAAGTTGGCGGCAGATTTATTGCTGGAATTGGCACAGCTACATAAGTTGCCAAGCCAATATTTTATATTGGAAGTGAGTGATTACTTGCGCCAGGTTCAGCGGGAAACATGTCAGGAAAAATTGCCGGCCGAATTGTTCGCCAAGCTCACCTGGCTGGAAACTCTGCCTGAAAAATTCAGCGGCTTGATATTGGGTAACGAGGTGCTGGATGCGATTCCCGTCCACTTGCTGCACAAAACCGCAGAGGGCTGGGGCGAGCGCGGGGTGAGTTTTACAGATGAATTTGTATGGCAGGATGCACCGTTAAGTGCGCCCAGTCTGGCGGAAAATCTGCCTGATGATTTGCCGCAAGATTATGTGACGGAAGTCTGCCCCGCCGCATCAGCATTGGTACGCAGCCTAGCGGAAATATTGGAAACGGGCGCGATTATACTTATTGATTACGGGTTTTCCGCGCGCGAGTATTATCATCCGCAGCGCAGCCAGGGCACGCTGATGTGCCACTACCAGCATCTTGCCCATAGCAATCCGTTGACACACATTGGGCTGCAGGACATTACCGCGCATGTCAATTTCACCCAAATAGCGCAAGTGGCTAATTTAATGAGCTCTGGAGAGGCACATGTAATAAGGCTTGCAGGCTATGTCAATCAAGCCCGGTTTTTAATCAATTGCGGCATTTTAGAGCTGCTGCAGCAGTTTTCGCCGCACGAGCCGCAATACATGAAACTGGTGGCAGCCGCGCAGAAACTTATGTCTCCCGCCGAAATGGGTGAACTGTTCAAGGTGATTGCGTTGACTAAAAATATGGAATTGCCACTCCTGGGTTTTGCGCAGGGCGATAAAGCGCATACGCTCTAAAAATAATATCAGTATAATGCGCGCCATGACAGATACAGAAAACACTCAACATCGCCGCATCCGCAGCTTCGTATTGCGCCAGGGCCGCCTAACCAAGGGCCAGGAGCGTGCGCTGGAAACGGGCTGGCTGAGCTATGGCGTGGATTATCGCCAAGCCATGCTTGATTTAAGCCAGTTATTTGGTCGTAGCGGCAGTAAAAAAATCCTCGAAATTGGCTTTGGCATGGGTGATGCCACCTCGCAAATTGCACAAACCTTGCCAGAGGCGGATTTCTTGGCAGTGGAGGTGCATACACCAGGAGTCGGCAGCCTGCTTAAGCTAATTCAAGAGCGGGCACTTACTAACATCCGCATTGTTCAGCATGATGCGGTCGAGGTGCTGCAGAATATGTTGCCAGATGCCAGTCTGGATGGCGTGCATATTTTCTTTCCTGATCCGTGGCACAAAAAGCGTCATCACAAGCGTCGCTTGATTCAGGCCGAATTTGTAAAGCTGCTGTGCAGCAAACTTAAAATCGGAGGCTATTTGCACGTGGCGACCGATTGGCAGGAATATGCCGAATGGGTGCTGGAGGTGCTGCACGCCGAGCCGCAACTGCAAAACATGGCAGCAAAAGAGAGCAATGGCTATGCTGAAAAGCCTGAATATCGCCCACTGACCAAGTTTGAAAATCGTGGATTAAAGCTGGGACACGGTGTTTGGGATTTGGTTTTTACGCGTGTCTAACGCTGCGCGAGCACACCGCTGCGTATCGCTTGCTCACTTCTCACACATAAAATGAAGCTATTTATTCCCGAGTATTTTCCGAAAACAGCCACGCACCTATAATTTTCTCGGCCTCTTCCACGCCTTGTTTTTTGAGGCTGGAGAACAGTTGAACCGTACAGTTTCCCCAACCGTTTTCTAGCTCTTTTCTGACTTTCATCAATGTCTGGTTGGCTTCGTTGCGCGAGAGCTTATCTGACTTAGTTAGCAGCACATGTACTGGCTTGCCGCTTGGGCAAAACCAATCCAGCATTTGTCTGTCCAGCGGAGTGAGCGGGTGGCGGCTATCCATGACAAGCACCAGGCCCGCAAGGCTGGTACGCTCGCTTAAGTAGCGCGACAACACGCTTTGCCAGTGTGCGCGCATTGCCTCCGGCACCTTGGCATAACCGTAACCAGGCAAATCGACCAAGTGCCTGTCGTTGCCAAGCGTGAAAAAGTTAATCAGTTGTGTGCGGCCAGGCTGCTTGCTCACATAAGCCAGGCGATTGTGGTTAGCCAGTGTGTTGAGTGCACTGGATTTTCCAGCATTAGAGCGTCCAGCAAACGCCACTTCAATACCGCTGGCAGGCGGCAGATCACGCAGATGGTGTGCTGAAATGTGGAATGTGGCGTTCTGGAATAAAGGCATGCAATATTTTTGCTGTAAATGAATTAAGCCGCAAATGCTATCACGAACGGGCTATTCTTGATAAAATATTAAATTGATTAAATAGTTATAAGGTTGCGGGGTTTAAGTATGCGTATTGGGTTAGGAGCATTATTGTTAAGTTTGGCAGTTTCATCAGCCTTGGCAGAAACAAAGGCTGCTGGTAATAAAGCGGCAGAAAAGTCGCCACCAGCGGTTGCCGAAGCAACTTCTACAGAAAAAACCGTACAGACCATGTGCGCCGCGTGCCATGCGTCAGATGGCAATAGCGTCATTACTTTGAATCCGAAACTGGCAGGCCAGAGTTCGGAATATCTGTTAAAACAACTGACCAATTTCAAAGAGGGTAAGCGTGCCAATGCTGTGATGAGCGGCATGGCGGCTAACTTAACGCCAGAGGAAATGACGAATCTGGCTACATATTTTTCTGCAAAAAGTCCAACTTTAGGTCAAGCCAAAACCAATGGTGCGGGTTCGCTGGGCGAGAAAATTTACCGGGGCGGTATTGCCGCAACCAACGTGCCCGCCTGTGCGGCTTGTCACGGTGCAACCGGTGCCGGGATCCCTAAGCAGTTTCCTCGTTTGGCCGGCCAGCACGCAGATTACACGTTGGCGCAGATGAGAATTTTCCGCACGGGCGAGCGTGCAAATGCGCCGATGATGCAGGCGATAGCGGCCAAAATGACCGATGCAGAAATGCAGGCGGTTGCTGATTACATGCAGGGTCTGCGTTAATTGTCAGTTTGCAGGGTTGGGTGCAAGCTCAATCCTGAAGCGCACCTCGCCGTTCAGGTTAGAGGCTAAACTCAACGCATAGCCTGCCTGTCTGGCATCCTGTGCGGCATGGTATAGCCCCACGCCCAGCCCATTGGGGGAAGCGATATGTTTTTTAAACAAATCGTTTGCAATCCCCGCATTCATTGCCCTGCCGGTATCAACCACATCAATACAAAATCCGCTGTCGCCTCCATCGTGCATTTCTACTTTGATCGAGGTATCCGGTTGATGTTTGATTTTCTCAAGCGCGTTGTTCAGCAGGTTATCCAGCACGCTGTCCAGCACTTCGGCATTAATTTCCTGCTTGGGTAAATTCTCCGCTAAAAATTCAATATCATCGTGATGATGCCGCAACTGCAGATTTTTCCACCAGGCAGACATTTTTTCGAGCCTTTTCTTATCTTCTCCGGGTGCTTTGAGTTTGTCGAGCGTGGCTGCAATGCGTTGGTTGAGCATCGGCAGCTGTCTGCGGATAAGCCGCAGCAGCGCTTCGTTATCGGTTGCATTATCGGCATTATTGCTTTGCTCGGCGGCGGAAACCAGCGCACCCACCGATTGCAGAATGTTTTTAATGTCATGCGTCAGGCGCGATCCGGTCTCGTAAAAAGCCTGCATATAGGCGTTTTGCCGCAGGGTTTCTTCACGACGTTTGGCCTCGTAAAATTCGCCCATAATCTGCGTGAGCAGTTTTACATGCACATAAAGCGCAGGTGAAATCTGCCAGCGTGTATGCAGGCTCATGTGGAAATCTTTAAAATTAAAATGCGTGATATGGTCGGAAGTCTCACCCAGTTTGCCTTGTGATTCATCGGCCAGCCAGGAAACGCCGGAAACCCATGGCAGCGCAGTCATCTCGGCCATTGCTGCCTGAATAAAGCCATTTGGGGTGGATTCAATCTCGCCCATCGCTGCAATGTTTTTAATCCATTTTTCAAATGGCATGCCGATACTCAGCAGGTAACGTGACATGAGTAGCTCAACACCCGAAAACCGCGTATTAGGTTTCCAGAAAAAGCTAAAAATGATTAGGCCAAAGGCCAGACCAAAGATGGTGATAAACATCACCTGGACATAGTTGATTGCCTGTATCGTACCGACCGCATAGCTGGAAAGCGCCAGAATAAATGCCATCATCATCAATAGCAAGGTATAGAAAAAGTCTAAAATGGGCACTTGCCCAGCTTTATGGGATTGGCCGCCAATAAATAAAATGGCGATAGGCAGCAAAGGGATGAAATAGCGAATTACAAATTTCGCCGCCTCTAAGTCGTCAGAGGATCCAAGCAGTTTGGGTATCACCCACAGCAATAGCATAGAGAGCAGGTAACTGGCCGCAAGGATATGGATGATGTGATTTGATTTGGATTCTTCCGCAAACACACGCCCGCCTAAAAGGCCGAATAAGATGGATAACCATATCGCGGTAAGCCACCAGTTGATATAGAAAAAGGCAATCAACCCGACGCCGACAAATACAGCAATTGCGGGTGCGGAGAGTTTTTCTGTGCTACGCCATACCGGCTGCCACATTAAAAACAAGCCATAATGGCATAAGAAAAACGCGCGTTGCAGATGGGAAGCGCCATCACCCCAAATTAGAAAAGCATGCAGCGTCAGCAGCATCAATGCCAGTATGCGCTGCGAGTTGGCTGCCAATAATTGATTAATTTTGACGTAGTTAAACATAAGTATAGACATGGCGGCGGCTAAAGAGTTAAGTGTTGGGTTAAACGAAGCTGAAGCATAATCTAAATGAGGGACTAAGAACAGTGTGTCAATAAATTGTCACAAACGATGAAATTTCATCATTTTTTTTGTTAACTTAGCAGGAAACTTGACGTAGCGCCGCTTGAAATAAGGTCTTGCGGGGTGGCATAGTACTTGCATAAATTTCATTGAGCGTGGATGAATCAACAAGAATGTCACACATGATAATTGGTTAAAGGATACCAAAATGAACAAACAGACAGGTTTTACCCTAATCGAGCTGGCCATCGTGTTAGTAATTATCGGCTTGTTACTCGGCGGCGTGCTCAGAGGGCAAGAGCTGATTAACAGTGCCAAGGTGAAGAATATGGCACGTGATTTTCAGAATGTACAAGTTTACATCTATGGTTATCAAGATAAATTCAAGGCGTTGCCAGGGGATGACGCTTCAGTGGCGACTCATGTAACAGGAGGCACGGCAGGAACTACCGGAACGTTAGGTAATGGCGTTATACAGGGCAGTTGGAATACTACAACTGATGGCGATGAGTCATGTGTGTTCTGGCAACATGTTCGACTTGCTGGTTTGGCTCCTGGCCCAACGGTGGTAAGCTGTGCGGCTGGGAATACATATCAACCACGCAATGCAGATGGCGGTTTAATTGGCATTCAAAGTGTGTCAGGATTTACAGCTATTACAGGCATGTCTGGAGCGTATGTCGTTTGTTCTGACGCTATTCTTGGTAAATTTGCTAAACAGTTAGATACGACTCTGGATGATGGCGTGGGTGATACAGGTTCTGTGAAGGTCGCTGTAAATGGCACCCCTAGCGCAGGTGTTGCAGCCCCTGTCGATGCTACACCTTATATGGTTTGCATGGCTTTCTGAAAGTAACTTGTATTGATATAGCCCGCTTTATGCGGGCTTTTTGTTTTGTGTAATAACATTGCAGCAATCGCTAAATGTAGGTTTTGATTTAGTCTTGTTTTCAATTAGAATAGTTGCAAATTTAAATTGCATAACAAATGACTCAAAATATCGTCGAAATTGACAACCTCTCATTTGGCTACAAAGGTCGCATGTTGCATCAGGGCATCAATATGGTGTTTCCGCGCGGCAAAGTGGTGGCCATTATGGGCGGCAGCGGAAGCGGTAAAACCACGCTGTTGCGTTTGATTGGCGGGCAGATCAGGCCTAACAAAGGCGAGGTGCGCGTGGATGACCAGGTGGTGCATAAGCAAAGCCGTGAGGGCCTATACCAGCTACGCCGTAAGATGGGCATGCTGTTTCAGCATGGCGCGTTGTTTACCGATTTGTCGGTGTATGAAAATGTTGCTTTCCCCATGCGCGAACATACCCAACTTCCTGAAAGCATGATTCATGATCTGGTGTTGATGAAGTTGCACGCAGTTGGCTTACGTGGCGCGCATCAACTCATGCCCACGGAACTCTCTGGTGGTATGGCGCGGCGGGTAGCTTTGGCACGTGCCATTGCGCTAGACCCAGATATCGTGATGTATGACGAGCCTTTTGCGGGGCTGGATCCGATTTCCATGGGTGTGATCTGCGACTTAATCCGCACGCTTAACGATGCACTGGGCACGACTTCGATTATCGTATCGCACGATGTGAAAGAAACTTTTTTAATCGCAGATTATGTGTATTTTGTGGCAAATGGCACAGTGGCGGCGGAAGGTACGCCGGCTGATTTGAGTAAATCCAGCTTACCGTTCGTGCATCAGTTTGTGCATGGCGAAAAAGATGGCCCGGTGCCGTTTCATTATGCCGCGGGCGATTATAAACAAGACTTACTGGGGTTTGAAGCATGATAAAGCGCTCCCGTCTTCGTCCCTTTCGTACCCTCGGGCACCGTACTACCGATCGCATTTGGCGTTTGGGCGCTGGCGCCCGCTTATTCTGGTTAACGCTTATTTCGTCCGGCGAAAGTTTCCGCAGATTTCATTTAACCATTCGTGAAGTGTATTTCACGGGGGTGATGTCGCTTATCATTATCGTGGTCTCAGCTTTCTTTGTTGGCATGGTGCTGGCCTTGCAGGGGTATAACACGCTGCAGAAGTATGGCTCATCAGAGGCCATTGGCGTACTGGTTGCCTTGGCTTTAGTGCGTGAGCTGGGGCCTGTAGTCACCGCTTTGTTATTCGCTGGCCGCGCCGGTACGGCCATTACCGCGGAGATTGGCTTAATGAAAGCCACTGAGCAATTATCCGCCATGGAGATGATGGCAGTGAGTCCGATCGCACGTGTGATCGCGCCGCGCTTTTGGGCTGGCGTGATCGCTATGCCAGTATTGGCGGCGTTATTTTCAATGGTGGGTATTCTGGGCGGGTATTTAGTGGCCGTGCCATTAATTGGTGTGGATTCAGGTGCGTTCTGGTCGCAGATGCAGGCCAATGTAGATTGGCATGATGACATTGTGAATGGTGTGATTAAAAGCGTGGTATTTGGCGTTGCTTGTACCATGATTGCGCTGTTTGAAGGCTACGATGCGCCGCCCACGGCGGAAGGTGTGAGCCGCGCCACGACAAGAACAGTGGTCATTTCATCGTTGGCAGTGCTTGGGCTGGATTTTGTATTAACCTCATTTATGATTACTTTGTAAAGCGTGCAGGAGTAGGTAATGGAAAGAACAACGATAGATTTATGGGTGGGCATTTTTGTCGCACTGGGTGTGGCGGCGCTGCTCGGGCTTGCCATGAAAGTGGGCAATTTAACCACCAGCAATATTGGCATAACTTATACTGTGACTGCTAATTTTGAAAATATCGGTGGCTTAAAACCGCGAGCACCGGTGAAAAGTGCAGGCGTGGTAGTTGGCCGTGTGGGCGATATTAAATTTGACACTGAAACTTTTGAGGCGGTAGTAAGTCTGAATGTCGATAAACGTTATAATTTCCCTAAAGATACTTTTGCGAATATTTATACTGCAGGCCTATTGGGTGAGCAATATATCGGTTTAGAGGCCGGCGGCGATGAGGCAATGCTGAAAAACGGAGACAAAATCACTCAAACGCAGGATGCTGTGGTACTAGAAAAGATGATCAGCCAATTTTTATACAACAAGGCATCGGAAAGCACCAATGATGCGCCTGCTGCAACCAAATCAGACTCTGCGTCATCAACCAAAGCGGCTGATGACGCGTTAACTGCAAGCCCGCTGGATGCTATTAGCAAGCCTGTGACACCATAATTAATTAAACAATCAGAACTAAATAACCAAATAACCAAAATTAATAATAATATCTGGACTGAAAACAAGGATTAAATGATGAAACAACTTTCAATTGTATTTCGATTTTTTATTGCTTTGAGTTTGTTGTGTTTCAGTGCAGCGGGCATGGCTGCTGAAGGCCCTGATGAGCTGGTAAAAAGAACTGCCGAAGATGTATTGGCCACTGTTAAAAGTGACAAAGATATCCAGGCGGGTGATCAGGAAAAGATATTTGCTCTAGCAGAAGAAAAAATCCTGCCAAACTTTAATTTCGATAAAGTTTCACGCATGGTGCTAGGTAAAAACTGGACGAGAGCCACGCCGGATCAAAAAGCTGCCTTTCAAACAGAGTTTCGAACTTTGCTGATTCGCACTTACGCCACTGCACTTTCTAAATACAGAGATCAAACTATCGAATACAAGCCGCTTCGCATGGTCAACGGCTCGAATGTGGCATCGGTAAAAACACAAATCCTGCAGCCGGGCGGCCAGCCAATCGCAGTGGATTACACGCTTGAAAAGCAGGCAGATACTTGGAAAGTGTACGATATCGTGATTGAAGGTGTCAGCCTCGTGACCAATTACCGTGGCCAGTTCGCACAGGAAATTCGCCAGAATGGTCTGGATAGCTTGATTAAAAAGCTGGCGGATAAAAACAAAGCCGCGCAACCTGTCACTGCAGCGGTCGGAACTAACTAATGGCGCAGTTGACGCAAATCGATCATCGCTGGAGCTTGAGCGGCGATGTGGTTATCGACACCGTGCAACCGCTTCTAACGGCAAGCAAGGCGCTGCCTATTGCGGCGGATACAATGGTAGATTTTGCAAAAGTGAATAATATCGATACCTCGACCATTAGCCTGATTTTGGAGTGGAAGCGCCGTGCGCAGTTAGAAAATAAGGCGTTGACGTTTGTGAATCTGCCTGCCAATTTAATCAGCCTGACGCAATTATACGGCGTGGCAGAATTGATCAATTAGTTTCTGTTTTGAGCGCGTTTAGAATGTGTTAATAACCCCATCTTGCAAGATGGGGTTTAGTTTTTGTGATCAACCAATAAAAGTTTCAGGATTTTTCTTGCTAGAAAATAATACAGCGCCAGCCATTAAAATCGAACAAGTTCATAAGCGCTTTGCCAGCTTGCATGCACTTAATGGCATCGATTTAACCATCAACCAGGGTGAGTTTTTTGCCTTGTTAGGCCCGAATGGGGCAGGCAAATCCACGCTCATCAATATTCTGGCTGGGTTGCTCAAGCCGTCGCAGGGCAAGGCTTCTATCATGGGGCATGATGTGGTGAATGATTATCAGGCCGCGCGTATGGCGCTGGGCGTGGTGCCGCAGGAGCTGGTATTTGATCCGTTTTTTAACGTACGCGAAATGCTGCGCTTTCAGGCCGGCTATTTCGGCCGTGGCCGCGACAACGATGCCTGGGTAGATGAAGTGATTGAAAGCCTGGGCTTGACCGATAAAGCATACACCAACATGCGCAAGCTTTCGGGTGGCATGAAACGCCGGGCCCTGATCGCGCAGGCACTGGCACACAAGCCACCTGTGATTGTGCTGGATGAGCCTACCGCAGGCGTGGATGTTGAGTTGCGGCAAATGCTGTGGGGCTTTATTAAACGGCTTAACCGTGATGGACATACTATTATCCTTACTACGCATTATCTGGAAGAAGCGGAGACATTGTGTGAACGCGTGGCGATGATGAAACAGGGCGAAATTGTGGCCTTGGATACAACCGCAAACTTGCTCAATAAACTTGCCGGTAAAAACTTGCGGATTAAGCTAGGCAATGCGATGCTGCCGACCACATTGCTGCCTTTGTTAAAAAGCGGTGAAAATGGTGTTTTTACGCTCGCCCTTACTGAACTGAACCAGGTGGAATTTGTGTTAGGAGAATTACGCAAGGCTAAGGCTCACATAGAAGACATGCAATTATTCGAAGCCGATCTGGAAGATGTGTTTATGTCGTTGGTGGGTAGCAAATGACCTTAATTGACAACCTTGTATCCCAGCAATGGCGCGGCACTTACACGCTTTTTAAAAAAGAGATTTTACGTTTCTGGCGCGTGGCTTTTCAGACGGTGGCTTCGCCCGTGCTTACGGCCTTGTTGTATTTGCTGATATTTTCACATGTGCTGGAAGGCCATGTGCAGGTGTACAAAAATGTGCCTTATACCGCGTTCCTGATTCCCGGCCTGATCATGATGTCGCTATTGCAGAATGCTTTTGCGAATAGCTCTTCCAGCCTCATTCAGTCAAAAGTGATGGGTAATATCATTTTCATCTTGCTCACACCGCTGACCTATTTGCAATTTTATATCGCATTTTTAGCTGCCTCGATTGTGCGCGGCTTACTGGTTGGCCTGGCTATTTATCTGGTAGCGATCTGGTTCGTCGATTTGCCGATTGCGCATCCATTATGGATTTTTGCGTTCGCGCTTTTGGGCAGTGCGTTATTGGGCACTTTCGGCATTATTGCGGGCATTTGGGCAGATAAATTTGACCAGATGGCAGCATTTCAAAACTTTGTGATCATGCCGCTCACGTTTTTATCGGGCGTGTTTTATTCCATCCACTCCTTACCGCCATTCTGGCAAACCGTATCCAAGTTCAACCCGTTCTTTTATATGATTGATGGGTTCAGGTATGGTTTTTTTGGCAAGGGAGATATTTCGCCGTGGATCAGCATCAGCGTGGTTGTCGCGTTTTTATTCGGGTTAGCATGGTTAGCCTTAAAAATGTTAAAATCCGGCTATAAGTTAAGAGGCTAAACCAAAAGGCGGACTCAGGTTGTTAAGTGCATCACAGTTGGAAGGCTATATCAGGCAAGGTTTGGCATGCGATTACATTCAAGTATCGGGCGATGACGGCATACATTTTGAGGCGGTGATTGTGAGCCCTGCTTTCGAGGGCAAATCCATGGTGCAGCAGCATCAGCTCGTCTATGGTACGTTGGGCGATCGTATGCGCGCAGAGATACATGCATTGTCGATGAAAACCTACGCCCCGCAAAAATGGCAGGAATTGAAAGAAATGGAGAAATAAATGGATGTACAAGCACAGATTAAGGAAACAGTGACCAGCAACCCGGTGGTGCTTTATATGAAGGGCAGTCCCAAGTTTCCGCAATGCGGATTTTCAAATTTGGCCACACAGATTCTGGATGCTTGCGATGCTAAATACATCGCAGTGGATGTGCTGCAGGATCAGGCGATTCGCGAAGGTATTAAGCAATACGCCAATTGGCCGACCATTCCGCAGTTGTATGTGAAGGGTGAGTTTATCGGCGGTGCAGATATTATGCGCGCCATGTATGAAAACGGCGAGCTGCAAACGCTGTTAGAAAGCGCCAAATAACTTGGATAAGCTGATTATAGAAGGTGGCAGGCCGCTACATGGTGAAATCACAATTTCCGGGGCCAAAAATGCAGCATTGCCCATTTTGTGCGCGGGTTTGCTGGCCGAAACGCCGCTGACTTTAACCGGCGTACCGGCGCTACGTGATGTGAGTTCCACACTCAAGCTGCTGGACACCATGGGCGTGAAAGTCACGCGTGATGGCGATGCCGTGACTCTGGATGCAAGCGATGTCGCCTCGTTTGAAGCGACTTACGAGATGGTGAAAACCATGCGTGCGTCTATTCTGGTACTTGGGCCATTGCTGGCACGATTTGGTACGGCGCGGGTTTCTCTGCCCGGTGGATGTGCGATTGGTTCACGTCCGGTGGATCTGCATATCAAGGGCTTGCAGGCAATGGGTGCGGCGATTCATATTACGCACGGCTATATCCAAGCCAGCACCTTGCATTTGCCCAACCGCCGCTTACAAGGCGCAAAGTATTATATGGATTTGGTGACCGTCACCGGCACTGAAAATCTGATGATGGCAGCGGCATTGGCGCAAGGCACTACTGTGCTGGAAAATGCCGCGAAAGAGCCTGAGGTGGTTGATTTGGCCGAGTGTCTCAATAAAATGGGTGCCAAGATTACCGGCGCCGGTACGGATGCCATTACCATTCACGGCGTCGAGCGCCTGAGCGGCGCTAGCCATCATATCGTATGTGACCGTATCGAGGCGGGCACCTACATGGTGGCGGCTGCCATGACCGGGGGTAATGTCACCTTAAACAATGCCCGCCCCGATCTGCTGGAAGCGGTGATTGAGAAACTGCGCGAAGCGGGGGCAGAGGTGGCGCACACGGCGAATACGATTACAGTGAAAAGCAATGGCAAGCTGAAAGCGGTCAATATCCGTACGGCGCCGCATCCTGCTTTTCCTACAGATATGCAGGCACAGTTTATGGCCATGAATACGGTGGCAGAGGGTGTTTCGACGGTACATGAAACGATTTTTGAAAACCGCTTTATGCACGTGCAGGAACTGCAGCGCATGGGGGCTAATATCGAAGTGCAGGGCAATACAGCACTGGTGAAAGGCATCGATAGGCTGGATGGTGCTAACGTGATGGCCACGGATTTACGCGCTTCGGCAGGCTTGGTGCTGGCTGGCTTGGTTGCCAGCGATGAAACGGTGATCGACCGTATTTATCATCTTGACCGTGGTTATGAACAGTTGGAAGAGAAATTAACCAAACTTGGCGCAAAGGTGCGCCGTAGCCACTAGGCATAATTAAGCCATTTAACCAAGAAATCTATGATTACGATTGCACTCTCAAAAGGCAGGATTTTTGAAGAAACCACGCCTCTTCTGGCGGCGGCAGGCATCCATGCACTCGAAGACCCTGAATCTTCACGTAAGCTCATTCTGCCGACCAATCGCGATGACGTGCGTCTGATTATCGTGCGCGCGACGGATGTGCCGACTTATGTGCAGTACGGCGCAGCCGATTTGGGTATCGCCGGCAAAGACGTGCTGGATGAGCACGGTGGTGATGGGCTGTATCAGCCGCTGGATTTGCAAATCGCCAAATGTAAAATGATGGTGGCAGTGCGCAATGATTTTGATTACGAGGCCAGTATCCGTCAGGGTGCGCGGCTTAAGGTGGTGACCAAATACGTGAAAACCGCGCGCGAGCACTTCGCCGCTAAAGGCATGCATGTGGATCTAATCAAGCTGTATGGCTCAATGGAATTAGGCCCACTGGTTGGGTTGGCAGATGCGATTGTGGATCTGGTCAGCACGGGCAACACCTTGCGTGCCAACAACCTGAAAGCGGTTGAAGAGGTGGGCGATATCAGCTCGCGCCTAGTGGTGAATCAGGCATCGTTAAAACTCAATAGAACACAATTACAGCCAATCCTGGATGCATTTGCTTCCGCAATAAAAAAATGAACATTCGACGTTTATCTACACAAGACAAGCAATTTGACGCCGATTTAAAAGCGTTGCTGGCTTTTGAGACCGCTCAGGACGATAGCGTTGATGCGGTTGTAGCCAATATCTTAAAAGACGTGAAGGCGCGCGGTGATGCAGCGGTGCTGGAATACACCAACCGTTTTGACAAGACCAACGCAAGTAGTCTGCCAGAGCTAGAAATTGGCAAAGCCGAGTTAGCCGCTGCATTGAATGGCCTGCCAGCCAATCAGCGCGAGGCTTTGCAGGCCGCCGCTGACCGTGTAAAAAGCTATCATGAGAAACAGCTGATTCAGTCATGGAGTTACACTGAAGCAGATGGTACGCTGCTTGGCCAGCAGGTAACTTCACTTGACCGCGTGGGTTTATACGTCCCTGGCGGCAAAGCAGCATATCCTTCCAGCGTGTTGATGAACGCAATTCCTGCGAAGGTGGCGGGTGTCCAAGAGTTGATTATGGTTGTACCAACACCGAATGGCGAGAAAAACGCATTGGTGTTGGCGGCTGCAGCGATTGCGGGCGTTGACCGCGTGTTTTGCATTGGCGGTGCGCAAGCAGTAGGCGCGCTGGCTTACGGAACTGAAACCGTACCGCAGGTGGATAAGATCGTCGGGCCTGGCAACGCCTATGTAGCCGCCGCCAAACGCCGAGTGTTCGGTGTGGTAGGCATCGATATGGTGGCCGGGCCTTCCGAGATTTTAGTGATTTGCGATGGCAAGACCAATCCGGATTGGATTGCCATGGATTTGTTCAGCCAGGCAGAACATGACGAACTTGCGCAAGCGATTTTACTCAGTCCAGACGCAGCCTTTCTGGAAACAGTGGCAGCGAGCATGCAAAAGTTGGTACAGGAAATGCCGCGCAAGGGCATCATCAACACCTCAATTACGAACCGTGGTGCGCTTATCTTGGTAAAAGACTTGAATGAAGCAATCGAAATAAGCAACTACATTGCGCCAGAACACTTGGAGTTATCAGTCGAGAATCCGCTGGAAATGAGCAAAAAGATCAAACATGCCGGTGCCATTTTTATGGGCCGCGATACCTGTGAGGCGCTTGGCGACTATTGCGCAGGGCCAAACCATGTATTGCCGACCTCGCGCACGGCGCGTTTTAGCTCACCTTTGGGCGTGTACGATTTCCAGAAACGCTCCAGCCTGATCATGGTGTCATCAGCGGGTGCGCAAAAGTTAGGCAAAATTGCATCAACCTTGGCGCATGGCGAAGGTTTGCAGGCGCACGCATGTAGCGCAGAATATCGGCTAAAAAATGAGTAAGTTTTGGAGTGACGTAGTTCGTGGGTTGACGCCCTATGTGCCAGGCGAGCAGCCCAAGCTCAATAATCTAATCAAGCTCAACACCAATGAAAATCCTTATGGGCCAAGCCCGAAGGTAATCGCGGCTTTGCAGGCAGAGGCCGCAGATACCTTGCGTCTTTACCCGGATCCGAATTCTGATAAGCTCAAAGCAGCAATCAGCGAATATCATGGCTTGCAGGCTAATCAGGTGTTTGTCGGCAACGGATCGGACGAGGTATTGGCACATGCGTTTCAGGCGCTGCTCAAACACGGCAGGCCGCTTCTGTTTCCAGATATTACCTACAGTTTTTATCCGGTGTATTGCGGACTGTATGACATTGAATTTGAGGCGGTTCCGCTCAATGTCAATTTCGAAATCGAGGTGAAGGAATATGACAGGCCCAATGGAGGCATTATTTTTCCGAATCCTAATGCGCCAACAGGTGTTCCACTGGCACTGGCAGAAATTGAGAAATTGCTGAAAGTTAATACCGAGTCAGTCGTGGTGATTGATGAGGCATATGTGGATTTCGGTACGGAATCCGCTGTTAACCTCATCAATACCTATCCTAATTTATTGGTCGTACAAACGCTGTCGAAGGCGCGCTCACTCGCAGGCTTGCGCGTAGGCTATGCGCTCGGCCATCAGGATTTAATCGAAGCGCTGATTCGCGTAAAAGATAGTTTTAATTCTTACCCGATCGATCGGTTTGCCGAGGCTGGTGCTGTTGCCGCCATGCAAGACAAAGCTTATTTTGAGGAGACCTGTAAAAAAGTCATCGCCACGCGTAATGTTTTGGTGCGTGACCTGCAGGCATTAGATTTCGAGGTATTGCCTTCAGGTGCCAATTTTATTTTCGCGAAACATAAAACGAGAGCAGGTAGTGAGTTAGCTGCAAAATTACGAGAGCAAAGCATCGTGGTGCGGCATTTTAAGAATCCCACGCGTATAGCAAATTATTTGCGCATCACCATCGGCACTGATACGCAATCTAAACAGCTTGTTGCGGCGCTAAATGTAATACTAAAGCGGTAAGCGTAATTCCAAAATAATCATTAAAAACAACTAAATTGTTGAAAAAAATAATGAATTGCGGTTATGATGTGCGAATGTACAAAATGTGCAGTGATATTTTGTAAAATTAGTTTGAATTAAAAGTTAAATCAACTACAAAATATTAAATTTTTAATCGAATATTACATCGAGTTCGGAGGAAGAAGCATCATGGCACAAACCCAAATGGCACTAGATTCACTAGATTTTGACGCAACCGTCGCGCTGGCAACCAAAGTTGCTCCGCACGTAGACATTCTGGAAATCGGTACGCCTTGCATCAAGCACAATGGTATCGAGCTACTCAAAACATTGCGCGCAAAATTCCCAAACAATAAAATCTTAGTTGATTTGAAAACAATGGACGCTGGTTTTTACGAAGCTGAGCCGTTCTACAAGGCCGGTGCAGATATCTGCACAGTGCTGGGCACAGCTGACATCGGCACAATCAAAGGCGTGATTGATGTTGCCAACAAATACGGCAAAATGGCGCAAGTTGACTTGATCAACGTAGCTGACAAAAAAGCACGTACGTTGGAAGTGGCTAAATTAGGCGCACACATCATTGGCGTGCACACTGGCTTGGACCAACAGGCCGCAGGTCAAACACCATTTGCTGACTTGGCAATGGTAACTGGTTTGAACACAGGCGCTAAAGTTTCAGTAGCGGGCGGTGTTAAAGCTGCAACTGTGCGTCAAGTGGTAGATGCAGGTGCTGATATTGTGGTTGCCGGCGCAGCGATCTACGGCGCGGCAGATCCAGCAGCTTCGGCAGCTGAAATCACTGGTTTGGCACGCGGTAGCAATGCAAGTGCTGGCGGTATGGGAAAATGGTTGCCATGGGTATTAATCGCAGGTGCGGTGTTGCTTGGTTTGTATCTGCTTAAAGGTGGTAAGTCAGGTGATGAAGCGCCTGTTGCAGGGCCAGCAGCGGTAGAGCAAGTTGCTCCAGCAGCAACTGAGGCTGCGCCAGCAGAAGCAGCTCCAGCAGAAGCAGCTCCAGCAGAAGCAGCTAAATAACTGTCGTTTGATATAAAAAGCCGACTTGAAAGTCGGCTTTTTTGTTGCGCTTTGGGTTAGATAAAGAATTTAGTGCGTGCGCAACCTAGTTTGAGTTAAAATACCGTTAAATAATTGATTCTCTTAATGTTTAGATAAATATGCGCAAAGCAGAAGTTACCCGCAACACTTTGGAAACGCAAATTTCGGTTTCCATCAATATTGATGGTTCAGGTCAATCGAAATTCAATACGGGCTTGGGCTTTCTGGATCACATGCTTGATCAAGTGGCGCGTCATGGCATGATGGACATTAACGTGCAGGCCAAAGGCGATCTGCACATTGATGCGCATCACACCGTAGAAGACATCGGCATTACCCTGGGCCAGGCTTTTACTAAAGCGATAGGCGACAAAAAAGGCATTAACCGTTACGGCCACGCCTATGTGCCGCTGGATGAGGCTTTGAGCCGTGTGGTGCTTGATTTGTCCGGTCGGCCAGGTCTGGAATTTAATTGCGAATTCACGCGTGCGGCGATTGGTGAGTTTGATGTCGATCTGGTGCACGAGTTCTTTCAAGGCTTTGTGAATCATGCCAATGTGACGCTGCATATTGATAACCTCAAGGGCCAAAACGCACATCACCAATCCGAGACGATATTCAAAGCCTTTGGCCGCGCCTTGCGCATGGCGGTGACTTATGACGAACGCATGTCAGGCATCATGCCGTCTACCAAGGGCAGCTTATAAACGCTAAGTTCGAGTTCCCATGCAAAAAGTAGATATTGCGGTTGTTGATTACGGGATGGGCAATTTGCGCTCGGTGTCTAAGGCTGTTGAACACGTGGCTTCTGGCAAAACGGTTGTAGTTACCAGTGATGCTAAAGTGATTCACGGGGCGGAGCGGGTCATTTTCCCCGGCCAAGGCGCCATGCCGGATTGCATGCGCGAACTGGATTCACGCAATTTGCATAGTGCTGTCATCCATGCAGCCGAGAACAAACCTTTTTTTGGCATTTGCATTGGTATGCAATTGTTGTTCGACCATTCCGAAGAAGGTGATACGGCAGGTCTGGGCTTGATAAAGGGCAACGTAAAGCGCTTTGCGCATGACCAAATGTTCGACGACAAAGGTGAGAAACTTAAAGTGCCGCATATGGGCTGGAACCAAGTCTACCAGCTGCAGGCGCATCCTCTATGGGCAGGCATTGAAGATGCTACCCGGTTTTATCATGTGCACAGTTATTATGCAGTGCCTGATAACAGCGCAGTGACGGCGGGCGCGACCGAGTATCCCAAGCGTTTTACCAGCGCGGTAGCACGCGATAATATTTTCGCCACCCAGTTTCATGTGGAAAAAAGTGCACAGGCCGGCTTGCAATTGTTGAGTAACTTTGTAAACTGGAAGCCTTAAAAATTATTAACCACAGTTTTTTGTATTTCATCATTAATCAAAACAATCATGCTTATTATCCCTGCAATCGATCTTAAAGACGGCCACTGTGTGCGTTTAAAACAAGGCCTGATGGAAGAGTCCACCGTGTTTTCAGAAGATCCTGGCGCCATGGCGCGGCATTGGGTCGATCTTGGTGGAAAACGGCTTCACCTGGTGGATCTGAACGGCGCATTTGTGGGCAAGCCCGTGAACGAAGGCGCGATTAAATCCATTGTTAGCGCGGTAGGCGGCGACATTCCTATCCAGCTGGGTGGCGGGATTCGCGATTTAGACACCATAGAGCGCTATCTGGACAGCGGTATCAGCTATGTGATTATCGGCACTGCCGCAGTGAAGACGCCGGGCTTTCTGCACGAGGCTTGCTATGCCTTCCCTGGGCAAATTATGGTGGGCCTGGATGCCAAAGACGGCAAAGTGGCGATTGACGGCTGGTCTAAACTTACCGGGCATGACGTGATTGACCTGGCCAAGAAATTTGAAGATTATGGCGTCAATTCGGTAGTTTATACTGATATCGGCCGCGATGGCATGCTCACCGGCGTGAATATTGAGGCCACTGTTGCATTAGCGCAGGCGCTCACAATCCCTGTGATTGCGAGTGGTGGTTTAACGAATCTGGAAGATGTCAGACGTCTGTGCGCAGTAGCGCATGAAGGCATTATTGGCGCGATTACCGGTCGCGCAATTTATGAAGGCACGATTGACTTTGCGGCTGCGCAAAAATTAGCCGATGAGCTGAGCTAATGGACTTGAACTAATGGGATTGGCAAAACGCATTATTCCTTGCCTGGATGTGACTAATGGCCGCGTTGTAAAAGGCGTGAATTTCCTGGAGTTGCGTGACGCCGGCGACCCGGTTGAAATTGCCAAACGTTACGATGACCAGGGCGCCGACGAACTCACATTCCTGGATATCACCGCCAGTTCTGATAATCGCGGTTTGATACTGCATATTATTGAAGAAGTGGCCAGCCAGGTATTTATCCCGCTCACCGTGGGCGGCGGAGTGCGTGAGGTGGAAGATGTGCGCCGCCTGCTGAATGCCGGTGCAGACAAAGTCAGCATTAACACCACGGCGGTATTGAATCCGAAAATGGTGCAGGATGCAACCGCCCGTTTCGGCTCGCAGTGTATTGTAGTAGCCATTGACGCGAAAAAGGTAGACAATCAGCCATTCGAATGGGAAGTATTTACGCATGGCGGCCGTAAGCCAACAGGCCTCGACGCCGTAAAATGGGCGGAATATATGGTGAGCCTTGGCGCAGGCGAGTTGCTGGTAACAAGCATGGATCGGGATGGAACGAAAATTGGTTTTAATAACCCACTGAATCGTGCGATTTCAAATGCTGTGGATGTTCCCCTCATCGCTTCTGGCGGGGTTGGCAATTTACAGCATTTGGTGGATGGAATTAAATTAGGTGGCGCAGATGCGGTGCTGGCGGCGAGTATCTTCCACTATGGCGAATATACCGTGCAGCAGGCGAAAGAATATATGCAGAAGTGTGGTATTGAGGTGCGCTTGTGAGTTGGCTGGATGAAGTCAATTGGGATGCTAATGGCCTTGTTCCAGTGGTTGCACAGGAGCATGGCACAGGTAAAATATTGATGGTTGCTTGGATGAACCGCGAGGCTTTACAGTTGACTAATGATACCAGGCAAGCGGTGTATTGGTCGCGCTCTCGCAACAAGCTGTGGCATAAGGGTGAAGAGTCCGGGCACTTTCAGAAGGTGCATGAAATTCGTTTGGATTGCGATGAAGATGTAGTTTTATTGCATGTTGAGCAGGTTGGCGGCATTGCCTGTCATACCGGGCGTCACAATTGCTTTTTTAAGAAACTGGAAAATAGTCATTGGCTGATAGACCAGCCGGTAATTAAAGACCCCAAAGAGATTTATTAGGCTGAAATCCATAAACATGAATGATGTGCTGAACAGATTGTCGGAGCTATTGGAGCAGCGCAAAACGGCTGACCCGGCTTCGTCTTACGTGGCTAAGTTGTATGCCAAAGGTATGGACAGCATCCTCAAAAAGGTGGGCGAAGAAGCCACCGAAACCGTGCTGGCCGCCAAGGGCGGCAACAAGCATGAGATTATTTATGAAACAGCTGATTTGTGGTTTCACACGCTGGTGATGCTGGCCAAGGCAGATTTAAAGCCGCAAGATATTTTGGACGAATTGGCGCGGCGAGAGGGTTTGTCAGGCATTGTTGAGAAGGAAGGCCGTGAGAAATGAGTGCTGACTGTATTTTTTGCAAGATTGTTAGCGGCGCAATTCCTGCAAAAAAAATCTATGAGGATGATGATGTCATTGCATTTAACGACATCAAGCCGATGGCCAAAATACATTTTATGATTGTGCCAAAACTGCATGTGGAAAGCTTGAAGGATTGCGATGTAACACATCAGGCTTTGCTTGGAAAGATGCTGTTGCTAGTGCCAAAATTAGCGCAAGAACAAGGATTGGCAGGCTTCAAAACCCTTATCAATACTGGCCGAGAGGGTGGACAGGAAGTGTTTCATTTGCATATACACGTGTTTGGCGGTGGTTTGCCAAGCGCTAATACTTAAGGAGATTATTATGGGTTCATTCAGTTTATGGCATTGGTTGATTGTGCTGTTAATTGTAGTGCTGATATTTGGCACTAAGAAATTGCGCAATATCGGTGGTGATGTGGGTGGCGCGGTGAACGAATTTAAGAAAGCCATGAAGGACGGGCAAGCCGCGGATGGGGAAGAGAAAACCGGCACGACCATTGAAGGCGAAGTGACTCACAAGACCAAGCAGTAAAATTCAGTAATATCCTATTATAAAGTGTTTGATGTTTCATTCTCGGAGTTGCTGGTCATTGCGGTTGTCGCACTTTTGGTGATTGGCCCGGAAAAGCTGCCCAAAGTGGCTCGGACGGTGGGCGCATTCACTGGGCGCATGCAGCGCTACATGGCGCAAATAAAGGAAGAAGTGAATCGCGAGATGCGCTTTGAAGAGCTGCAAAAACTGCAGCAGGAAATCCAGCAATCCGTCCAAAGCACACAAACCGGCATGAGCGAGCAGGCTGCTGAAATTAAAAACGCCTTAGCCGAAACTGTACAAGCAGCTCAAGCAACTCCTGTGGCCGCTATAAAGCCTGGCAAGCCCAAGACAGCAAAAACCACAACATCCAAACGCGTCAAAGCCGCAGCAAAGTGAATCGCGGATGACACCGACCGAATCATTCATTTCTCACCTGATTGAGCTGCGTAATCGCTTGCTGCGAATCGTGCTTGGTTTCGTGCTGGTATTTATCTGCTTATTTCCGTTTGCCAACAAAATCTATGCGCTACTGGCTGCACCCATGCTGGCTAAGCTGCCTGCGGGCGGCCAAATGATTGCAACCGCAGTGACCACGCCATTTTTTGTGCCGATGAAGGTCGCCATGATGACGGCGTTTGTGATTTCATTGCCGCATACTTTGTACCAGATTTGGGCGTTTGTCGCCCCTGGCCTGTATGCGCACGAAAAAAAATTAATGGTGCCAGTCATTGTTGCCAGCAGCGTTTTATTTTTAACCGGCATGGCATTTGCCTACTTTGCCGTGTTCCCCGTGGTGTTCGGCTTTATTGTAGGTAGCGCGCCGGCGGGCGTAGCGGTAATGACGGATATTTCACAATATCTCGATTTCGTGATGACGCTGTTTATGGCATTCGGACTGGCTTTTGAGGTGCCGATTGCGGTGGTGCTGATTGCGCGATTTGGCTGGGTGAGCATTGCGCAATTAAAAGAAGCGCGCGGTTATGTGATTGTGGGCGCATTCGTTTTAGGGGCCATTTTTACACCACCCGACATTATTTCGCAGTTTATGCTCGCTGTTCCCTTGTGGCTGCTATATGAGGCAGGGATAATGGTTGCGCAGTTTACGCAATCCAAGCCCAATTCGATAAAAGCCTGACAACTATCTGCGGGCAGCTGCCGGTTTGGGTCGTCTGCCTACTGTCACGTCGACGTTAATTTCTTTCTCGGCTCTGGCAATCCTGAGTACCGCTTTTTCATTCGGTTTTAGTGCGGCAATGATGTTTAGCATGCCGCTACTATCGACAACCTCTTTATTATTGATTGCCAGCAATACATCCCCTGCCTTAAGCCCTGCCAAATCTGCCGGACTGCCTTTTAGCACGCCGGCAATCAATGAGCCGCGCACCTGCGACAATTTGAATGATTCGGCCAGTTCCGGAGTGATATCCTGTGCTTCTATGCCAATCCAGCCGCGGGTGACGCTACCGCTGGTTGCAATCTGCTCCATGACTTGCTTTGCGATGCTTGCGGGAATAGCAAAGCCAATGCCCATGCTGCCGCCGCTGCGTGAATAGATGGCGCTGTTAACGCCGACCAGATTGCCTTCCGCATCAATCAACGCGCCACCAGAATTGCCAGGGTTAATCGAAGCGTCGGTCTGAATAAAGTTTTCATAAGTATTAATGCCCAAATGGCTGCGCCCAAGTGCGCTGACAATGCCCTGAGTGACAGTTTGTCCCACACCAAACGGGTTGCCGATGGCGAGCACCACGTCGCCCACATTGAGTTTATCAGAAGCTGCAAAGGTAATCGCCGGAAGTTTTTCCGCGTCGACTTTCAAGACGGCCAGATCCGTATCAGGATCGGTACCCACTACTTTGGCCGACAACTTTCTGCCGTCCGCAAGCGCCACTTCAATTTCGTCTGCGCTCGCAACCACATGGTCGTTGGTTAAAATCAAGCCCTGCTCGCTAACAATGACGCCGCTTCCTAAGCTGTTCTCAGGCTGGTCTTCTTCATTGTCCAGCTGGTCACCAAAAAAATGTCTAAACAGTGGGTCATCCTTGAATTGATCATGCGGGCCGGGGGCGCTGACTGTGCTCGAGGTAAAGATGTTGACGACGGAAGGCATGGCTTTTTTTGCGGCATCGCTGTAGCTGCCTTTCGCGCTGACTAAGGGACTCGGCTGCACCTGATTGATGACAATGGGCTCTTGCTTTGTTTCAAGCAGATGTGGATAAAAAAGACGTAGCACAAACAATAAGCCCAAGCAGGCGGTGACAGATTGTGCAAAAATAAGCCAGATTCGTTGCATACATAAAAAATTGAATTTGAATGCGTATAAGTATAGGTGAAAAATCATGAAAATAAATGACTTAAGTGATTATTTAGATCAACTGCTGCGGCCTGAACAATTCAACGATTACTGTCCAAACGGTTTGCAGGTAGAAGGTAAGCGTGAAATCAGCAAAATCGTGACGGGGGTGACCGCGAGCATGGACCTGCTGCAAGCCGCACACAAAGCCAATGCCGATGCAATTCTGGTGCATCACGGCTATTTCTGGCGGGGCGAGGCGCAGCCTATTGTGGGTATCAAAAAACGACGGCTTCAATTTTTGCTGCAGCATGACATTAACCTGTTCACGTTCCATTTGCCGCTGGATGTACATCCGGAATTTGGCAACAACGTGATGTTTGCCAAACAGTTGGGACTGGAGCTTACAGGGCGGGCAGGTGAAAATGACATGCTGGGCCTGGCGGAATTAGGCGCGCCACAATCGCTGCAGGCATTGGTTACGCATATACAGGCAAAGCTGAAACGAGCGCCACAGGTGATCGGTGATTTAACCAGGCCAATCAAGCGCATTGCGCTATGCACGGGTGCGGCGCAAGGCTATATTGAGCAGGCAGCTGCTGCCAATGTGGATGTATATATCAGCGGCGAGATTTCTGAACAGACGGTGCATGTGGCGCGCGAAACAGGGGTTGCTTATATCGCGGCAGGGCACCATGCAACAGAACGCTACGGGATACGGGCATTAGGTGAGCACCTAGAGAAAATGTTCGGAATAGCGCACGAATTTATTGATGTAGACAATCCAGTTTAGTTGATACATATCAATTACTTATCAAATAAAATTTGGTTTCTCATGTAATAAAATGTATAATCGAATGTTTTGTAAACCGAGTTACGTTGTGCCTCAAAAGGGCAAGTTAAAGGAAGCAAATGTCAGACAGCCAAATTGACAAAAACAGCACGTTATCATTCCACTCGCCTTCAGAAGTCGATTTAGAGAAGCGACAATTTTTAATCACTGTAACCGCCTGTACCGGCGCAGTTGGTGCAGCAGCAGTCGCAGTGCCGTTTGTGGGCAGCATGCTGCCTAGCGAGCGTGCAAAGGCGGCAGGTGCACCGGTAGAGGTGGATATCAGCAAGGTAGAGCCTGGATCAATGATTACGGCAGAGTGGCGTGGGCAGCCGGTATGGATTATTAATCGTACTGATGCGATGACGGCAGATCTCGCTAAGCTTAATGATCAGCTTTCCGATCCAAACAGCGAGGTTGTTTCGCAGCAGCCCGGTTATTGCAAAAATCCGCATCGCTCGATCAAGGAAAACATTTCCGTGGTGGTGGGTATTTGTACGCACTTAGGTTGTTCTCCATCTGAAAAGTTGAAGGCAGGTGGTGATATGGGTGATAACTGGACAGGCGGTTTCTTCTGTCCGTGTCATGGTTCTAAATTTGACCTTGCCGGACGCGTGTTCAAAGGGTCGCCGGCGCCGACTAATCTGGTAGTGCCTCCGCACCAATATTTAAGTGACACCACCTTGTTGATTGGTGTGGATGGAAAGGCGGAGGCGTAAATCATGGCAGATAAACAAGCACAAACTAAAGGTTATATGAGTTGCGCGATGGAGTGGATTGATGCGCGTTTTCCATTGACCAGCAATATTAAAAACCATCTGACCGAATATTACGCACCTAAGAACTTCAATTTCTGGTACTTTTTTGGCTCTCTCGCCATGTTGGTGTTGGTGTTGCAGATTTTGACCGGCATCTTTTTGACGATGCACTACAAGCCGGATGCTGAGCTGGCATTTGCTTCGGTCGAGTACATCATGCGAGACGTATTTGGCGGCAATATTATTCGCTATATGCATTCCACAGGCGCATCCATGTTCTTCGTTGTGGTGTATCTGCATATGTTTCGTGGCATCATTTATGGCTCGTATCGTAATCCCCGCGAGTTGATCTGGCTGTTTGGTGTAGCGATTTTCCTGTGCCTGATGGGCGAGGCCTTCTTCGGTTATCTGCTTCCTTGGGGGCAAATGTCCTACTGGGGTGCGCAGGTGATTGTTAATCTGTTTAGCGCGGTCCCATTCATTGGTCCGGATTTGTCCGAGTGGCTGCGTGGTGATTATTTAGTGTCTGATGCAACATTGAATCGTTTTTTTGCGTTCCATGTGATTGCGTTGCCGCTGGTGTTGCTGGGTTTGGTGGTGGTGCATTTGATTGCCTTGCATGAAGTGGGCTCCAACAATCCGGACGGGGTGGAAATTAAAGCCAAAAAAGACAAAAAAACAGGCATTCCGCTGGATGGCATTCCGTTTCACCCCTACTACACCGTGAAAGACCTGGTGGGTGTGGCGGTGTTCCTGATCGTGTTTGCGGCCATCATTTTCTTTGCGCCAGAGATGGGCGGTTATTTCCTGGAGGCGAACAATTTCGTTCCTGCCGATCCGCTTAAAACGCCGGCTCATATTGCGCCTGTCTGGTACTTTACGCCGTATTATTCAATACTGCGTGCCGTGCCGCCGGTGTTGAATTCACAGTTCCCTGGCGTAGCAGCGATGGGCTTATCGGTAGTTGCATTCGCGTTTCTGCCCTGGCTCGACAAGAGTCCGGTGAAGTCTATCCGTTATCGCGGAAGCCTTTACAAGCGCTGGTTAGCAGCCTTCGTGGTGAGCTTTTTGGTGTTGGGGTATTTGGGTACCGTGCCATCAAATGTGTGGGGGCAGTTCGGTAGCTGGCTAGGTGGTGCAGACCGCGCTACCGTGGTTGCGCGTATTTTTACCACCATTTACTTCTTATTTTTCATCCTGATGCCTTGGTACACTGCGAAAGATAAAACCAAGCCAGTACCGGAAAGGGTGACGTATTAAAATCATGAAAAAACTATTATTAAGTCTGGTGTTTTTACCATTAATTGCACTTGCTTCCGAAGCAGAAATTACTGTTGCAGCACCGATTGATCCAAGCGATCAAGCATCGTTGCAGCGTGGTGCGCGTACTTTTGTGAACAATTGCCTCAATTGCCATAGCGCCAACTACATGCGCTATAACCGTTTGCAGGACATTGGTCTGACCGAAAAGCAAATTAAAGACAATTTGCTGTTTGCGGGCGAAAAAGTCGGCGATACGATGAAGGTGGCGATGAATCCGAAAGACGCCAAAAAGTGGTTTGGTGTCGCACCGCCTGATTTGTCAGTCGCCGTTCGTGCGCGCGGCGCGGATTGGATTTATGCCTATCTGCGTGGTTTTTATCGTGACGGCACGACGCTATCAGGATGGAACAATATCGTGTTCGATAAAGTTGCTATGCCCCATGTGCTGTATGAGTTGCAAGGCGAGCAAGTGTTGAATCATGAAACGCACCAACTGGAAGTGGTTAAGCCCGGCAGGATGAATCCTGAGGAATACGATGCTTTTGTTGCTGATCTGACTAACTATATGGCATTTATGGCAGAGCCTGCCAAACAGCAGCGCCAATGGATTGGCTTGTGGGTGTTGCTGTTCCTGGGCGTGTTGCTAGTGCTGACGATCAAGCTCAAAAAAGCATACTGGAAAGATATTAAATAGAAATCTACTTAATAATCATTAAATGCATTTCTAATTTAAAAGAGAATAACGATTATGATGAAACTTTACTCTGGATCAGTCGATCCTTATAGCCATCGCTGCCGAATTGTGCTGTTTGAAAAAGGCATGGATTTTGAGGTGATCGATGTAGATCTTGCCAATAAAGCCGAAGATTTGGCGGTGCTGAATCCTTATGGTACGGTGCCTGTACTGGTGGAGCGCGATCTTGTGCTGTCTGAGGCCAATATCATTAATGAATATATTGATGAGCGTTTCCCGCATCCGCAACTGATGCCGGCCGATCCCGTCATGCGTGCGCGTGCAAGATTGTTTTTGTATAACTTTGAAAAAGACCTGTTCGACCACATCAAAGACATTGAATCCGGCGATGATGAAAAAGCTGACAAGGCGCGTAAAACCATACGCGATAACTTAACGCAGACCGTGCCTATTTTTAGCAAGCAAAACTATTTGCTAGGTGATGAATATTCGATGCTGGATGTGGCCGTAACGCCGTTGTTGTGGCGTTTGGGTCATTATGGCATTGACCTTCCCAATCAGGCGGCGCCCTTGCTTAAATATGCAGAACGGCTGTTCTCGCGTCCGCTGTATGCGGATGCGATGACGCCTTCGGAAAAAGCAATGCGAAAATAAATTGAATATCGTTGCAATACTGTGTTGTGTTTCAAAAAATTAACTCGTTATATATAAAAACATATACCGCCTCATTATTTTTATCGCACGCCTTGTCTTGCTTAGATATTCAATTTATTAATGAGGTTTTTAAAGTATGAGCGAGTTAATACCCACTAAACCATACATGGTACGCGCCATTCACGAATGGTGTGTAGATAACGGCTTAACGCCTCATCTGTTGGTTGCTGTAAATTCGCAGACGCGGGTGCCGATAGCTTATGTAAAAGATGGTGAGATTGTGCTGAATCTTAACTACTCAGCCACCAAGGATTTGCATATCGACAATGATGCGATCGTGTTTTCTGCGCGCTTTGGGGGCATTTCTCAGAACTTGTATGTGCCGATGAGTGCTGTAAAAGGTGTTTTTGCGCGTGAAAATGGCCAGGGCATGTTTTTTGAAACTAGTGCGCAGATTGACTCTGATGGAACTGATACAAATGCTAAGTCGGTGAAGCCCCCATCAGGGATTGGGAGTGAGGCGGCAGATGATAAAGTGCCTGCAAAAAAGAAACCAAATTTAACAATAGTAAAGTAACAAAATAGTAAAAAATATTCTTAAAAGGGCTAGTCGCCGATTTATAAAAAGTGATATAGTCACGCCTTCAAGAAAAACGCCGGATTAGCTCAGTTGGTAGAGCAGCGCACTTGTAATGCGAAGGTCGTCAGTTCGATTCCGACATCCGGCACCAAAATCCCACTAGAATCTAGCAAGCATTCTCCAAAAACATACAATCACAATAATTTAAATTGGCTTTTCGACAATTGTGCGTATTTGCCCCGATTTTGTTTGACAGCATGTCAAAAAATACGCATAATCGCGGGTTCGGTTAGGAGGGGTGGCCGAGTGGTTAAAGGCGACGGACTGTAAATCCGTTCTCTCTGAGTACGCTGGTTCGAATCCAGCCCCCTCCACCAAATAAATATGTAGCAGTAAAGAGCCTGCAGATAATGGTTCTAGCGGGTTGCGGTAATTGAGCATGCGTAACGCGAAGCGGGTGTAGCTCAGTTGGTAGAGCTTCAGTTTTCCAAACTGAATGTCGCGAGTTCGAGCCTCGTCGCCCGCTCCAGCTATTGCGCTTGACAGGCATTTGATTTGTAGTAAGAGCCCATGTGGCTCAGTGGTAGAGCACTCCCTTGGTAAGGGAGAGGTCGCGGGTCCGATTCCCGCCATGGGCACCAGAAACGGTGCTGATTTAAAAAGCGGTGTGGTGTTAAAGTTTTATTAAGTTAAATAAAACTTTTAGAAGTGGTACTTGTTGGCCAATCAGTATTGGCAAAGCTAAAAATTAAGTTAATAAAATTTTATTAAATTTTTTTATAAAGATTACGCAAAGGATTAAAAATGGCAAAAGGCAAATTCGAACGTACCAAGCCGCACGTGAACGTGGGCACGATTGGGCACGTGGATCATGGCAAGACAACACTAACGGCAGCGATCACCACCATTCTGTCAAAGAAATACGGT